>Ga0126314_10000083_pt1 | contig 49175 bp, 67 predicted proteins | sample Plot105B_FD_92535 | JGI IMG/M metagenome (GOLD analysis project Ga0126314, IMG submission 92535) | Serpentine soil microbial communities from UC McLaughlin Reserve, CA, USA - Plot105B | ecosystem: Environmental > Terrestrial > Soil > Grasslands | place: USA: UC McLaughlin Reserve, Lake County... | reverse complement strand
GCAAGAGAGGAAGCCGACAAATACCAGCAATTCAAGCATGCCTTGGTTACCGTTTTGCAACTTGGTTGGATCAACCCTGCCATGGCGACCGCTGATCACCTGATTGAACGGGTGGTTGAACTGGTGACAATGCTCAAGGCCAGTGAAGATAAGGTGCTTGAACTTAGCCACATGTCAGCGCAGCACAACCTTGACCATCGGACTATGTTAGAACGGCTTATTAACCCGGCATGGAACGACACGCACCCCGGCGAATTGGGATACCTTTACAGCCTTCTTGCCGATACGCTTGCCGCTGGTAAGGAAGCAAGGGAACGGCTAGAGCGAGAGAATACCACTGAAGCCGCCCGCGCCCCGGTCATGTCGACAATCTACGCCGGTGAAATGTCACATACCGACGTGTTCGAATACCCGCCCGATGCCGTCGAGTTGCCTGCGGAACCTGTGGGCAAGGCGGTCTTTGAATGCACCTTCGAATGGGCTCGCGACAATTGGGATTTGTTCGTCGATACCTTTGTACACAAGACCATTCACAACCCAACCGAAACGGGTGGTTACATCAAGGTCGTAACTAAGAGCTAATTAAATCACGGTAGCAACGAAAAAGGTGTTGACGGGGCCAATGGTCCCGTCTATTCTGTTTTTAACAACAGGGGATACCACCATGAACAACTACCGTGAACGTGCCATTGTAGCGCAGCTTGAAGCCGCTAAGTTCCGCAAGTCGTACATGAGCATGCAGGCCAATGAGGGTTTCCACGGCACTGATTACCCGGCCAGCGCTCTCAAGCGTGCCCACACTGCGGTTAAGATGGCCAAGTATTGGAGGGAGCGTGCATGAGGTTCAAAGAACAGATGACCGATGCCGACGTTATCAGAGCGGTAATGGAGGTCTATAAAGAAGGGTATGGCGACTATGCCACACCTTGCAATGCATACAACACCATGGAAAGTGCATGGGCGGAAAGCCTAGCACGGATCAACATGGTTGAGCTTTTCGGTGAAGCTTAAGTGCAATCAGTCGAGTTTATAAGGTCGCGGCCATGACGAACAATCTACGTGAATTTCAGAACGTTGACTATTCGGAAACTGAACAGCGCATAATGATGCGGTATGGCTTGGTGAGCGTCGGCAAAACAAACCTAGCTGAACAGATCATGCATGACGGTAAGGCTGTTGGGGGTAGTTCCCTTGAACAGGGCACCCACAAGATGATTATCACCGGTGTTGATATATTGCCCCCGGTTGAATGGGATGGCTACACTAACAACCTTGTTCCCGGCGATAGCGATAATCTCTTGGAGGCTATGGCGCTTACTATTGACAGCTTACAAAACGCTAAGGTGTCAGCCGACGATTTTAGGTCTGCCCTTCAGGCTAGCCGTGAACGCATTCCGGTAACTACGGGTAACGACTTGTACACCATAAGCCACGGCGGCAAGGGTGGAAAGATGCGAGGCCCTAAGGGCGGTGGAGCCCAACGGCTTATGAAGCGCCGGGCGAAGAACAAGGCAGCACGGAAGGCGCGGCGTCATGGCTAGCAACCCTCTAGATTTGGAAGTAGTCATTCCACACGGCAATCCTAACGCGGCATTGCATATAAGGTTTGCGGGTGATTATGCCACGTTCTGCGGGCGCTTATGCGACGGATGGATTAAGTCTGATACGACTATCCCGCAAGCAATTGCAAGCGCCTACACCTGCAAGAATTGTATGAAGGCGATGGTTAAATGAAAGTGGAAGAACCAAAGGTATCAATCACCTTTACCAAGTCAGAGCTTTGGGAGCTTATGACAAACTTTACCATGTCTTTTGAAAGTGGTCACCCCGACAACAAGAAAGCTGATAAGGTTTCATCTAAGCTCCATAAGGCATATGATAAGGTGATAAACAAATGAGCAAGTGTGACACCCGGTTTAAGTCTCTGGCTTTTCACATGTTGCCCTCGGGTATCTGGTGGACAGCCAAGGGTATCAATAGTACATACCATATAGCCCTTCAGCATGGTCCCGATGGCCAAGGCTTGGGAACGTATAGCGTTCTAGGCTTGCGAGACGACACCACGGTTGGGAGCGGGGGTTATGTCTATTTGGCAGACGCCCGCACGGTTTGCCAGTTGGACCATGAGGCCCGGTTAAAGGAGTGGCTAGCATGAAAATGATCATTCATGGCGCGATATATGACATTCCTGTTTGGTGGCTCGGGAAGGTTATCACTCCTTGCCGCCTCGCAACCATATTGGCGAACCTCTAATGACCTACAAACCCGGTGATCAACCCGACCCCGCATTTACAGCATTCTTCTCTGGTGACTGGCAAAAGCTATTAGAGCGGGTTGTTATCCCCGGCACCGATGGTCAAGTCTCATGGGATCGTAAGGCCGCGTTCATAACGTGGAAGCTGATGAATGAGGGCCACGGCTACGACTTCGGCAACGTATGCGAGTTGCTAGGGCTACCCTACTATGTGCAACAGGCGGGGCGCGGCACTCGGGAGACGCCTATTGATTGGGCTAAGGTAACCCATGTTCCGTCTGGCGGATGGGAACCGCCGTCTAAGCTTTTAAAGCCTAACCCGATTGCAGAACATGCCTTCAGTCACCCCAGCACACGCGGTCAATCGGCTGAACCTGTGGGCACGCAGAAACTTGCCAAGGCATTAACCATACTACTTAACCACGGCGTAACCACGGGTAAGTCATGGGCCGATGATGATTGCACCCCCACACCGGGCGGTGTACCTTTGGAATTTAATAGCAAAGATCACCCGTAACGGGGTGCTGATGGTTGTAACCATCCGGGGAACCCTAGCCCCGCTAATCCGTAGGCGCGGGCGTGTCGGTGGTCGGCTGCGATAATAGCCGCAAGGGTGAAGAACCCTATAACTCAAACAAAGGTGACTTATGACAGACTTCCCCCAGCTTGCAAGCTACGATCTCAACGCCTCGGCTTCCGTTGCCAACATTCGCACCAACGGCGAACTGATTGCGCATGTTCTCGGTATGCTCACAACCAACTGTCACGCCGCTAGTTATAATCGCGGCTGGTGGCACGATCCTATCACCGGTACGTCGCTTATACCAAATGCCGAAAGTCTTTTCGGTGAAGAGAGTATTGATACACTCGACGCGATGCGTAAGGCTTGGTTCCCGTTCGTGGTCGGCGCCAAGCTCAACCTTATTCATGACGAAGTTTCGGAAGGCTCCGAAGCGTTCCGCATGTCCAAAATGGATGACAAGATTACGGCTTTCGCCGGGATTACTGCGGAAATGGTCGATGCAGTTATTCGCATTGCGGACCTTATGGGTATGATGCAGTACGCGGCGGCCGAAGGCATTCTTATCGATCTCGGGCCAGAAGCCTACCGCTTTACGGAAACGTTCGATCTTGGCGGCGCCTATCTGGCCAAGACCCCCTTCAATGCAGCCCGGCCGGATCACGATCTAGCCAAGCGTGAGGAGAATTGGGGCAAGGGCGGCAAGCTTTATTAATCCCGGTAGCTATTGACAAGGTAGCAACAACAAAATAAGGTGTCACTGTTCAACAAGAGCGGTGACACAATGCCTAAGCACAAAATGAAGCCTGTAAAAGTCGGTTCCGTGGTGGCGTTCAATGAATTGCCCGATGCGGTATGGTTCGAAGTTCTGTCTATCGACGGTTTTAATCTCACGATCCGCGAACACGGCACCGACTATGCAACGCAGGTCATAGACAAAGGTTATGTTAAACAGGTGAGTTGACACGGTAACGCCCCGGCCTTATGGTCGGGGTGTTCTTTTATGGAGCGGTGATAATGCATAAGATCGAATTGAATTTTAGAGAGCTTATGCTCTTGTTGCAGACGGTCGAACATCGCCGCTTGCAAACCGAGAACCCAACACTCAAGGCGCGGTTAGTGGAACTAAACGCCAAGATAGTTGAACAGGTGATGACATGATATGCAAGGGTTGCAGCGGCAAAGGTATGCGGGTTCCGTTCTTTTCGTCTCGGGTAGAGACGTGTTCCGAATGCGGGGGCAAGGGTAAGGTTCCTGACTTCTGTTATGTAAGCGTTGACCGTAACGGCCGGGCAACATATCGTGCGGTGGGTTTCGGTGGCGAACCTTGGCGATATAACCTAGAAGGTGCTAGGAACTACGCCGAAGGTATTCGACGTGGCAGCGCCACGCACAAACCTAACGCGGTAATAAGGGTTTACCTAAAATGAGAACAAAGCGCGGTGGCTATGCAAAGAAGGCCACGGTCGGACGGCCACGGGCCAAACTGAAGGCCAAAGTTAGCGGTGGTGGCAGTCTGGTGATTAGGGTGGCGCATAAGCTCCCCGATATCATCCGGCTAGCTGCGATCTCTGGCCAGATCGAGAATTGGCGCACCCTCGGGCCGCTTCGGCCGATTGAGCCCCTGAACGCGGGCCTGAAGCGCTATCTAGGCGCCGGGCGGCGCTAATGGCTGATCCTACCGTTTACGGCCGATGGGATGCCGATAGTGAGCAACAGCTTGAACAATTGTGGGCAGCTAAGGTACGACCTGAAGCCATCGCCGCTTTGCTTGGTCGTTCTGTAGCCTCAGTAAGGCGTAAAGTCTGGCTAATGAAGCTAGAGGCTAAAAAGCCGGTAGAGCTTGAATACAGCGACGACGCAAACCGTTACATTGTTTGGGTATGCGACGAACTACACCACCAACAACGCGCATGGGGAATAATGGTTCAGGCTTGTGGCATTACCTATAATCGCGGTTATGATTTGCGTATGCGTGGTTACGTTCCAACAGTCACAGAAATTGACGCGATGTTAGAATATGTCGGATACCAGTTCGAATTGGTTCCGATCAAAGGGAGTGCCCACAATGGCCCCGATAAGGGTGACGCCTGAATACCGCCTGTTGCAAATGTTGGCTGATGCCGGGGGACCGGTAGAGGTTGCCAAGCACAACCACGCAACGGTGGAACAATGCGTTAACGAAGGTTATATTCAGTTGTATCCCTCGCGAACGTTGTTGCAATACTATATCACAACGGCGGGTTATGCCCGGTTGGAACAACTCAACGATAGGTGACGACATGGCCGATATGCCTAAGGATTTCGTAACGCTGGTGGCTGAGAATAAGCGCCTTGAAAGCGTAATCGAAGATCACAAGATCAACAACAATGAACAGGCTAGGCAAATCACGGACCTTGAGCGGAAGGTTGCCGACCTGTTGACCATGCGCAACGACCTTCAGCGGGCTAACAGCGACTATCTTGAACGCGCTCGGGTTAACCGGGCCAATGACCAAACTGTAATCGACAAGCTTACTGGTGATGTTCAATTCTGGCAACACCACAGTACACAATGGGCCAAGCACTACGCTGAATACCGGCAAGCGGCTGAACGCTGGATTTATGATATGCGTGGGTTTGGCAGGGTCGGCTTGCTGCTTGACGTTCTCATGGCGCTTATGACCTTTGCAACATTGTTCGGGTTTGTCGATCCCGTTTTTGATTTGCGGTGGTGGTAATGCAGCCGGAAGATTTCTTTAAGAAAATCCCGGCTGAAGAGGCCGATGAACACACGCACCAAGTCGCCCTGTTCTGTTGGGCGGCTATAAACCAAGTCAATGACTGGCGACTACGCCTCTTACACGCCATTCCTAACGGTGGTGAGCGCAACAAGATTGTCGCGTCACGAATGAAGGCGGAAGGTACGCGTTCGGGTGTGCCTGACATCTTCTTGCCTGTACCGGTCATCAACGAAAGTTTTACGGCTAACTATGCCGGTCTTTACATAGAAATGAAACGGCCAAGCTCCCGTTATAAGAAAAAGGTGGCAACCGACAAGTGGGACACGGGCGGCGTGGCTGATGAGCAAAAACAATGGCTCAACGATCTTGAAGCCATGGGCTATAAGGTGGTAGTTTGCTATCACTGGTATGAAGCCGCCAACGAAATTAAGTTCTATTTGACCGGAAAGGGTCTTGAAGAATGAACACGGTAGATGAAGTAACGGCGAACGCACAAGACCTTGCACAAGATGCCAACTCCGGAATTGAACGAACTAGCGCCCTGCTTCTTGGTGGTGCTGCAATCAATCTGGCAATCATCGCGGAAGCTATTCCCAAGCTTCTTGCAAGCAATCCCGACCCCAAGGCCCCATTGTCGCTGCGTGAACTGTCCAAGGAAGAACGCGAAACAATCGAGGCGCTACGGTCCGGTTCCTTTGTGGTTGTCCCTAAACGACCTTGACGCAGCCCCATACTGTGGGCTATACGGTAGCAATCAAAGCGGTGAAGGAATAAACAAAATGGCCGAAGTCGATAACTACCGGACGGTAGCTAATACACTTGCCGAACAACTCGGCGTGCAAAAACAGAACATTGCCAACGGTGAAGCTGCTATTGAACAGCTTGAAGCGCAAATTCAGCTTATCGTTCGCGATAACAATGCGCGGCGTGATAAAGCCGTTAGAATGTCCAAGCAGCTTACCGGCTTGACGATGCTCATCCGTCAACTTGAAGATGACGACATTGCAGAAGAGAGGGCGGCTTACGACAATGCTACAACGTTCCGTTAAACCATACTACCCCAAGGGGGACCATTGCCTATGGTCGGATATCATTTCCGACCTAACCCCGTTTCAGGCTCTCGGCCGCATCATGCAGTACGAGTATATTACCTTGGGGCTGGAAAGCAATCTAATGGGTATTACCTTGGGAACCAATCAGGTTGCCATTTGGCAAATCCGTGCGTTTGTTGACAAGTGTGTCAAACATTGGGAATTCAAACAGAAGGTTGCCGACATGTTCACACGGCCGGGGTTAACACTGCAATGACTTGTAAGTTCTGTGAAAACGCACGCCGGTTCTTTCGCAACGGTGTGCAGCGCTTGGCGCCGTTTACTGAGTATGACGACACCATGGGCAACACATACGTTGTAGCCAATGTGGCAATGGTCATGGTCGGTTCAAACAACGCCTTGCACGTAAGTTTCGCCAACATTCCCCCAACCGTCGAAATGCGGCAAGATGGTAATTACATGGCGGTTGACTTTGCAGACGGTCAAGCCATGGGCTTCAAGGTAATCGCTAGTCGTAAAGTATTTAGTAACCGTTTCAGCTAGTCACGGTTGTAATCATAACGGCATTTGATAGGGTCATTTCAACAAGGAGTGACCCTAATGTTTTATACCAACTCAATTATCTACGCCGTGGTTATCGTTGGTCTAGGTCTTGGCGCCGTTCACTTGATGAAGGTTGCTGAAGCAAACGAAACCGCAACGGCTACCGTCTGCATTGGCGAGATTTGCGCGACTGCCACCGCCGACGCCTCGGCCGGGCTTGCCCTCTGCCGGAACCTCTCAAAATCCATCGAGATTGCGCCGGAAAGCGCCTGTGGCCGGGTGTTGGGCCTGCGCTGAGACTTTGCCCTTGCCAAATCGCCTTTCGCCTGCCTATGGTGCGCTATTCCTTAATGCGACGTTCGGGGCTAACCCGACGCACACCGGCCAAACCCCGGCAACCTGTGGGCAGGTTATTAAATGGTTCGTTTCGGGCGTAAATCGTCCTATCGGCTTGGTCGCCGGTTGAAGTCCGGCGCTAAGGCCCGGCTTGATTACATTACATATCTTCAGTCTGGCGCAGACGGTAAAGACGGTGGCAATGTGCTACCTCCCGGCCAGCTTTCCCGCGCAAGTTTTGACCTTGGCGGGTTGATGCGGCTTCAGCTTACGGCAAAGAAAGCCCTACAGCAACGCTTTGACCTTGGCGGATCAATGAAGGTCAATCTAGGTATCCCGCTGCGTATCTCGGCTAACTTTGGCCTTGGCGGCGAAATGGAACTGCCCACGGTCAACGTTATTCAACGGCTTGCCGCAACATTCGCCGGTGAAGGTGAAATGCGCGTTGGCCTATTCCCGCCAAACCGTCTCGCTGCTCGGTATGAACTTGGCGGCAACATGCAGGTCAACCTTAAGCGTTCTATTGCGCTTCTGGAAAGCTTTGACCTTGGCGGCAACATGTCGGTCAACGTATCACGGCCCCCCACTCGCATTCAAGCTAAGTTTGACCTTGGTGGCGCCCTCAAGGTTAATGTTCCGCTAGCAACTAAGATTGCAGCCAAGTTTGATCTTGGAGGCCTAATGGTTGCACGGGTAGCAAAACCCGCGATCTCACTGCGGGCGCTTATGGCGGCTGAAGGTAGCTTTAAGGTCAACGTTAATAACACCCCGGTTGCTGACATTGATTATCTTATTGTTGCGGGCGGCGGCGGCGGCGGCGTTTCTGACAATTTCCGGGGTGGTGCTGGTGGTGGTGGCGCCGGTGGTGTTCGCACGGGTAAGATCGTGCTTGCTCCTAATACATACCCCGTTGTTGTTGGTAACGGCGGCGCGGCGGAAACGGCAGGCGGCAATTCGTCTATCAACGGTATTGTTTCAACGGGCGGCGGACGCGGTTCAAGCTCGGGAATGGGCGGCATGGTTGCCGCTGGTGCTGGGGGTAGCGGCGGCGGTGGCTGCGGTGGTACTGACAACAGCGTAAAGAACGGTTTGCCGGGCGCTGCGGGATCGTCGGGGCAGGGCAATTCCGGTGGTGCTGGTGGTAATCTTACCGGGACCGGGTTCCCGCCTGCGGGCGGCGGTGGTGGCGGTGGTGGTGCTGGTGCTGTTGGTGCTACTGCACCTAACACCGTAAACTTTGGCGCTGCACCCGGCGCGGCGGGTGGTGCAGGCGTTGCTAGCTCCATTAGTGGAACTTCTACAGTTTATGGCAGCGGCGGCGGCGGCGGTGGTAACGGTAGCCCCGGTGGTAACGGTGGTTCCGGCGCGGGTACTGGTGGTAATTCCGACGTACCGAACGCCACAAGTGCAATTGCTAATCGCGGTGGTGGTGGCGGCGGTGGCGGCTCCACTGAAACCACTGGTGCAGGCGGCGCCGGTGGCTCGGGTATCGTTATTATTCGTTACCCCGGCGCACCACGCGGCACTGGCGGCACAATAACAACTGTGGGCAGTGACACCGTTCATACGTTTACGGCAAATGGTTCGCTTGTTATTGCCGAACCACCACCATCATTTGTTAACAGTGAAGCTCTTGCCGTTTACAATGCAATGACGGTTAAGCCGAACAATACCCGTGCTGCACTTATCGACGGTATTGTTGGCGATCTCAAGACGGCCGGGCTTTGGGCCAAGCTTGATACGTTCTACCTCCTATGGTCGCACGATGCACAAGCCGCCCGCGTCAACTGGATTAATCCGGCGAAGTTTGGCCTAACAGTTCAGGGTGTGCCGGTCTTTACTGCCAATAACGGTTATTCGGGTAACGGTGCGGGTTGTCTGCTAAGTGGTTTCGTGCCATCGGTTGAGGCCGCAACGTCCAAGTTTACCCGTAACGACAGCGCGGTTTTTGTGCATTCGCGTGACGTTACAGATCGTCCACAGCTTGATATTGGCATTGAAAACTTTACCGGCATTCTTGGTTGGAATGCAACTAACGGTAACCGTGGTTCTGTCCATAGTATCGGGGTAACTATAGAAACTGCTAATGCCATGACGGCGGGCACGGTTGCTATTAGTCGTGCTACCGGTGGGAATACACAAGCTTTCCAGCGTAACGACACACGCAATAGTTCAACGGCAACTTCGCAGGCGGCATCTGCCCTGCAATTGGCTGTTTGTGGCCAAGTTGCAGCGGGACCAACTTACGTTTATTCCAACCGCATTCTAAAAGCTGCGGGTTGGGGGGCTAATTTGACACAGGCTGAAGTGTCTGCGTTGAATACCATACTATACGCACGCATCCCATAAGCGCCATTGAAAGGAAAATATCATGGCATCGGAACTTTCTAACTACTTCGCAAATGCTGTTCTTGCATGGGTCAAGGGTACGGCTATGCCCACGGCCCCGGCTGCGGTCTATGTTGGCCTTTTCAACGGTGACCCGACTGTCACAGGCGGCGGCGGCACGGAAGTAACCACCACTATTCGCGTTGCCGGTCGTGTCGCGGTTACGCTTGGTGCAGTTGCCTCGCGTGCGGTCCCCAACAGTGCAATTGTTGACTTTGGTGCTGCGGCTGGTGGTGCAACGGTCACTCACGCCGCTTTGTTCGACGCGGCATCTGCGGGCAACATGCTTTCGTTTACGCCTCTCGACAATAGCCGCGTTATCGCGGCGGCCGATCCGGTGGTTATCCCCATTGGTGACTTGAACGTCAACTTTAACTAACTAAATCACGTTTAGCGCTTGACGGCGTTAAATCGGGTGAATAAGTTGGGGGTAGCTTAAATGGCTGCCCCCAATTTCGTTCACAGAGGTTTTCAAATCATGGCTGCAAAATTCACTCTCTCGGCTGCACACATTGCAACCCTTACCGCGATCTCGACGGCTCTCGCTGCCAACACCGCTTATCACGTTTCGCAGGCTGATGGCGCCGATCTGGTGAAAAACGGCTTCATCGAAATCAATCCCGAAATGAAGGACGAAGCAGGCAACCCCGCCGCTCGCCTGACTGACACCGGCCGCGCTGCCGTTCCTGCTGATGAAGCCCCTGCCAACACGACCCCGGCAACGACTTCCCCGGCTCTGTCTGCGGTTTCGTTCGTGATCTCGACGGCGGCTGTTCTGCCCGATATCAAGCGCGGCGGCGGCAACACCAAGCCACGTGAAAGCAAGTACCCGCTTAAAGACATTCCACTTGGCGGCGCTCTCTTCCTTGCATACCCCGGCATTTCCGCCGACGACGCAAAGAAGCTTTCGAAGCAGTTCGGCTCCACGGTCGCGACCTTCAACAAGGACAACACCGACAAGTATCTCACTTCGCGCACCATTGAAGACGGCAAGGCTGCTGGCTTTGAAGGTCGCAATGAAGATGGCACGCCGAACCCCGATGCATACGCTGGTGTTGCCGGTATCGCCATCTATCACCGCCCGCTTTCTGAAAAGAAGGTCCGCAACGTCAAGCCTAAGGCGGCTCCCGCTGCTGAAGGTGAAAACGCTGGCGAGAACGGCGCCGCTGCATAAACCTAGCTGGACAAGCGCTAGGTTGGCCGGAAGGGTCAAGGGTTGCAGCCCTTGGCCCTTTTCTTTTGCGCCCGCTCGCTGTAGCCTGTGGGCAACTCCCCCTAGAGGCCAGACCATGAAAAACCTTACAACCGAATTGCTGCTTACGGTGGCAACGGCCAAGTCTGACATTAACAATGTCAACTCTGTCATTACCTCGCTGCAAATGTTCGGTGCTGCTGCCGGGCTCGATCAGCCACACAGGCTCATTCAGTACCTAGCGCAGCTTACACATGAAAGCGGCGGCTTCCGCTATGATCGTGAACTATGGGGACCAACACCCCAGCAATTGCGTTACGAACGCGATTTTACTAAACCGTGGTCGAAAGACGATCCGCGCAACAAACTCGCATTTCAGCTTGGAAACGTCAATAAGGGTGACGGCCGCAAGTTCGCTGGCAAGGGTCCAATACAGTTAACCGGACGCGGCAACGTGACACGGTTCTATGAATGGGCAAAGCTCAAGGGGTTCAACCCTCCCAACTTCGTTGAAAACCCCGAACTGATCAATACCGACCCATGGGAAGGGTTGGCGGCTATCTGGTATTGGGATATCGGAAACCCAACCGGCAAGTCGTTGAACCGTTACGCCGATCAGGGTGACAACGAAATGATTACGCGTCGAGTTAACGGCGGCGTCAATGGTCTTGCAGATCGCTTGACTAAGTACACGCAACTAGGGCTTGCATACCTTGGTTACCCGTTCACGGTCGATGGTATCAAGGCATTCCAAACGGCAGCGCAGACTAAGGGTTGGTACTCAAGGGAGATTGACGGCGATGACGGACCGGGAACTAGGGCAGCAATACATCAGGCATTGGTTGCAATCGGCACACTTGCTATTGCTGAGACGAAACCCGCCCCGGTCACAGAAAATGTTCCGATTGCTCCTAAGGGAGCGGAAGCAGTAGCAGTTACACGAACCTTTGGTATTGGCGGCGGCATTACAATGCTTACCGGGTTCTTCGCGGATATCGATGACGTTTACAAGGTCGCACTTGTGGGCTTTACAGTCGTTGCCCTTATCGTGATCGTCTGGAAACAAGAATTGATTGCGTCAAGGGTCAAATCAGCTATTAAGACGTTCGGGCTCGGGAACTAGCGCCGTGCAAGTACCATTTTTAGATTATTGGTGGCTGGCGCCCCTTGCGGGCGTCGGCTTTGTGGCCTATCGCTTTCTAGGCTGGCGCGGTCTTTTAGCCGTTGTCACTTTGGGGCTAGCAGGCGGTATATACACCAAAGGTAAGACAGATGAACGGGACCGTAATGAACGTGATCAACAAGACCGTGAAGCCAAAGCTAGAGCAACACGGCAAGAAGTTGAAAACGACATTGCGAAACGTGACCCTGATGTTAGGCGCAACGATCTTAATAAGTGGTTGCGCGACGACTGATTTTTGCGCCGGTTGGCGCCAAATCAATCCATCTATTAACGACGTATTCGGGCCACCGTCAAACGGTCGCCCTAGTACTGGTGATCAGATACTTGCCCACAATGAATATGGGGCAAAGGCATGCGGTTGGGGACCGGGGATTTAGTGGAACCTATTGAACGGCTGGCAATTGACGTGCAACAGCTAAAGCTAAGGTTGGACGACCTATCTAGCAGGGTAGGCACGTATGAGGGGAGGCAAGCCACCTTAGAAGGTAAGCTTGACCGTCTCAACGAAATCTTTGAGCTTAAGTTGTCGCTAGTAAACGCCAGCATAACCGCAACGAACGTTGCCTTGACGCAGACTGGCAAAACTATCGGCAGTTGGTCTAAGCTGATGTTCGCAGTCTTTATGGCCATCCTAGCACCGGTTGTTGGTGTTGTGGTCATGTTCGCGCTTTCGGGTGGTTTCAAAGTTCTACCTGCTTGACCGTTGCGGTTGGTCGCCTGTAAGGTGACCTTATGAGCGCACCACAAACACCTTGGCAAATGTTCGCAGACCCCGACCGCAAGCGCAAGTTTGCGGCTTTGCTGCGTGAACGCCCTGACAATGACAACGCCCGGTTTGAGGCGGCTTGCCTGTCCTTCCCGGATGAAGCCGACGCCCAATTGTGCATGAAGGCCATGCACGAGTGGCCCCGCGATCCTATCGTTATTCAGGAACTAGCCCGGCTCGCCAAAGCAGAGGATGCCGCCGCGCTTCCCGGCCGCGATCAACAGGCCCGTGACGTGTACCGGCTAGCGGCCGATGCCACCAAGTCAGTTGACGACCGCCTGAAGGCGCATAAGCTCTATGCCGATCTCATGGGCCACGTTAAGAAGGAACCGGCCGGGGCTGGCATATATATCGATAACCGGCGCGTAATGATGATGCCACCGGCCGCTAACACCATTGATGAATGGGAAGCGGGCGCCACCAAGCACCAAGCGGGTTTAGTTATCGATGCAGCCAGCACCCTCGCCAACCGTTGAGGTAGTTTGGCAACCAATCCCTAATTCCAGCCAAGCACTTGCGCTAACCGCGCCGGTGCAAAGCTTGTTGCTGACTGGTGGACGTGGTTACGGCAAGACCGAAGCGCAGCTTATGCGGTTTCGCTCCCGTGTGGGCATTGGCTACGGCTCCCATTGGCGCGGTATTATCTTTGATAAAGAATACAAGAACCTTGACGACTTGGTTGTCAAGTCGCGCCGTATTTTCGAAAACCTTGATAAAGGTCACGCGAACTTCCTAGCCAGTAACTCCGCTTTTAAGTGGGTATGGGATACCGGTGAAGAGTTGTTGTTTCGTGCTGCGCAGGATGAAACTGACTATTGGGATTACCACGGCCACGAATACCCGTTTATCGGTTTCAACGAACTAACCAAGTATTCCAACAATAAATTCTATAACATGATCCAGTCCACTAACCGTAGTGGTTTTGATCCCGTCCAACATACCCCCAAGGTTACTAGCGATAATTACGCCGCCGTCATGTCTCATGAATGGGGCCGCGATGTTCAGGTAGGTGACTATGACACCCCCGATGGTCAACCGTTGCCACCGATCCCGCTTGAACTGGTATCGACTACTAACCCATATGGTCCCGGTCACAATTGGGTAAAGTCTGAATATATCGATCCGGCGCCATATGGTAAGATAGTAAAGCGAACTACCCGCATCTTTGATCCAAAGACGCAGGAAGAACTTGACGTGACCCGAACACAGGTGACGCTATTTGGTACGTTCCGCGAAAATCCTTACCTGTCCCCGCTGTATATTGCAAAGCTGTATGAAGAGACAGACGAGAACATTCTAAAGGCTTGGCTTACCGGTGATTGGGATATTGTTGCCGGTGGTGCGTTTGATGACGTGTGGAAGAAACATATTCACGTTGTACCACGCTTCAAAATCCCGGCCGGTTGGTATGTTGACCGTGCCCTTGATTGGGGTTCGACGCACCCGTTTTCCGTTGGTTGGTTTGCTGAAGCCAATGGCGAGGAAGTCACCTTGCCAGATGGTTCGACCTTCTGCCCACAACCGGGCTCTATTATTCAGATCGGGGAAATCTACGGGGCCGAAAAGCTTGGCACCAACGTTGGTAAAAAGTGGGGCGCCAAGAAGGTTGCCACTGAGATTGTAAAGTATGAAAAAGAGTTGCGAGAGGGCGGTTGGATTGCCGGGCTGATTTGGCCGGGGCCTGCTGACAATCAGATTGCTAACGTTGTCGAGAAAGACACGGATACTATTGAAAAGATATTCCGTGACAATGGTGTCGAGTGGGAGAAATCAGACAAGTCACCGGGGTCACGCATAAACGGCCTTGAACTGATGCGTAACCGTATGACCGCTGCCGTTAACAAAGAAGACCCCGGTATGTACTTTATGGACAACTGCCGGGCTTCTATTGCGACCATTCCTATCTTGCCCCGCGATGAAAAGAAGATAGACGACGTTGATACTAGCGCTGAAGATCATGCCTATGATATGGCTAGATATCGGGCGCTTAAGGGCAACAACCGCACGGCTACCGTTATTCACATAAACTTCCCGAGGTAACGTCATGGCCCTGAAGCCTGCAAAGAAAGCACAACCTGCCCCCCGGTCGGCAGGTTACACTAGCCGCACTCCGCGCCCGGCGCAGACCCGCCCGGCGCTTGTTGCCCCGGTAACCGTGCAATTCAAACGCAAGGAACTTGTTGACATGCTCGACAAGTACAACCTTGTAAACGACTGCATTACGGGGAGTACGGCGGTAAAGGCAAAGCGGCAAAAATACTTGCCCATGCCAAACCCGGAAGATACCAGCCCGTCAAATCAAACGCGGTATGAAGCGTACATAACCCGCGCCGTGTTCTACAACGTCGGTCAAGGCACGCTCAAAGGATTTGTGGGCAGCGTCTTTGAGGTTGATCCCGTCATAAACGTCCCGACACTTATTGACCCGGTTGTCAAGGACGCGGACGGTTCGGGTGTGTCGCTGGTGCAGTTGGCGCAGAAGAGCGAAACGGCGGTGCTGGCCAATGGTCGCGCCGGGCTACGTATCGACTTCCCCGAAAGCACGGGGCCGGTAACCCGTAAGGATCAAACAGACGGTAAGGTTCGCCCGACCATCCATCATTACGAACCTACCTCAATCATCAACTGGCGCACTAAAATCCGTGGCAACAAAACGGTGTTGTCGCTGGTGGTGCTTGAAGAAAACTATGAAGAATACGACGTTGGCGGTTTTGCCGTTCAACCAAGTGTTCAATACCGTGTCTTGCGGTTGGATGAAAACGACGTTTACCGCCAAGAGCTTTGGAAGGTCGTAAACGGTATGCTTGATACCGTACCAAAGGTCTTTACTCCGCTAGACAGCAAGGGGGCTTTCCTCAACGAACTGCCCTTTACGTTTATTGGCGCGGTTGACAACTCTGTCACCATTGATGAACCCCCAATGTTCCCATTGTGTGACCTGAATATTGCTCATTACCGCAACAGCGCGGATTATGAGGAAAGCGTTTATATTACCGGGCAATCAACCCCGGTCGTCTCTGGTATCGATCAGCATTGGTACAAGGAGATTATGAAAGAGCGCATCAACTTTGGTTCCCGAGGCGGCATTGCGCTGCCCACAGGCGCCAAGGCTGAACTACTTGAAATGGTGGAGCGTACGGCAGCGTTTGCCGCCATGGAACACAAAGAAAAGCAGATGGTGGCGCTAGGCGCCAAGTTGGTAGAGACGAAGCAGGTTCAGCGCACGGCAACTGAAACAAGCACCGACGCGGCTAATGAAACAAGCATCTTGCGCACGGTAACAGATAACGTTTCCGCTGCTTACCGTTTTGCGCTGGAATGGTGCACGATCTTTGCCGGTGAACGCACCGTGTTTACAGATGCGAAAACTGCTGGCGACGACAAGAACGCGGTTGTGTTCTCGCTGAATACTGATTTCAACATTGCCACGGCGTCACCCGAGGAAGTCAATTCAGCAATCAACGCATGGCAGAAAGAAGCTATTACTTATACTGAAATGCGTACGGTGTTGAAGCGGGCAAAATTGGCAACACAAGACGACAAGGTTGCAAAGGCGGAAATACAGTCAATGCGTATGGATGATGGCGACACGGACCCGAACACCGGGCTCCCTATTCCGCGTTCCGCCCCAATCGTTACGGCGGGTGACGAGTGACAACCTTTGACGCATACGTACGCCACCAAGTCTATGTGGAGGGGTATAAAAACCACCAAGCGCAGGATGCAGACACACTCTACGAAGAGATAACGGCTGCAATCATCCTGTCACTTAATAAGCTTGCCATTACCAATATGGGTGAGCTTACCAAGAAGGTGCTTAACGGTTTGGTGCGGGATGTTAACACCCGCATCAAAACCTTGTTCGGTCGGCAGGTTGAGCTAACCACGGAACAAATCAAAGCGTTTATGAATGTCGATTTCGGCATAATGGGAGCATTGACCCAAACCGCTAGCGGCAAGCCAGTACCGGTAAACACGATCAACAGGGAACGGGCATGGACAACCATGCTCAATGATCCCATTGCCGGTGTCGGTATTGATCCCAAGGGCGCTTTCATCGAGGCGCAAGCCGCGCTCCTTGCCGCCGTAGCTCAATTGCTACGCGGTTCATGGGCTGACAATGTTGAAATGGCTGCATTGACCCGGCTGCTTGTGGGCACTAGGTCGCTCAACTACAAAGACGGATTGCTTACACGACAACGGCGCCGGTTCGCTACGGTCGTTGAAACGTTTGTGCAGCATGTCTCAACCGGGGTATCATTCCAGCTAGGTAAGCTAACCTCAACGCATTACACATGGGTTGCAATTCTTGACAGTCGTACAACCGAAATTTGCCGTAGCCGTAACGGTCAAAGCTTCGAATATGGCAAAGGCCCCCGGCCCCCGGCGCACTGGAATTGTCGGTCGTTTACCATACCACAGACGATTGTTAAGCTTGACGATATCCCCACATTCTATACATGGGTCAAGCGTCAACCGGCCGGTGTTCAGGATGACGTTCTAGGCCCGGCACGGGGGCGGGAGCTTCGCGAAGGTAAAATTAGGTCGGACCAATTGCCCGGCTTTGACCGGGCTAGGCCGTTGACGGTTTCCCAATACGGCGATAAGTTGAATAAAATTCTAGATGAGGTTGCATAAATGGCTTTGAAATCACGTATTACCGCTAAAACCGAATTCGACGCTTTGGCTGATAATCTGAAGCTGGAATACAAGGAAGAAAACGGCGTCTGGCTGCTTCAGTCCGACGACGCGGCCGAACTGCGCCGGGCCAAGGATGACGAGGCCTCCCGCCGTCGTGCGGCCGAAGATGAGCGCGACCAACTGCGCCGGGATAAAGACAAGGCGGATCGTGACGCGGCTGCACTCAAGGAGGAAGCCGACCGGGCGGCGGCGCGTAAGGCTGGTGACCTGAAGGCGCTGGAAGATACACTTACGGCGCAGCACAACACAGCATTGAACTTGGTCAAGGCCGATGTCACCCGCCTTGAAGGTGCGCTTCGCCATGCACTGGTAAACGGCAAGGCTGAAGCCATTGCAGCCGAAATCTCGACTACCCCGGAACTGCTTGTTCCGCTCATTGCCGCCCGGCTCGACGCGGATATTTCCGGCACTGTCGGAACCACCCGCGTTAAGGATGCGGCCGGTAACGTAAGTCCGACCTTGACAATTGATCTTTTGAAAAAAGAGGTTGTTGACAACCCCAAATACGCCGCTATTATCAAGGGCACGAACGCGTCGGGTGCTGGTGGCAACGGTGGCGGTTCGGGGGGCGGCGCTCCTTCAGGTAAAAAAATCACAGACATGAATGAAGCGGAAAAGAAGGCGCATTACAACGCCGACCCGACCGCTTACCGTGCGCAAGCTTTGGCCGAAGGGCTCAAGGTTCGCGCTTAACCTTTAGGATACCGCACCATGGCAACTACTCGCCTTTCTGATGCCGTCGTTTACGACATTTACGACGGCTACGCGCAGGTTGACAACCCGGAAACCTCCGCGTTGGTTACCTCTGGCATTGTCTCCACGTCTGAAGTGTTCAACACCATTGCCACCGGCGGCGGCAAGACCGGTCATATGCCGTTCTGGAACGATCTTGATCCAGACAGCGAACCGAACTATTCCAACGACGACCCGGCCGACATTGCCGTACCGGAAAAGATCACTTCCGGCGAAATGCAATACCGCAAGGCATGGCTGAACAAGGGTTACAGCGATATGGACCTTGTGAAGGAACTTACCGGTTCCGACCCAATGGAACACATTCGCAACCGCTTCGGCGTTTATTGGAACCGGCAGTTTGAACGTCGCGTGATCGCGGCTGCTGTTGGTATCATGAATGACAACATTGCCAATGACGGCGGTGACATGACGGTCGATATTTCCGGTCTTGCCGGTGATGACGCCGTTTTCGGTTCAGACGCTTTCATCGACGCGGCCTATACGGCCGGTGACCGTGCAAGCCAGTTCCGGGCGATTGCCGTCCATTCTTCGATCATGGCACGCATGGTCAAGAACGACGAAATCGTTTTCATTCCCGATAGCGAAGGCGGTCTTACCGTCCCGACCTATAAGGGCCGTATCGTCATTGAAGATGACATGATGCCGGTTTCCGGTGGCGTTTACACGTCCATCCTTTTCGGCGCCGGTGCATTTGCCTTTGGCGGTCTTGAAGGTCACGCTTTCGCGTTCGGCTCGGGTATCCCCCGCGTTGCATCCGAAGTTGACCGCACCCCGGCCGCTGGTAACGGCGGCGGTCAGGAAACGCTTTGGGAACGGCGTACTTGGTTGCTCCATCCGTTCGGGTTCTCATGGGTTGAAGGCACCATCGCCGAATTCTCCCCGGCGCTGGCGGAACTTCGCCTTGCGGCACACTGGAACCGTGTGGTTCCTCGCAAGTCGGCACCGTTCGCCTTTATCAAATCGAAGGCCAACCCGTAAGGGTTTAGCATTCGGGTAACGGCATTGGCCCGTCGCTGGTAACGGCGGCGGGCTTTTCAGTAAGGGAACCTCAAATGACAAAACGACTAATCAAGACCCGCAAGGACCATCGGCAGGTTCGTGCCGTGATGAATGAAAGCACGGTAACGCAGACATTGACCCCGGCCGCTGGTGCGCTCGCTGCTGGCGTCATTGGAACACCACGCGCCAACCAAACCTTTGCCCTGTCTGCACCTGTGGGCAATGCGAAGTTTTCGGTTTCTGCGGGTGCATTGCCTGCGGGCCTGTCGCTCAATGCAACCACCGGCATTCTTTCTGGTACACCGACCGGACCGGCTGGCAACGCTTCCTTTAGCGTTCGCGGAACCGATGACTTTGGCAACACCAAGGTCAACGCATACACCCTTAACGTCACGGTCTAATCGCCGTATAACTTGGAGCAACTACAATGTTTAAACTCGACAAACGGCAGCAAGTTCGCGAACACCGCAAGGCCGTTAACGCTGGTGAAGCCGTTGACCCCGTAATTCAGTACGGCACCGACGAAAACGGCGCTATCATTGGCGATGACGGCAAGACCCCTGTTGATGGCACCGCCCCCGGTGGTTTCGATAAGGGCGCAGTCAAAACCGAAACTGAAGAAAACAAGCCATTCGACTATGGCACCCTCGGCACCCATTCCGATCTCGACGGCGAAAAAGGCCTCAACGGTCGCGAAAAGCCGGAAGGCTGGGATACCAAGAAGGTAGTTGAAAAGCAGGCTTGGCTTGCCGACAACCGCCCCGCGACGAATGAAACCACGGCCCCTGCCACCAACGGCAACGGCTGGTAAGGACTAAACCATGGCCTTGATTGTTGAAGACGGTACGGTTGTTCCAACTGCTAACAGCTATGTTACGCGGGCTGACATCATTGCTTACGGCGCTGCACGCGGCGTAACATTGGTTGATGATGACGCAACCGACGTTCTCGGGATCAAGGCCATGGATAGTCTTGACCTTTACGCTAATCAATGGGTAGGCTCTCCCGTTCAACCGGGGGTGCAACCTCTCGCATGGCCTCGCAAGGGTGCAGTTCCCAACGGCGGAACCACGCCTTACGCTGAAGATGCAATTCCCGGTAACATTGCCAAGGCGCAACTTGCGCTAGCTTTGATTGCGTCAACCGGTGTTGATCTCTTGCCCACATTTAGCGCCGCAACGGGCTTTGTGAAGCGGGAGAAAGTTGACGTTATCGAAACCGAATATTCCGAAGCGGTAGCATTGCAAACGCTCGGCCAGCTTCCAACCATGCCCCTTGTTGACGCCCTGCTAGAGCCGTGGCTCGCTGGGGCGACGTTTGGCGGGCTTAAGACGTATCGGGTGTAGGTCGTGACCTTTGAACGCCAAATTGCCACCGCCGCCCGGCTGATCGCATATTACGGCGCCACCTGCACTTGGCGGGAGCCCGGCGAGCCAACGGGGCCGAAGTCTGCCCCGGTCCCCGGTGTCCCGGTCGATAATCCCGTGAAGATCGTCATGTTGACCAATGCTAACAACTTGAGCTTTGCCGGGTTGCTGGCCATGATCACCGACACCGAATTGCCGACCGGGGGCAAACGTGGCTTGATGGCTGCTAACATTCCGTTCACGCCGTCGCTCTCGGGTCGTATAGCCCTTGGTAACGTGTTCGCTGAACCGGCTCTTGGTTTGCTCCCTGAAAACGGGTTAGACCTTTTGGCACCGAACGGTGTCGAACCCATTCTTTATTACCTTAGGTTTACCGGCTGATGGCTTACACCTTCGATGAAGCTTACACGCTGATTACCGATCACCTGCAAACCAAATGGGATGCGGACGTTCCCGCTATTGTGGGCATTGCTGCCCCTGAACTACGGTACGAAGACGTAAAACTTAAAGAGAAGTTTACCAATACCGGCGCCCGGTTTGTTATGAGTAGCGTCACCAATCCCCAAGCCAATATGCGCAACGGTGAGTTTGGCCAGCGGTATGAGAATAACGGTGTAATCATCGTTCAGTGTCTCATTCTTAATGACACGGTAAAGGCTGCTGAAACGGCCCGAAAACTGTCGGAATATGTGCAAAGCATCTTTCGCGACCCCACATTTCCCGGCTGTTTTATCTTCCGAAATGTGCGTATAAATCGAGTAGAGCCCGAACCGCAATTCCTGTTGCGCAACGTGGTTGCTGAATACCAGTTTGACGAACTAACCTGAAGGATACGGCAATGGCCGATAACTGCGAACCCCGCAAGATTGACAGTAACCGCACCGGCCTATCCTTTGCGGAAACTATTTGCGGCCGACTGCCCTCTGTCGCTGAAGATGGTTACAACCCAACATGGTTTGAGTTGGAACCCAACTCTTACGATAGCATGGGCGGGGCACTTACCACAACGGCACGTTCGCCCCTGTCGGCTTCCCGACAGCGCAAGAAGGGCGTTGTTACCGACCTTACGGCCGGTGGTGGTTTCAATCAGGATTTCACCAAGTCCAATCACGACCGGTTGCTTCAAGGTTTCTTCTTTGCCGACATGCACCAGAAAGCGCAGACTAAGCCATTCAATGGCGAAGTTGTCGTGATCACGGGCGCAGACACAACCGGCGACACATACACCGCCCCTAACGGTCTTTCCCGTTTCCGCGCTGGCCAGCTTGTGCTTGTCTCGGGCTTCTTGAATACGCTGAACAACGGTGTCAAGCTGTTGAGTGGCGTGTCTGATGTTGCCATTACGGCAAGCACCAATCTTGCCACCGAAGTTGCCCCGGCTGGCGTCGAGATCAAGTCTGTAGGTTGGCAGCTTGCGGCCGCTGGTGCAAACATTGTCATGGTTGGCGATATCCCACAGCTTACGCTAACGACAACGCCTGTCGGTTCGACTGGCACGGTCACAATCACCACGGCAGTTGCCGACGACACCGTAACAATCGACGGCGTTGAATACACGTTCAAGGCCGCAATCGTTGACCCTTACGACGTTCTGATTGGCGCCAATGCTACGGCAACGGCGGCTAACCTTGCAGCGTCGATTAACGGCAACGTTCTCCGCACCCCGGCACACCCTACCGTTACAGCAAGCCCGGCGCTAGGTGTCGTCACGGTCAACCCCAAGATCAAGGGCACTTCCGGCAACGCCATAACACTAGCTGAAGCCTCGGCAGGCATTGCAGTATCGGGCGCAACCCTTACGGGTGGCACCGGCTTTAGCTTGCTTGAAACCGAACTGTTTGCCGGTGAGTGGCTTTACCTTGGCGCCGACGATATCGCTAACCGGTTTGTCAACAACAACGGTTATGCTCGCCTCGGATCAATCACCGATACCGTCGCGACGTTCGACAAGACGACATGGGCGCCGGTTGCCGAAACCGGCACCGGCAAGTCAATCCGCATCTATACCGGCGACACGTTGAAGAACGAAAAGCAGACGGAAGATGTTATTACCCGTTACTATGAATTCGAACGCACGCTAGGGCAGGATGCAGACGGCACACAGGCCGAATATCTTACCCGGTCGGTCGCCAACGAATTCACGCTGAACATTCCGCTTCCTGAAGGCGAGGATGCCAAACTAAACGCTGACTTGTCATTCGTGTCGGGTGACAGTGAACAGCGCGAAGGTTGGGAAGGTCGCAAGCCCGGCACGTTCATTCCGGCTTTGGGCGAAGATGCCATTAACACGGCGAACAACATTGTTCGTATGCGTATGGCTGTTATTGACCCGGCAACGACGCGACCGACACCGCTTTTCGCGTATATCGTTGAAGGCTCGATTTCAATCAACAACAACGTCACGCCGACTAAGGCTGTGGGCACGCTTGGCGCCATTGACGTTAACGTTGGCGATTTTGACGCCGGTGGTGAAGTCACGGCCATTTTCTCGACGGTCAAGGCAACCAAGGCCGTTCGCGCCAACGCGGACGTTACCTGTGATTTCATCGCGGCGGCCGGTAATGCCGGTTTCGTATGGGATTACCCGTTGCTTACACTAGGCGGCGGCGGTATCGAGGTTGAAGCCGGGGTGGAAATCCGGGTTCCGTTGGAACTGCTTGGTGCAGAAAACCCATTGGGTTACACCCTGCTTTATACAACTTGGTCGTACCTGCCCACACTGGCAATGCCAAAGCCAGCGACCGAATATTGATTGCCTCCCGGCAACGGGTGATATAAACAGAGGGACCATCTAGCGGTGGTCCCTTTTTCAATGGAGTAGTTTCGATGGGTCTTTATAACACATTCCAGTCAGACAGCGTACGGGAACGCGAGGGCCGTTGGTTCGAAGTCGCTGCGGCCGCAAACAACGACAAGACTATACCGGGCTTCAAAATGGCTCGCATGCACACCAATAACCCGGCCTATCAGGCGGCATTGGAGCGCATTTACAAAGAACACGGTTCGTCTATCGAAAACGACATTTTCGAAAGCGCCAAGGCTCGGCCGCTGTTGCTTCAGGTTTTCGCCGAAACGGTCATGCTCGATTGGCGCAATGTTCAGCCACTCGACAACGGCGTTGCAATCCCGTATTCGTCTGAAGCTGCTATTAAGCTTCTTGAAGATTTGCCGGACCTTTACGACTTGCTACGGGATTACGCCAAGAAACTCGGCTACTTCCGGCGCAAGGAGGAAGAAGAAGCAACAAAAAAGTCGCAGCCGCTATCCGATCTATCTTTGGAGCAGGAAGCGGAATAAGCGCGGCGGCGAGGCAAGCGGCAATCGCCGGTGATACTGAGTTTCTAGAAAAGTATGGCCCTAAGGAGGTAACCATACCAGCGGTATTGCAGCTTTACGTTCAAGCCTATCTATTACTTGATACCGAACGCAGCCAGTTAGAACACATACCTTGGTCCGCTTATGTTGCCTATGGTAAATACTACGGCCTAACTCGGGATCAAGTTGACACATTGATTGAAATCGGAATGTCGGTTGATAATGAAGTGTTAGTGGAACGGCAGAAGAAAGCGAACAATGGGAACGCTTAAAGGTTTGGCTAGCCGGATGAACCGGCTAGCTAATGGATTAGATAAGCAGTTGCTTACCAAGCGGGCCAAGGTCGCCCGCGCCGTTCTTATGGAGCTTCTGAACACCACCCCGGTTGACACGTCGCGAGCCGTGTCGAACTGGCGTGTTAGCGCCTCGGGTTCTTGGGGCGCCCAATGGATTGAAGCCCATTTCCCCGGCGCGGCCGGGTCCACCGCCGCCGCTTCGGCCGGGACCGCCATGAACCTAGCCGAAGGCGCTTTGCGTGCCGGAAGGCTCTCAGACGCCCTAGTCATTTTCAACTCTGTCCCGTATATTCGAAAGCTGAACGATGGTAGTTCGGCGCAAGCCCCTGCGGGGTTCGTTGAACGGGCCATACTAGCCGGACGGCTAGCGGCACGGGGCATGTAACCCCGGCATTATACGCGGGGCTTAAATGGCAGATGAAGCAATCCAGATTGTTCTTACAGGTCGTATTGACAGTAAGATTGCAACCAACATTCGCAACATCGCGGATGAAGCTTTGCGGGCTGATACCGCACTAGAAGAACTTAAGGCCACGCTTAAAAGCTTTTCCGCTGGTAACGGTATAAGCACATATAGCACCGATGTAAAGCAACTTCGGCAAGAACTTGCAAATGCGGTTCGTGATCAGAAGGCCCTAGCGGCGGCAACTAACACGGCGGCAACCTCGCTTAGATCGGCGGGAACCAACTCCAATAAACTTGCCTCCGAACTGAAAAAGGTTGAGGCCAACACCGGCCGGGCGACTGCGCAGTTTACGAACATGCGCGGCATTATGTCAAACCTTGTGGGCACGTTCGCAAGCTTCTTTGCTATTCAGCAATGGGCGCAAGCATCCGACGCGATGAAGTCTTATGAGAACCGCCTAAAGGTCGTTGGCCTTGAGGGCGACAAGCTCGACAAGACATTGGGCCGTATCAGCGAAGCGGCATTGCGTAACGGTCAATCTATGGATGGTCTTACGCAGCTTTACCAGAAGGTCGCATCGGCCGGTAAAGATATCGGCGCGTCACAATCTGAAATGCTCAACTTCATTGACGCGGTTGCTGCGGGCCTGCGTATTCAGGGCGCTTCCGCAACTACGGCCAACGGTGCGCTTATCCAGCTTGCGCAGGGTATCGGCGCGGCACGTGTTGAAGCGCAGGAATTCAACTCCATTGTTGAGGCAGCTTACCCGCTTGCGCAGGCAGCGGCTAAAGGTATCGACGGGTTCGCCGGTTCGGTCAACAAACTTCAATCGTTCATTCGTTCGGGTGGCACAATCACGGGCGCCCAACTCTTCCAAGGTATCTTGAAGGGGCTGGACGATCTACAGGGTAAGGTTGCTAAGACAGAGTTGACAATCGGGCAATCACTTCAGAACTTGCGCACGCGGTTTGAGCTTTGGACGCGAAGCACTGCTGAACAGTCCGGCTTGGTTGCCAAGGCTATCAACTTCATTGGTGAAAACCTTACAACGATCATCCCGGTTATTGGGGCGTTCGGTGCGGCATGGCTAACGATCAAGGCCTTCTCCATCATTACCGAAATCGTCGGGGGTATCGTTGCGCTTGTTCGGGTAATCCAGATGGGTGCGGCGGCGGTATTGCTCTTTACTTCGCCATGGGCATTGCTTGCGGCTGCTATCCTTGCGGTAGTGGTGGCACTGGCCATTGTTACCGGCACCATGGATGGGCTTATCAAGACGGTTGGTGGCTTCACTGGCAAGCTTTGGGAAAGCGTCACGGCTCAAACCGGGTTCAAGGATATCGCGGGCGAAGCGCAGGCGGCGGCAACTAAGCTTGATCAAGGCTTTGCAGGCATTACGTCATCAGCGCAGGGCATGACGACCGCAACCAACGACAACAAGGCGGCGGTTAACTCTTGGTCTAAGTCTGTTGTGACCGACGTGAACAAGGTCGTGAGTGCCTACAATATGTTGCTAGGGACGCAACGCGAGGCGGCGGCGGCTGCTGGTGCTGCGCAGTTCGCCAAGAACAACCCCGGTGCTGGCAATACCAAAACTAGCGGATCGTTTACAACGATTGGCGCCGGGGCCAACAATAACGGCGGTAGCTTCAAGCGGTTTGCTGCGGGCGGTTCGTTCAAGGTCAATGGCAAGTCTGGTGTTGACAAGAACCTAGTTCAGTTCCGTGCCAAGAATGGCGAACGTGTTGACGTGTTGACTACGGCACAACAACGGGCGCAGGAGGAAAACCGCAAGCGTCAAAGTGATAGCCAAGGTAGCTCTCCCGTGTTCGTGTTCAACATTACAACTCCCGATGCAGACAGCTTCCGCTTGTCGCGTCAACAGATGGCCAACGATACTTACGCGGCCTTGGCTTAAGGGTAAATCATGTCTAACGCTTTTGATAATGTGCGCTTGCCGGTCGATATCGAACGGGGCGCTATGGGCGGTCCTGAATACCGAACAACGGTGATCGTCATGGCCAACGGTCGCGAACGCCGCAATCAGGAATGGGAAGTGCCCCTTTCCTCATTCAACGTCGGTTACGGTATTCGGTCAAGGGCAGCAATGGAAGAGGTTATTAACTTCTTTCACGCTCGGGGTGGTCGTGCACGCGGGTTCCGGTTCAAGAACTGGCTAGACTTCACTGCCACGACTAACCCTGTCGGTGAGATTGCAGGCGAACCCTTGCAGCGTCAACTTATCCGAACCTATCCCGACGCCATAAACCCGCAACTGCGTATTGTCGCGTATCCGTTGCCAGCAACGCTCAAGGTTTATGTAGATCAGGTGTTGACAACGGCGTACACGCTACAACCTAACGGCGTGCTTGAATTCGATACCGATCCCGGCCCCGACGTTGTTGCAAGCTTTGAGTTTGACATTCCGGTACGGTTTGGCACCGACCGACTAGACAACCGGCTCAACACGTTTATGGAAGGTGAAACACCTTCTATTCAGATTGTAGAGCTACGCCCATGAAAACGGTAAACCCGGCGCTCGCTGCACTGATCGTGCAAGACCTTACCAGCTTGTGCCGATTGTGGGCAGTGACCTCCCCGGATGGCTTGATTTACCGGTACACGGACCACCATTCCGCAATCACGTTTGAAGGCGAACTTTACAGTTCGTCTCAGGCGTTTTCGGCGTCGGCAACGCAGCTTGTCGCTAATAATGCCGGTAGTGACGTTGAGATTGAAGTTCTGCTAGATGACGCGGAACTAGATTATACACGACTTGAACGCGGCGTCTTTGACAACGCAATAATCACGCTGGCAATTGTATCCTATCGCAACCTTGATCTAGGCAGCATTGTCCTGCTTGACGGTGCGGTCAACTCTACACAGTTACTAAATCATTACGTCGGTTCACTGGCCATTGGGCCACGTCTTGACAAGGTTAGCAAGTCGATTTGTGAAACCTATACCGCAACTTGCCGGGCGGGGTTTGGTGATAGTCGTTGCAAGGTTGATTTGTCTGCCCACACGGATGCGTTCACAGTCGAAACGGTATTGTCGGGGCAGGCTTTTACCAGCCTTGAGGTTGCTGCCAAGCCAGACAAGCACTACGCACAAGGAACCGTCACTTGGTTGACTGGTGACAACGTTGGCATGCGTATCGAGGTAATCACCAACACGGCCGGGAACGTGCTTACATTGCTCCCTTGTGCCCTTCCTGTACAGCCGGGCGACACCGGGACAATCACGCGGGGATGCTTCCACACGGTTGCCGCCTGTAAGGGTTACAACAACCTCCCCAACTACCGGGGCGAACCCAATGTGCCGGGTGAAGAGGGTATTAAATAATGTCAACACGGCAACCGACGCCAAGCAACTACCGGCGCAGTGGTTATACCGACGCCCGCAATGATGGGTACAGGTCGGAAATTGAACGATATACCAAGTTGCCCGGTAGTGGTGACGTGGTTAAAGAAAAGTATAACAGTTGGACCCGTTCATGGCACCCGGTTTCGGTTGACCCGCTAGAAGCGCTGCTAAACAAGTTCGAACCGACGATTACCCGCAAGGTAGTGGAGCAACAAACGCCCGCAAACCCCGGTATTCGGTTGGTTTCTGTCTCCACTTACGGTATCACCGTACCCGTGTCCATTGGGCGCCGGGTTGTCACTGGTAACATTGTTGACGCAGAGCCAATCACGCCCCGGCTAGAAGGCGCGTATGAATATGAAGTTGCGGAACGTGTACCAGTTTACGACAACGGGGGGCCTAGCTAATGGCAATTAATCCGACTGAACAGCAATTTGCCACGGTTGACGACCGGCTAGAGCGGCTAGAAGCGGCAACCGGGAATGAGGTTATACGTTATGATGAAATCTATACCACATACAAATTCCCCGGCGAATACGTCTTTTACGGAACGTTCGTTGTCTCGCTTGGTGAAAGTGTTTCAAAGGACGGTGAACGTCCGTTTGTAACCCGGCTATGGGCCAACGGCGAAGAAATCTATAACACATACACGGGTGTCATTAAGCCCGGTTTGTCGTTTGAATTCTATGACGGCAACGAAACTCAGGGCGTCGTTTACCGGGACATGCACTATCGGGGCCTTATGTGCCTTGTGTTCCGTGATATGAACCTAACAGACTTCGGTAACTCATACCCGGCAATCACGGCAGAACTTTACGATAGCGACGCATCGGTTGGCAATACATACGAACGCAAGACGTTCTCCTATGACACCCGCAAGGCGCTTTCGGTTCAGTTGTCGAAAGAGCTAAACCGCATTCACAAGGCGATGAACAGCGGCGTTTTTGCTTACGGTTGGATGGCTGGTAATTACAGCTATCTTGATTTTTGGTCGGTTGACACAGGTTCGCTAGCCCCGGTTGTCAAGACTGGTGCAGCTTACTTCATGCCGAATAACGGCGCCGCTTTCGTGGCATGGTTTCCAGAGATCGCGGCCACGGTCGCATATTTGAATGATAGCTTCTCAGGGTTCGCGCTTGGCGTCTATGAAGATTGGAACGGTAGTCTAACTTACGCTCAATCACGGTTCACAATCGACGCGAGCAACAACAGCCCTAGCGGTTTTGCGGCCCCGTATGCTTTGGCCCGTATGAGCGTAACGGCGCGGGGTGTGGTGAAGCACTACGCCTTCATGTACAACGCAGACGGTGACGGCAATTTCGGCGTCTTGGCAGTCCCTAGCGCAAGGTTCCTGCGTTGGGCGGCGAATGGTGACAAAAGCATTTCCCCGTGGTTTACCCCGGTTAATCCGTCGTTGCCCCCTAACCTGCTTGTCGGTCGCGAGAGTGACGGCGAGACTGTGGGCTATGTTCAGACACACCGCGAAATCGGCAAGATCGTATTCCGGCCGTCAAGCATGTCGAACGGGTATTATCCTGATGCGTTGGATCATTCGGTTAATGCCAAGTGGTATGATCACCCCGGTGATTTGTACATTCAACAGTGCTTTTACGATACGACCAACAACCGCGTCGTCGCTATCATTATCAAGGTCGATAACGTCACGGCTTACGCTGTGGCTATCAATGACGACGGTTCGATTGAATGGACTAGCCCCGACTTCCCGCGCCCCCCTATCAAACTAGGTGATATGACCGGCGAAGGTACTAGCGACCTGTCTAAAGGTACGCTGGTGCTTACCCGTGCCGGTAGTGCAACGGTTCTAACCAAACTTAACATTTTGACTGGTGAAGTCGAGGCCATACCATCGTCTAACCTTAACATCAATCCAACGCAGCTTGCGGTTTGGGATAGCCGAACTAATCGCCTGTGGACCGGTGACCTTTCGTACGTCGAGGTTGGTTCTCCAACCCCAACACTAGCCGGGGGTGATACCGACTTTACCGGCTCCTTGACTATTTCCGAACTGCTGAATGCTTACGCCAAGCATGTAGGTTACAGCCCTGCGGATGTGCGAACGGTCAACACCGACCATATGAAAATTTACGGCTATGTTGTCAGCAACAATGGCCCTATCTCTGATCTGGCCGGTAACCTTGGCGGCATCTATGGGTTCAATTGGTTCAGTGTTGGCGACGAAATAACGTTCAAGTCAGCTTACGACGCAGACGGCGTTATTGTCCTTGATGCAACCTTGACTGAAGATCAGCTAGCAACTTTGTCCGATAACATCGGCGCGGTTGATAGCCTCTCAGTAAGTCGCAATAACGACAACGCGGCCCCGGCTAGCGCGTCGTTTACGTACTTCGATATCAACAACGATTTCAAGTCCGGCAATATAAAAGCGCAGCGCGGGCAAGACCCGTTGCCCACACACAAGAGCCAATCTAAGCTTGATTTCACCGTGCCGGTTTCTATGGAAGCCGAACAAGCTCAAAAACTTGTTTACGGCATGATTGCGCGAGCATGGGCGGGTAAGGTTGCTTATAGCATCCGCATACCAAGCGACGGACTAATTTACGAACCCGTTGACGTTGTGAAGTTCGATGCAAGCGGGCGTTCGTACACAGGTATCGTTTCGCAGACACGTATCAATGCCGATTTCAGTGTCTCGCTAACCTTGACTGAAGCGGCGGGCGCTGTCCATCCGGCAGTGGTGGAAGCGCAACCGCCTCGGGTCACACCTTCGGCCGGGCTCCCGGCGCGTGTCGTCTTGTTTGACGTTCCTGATCTGCTGATCTCCGATTATCAGGAAGGTTTCTTTAACATCATGGCTATCGCCGGTAGCTATGACTTTGACAGCTTCAGCGGGGCAATAGTTGAACAAGTCAGTGCCGACGATCCTCGGGACGTTACCCCGCTGCTAGTGTTCACGGCTGAAGAACAGGGCTACACAGGTGTTGTGTTGGAACCCCCGGCTTTCTGGCCTGATTTCGAATACCTAGACACACTGAACAGTCTTGTAATTAAAGCCGACAATATCCCGGCTGAACGCTTTGTTACAGCTACCGAAGCGGAAATGATCGCTGGCGCTAACTTGGTGGTTATCGGAAACCGGGAAAGTTCTGAATACCTTCAGTTCGGTGATTTCGAATACCTAGGTGATAATCGGTGGCGGCTGTACAACCTACTTCGCGGTAGGTTCGGTACGGATGCTATGGCCGGTACGGTCATGCCTAGCGCCAACTTCGCCTTTCTCGACAATCATAAGTTGTTCCAATATCGGAAGGAACTTGTTTCCCGCGAAGATACAATTAAGTACCGTTCGCGCTCGCCTCGGCAATCACCTTGGCAGGTCAATTATGAATATATCGAACCTGTGGGCAACAGCCGCAAGCCTTACGCGCCAGTTGATGTTTACGGCTATCGTAACGAAAACAATGACATTCGTTTTGAATGGGTACGGCGTGCGCGTGTCTATAACAACCCGCCGACACCTTTCGAACCAATGCCACCGCTAGACGAGTTGTTCAACGAATGGCTTATCAGCATTACAGACGAAAATTTTGGTGGTGCATACCGTGACGCGTTTTTTATCGCCCCGGAACTTGACAAGCCCTCATACAACTATCTTACATACCTGCAAGAACTAGATGGCAATATCATTGGTGACGTTGCCTATCTTAGGTTGCACCAGCAAATCGAGAATAAGCCGGTGCAGGGCTTCAGCTACAATTACACGGTATCAATCGTTGATGAAGGTAGCGTGCTGCTGAAGATGCGTTTTGACGGTGGCGGCGCTATGGCTGCTCAAGTCGAAATCGAGGCAATCCCCACAATGGGCGTCCACATGGACGGCGGGGGCGCTATGTCCGTGAACATTGCTCGGGAGATCACCCTTTCGGCCGCCATGGGGCTCGGGGGCTCAATGGGCACCAGCTTGCAGAGCGGTTATCCGATCATTGCGCGGTTCGACGGCGGGGGCTCCCTGTCGATCGATCTTGAGACGCCCCATTACCTCCGCGCCGTGATGGCTGGTGGTGGCGACATGGAAACCGATCTTGTGCGGACGGTGTATCTGCGTGCTGTAATGTCCCTTGGTGGAGCAATGGAAACCGATGTTACTAACTCGACATTTGATTTCGTCGGTACACTTGCTACCCTAAGTGCAGACGGTGTTAAAACAGGTTCGGTATCAAACGTTAACGTTGCGTTTGACACACTCAACTATAACTATGGTGGTTGGTCCCTTTCTGGTAACGCCGTTGTAATTCCAGCGGGTGTTACACACGTTGACATTGAAGCCGCTGCTAGAATGGATGATTTGTTAACGGCGGCTTATGGTGTATTCATACTAGTAAATGGTGTGATTGTAGCTAGTAACCGTTCGCGCAGCAATACCTCGGGTGGTTACGTCGAAAACGTATTGGCTGTTTCCCGGATTAACTACCCTGTTAACACAGGTGACACCGTATCCTTACAGTGGGTTAAAGCTTCTGCAAGTACCCGTGGAATGCTTAAAGCTCACACTTACCTGTCGATTAGGAAAGTTCAATGAGTATCGTTCTAATAAACTTGAATGCTGACCTAGTTGGCATGACGTGGCCAACTAACCCGGTGTTGTTTAACCAAGAGGTTGTGGATACGGCCGGGGCGTTTAACCCCGGTGTTCCCGGCCGCATAGTAACACCCGCTGGTAAAACACTAGTTCGGCTTGAAGCATCTTTTACAGTACCTGATAGCGGCACTAGTGGCGGTATGTTCCTTAAGTTCTATCGTAACGGCGTTGAAATGATCGGTTCATGGGATCAACGCCGCAATGCTTCTGGCAGCTATGCTAACAACGTTTGCCGGGGGCTAGCACCGTGGCAAGCTTGTACGCCCGGCGATTACTTTGAGATAGGTGTAGGGGTTAACGGGTTGGGCAATCCAACCGTTATTTCAGCAAGCGTTAACACGTGGTTCGCCGCTTCATTCGAATAAGAAAAGCCCCGGTATTATCCGGGGCTTTTTAGTCTCGATAGCCTGTAATCAGACCACCGGGAAAGCCGCTCCTTGCGGTATTCCCATTCGGCCTTGTCAATCTCCCCTCGCATCCACATTTTGCGCAACTGCGCCCGGCGCTTGTGGGTAGCCTCTAGCAGGTTGTAACGCAGATCGCCGTTAATCATCCCTACCATGCCGCTCATTCCGCGTAGCTCGCAACCAGCTTATCAAACGACGCCATAACGTCGTTAACTTCGCGAATTGGTGCCGGAACTATAAGAACTTCCCAACCACGGTCCGATAGTTCATCCATCAGGTTATCGCGAGCGGCAAGGTTTTCAACCTGCATAGTGTACGTACGTTCAATCTTTTCCTGTACGCCGTGATGGTTGAGGTAAGTGGTAATCGTTACGCGGTAGGTTCGCATCTGGATAACTCCTTGTTTCGTTATCCAAAGATATAAACGGGTTCATTGCTACCGTCAACACCTATTATGCACAATCGCCCCAAGTGTCGCCCGTGGTGCTATCGACCTTAATCGGAACCCGCATTTGAGTGGTTTGTTCCATGGTATGCTGGATGAAGCGGAAGGCCTCATTCATCTGCGGGCTATCGTCCTTCTGGCTCCACCCTAGCTCATCGTGAACCGTGATCTGCGGAACCCCGGTGAAATCGAATACACCGCTATTCCAGCAAGCGAGCATACCGGCTTTCATAATGTCCGGTTCGGAACCTTGGAACTTATAGTTCACAGCGCGGTAAAGGAACGCAAGTTGAATAAACTGACCATAGCGCTTAATCGCATCTTCATACGGGAGGGCGATTAGCTTTTCTTTGTTGTAGCCTCGGGGCTCCCAAAGGTTGAACCGGACCTTTCGGCCGCGCAAAGTGGTGATGTAACCGAACTGTTGCGCCTCATCGGCAATCGCCTTCATTGTGGGCTTTACGTAAGGGGCGCCGCGATAGTATGCATCAAAGAAAGCATTGACTTCAGCGTCGGTCATACCCTTCAGGTACTTGTAAACCATCGTCTCCTTGCCCACACCGTAAAGCAGGGAAAAGTTCACGTTCTTAATTGGACGGCGCCGGGTAGCAATCTCCTTGGCGTCCGTGGTTGACCAACCCATAAGCGGGGCCGTCTCCATGTAAACACGAAGATGGTAATCCATGTTTGCATCATTGATATAAGACTGGCGCAAATCCTCGGCACCCCCATAGGGGCCGTTAGGATCGTCAACCGCATAGTGTGCAAGGATGCGGTAATGGATTTGGGAGTAATCGTTTTTGCGGTATAGGTGATGACCGGGGCGCTTTGGCACCAGCTTTCTAATACGCTTCCCCATTTCCGTACGTGATGGTATATTCTGAAAATTTGGGTCCGAACTTGAGAACCGACCAAGCTTAGTGCCGTTGCTTTCTCCCTTGAGTGGGTGGAATAGCGGATAGATAAAACCGTTGACGTTCTTGTCGAGAATGTAGCTCTCAACAAACGTTCCCTTGATCTTTTCATATTCACGGATGGTAAGAAGCTTTTCGGAAACCGGGTGTTTAAGCGCCTCTAGCCATTCTTTTTGAATGGAGGGGTTACCGTTCGGTGCAGTCTTGGTTGGGGCCGTACGCGGATACTTAACCCCAAGATGATCAAGCAATTTGCCAATCTGTCGGCTATCGCTGCTTTCGTCGCCCTTGGTATTGACCAAGCGATAACCGAATTCATGTTCTAGCTCTTGGTAAAGGCGGCTAATATCTTGTTCTAGCTCGCCACGGAATGCATACGCGCCGGGAACGTCCACATACACCCCGCCGCGTCTCATGGCAACAAGCATGGGGATAAGGCCGTGTTCTAGGTCGTATATCTCGCCAAGGTTTTCACGGGCAATAATCTGCCATTGTTTCTCGATAATCCTTAGCGGCTGGTGTGCGTCACCTTCACCGTAGTAACCGACCAAGCGAGGCGGGGAACGGTATATGTCCTTGCGCCAAGTCTTTTCGGTTGTTTTATAAGCTTCCACAGCCCAACGCTTCAGCATGTCGGATTGCTTACGTTCGGCTAGGTATTTGATTGCGAGCGTATCAAGTGAAACACTGTCAACAGTATTGTCTAGAATTGCTTCCGCGAATTGAATGTCATGGAATGGCCCTTTAACGTTCACGCCCTCTTCAGCCATCCAACCAATATCATAAAGCAGGTTGGCCCCGACCTTGGGGAGCGTGTTGTCGCCAAGTGCATGTTGCGCAAATCGCATAACTTGCACCGGGTCCATATTGTCATGGGGTTCTACCTCATGCCGCATAGGGAAGTACCAACTACCGGTATTACCCTGTCTGTCCATAGCCGCAAGCGACCAACCGACAATGTGACCTTTGCCGCGCCCCCAACCGGGACCGGCAAGCGTTAGTTCAGGGTCTTTGGTTTCGCAGTCGAACGATAGCCGCACGGCTGCTGAGAGGTTCGGGAAAGAAGTTGGGGCTTTCCATCCGGTGTTGGGTATAGGTGGTAACGCCCGAATATGGGCGTCCTTCTTTGATACCATTTCAACCTTGTCGAAAAGCCCCATAGTCTTTAACCCTTAATGCCTGCATCTGCGTCGGTTAGTCCGTTGACCCAACCGCTTGCAGAAAACCCGTCGTTGTTACCCGATGGTTGATTGGTGGACAAGGTAAAACCTTGATCGCCGGGCAACTGAAGAACGTAAGCATCCGGGTCCGTGAAATCTTCCTGCGGTTGGTCAAGAAGCTGGCTGTTATGCGCCGGATCATATGCAAGCCCCTGTTCAGGGCCTTTCTTCCAATTGCCCTCAGGGTTGAGATCGCCGGGCGGGTCAATCATCTGGACGGCGCTGGCATTCCCCCAACCGTCCGCAACTGTGGGCTTTGGACCTTCCGACTGCTGATTGCCCCAATTCCCGGCCGTTTGCCCGGCTGCGGGCTCGGGAAGCGGTTCAAGCCCTGCCACGATACCCCGGCAGTTGTCACCAAACACCAGCATAAGTGGAACTTCGAATTCCTCTGTCACGCCGTAAAACTTCGCAATCTCTGCCAAGGCGAGGAACTGCTTACCGTCAACGTCAAACGTTGCCGTTGCTTCCTTGACTTCAAGTGCCGCACCTTCTTTACGGTCGGGGTGTGTGCGGATGATGCCGGGGCGCATAATAACACGATCAACGGCGAACGGGAGAACTTGTCCAATAGCTGCCCACACTTTAGGGTCAAGGTCGGTGCGATTGACGCTCATGTTGACACCGCGATAAAACAGGTCAATCGCGTCATTGGGCCAAGCGTCGTTAGAATAGAGATTGGTACGCAGCCAAGCGCCATTTTCGAACCAGATGGTAAGGCTTTTCCAATCCATGCCAATACCTACCCCGGTTGGCTTTAGGGTGGCAGCGGCCTTGACGACGGCGGCAACGAACTGCCGGGGCAAGATCACCGGGGGCAGGTTGTCACTGATCTTGGTTTCAAGGAATACGGCGCCGTTTGTTGCCATAACGGTTGCATCTTTGGTAATGCGAACCGACGAATAGAGAACGGTGTCGCCCGTTTCCGTCGTAACCTTGAGCGCGTTAGCAAACGCCGCCATCAGGTTTTCAGGGTTGTTGATAAGGCCCTGCGCCGCATCAGGTGCAGTTTGGATTACCTTGTCGTATTCCAGCGCCGGGACGATAGCGTTGTACTTGTCCGAACCGATTTCGAATTTGCCGTCTTGGTGCACCGTAAGTGTGAAACTCTTGTCGGTGTTTTCCAGCGCGTCGGCAAATAGCTTTGCATGCGGATAGCCCGCAACGTCTGCCGGGATAGGATGACCGGCCGCAACGATACCGTCGAACATGATGGCCGTACCGGTATTCATCCAAACGTAATGCGCCTGAATGGGCGACGTTACCGTTGCCGCCTTAAGTACATTACCGAACTTCAGCGCCGCTAGGAGATTGCCAGCGACTTCATTCTTAGCGGCCTTGCGGCCCCGTGGTTGTCGTGCCATTTCAATACCTCATTCATACTCATAGTTGACGATCTGGGGAATAGGTTCTTTATTCGTCCATACCCGGATTTTGACCGGTTCGCGCATGTACGACTTATTGCAGTATTTTATCGCTTCCGCAATAGTTGGCGGCGGTCCCCATTCGGGATGCTTAAACCTTGCGTTCCACCACTGCCGGGCTTGGTGTTGGACATAACCGGTATGTTGTAAGTTAACATAGTCTGTCCATTTCTTTGTCTTGGTGTACCAGTAATCTACCCGTAGATAGGGTGTACCCGATGCCCCTACCTGCGCACTATAACCGGTGAGAATAACGTCGAACCATTTGAAATCGTCGTTACCATCGGAAATAATGTCTTGTGTGCTGGCTTCAGAACCGAACTTGACCGCAAAGTCGAATTCCGCGCCGCATGTCTCGCAAAACCTGAATGACGGGTGATTGTAGTTACCGCATCCCGTCGCCCCATTACCCCGGTGCTTAAGCCGTGGCGTCTCGCATATCTTGATTGGGGGATCACCGCCCCTCCCTGTCGCCCGGCTAGGTAAGACCGGATCGTTGATAGGCCCTAGATTGCTAGTATTGTGGGCAAAGTCGAGTACCAAGCAATTCTGTTTATAGCTGTTGGCGATAGCCAGCAACCGCCCTTCGATAGTGCTGAGATCGAACCCTTTAACATAGAATGGGCGTGTGCCTCGGCCTAGCATCTGAACCCACAAACTAGACGACATTGACGGCCGCAAAACCGCAATGAGATCAATGCCGGGATCATCGAACCCGGTTGTGAGAATGTTGTTGCATACGATAGCCCGGTACTTATTACCGGCCTTGAAATCCGAAATACGCTGATCGCGTTCTTTCTTCGGCACGCCGCGATGAACTGCCGTGGTTGGGTAACCCATGGCATTGAGCATTTCGCTAATGTGGTCGGCATGCTCGACACCACTCGCGAAGATCAACCACTTGCGCCGGTTCTGCCCGTGGTGCGCAAGCTCTTGCATTGCTTTCCACGTGATCTCACGCTTATCGACGGCTTTCTGCACCTGTGACATGTTCAAGTCACCACCCGACATACCGACACCGGTAACGTCAAGCTTAGTCTGCATAGGCCGGGCAACTAATCGGACTAGATAGCCCTCATCAAAGAACCTGTTGAACGTGTGTAATTGGGTATAGTCAACAATGGTGTCTGTGAACAAGCCGCCCGCATCGGTAAGCTTGCCCTGCCCCATACGCCAACCTGTAGCAGTAAGCCCCACCACCCGCATGCGCGGGTTGATCTCCTTAAGTTCGTTGATATAGGTCCGGTAAATAGTCTCGCTATCCTCGGGAACTAGGTGCGCTTCATCAATCATAACCAAGTCAGTGTGCCCAAACTCTTTTGCTTGGCTTTTAATTGACATGATACCGGCCATAGTGATCGGCATATATGATTGCTTAGTATTGAGCCCGGCCGAATAGATACCGACCGGGGCGCCCGGCCAATTGTCCGTAAGCTTTTCGTAATTCTGCCGGATAAGCTCTTTCATATGCATAAGCACTTGAACGCGACGATCTGGACGCCGCTGCAACACCCGTTGAGCAATTCCGCTAATGACGTGCGATTTGCCCGTACCTGTGGGCATAAGAATAAGGCCGTCACCTGTTGTATTGTTCAGGTAATCGAATGTCGAGTTGATCGCTTGTGTTTGATATTCGCGTTCAGCCATTGCGTCCAACCGGTTTCCACTGCTGGCAACCTACCTTAATGAAATCCTTTGGGATAACACCGTTGTTATAACCGCAAAACCATTCGCCATCTTTGACCGGGACGGCGTAGTTGCACGAACGGCAATTCTTTTCGTAATCGGCGCTGCGGTGGCAAACCTCTGCCATATCGCAAGTCTTGCACTTGAAGTATGAGGGCAACTCAGACAAGCGAAGTGGAGGCTTTACCGCCTGAATAACTTCCTCTGCCTTGCGGTAGTTCTCATCTGCCACCGACCAATCAAGCTCGACAATCTCAATATGTAAATCGTCGTCATTCTTGTTGATAGCGCAGTATAGCGCATACTTGAATTTGTAGTATCGGCCATAGGTACACATTTGAACCCAATGGGTAGGCTTGGAAACCTTAACACCTTCCTTGACCAACTTGGTAAAAGACCTTTCACCGTGCGTCTTGTACTCAACAAGAATAGGCCCAACCTCAACAAGCATACGCAGCCATTCCGGCGCCATGCCCACACTATCGAGAGAACCGCCATAGTGACCACCAACGCCGCTAATACGCGTCTGATTGCCGTTGTCGTCTGTATCCCAAATGCGGAAGCCGATCCCGCGCAACCACTCGATAAAACGCGCTTCCTCTTTATGTCCGCGATTGAATAGCCGCGCCATGCGACCGGGTGCCCGAACCTCTTTAACCCAACGGAACACATACCACATATACCGCTTGCACTCCCCGCCGATTAGCGAGGCGCCAAGGTGGTTGCGGTGGCCGTCGTTGTAGGTGTTTTCGCAATACTTATCGATTGCGTCGTGTATCTCCTTGGCCAGCGCTTGGCGTTCATGGGCATAGAGTACACGTGTCATAGTTTGTTCAATCACTAGAGAAAAGAAAGGCGCGGGGTTAGCCGCGCCCTGTTTGCTTAACCGTGGTGGAAGCTGTTACCAGCCGCCACCCTGATTTGGCTGGCCATTGCCACCAGAGTTGCCCCAACCGCCGCCATTGTTGCCGCCGTTGTTCTGCGCTGGCTGCTGATTGTTCTGCTGTGGCTGATTGTTGCCACCGCCTTGCGGGTTCCAACCACCATTGCCGCCCTGCTGATTGTTCTGCTGTGGCTGTTGCTGTGGCTGATTGTTCTGTCCAAAACCGCCGTTGTTCTGGCCGTTCTGCTGGGGCTGCTGATTGTTGTTCTGTCCTGCGTTGTCGCCCCAACCGCCGCCATTCTGCTGTTGTGGCTGCTGTTGTGGCTGGCCGAACCCGCCGCCGTTGTTGTTCTGCTGGGGCTGGCCGAACTGCTGTTGCGGCTGCTGCGCTGGCTGCTGATTGTTGCCGCCGAACTGCTGAACGTTCTGTTGGTTCTGCTGTGGCTGGTTTGCACCAAAGTTCGGCATGCCACCTGCACCGCCCGGCTGTCCACCGGCGCCGTTGAGAATGTTCGAACCGGCCTTACCGGCTTCATTGCCGTTACGGTCGGCATAACCACGCCAGTTCGTCTGCGGGGTTGGGTTCGGATATTGCGGCGTCGGGGCCGAAGTCTGCGTGACCGCCTTGGCAAAGAATGGCTGATTGTAAAGTTCAGCCGTCGAATTGATCTGCCGATCAACGCCGAAGATGACACGAATGAGCGTTGCAAGTTCCGCATCAGCGCGGCCCTTGGTTGCCGTGTCCGTGTGCCAGACGTTGAGGCCGATAACGCTTTCCTTACCGTTATCAACGCCAGCGGGGTCATTGACGCACTTGACATTCAGCAACAGCCGCCCGCCCTTGCTGGCGTCGGAAAGTGCACGCTGGCTTGAACCGGTGATGATCAGGCCTTTCCAGCCATCAGCAAAGACCGGCAAACCGAAAGTTACGTCGTCAATACCAACGCTTGAAAACGGGAGATTAACGCCTTGATCCATGGTATAAGTTCCTAGTTACGGGGTGCAGTGATTTTGTTGATTATATGGGTTAGGTTAGGTGGTTCCCAATAATCGAGGCGACCGCTGCGGTCCTTCGCCTCATTCTGATGATCGCGCTGCGTGCGCAATGCCGATTGAATATTACCGTTTTGGTTGACCGTGACAAGCTGGAAACATTCGTCAAACATGTACGGCATATGTTGGTCAAGCTGTTGACCCGGCATAAGCGGCCCCTTGAGGAAACCGCCCGTGCTTTCGTCCTTAACCTTGCCTTCCTTCATAATGAAGAGAACGTGACGTTGTGGGAAATCCCGCCATTCACGAACCTCATTAAGAACTTCCTGCGCCATTTCACCATAGCCCTTGCGAGGGTCTTTGTTGCTGGACATGCGCTCCTTTAGACACCGCTCGGCGATATCGGAGGCGCTATCCAGACAACAGGTAAAGAAGCGCTTATCGTTCAAAAGGTACTGCCTTGTCGCTATAAGCTGTTCAAGGCTGGTAATCCGAATGAACGGTATGTTTTGATCATTGAGGGATAGCAAGCCGTTTTCGGCTGACAAGATAATAGGCCGGGGCGCCGTAGCACATAGCCGTGTCTTGCCTGAACCTGCCGGGCCATAGACCATCATCTTAACGCCGTTGGTCGTACCAACGTCTCGGGTGCTTTGAATAACGATCTGCGGGGGCGGTTGGTAGTTCATATTTCCTCTTGATTGTAATCGGGGAAGGCCGGGGCGAAGATCAACTTGCCTTTTCCGGGGCTCGCTCCATTACAAATGAAGTGCCTGCCTTCCCCTACCCCGACTGCTAGCGCCGGTATTCGCGGGGGTGGCCTACACGGGAGCTACCCGGAAAGAACCACCCCTAACCGCTAACCCTATCAGCGCACGGGAGCGCCGTACAAGATTAGACCGGTATTTAATGATATGGTGACGAAACCTTGGGGGAAAGTTCCGTCACCATACCGCCCCGTACGGGGAACCTTGTTAAGCGTTGGGGTAGATGATTTCGACTTGAGCGCTTTCGGGGGTGATCGTCAACACACCGTCAATAATATCCTTAATGCGCTTGTGCGTCGGGTTGGTCATGTCCAACTTCTTATATTCACTGACCGAAAGTTCAGGCTTCCACTTCACCAGCCGTTCAGCGATAAACTCGCCTTCATTGCCGGTTTGCTCAATCGCATCGACGGCCGCGTTGGTGCGTGCTGCGTCGTCTGCCTTGTCGAGAGTGTAGCGCAAGCCGGTAACAGCCTTCAGCTTCACACCACGGCCAAGATCAAGGTTGTTCGTTCCGACCTTGCGCGTGTCTGCCGGGAAGCACAAATCGACAACCTGCGTGCGCAACGTGCGCTCAAGTGCAATTGCGTTGTCTGAAGCCTTCTTGGCCTGCTCCCACTGCATAACAAGCTGATCGCGAGCCGTGATGTTTGCAGCCGTATTGACGATATTCATTTTGGTAATTCCTTCACCGCTGAAGTTGGTTGTTCGATCCGGTATAGCGTCCACCTTAAACAGCGACGGAAAAACTAAACACCGCACCGGATCGAATGGACGCAACCTAGACTGTGGGCAAAGGGCGGTCAAGCCTCAATTAATTAAAAATTGCACTTGGCCAAATAGCTCTTTCGATCTAGTTTCGGCTTTTCCCCACATAGAGCGTTCGGAATGCGTGACCCTAACTATAGTAGCCCGCTGGTGCGGCATGTACAAAAGCTAGTGCGCGAGCGCCCGGCGAACCTCCTGTTGAAGGATTTGGCCGCCGAAGTGAAGGTGACCCCGACATGGCTCGGGGCGTTCGCCAAGGGCGGATTTGAGACGGCTTCCGCTCCTGTGGTCGAGAAGCTTTATATTCGCCTAACCGGTAACCAACTTATCAATGACTAACTTTGACCGCGTTCCCCTGCCGTTGCGATTGCTTCCGCAATGGGTGGTATGGAAGGTTGAGACTACTGAAACCGGTAGGCTAACCAAGGTTCCGTATAACCCAACCACGTTCCAAACAGCCAGTTCAACAGACCCGACAACATGGGTTCCGTATGACGTTGCCGTGTCTGCGCACCAGCGCGGCGGTTGGGATGGTATAGGCTTTGTTCTATCGGCCAATGATCCGTATGTTTTCATTGACCTTGATGACCCTTACCAAATCAATCCAGACGGCACACCTAAACACGCCGATCCTCAAAAGATCGTTGAGTTGCAACATACCGTGTTTGAGCGGTTTGCGGGAACCTATGCGGAATTTTCCCCCTCGGGTAAGGGCCTGCATATAATCGGTATAGGCAACACGCCTTCCGGCCGTCGTCGCAACTCTGTTGAAATGTATTCGACCGCCCGTTTCATGACCATGACGGGTAACGTGTATGCTGATTACCCTGTGGTTGACCGGCAAGCGGCCGTCAATTGGCTTTACGATGAAATGGGCGGCGCCCCTACGGCGCAGGCTGCACAAGCCGAATTGTTTGACCGTGAAAGCGATGACGCGGTTATTGCTAAGTGCATGAACGCCGCCAATGGTGACAAGGTGCGTGACCTTGTTAATGGCAACTGGCAACAGTATTATAGTTCGCAGTCGGAAGCCGATTTCGCGCTGATTGACATTATCGCCTATTACACCAAATCAAAGTATCAGATTGTTCGCCTGTTCAGGCTATCCGCGCTCGGCCAACGTGATAAGGCTAGCCGTGACCCATACGTACTTGGCATGGTTGAACGCGCGTTTGACCGGCAACCGGCTACCGTCGATATCGACGCCGTGACCAATATGCTAAATGCTGAGTTTGGGGAATGGAAGGGTGAGGCCGTTACATCAGCGGTGACGAATGCAACGGCCTCAACTCAACCCGGCGCGGGCAGAGGACCGCAGGCGCAGGGGAGTGCCCCGGCACCATCCATAGCAGTGCCACACGACCCCGGCAACCCCTATTTGCAACGTGTACCCGGCCTGTTGGGTGAGATCGCATACTATATTTACGATCAAGCCCCGCGCCCCGTGCCAGAGATCGCGCTAGCCGGGGCCATTGGCCTAATGGCTGGTATCATCGGCCGGGCCTATAACGTCTCGGGCACCGGGCTCAATCAATACACGCTGTTGTTGACCGGCACCGGCCGGGGCAAGGAAGCCATTCAATCCGGTATCTCTAAGCTTATGTCACGTGTTGTTGACATGAACTATGGGGGTTGCCCGGCAGCAACCGAATTCGTTGGCCCGTCGTCTATGGCCTCGGGTCAAGCCCTGCACAAGCACCTAGACAAGGTTTCCAAATCGTTCGTCTCTATCGTTGGCGAAGTTGACGTGACCTTGAAGAACATGACCGCAAAGAACGCCAACGCCGCGCTCTTGAAACTCCGCGAAATGTACCTCTCTCTATATAGCGTCTCAGGCCGTGGCAACGTGCTTGGTGGTGCTGCGTATAGCGACCGTGACAAGAACGCCGCTGCAATCGCTTCGCCGTCGTATTCCATGATTGGTGAAGGCACCCCCGAACGGTTCTATAACCTGCTTGATGAAGCCATGGTTTCAGATGGTTTGTTGCCCCGTTTTAACGTGATCGAATATGATGGCCGTCGAGTGCCGTTTAATGAGGATCGAGCCAACGTCCAACCGCCTGATTGGCTGGTAAAGAAGATTGCGCAATTGTGTGGGCAATCGCTAATGCTCAACCAACAGGGCAAACCTGTGGACGTTGAAACGACGCCTGAAGCTGATGCCGTGATCAAAGCTTACGATAAACGTTGTGATGACGTGATCAACAATGCCCACAATGACGTAATTGAACAGCTTTGGAACCGCGCCCATTTGAAGGTGCTCAAACTAGCCGCAACCGTCGCAATCGGGATCAACCCATATAAGCCCGTCATTGATGAAAACTGCGCCCGTTGGGCGATATCGCTTATCGATCATTCGACGCACAAGATTGTTGCCAAGTTTGCAGCCGGTGACATTGGCGACGGCATGCTTAAGCAGCTTGGCGACATGCGCAAATCAATTCGCAAGATGCTCGATATCACACCCGACCGCGCCAAAGCCCTCAACATGACCCAAGACATGGTGCGTGACCGTTTGATTAGTCACCGTGGTTTGCAACAGACGATTGCAAATTTGGCGTCGTTTAGGAATGCACGTGAAGGTGCGCCGCGTGCTTTCCAGATGGTTATTCAATCGTTGATGGATGGTGGCGTTATCCAGATCGTTCCACCGGCGCAGCTAAACTCTAAGTATGGTTTGGACGTTGGCCGGTTTTACGTTGTTCGTTCGGTGGCATGGTTGAGCGAAGGGAATTAGGATTTAATTAGCTCGGGGCGTGTTTTACGGTGTTGTAGGGTGTTTTAGATGGAATATGTAGCAATATCAACGTGTTAGCTGCTGTATTAGTGTTTTAGGGGTCTATACTCAATCAGATAATGAAAATGAATTAAATAATGCATTTGAATTCCAATAACGGAAATCGAGTGAATTAAATAAATGGAATGCAATTAATTAATCACTACCCCTCTTCATAACCTAATACACTAATACATATAATACAGAGAATAAGAAAATGAGGAATTCCGGGGCTTTCCGGTGTATTAGGTTGGGCTACAACGGCTAATGCAGCCAAAAAGAATTCAATTCAATTAAATCGGACACGGTAACAATGCCTAAGGCTGACAAGCGTAACCTTCCCTACTGGTATGATCTAGCGTTTATCCCTGCGCAAATATGCTACGTTCCCAATGCTGAAGCTTGGGGAGTGTTTTGCAAACAAATCGGCGTCGAGGAACCTTATCCGATGGCTGAACGGGTCGGCGGGGGCAATTGCACAACGTTTGAGGGCACCAAGGTTAGGGACATGGTTTGTGTGATCACGTTCAAGGTGACCGAGGAAAGCACGCTGCCGTCAATTGTGGGCATTATAGCGCATGAGGTTGTTCACGCCTCCCAATACATAATGCGGTATCTTGAAAACCATCATCGCCCGGCCGAACGCCACGACGAAATCGAGGCATACATTGTGCAATACGGCACTCAGGCGGTGTTCAAAACCTATACCGAAATAATCGCATAATAATTCACGGAAGCAATTGACACGGTAGCAATGGGGGCGTACAAAGGTATCAACAAAACGGAGATACCAAATGACCAAGTTTGAAATGACCACCGCAAAGAACGCTCTTATCGCAAACGGCTGGAACTATGTTTGTGCAACGCTCGCTGGTGCTAATGGTGGTCTATTGTTCTCCCGTCGTGTTGAGGGGGTCAAGGAAACCTTCAAGCTCAACGATAAGACGCTTAGTGAAGTTGACCTTATGATCAAGTATAACGTCTAACAACAGGGAGGGGCGAAAGCCCCTCAACTATTTTCACGGTAGCTATTGACGCGGTAGCAATGCCCCTGTAAAAGAGTAGTCATTGAACAGGAGTTAGCCAGATGGCTTTGCGTGATGTATCCCCCGACTGGAAGCACATTCTTTCATATGCCACCGAGGCTAACCTTATGCGGCGTATCAATCAAGATAAGGCCATGTACCCCGACTATGACGACCGGTTTATTGTCATTCGTACTCCCGAGGGTCGTTGGTCTGCGGTTGTGATGCTGGATCGCAATAAAGGCGGTTATGTTGGCCGGTATGAGTTTATCAAGGTCTAAGGAGCGGTGAATATGACCTTTATTAAAAGCCGTAACCGCGATAACACATATCACGTCGTATCGGGTGGCAAGATAACCGGTACGGTGCGTAAGGTTGAGGCATGGGTTGTGCGCGGCACGCGCATAACATGGGAAGCATATCACGCAGGCAAATACCTTGGGTCATACGAAACCCGCAACAAGGCAGGGGCCTCCCTCTGCCACTAAGGAGCATACCAGATGGTTCGCTATAAACTCCAATCCCTCCCCATGGTGCATACCCCCGGCTTAGTCCGTGCGGCAAGAGCCACGGCTACTACAGACTTTAACTATTGGTCGCGGGTGTTTGCCGAAGGTTACAGCCTCCCGCTTGACGCAGCTAAAGCACTTATTAACGGTGAAGTCGATTACACCATTGACGATGACAGAGCCGTGGTGTTTGAATACCCGGTAGAAACGGAGTAACTAATATGGAAACGGCATTCAATAAGGGTGACCGCGTTAAGTGGCATAAGAATGAAGATACTGGCCCGGTTTGGGCAGTGCATGACGGCCAAGAAGCAACGGTGGACGAAAAGTATTCGTTCGCTGAACATGGCGTAACGGTTAGGATCGTATTTGATGGCGAAAGAAAGGTGTCGCTCGCAAGGGTCACAAGTCTTACACTGGTGAAAGCCAAAGTGCCGACATTGCACGACCAAGCACGCGAGCAATTCGAACTGGCCATGATGTATGGCGAGGATGGGGCTTTTGCATCGGCGGCAACCATCCTTGAGGATATCGCCCTTACCTATCGGCGCCGGGCTAATGCCATTGCGGCCGAACTGAACCAAGGCATGCCAGCTAACCGGCCCCGTGGCCTCAAGGCAGGCGAACCTAAGCTTCCCTATGGGTATGAGGATTAAGGCCATGCACACAGTCGTATTGACCTTTACTAAGGGTTTCGCGGTCACCTGTCACGAAAGCGAAGAACAGGCACGCAAGCGGGTGCGCAATCACGAAAATAACCTTAGCCTTATCTCGGCTGCGATCTACGGCCCTAGCGGTGAAATAAACTGCTATGCCGAAGGTCGGGGTCGTGCAGTAGTGCATAAGTTAGCAAGGGTTTAACCATTATGGATTGGGGAGCTTTGCCTCAGTTTTACATGCTGATAGTGTTCCTAGCATTGATCTGCGCAAGCTAGGAGATACCAATGGCCATGTCTTTCTTCATTCTCTCGGGTTGCTGCATCCTGTTTGGGGTGGTTATCCTTTGGGTCTTGTGGCGCGGGGATTGGTAATGACGACCAACGTTATTGTGGGCAAGCCTCTGCCCCGGTTCTACATACGGCGTATAGTTACAATGACGGGTGTAATGGCTTACGGTGCATTTCGTACCGAATACCGCACTAAAGGCGGTCATTTGTACGGCTCTTATGTCATGTATAGTTCGCGAGGATCGATTGCGCGGGTTATGAACTTTCTTACAGAAAAATTCGGATAAGCGCTTGACGGTAGCAATGGGGCAGGTTATAACCTTAGCTAACAACTAAGGAGATTACCCCATGGCTACCTTCTCGCATATCAAGCATATCAAGCTTTCTATCGCTCTTGAGGTTATCATTAATCAAGGCTTTGCGGTACGTCGTGGCCTCTCCCCTAGAGAACTGCTTATTCTCGACGGCCATAATACGGTGATGGCTATCATCGATATCGAGGAAGAGGCCAATGGCCGGGAGTTTATTGACCGGGCACACTTGGCACTATCGTTCGCAACATTCGGAGTTACACTGAAATGACAACGGTAATAGCAGCCCGTGCCTACACCCTAGCTGAAGTAGATGCCATGCGGGAGGCCATAGAGGCACGATACAAGGCCACCAACTACAGTCATGGTCCTTCCCGTGCAACCACGGTGGTAAGTATCGAGGAACAACTACGGACCTACATGATGGCTGGGGTGAGTGTCGAGGAAGTCGAGGCCGTAGCCAAAGAAGCGGTAGATAAGCGGGCGGCATTCGCCAAGGCTTACGCTGATAAGAGAAAGCTGGCGTTTGTGGAAGCTGAAGCGCGGTTTAACAAAATACACCCAATGCTTTCACTAGATGAACGTTTGGATCAGTTTGATCGAGACTTGAACGCGGCGATGAAATCCCGTAAGGTCTAAGTTTCAATAACCAAGGTGACGAAATGAATATCGGTTTTATAAACGGTGAAATTACTGCAATCGACGGCACTGAAACACAGGGTAGCCCGAAGGGTAAGATAGCTTACGCTATGAAGGTGCTTGCGCAAATGGCGCCCCTTCCGCCCAACTTCACAGGATACGTCGATACCGAGGCCCGCACGCAACACGCGACTATGAACGGTAATGGCGTAGGGGAAGCCCCTGCTTTCTTACCCGATCTTGGGGTTAACCGGTGGAAGTACAGCCACAATCACGACACCATGCGGATCAACTCTAGTGGTAACTACGTGCTGGCCGTCGATTACAAAAAACTTATGGATGAGGTAGCCGAAACCAAGCGCGTGCTGAAGCAGACGCAGGAAGCTTTGACCAAGGCCCTTGACGGGGCAAAGAAGGACAACCAAGTCATTGCTGATCTTGGTAGTGAATTGACTAGGTTCAAGGCTCGGATCATGACGGCGCTGGGGTGGCTTAACTACCGCGATGCTGATCACCTTGTTAACGGCGTTGAGACAACGGTTTCGTTGCTCAAGTCGGCAAGAGAGGAAGCCGACAAATACCAGCAATTCAAGCATGCCTTGGTTACCGTTTTGCAACTTGGTTGGATCAACCCTGCCATGGCGACCGCTGATCACCTGATTGAACGGGTGGTTGAACTG
>Ga0126314_10000082_pt1 | contig 49725 bp, 69 predicted proteins | sample Plot105B_FD_92535 | JGI IMG/M metagenome (GOLD analysis project Ga0126314, IMG submission 92535) | Serpentine soil microbial communities from UC McLaughlin Reserve, CA, USA - Plot105B | ecosystem: Environmental > Terrestrial > Soil > Grasslands | place: USA: UC McLaughlin Reserve, Lake County... | reverse complement strand
GCCACGGGCCGGCGCTTCGACTTGCTCGAACCGACACCGGACATGGTCTGTATCGAGGACATTGCGCACGCGCTGAGCCACTGCAACCGCTTTGCTGGCCACACGCTGCACGCTTACAGCGTTGCGCAACATAGCGTTTATGTTTCGCGAATTGTGCCTCCCGAACGCGCTTTGGTGGGTTTGCTGCACGACGCTGCCGAGGCATACATGGGGGATATCACCGGCCCGCTGAAACGTCACTTGGGCGAGGAAATAAAGCGTATCGAATGCCGATTAGAGGCCGCCATTGCGGAAGCCTTCGGCCTGCTTTCGCTTTCGGACCCTGCCGTAAAACACGCTGACCTGTCAGCCTTGGCGACCGAACGCCGCGACCTCTTGCCGGCACATCGCTGGGCTTGGCCCTGCCTCAAAGGTATCGAACCGCAGCGCAACCGGGTAACCGCGTGGAACGCTTACACAGCCAAGCGCTCGTTTATGAATCGTTTCGCGGAGCTGACGTTGTGAGGGCCAAAAACCCTAAGAACCGGCGCCGCGACGTCGTCAAGGTTAGCCGTGTGCAGCCGGTGCGCCTTATCGCGCTCGGATTGATCCGCTACAAGCTGTCCTGCGGTCATTACGGCGACGCCAAGCCCGACGCCAAAACGTGCGAGTGTCTGCGCTGTACGGCGGCGCTCGGGCCGCAGACGTGGTAAGGCGCCAGCCTTACACACCCTGCAAACTGTACGTCGACGGGGCCGACGGTTTGGACGTGGGGGATTTCATCACGACAGCCGCCGGTTCCACCTACCTCGTCCAGGCAATCCGGCAAAACCGGAACCGGCCCGAGCGTAAGCACCTGCAATGCCTTAGATGGCCGGTTGCCGAGATACCTGCGGACGGCCGCTGTTTTCAAATAACTTGGTACAAGCGAAAATGACCGTTTATGTTGACGATATGTTTGCCGCTTACGGCCGCATGAAAATGTGCCATTTGTTCGCTGATTCTACCGACGAGCTTTTAGATTTCGTTGATCGTATTGGCGTGCAGCGTAAATGGATTCAAAAGGCCGGCACCTTGCACGAACACTTCGACGTGTGCAGCTCGAAGCGTGACAAAGCGATAGCCGCCGGGGCCGTCCCCATAAGCTACCCGGCAGACGTCAAAGTTCTGATAGACCTACGCAAACAACTGGTCAAGGCGCTGACCGCGCCCTAAGGTCAATCCGGCAGCGCTCTAACAGCTCTACGGCTCGTTCGGCGCCGGCTCGTAGGGCGTTATAAGCGCGTCCAGCAGCTGGACTAAGTTCGGCGCCGGTTCGAGCTGTTCCGCTGGGTACGGCAGCAGCGCCGGGCACGTTACTTGCGGCGGGACACTTGGCGTCGACGCGCAACCGGATAGAGCCAGCAGCAACGCCAGCAGCAATACGCTTTGTTTCATTTTCTGCACTCTGTAGGCGTTGGTTCAAGTCGGCCACTTCGAGCTCGCGTTTGGTTAACGCCGCGTCTTTGGCTGTGGTTGCTCGGATCAACTCGCGCTGTGCGTCTTCGGCCGCCGTACGGGCCGCCCTGTCGAATTCGCTTTGCTGGCTCGCCAGCTGGCCGGTGTAGTCGTTGGACTGCCAGAACCACGCCAGGGCAAAGCCCAGCGCGGCGGCAATTGCGTAGGGCAGCGCTCGGAGGATTACAGCCGGCATATGCCACGGGCGTAAGCGTAGGAACCAGCCCATTTAGCGCGTAGCTTTTTGCGCTGTTGCTCGTCGCCACGAAACCACGCGCCAGGGCGCCAGGTGCGCAGGTAGCAGGCAAATGCGCTTTCTTCGTTGCCAATCTCCGGCAGGCGGTGCGGGTCGGTGTACAGGAACAGCCGCGCAAAGCCGGCGTCCAGCACGTCGTTAGTCGTGCGCAGTTCTGCGTAAACCGCCTCTTCGGTTGGCTCAATGCCCAGGTGCCCCAGGAATTCAACCGCAAGCCGCTTGGTCGACTGGTGTTGCAGTACGCCACGCACGCCGCCGGCCTCTTCAAACTGCCAAAGGCCGCGCGCCGGGCCGCCCACTTGCTGTTGCAGGAGCTGCGGCGATTCCTGGCGCTGTATGCTGATCAGCTCTAGGGTTGCTTCGGGCGTGTTGAGGGGCAACGGCAGGAGGCGGTAAGAGTCGTGCAGGGCTTGTAGTGGCGTCACGGGCGATACCTCCAAGGTATACGGGGAAACATTTTGGCGACGTTGCCTTTGGACTTGACGACGATCACAAACACCGCCAGCACAAAGAGCAGGAAAAGCAGATTGTATTCTGTACCGAACCGGCCAGGCGTCCAGCGGGTAACGGCGAGCATACCCAGGGCCCCGGACGAGCCGCACAAGCAAATGGCCACGGTGGTGACCTCGAGACGGAAACGCGCCCCGGTGTCGTGGTAGCTGGCCACGATTAGAAAGGTCGCAAGGTGAAGCGCGGCACGAGTGCCCCACAACAGGCTGTCGATGTTATCCAATGTTGTCGTCTCCGCTGCGTTCTTGTCGTTTCAAGAAAGGCACGCGGTCCAAGATATCGGACAGCCACGGCGGCAAAGGGCCAGATTTGTCAATTGCTTTGCCGAGGCTCGCCCAGGCGCCCGCTGCAATTGCGGACAGGCCCCCGCTGACGAACATAGCTTTCTCGTTAAAAGGCGGACCGCCCCCGTACAGAAAGATTCCAGCCGCATAGCCAATGCCAAAGGAAAACATGCCTAGGCCAACACGGCCCCAGCCCACCGTCGTGGATGGTGTGGCAAGAAAGAAACAGCAGCCGAACATGGCGCCGGCTGCCGCCCAGTGGTTAATCGCCGCGCCCAGCGCAATAAGCAGCGCCAGAAGTAATTCGCCTAGTCGTTCCGTCACGGCCCGCCCCTTGTTCGAGTTTGGGCGATGTTAACAGATTACTCCGGCCGCGCGGGGCGGGTGCCGAACGGGAAGCCCGGGCCACCTTCGACCCACAAGCGCAACGCCTTGCGATAGGTACGCCACTGCTCAACCGTCCCGACCGCTGCCGGGTCGTCGTCTTCGATCATCGCGATTTGATCCGGTACGCTTGCCAGCTCAGCTTCGCGCCAAGCGTTTTCCCGGGTGACCGCCGCCGATAAGCTCGGCCCGTACGGCCCTTCCGGAAACTGCCAAATCTGGTCTCCGACTTCGGGCGCGTATGGAACCTGTACGGCACCTTCGGGCAAGTCTTGCTCAGCGGTGAGAACGTACTGACCGAGATATTTACCTTCCGGGTCGACATAAAACATATTGCCGCTTTCAACTTCCACGGCGTCCAGTTCATTAGAAGTAATCATATACACGCGCCCGCATTGTGAAGTTGGCCGATGTTGGGTTAAAGCCCACTCCCGACGAAGGGCGTAAAGGCAAGGACAGTTGCGAACACACCGTTAGATAAATACTGGCCGCGTTGGCACTAATGGTTACACCATAAAGCGCATTCGTTAAATAAAAAACAATCGGCGTAATGTCTACAATGTCTCCGACGGCATAGCCGTTAATTGCCACGGTACAAACCAACTCAACTTTAACGCGCGCGGGTAAAACGCCGTGCGCGATGGTGATTGTGCTATTAAGTGCCATAGAGAGACCGCTATAAACAGTCTCTCGAATCTCTACTAGTACGCCGTTGCGGATACCGTAAACTTTCCCGTTGGCCGCGTCGTACTGCGTTTTTAGATCGCCACCTAAACCGCCTAGTAGTTGTTCCTGTAAAAGTGCCATTGGTTAGCCCATCCAAGTTACGTTAACAGAGCCCGCCGTAAAGGCTGTAGCACCGGAAAGGGTCGTCAGGCGTACCCGGTCAAGGGCTCCAGCCAGCGTTTTGGAGCCGCCGCCGAAGTGGTTAAAATTGGTATTGCTGCGGCCCGAAGTGGTCGACTGCACCCAGGTATTACCGGTTTGTTTTGTAAACGTTATTGTTCCGTGAACAACGGCAATATTTGCGTCTAGACCGGAAGTCATAAGCATACCAGCAGTGCTATTTGCGCCGCCGCTCAAGTTAGTTCCGCCGGCATAAGACACACCCGAACCGTAGCCGGTGTTTTCCACGCCTGCGGACGTGCCCAGCTGGGCAATCAAGGTATCGGGGGCGCCGACCATAACGCCCGACACACTGAGCACGATTTGCTTGGCCCATGAATCAATCCCCGTAAAATCTTTGAGTGTGCCGGACGTCGTCAGCTGGGCTGTAGCCTGGCGAATCCGCATCCGGTCAGCCACGTCCGCCAGCACCGTCGCAGCAGCCACCCCGCCGAGCTTGAAGCTGTCCGCCGCCGTGCCGCCTGCCGGAAGCGCGTCCGGAACGGTGAAACCATTAAACCCGCGCCAGGTGAGCTTTTGCCCGATACGGATATTGGAACCGTCCAACAGCGTTATGCCCGCATTGGTCTCTGTGTAGGCCGACGGGTGCAACGCTACGCCGCCTTGCGACCACCAACCGAGCCCGGCGGTGTGTGCCAGCGTAAAGACGGTCTGGCCGTTGGCCGTGGCCGCCGGGGTGTCCAGCGGAGTAAAGCTGCTACTGCCTCCGCCGCCAGTCGGATCGGCCCATGCCACTGTCGTACCGTTGGACGTCAGCACTTGGTTATTGGCCCCGCGCGGGAGACGTTGCGGAGCACCGGCTGTGCCCCCTACGATCAGGTCACCTACCGCTGTCATTGGGTTGGCCATTTTCAGGCCCACCGCCGTTTGCAGGTCGCCGATTTGGGTACTGTGGGTGCCGAGGGTCTGGCCCTGCGAAGTTATCGCGCTGCCCTGCGTGCTGATTTGCGCCTGCAAGCGACCCAACGCTGACAACACGCTGTCGCCCGCTACGATCACAGCGCCGGCACCAGTTGTGTCGAGCCCGGTCAAAGGCGTGGAGCGCACGCGCGGCTGTGTAAAATACAGGTTGGTCAAGCCTTCGGCTAAGCCGTCCGTGTTCGTCGGGCCGCTGCCGCCCCCACCGCCTGCGGTGATTTGGCGTTGCAGCTTGCCGATAGCGGCCAGGACCGAGTCGCCAGCATCCACAGTGCCGGCCAGGGACACGTCGACGCCGTCCAGCGGCGTGGAGCGTACCCGCGCACTGGTAAAATAGAGATTGGTCCCTTCTGATAGGCCCGTGGTGCTGGCCAGCTCGCCGATGCGGGCGTTTATCGCGTCGATACCAAGCGCGGTTTTCAGCCCGGCCGCCGGCACGTTGTTGTCAGCCTCGAGCGCGGCTACGCCGGCTACGGTTTTAACGATAACGTCGGTCCCACCGCCACCGAGCGCGGCGTACAACTCGTTAAAGTTCGCCTGGCACTTCTGCAACGCCGAGCGGAACGTGTCGCCGTCTTGGCCTAGCGGGGGTGTGCCGAGGTTAATGTCTTGTTGGGACATGGGTAGGTTTCCTGTTACGGGGATGCGCGGCCGAAAATCACTGTCGGGAATTTTAACGAAGCCGTCGGCGGATTGTTTGGGTTTGTCGACACCACCCGCGCCATAAGGGCAAATTTCGTTAAGTCTTGGTCATGGCCACAGTAGCAAAATACCTGTGCGTTCAGGTTGGCGAAATACATGTAGCTTGTGTCTACAAGCGCAAACTCCGTGCCTTGCGGCAACGTGACCTCGTAAATGTAGGCGTAAAAGAAGGGCTCGCCAGACGGTATGTAGCTCCAATCCGCATTGCCCCGATTAGGCCCGTAGCGGCGCACGTAAACCCAGTCCCCTGCCGCTGCAATGCCGGTAACCTCCAAAAAGGGCGTACTGCTGTCGAATGTCAGCACGCCGTCTTCGCTAAACGTCCGCAACCCGTAGTCGTCAAACCCGCGTGTAGCTCCGCGTTTAAATAAACCGTATTTGATCGGGACGCCGTTTACATAGTTGCCATTCCGGTCAACAGTCAGTACGCGCAGTTGATTAGCTCGCTCGCCTTGGTCGTTAAAAAAAGTAGTCATAGGCGAGCAGAACTGATTAAGCCCCTGCGGCATACAAAAGCCCAAAGGGTCTATAACTTGCGCCCCATAGTCCGGCGTATCTGTACCCGTCATCGTGGCTGTGGTTAGCAAGCTCATACAGGGGTAATCGGTGCTAAAAATCAGCTCGCCGGCTTCGTTAAAATTGTCTAAACCATATCTTGCCACTAGCCCCACTCCAAAACCATGTAAGTTCTAATCGAGTATTCAGTTGGGGAGGTCATCGCGATTGTGTCCCCCGTTATTACAAGCTCGTCAGGCTTTAAGTTGTCGAATAGTTCTCGAGTCAAGATAACCACTCGCGCCCGGCCCGCCGCAAACTTAGCCCCGAAGCCCGGGACAGTTATTGTCCGTTGTATAGCGAAGCTATCCATAACCACTATTCGAGGCACCCGAGTGGAGCTGTCCAAACGGACCGCCCCTGTTTCGGTCATTATCCGAAGGCCATAATCAGCCATCTAATTTACCCGCTTGCACACGCAGGCGGCCGCTGTTGCTCCGCACGTTGATTTGCCCAATGTCGAAGTCGACCGACAGGATGGGCAGCCCGGTGGTGCCGAGCGTTTCCGACTTGAGCGTGGCGCCCACAATTGCCTCCTGTATGGTCGCCTTGCTGATTACCGCCGAGTTGATAAACACCTGGCCACCCTGCACCACGAACGGGACGACCGGCGTAGCGCCAGGCTCCGCGCTGTGCATAACGGCGAAGCGATCCGCCAGAAACAACACCTGCGACTGCATACCCGCCGGGGTGTTTTCAATGCCGATGCCCATTCCGGCGGCGTAATACCGGCCATCCGAGGTTAGCCCCAGCTTAACGCTGTACATGGTTTGCAGGCCATTTTGTGTGTCGGCAAGGGCGCTGCTGGTGACCTCAATCGCGGCGGTGTTCTCGCCGACGGTGGCCTGTACGCTGTCGACCGTTTCGGCCAAGGCGCTGTCGGCGTCGGCTCGCGCGCTGGCCTCCTGCTGAATCAACGCCGTGTTTCCGCCTACAGTGCTTTCGAGCGTGGTTATCTGCTGCGCCAGGGCGGTGTCGGCCGTTACGCGGGCCTCGGTCTCTTCGGTGATCCGGGCGGCGACGTCCTCGCCCACGCTCGCCTCGATTGTGTCGATGCGTTGAGCTAGCACGAGGTCTTCGGAGGCGAACGCCGACTGTATCGACCACACGCCCGCGTAGCCCGTGGTTCCGCCTGCATAGTCGTTGGTGCTGCCAGCCATTGGCGGGTAGACGTACGCTACCACGCCGTCGACGGAGGTAGATAGGGCGGTAACCTGGCCGTCTATGGTCGCTATTTGCTGGTCCTGCTCGTCGATGCGCACAGCGAGGGCGGTTACCAGCTCGCCCAGCGACGCATAGTCGCCGATGTTTTCCCAGTAGGCGGTGTTCGTTAGCGGTGTGCCGGCGGGTACGTCCTGCACCGCCCGATACAGCGAGCCGTCGAACTTGACCAACGAGCCGGCCAAGTAGGCTTCCGTGTCACTCCAATCGGGCGCGCCGGTAATGTCGGCGACCTGTGCGTTTAGCGCATCTACCTGGCTTTGCAGGATGTTGTCACCATCCTCAATCCGGACGTTTACCGAGCCCGGCCCGTTGCCGCTGATTTTCTCGATTTCGGTCAGCAGGCCCTGGCCCAATTCGGTGGCGGTAATTTGCCCGGTCAGGTAGGTCAGAATGTCGGAAGCGTCGCCGCTGGACGTGCCAAAGACCCAAGGCGACCACGCACCGATGTTGCCGGTCTTGTCGATTAGGCGGGCACGGAACCAGCGCGTAACGGCGGCGGCCAGGCCGGACAACAAGAAGTCGTCCGTAGGATAGGCCAGCCGACCCAACGAGGTGGCGGTTTCCGCGTCCGGCGTGCTGTTGTATTGCAGCTCCGTAAACGCGGTGTCCTCAGCACCCACGGGCACGCCCCAGCGTACGCGTATGCCGAAAATCTGTGTCTCGGTCCGCAGGCCTTCTACCAGCGGCGGCTCGTTGGTTTTGCCTTGAAGCGCGAGTGGGCCAACAGTGGTCCAAAGGCTGGACACGCCGAGCGGGTTATTGGCGCGCACGCGTATGTAGTAATCGCCCGCATAGATGCCGACCACGTCTATCTGTGTGCTGGCCACCTGGCCGGCGTAGACCCAATCGGAGTTCCCCCGCCGCCATTGCGCATCATAGGAGGTGGCGCCCTCGGCCGCGTCCCACAGAATCGACATGGTGGTAGTCGCGGCGTACTGGTCAATAATGAAGTCGGTTTGCGCGCGGACGTTGGTGGGCGCGGCCTGCACGCTGTTGGGGATACTGGTTATCGGCCGCGTGCTGATAATCGTCCCGCTGTCGACCGCCGCCGATTTGCCCGGAATGTGTTTGGTCGCGGTTATCGAGTATTCGAGCGGACCTGTTTCGCCAATGGCGATGATGCGGAAAAGTTGAGTTGCCAGCGCCTCGGCATCCACAGCCCACACTGACGCGGGCAACGGGGCGGCGCTAAAGGCCACCGTAACCGTTATTGTGCGGCCTGCAACGCTCTGTACGGTTCGCGTCTCCGCCTCGCCTGCCGGCGTTATAACGGTGATTTCGTCGCCGTCCTCTACGAGCCCAATGCTGTCCACGGTAATGCTGTTGAGTGTGGCTGCGTGCACTCTCCCGCCGATGCGCCTGCCCGCGCGGTCATTGTCCGCCACACGGATGATTTGCCCCGGGCGCGCCTTGATGCCTTCCAGGCCTACCGAAAAGTTGACGGTCTCGGTTTCTAGCAGGTTGGTCAGCAGCGACCACCGACCGGCCCGCTGTGCCTGGCCCTGGCTCGAACAGGCAAACGCCGAGATTTGCACCTCGCGCACACCGAACCGGCCTATGGCCTCGTCGTTGGGTACGTACTCGGTCTTCTGGCGGAAAAAGTCGTTAGGGTCGGTCCACGAAACCAGCGCGACGCTGTAGCGGGTGCTCCGCTTCGAGCCTTTGTAGGAAAAGCGGCCGCCGATAACGTTGGCGTTCGTGTAGGTGTAGACAGGGTCCGAAGGCATGTCCGCCGACACGTACGCTTGCCCGGCGCCCCAATAGGTCATGCCCCGGAAAATAGAGGCGATATCTTGCAGCAGGCGGAGGGCATCTACCTGCTTTTGAATGTAAGCATTGCAGGTAAAGCGAGGCTCCTGGCCACCTAAACCGTCGTCTACCAGCTCGTCGCAAAACTGGGCGATTTGGTACAGGCCCCACTTGTCGATTTGGGCCGCGTTGATCCGCTCGCCCAGGCCGTAACGGCGGTTTATGAGCAGGTCGAAATAGACCCACGCCGGGTTGTTGCTGTACGCGGTTTTAAACGTGCCGTCCCACACGCCGGAGTAGGAGCGGGTGACCGGATCGTAGTTGGACGGCACGCGGATAATGAGCCCGCGCATGTGGTAGGCACGTTTCGGAATCTGGCCGCCAAACGTTTGGGCGTCGAAGCTGACACCCACAATGGCGCTGTTTGGGTAACGAAACTTGGCGTCGATGATTTCCGTTACGCTCTTTACAAAGAACGCGTCGGTAATCGCTGAGCTTGTCGAGTCGGCGCTAGTGCGGCGCACACGCACTCGCCAGCCGCCAACAGGTGCGCCGGTCAAGTCGATACGCTCGGACCGCTCGTAGCCCCCGGTGGTCTTGCCGTTAAAGCCTGACGCCAGCACCTCAACGAACGGCCCGCTACCCATGGCCACGTCGATGGCATAGCCGACGTATGTGCCGGTCAAGTCGCCATTTTTCTGGTTCTGTTTAACCAGCCGAGGCACGCTGAAATTGATCCGGATCGCCGATAGGTCGCTGTTAGTTACCGCGCGCACGTAAGGAATGCCCGTGGTTACCTCAACGTTAACGACGGTCTCCGACTCGACTTGTGGGAAGCCTGGCAGGTGCGTCTGGTCCTGCGTGCCTACGCGGGTGTCGAACGTGAACCCCGAAAAGTTCCGGACGCCGTTAGTTTCGGCGGGGGTTTCGTTTAGAAAGATGGATTGCGCACCGTTTACCAGCCCGCCCACCTCGCCCTCGCTGATCAGGTCGACGACCCGGGCGTAGGCGATGGAAACGAGGCTATCGGGGGACTCTACCGGTGTGCGCGATTCACTCTCGCCGCCTTTTGCGCCCCGGATCATGCGCGACCCTCTACGTAGATGCCGCCGGAGATTACCGCGCTGCCCACGATTGCCTCGCCGTACAGCAGCGGTGCGGGGTTGCCTTGTGCTTCGGTGTTTACCGCGCCGTTAAACGAATAACTCGCGCGGTTGGTCACGCTGTCGCCGCTGTCAGGCGAGGCCGGCTGCGGTGAAAGCATCATCATTGCACCGCCGATCGCCAGGCCGATACCGGCATAAATCAAGCTCGGCTGGTAGGTGAACACGCCGACCACGATCAGGATAATTCCGAGCACCAGCGTAAAAATGCCGCCGTTCTTGGAGCCGTGCGGAATGGGAGCTATGCGTATGTCATCGTCGCCAGGCGGGTAGCCAAGCTGCGATTCGTCGATGTTGGTTTTGCCGTAGAAAATGGCGTAGCTGGTGTTGTCCGAAAGGTACTCTTCGAACCCCGGCACAAGAATGGCCAGGGCTCGCACTGCCTCGCGCGCGCTACCTACTGCCAGACGGTGCACGCGGCCGAACTTTGCGCCCAGCTTTCCGTACAGGCGGATTGTTCTCAGTTTTTCCGACATAGCGCCATACCCCTACTGTTCTCTCCAACCACATGCCCCCGTAAGGGTCGCGGACGGAATCTCTACCGTATAGGTGATGGATGATACAGCCGGGCGCTGGGAAATGCTCGGGCTCGGTTTTTAGCTTGCCGTCGGCCAGGTAAACGCCCGCGTGGTTGGGCACCGGGGCGCGAATCTGCATCAGAATGACGTCGCCCTGTTGCAGGTCAGCGGAGGGCACCTGCACGAAGCCGGCTTGCGGCAGGTACTCGCGATAAAGGTCGCCGCCTTCGTGCCACCAATTGTCCTTGCGCTCGTACTGCCCCAGGTCAATGCCCATCTCGCGTTTGTAGTAATCCAGCACAAGGCCCAAACAGTCGTGCGCACCGTGCACAAAGTGGCGCCCCAGCAACGGTGCGTCGGGGGTATGCCATTGGCCGCCTGTGTACTCGCCCTCGCAGACCGACAGAATCAGCCAAGGCACTTGCGATTCGTCGCAGTTGCGTAGGTCAGTGGCGCTGGCCGCCGAGGTCGCGTCGGGGTGCGAGTGCACGACCGCTTCGACTGCGCCTTTGGCCAAAGCCCGTTTGTACTCGCCCGGGCCAATCGCAAAGTTTTCGAGAGGATCGCGAGCCGCGTTGAAGCACGGAATGTACTCGCCGGCAACGATCAGGCCGCACGACTCTTTGGGGTATTGCTCGACAGCGTGGGCGATGGCCGCTTGGGGAATTTTCATCTAATTAAACCTGCTGCTGGGAAACCGCCAAAGGGCAGCGGCGCCGTTTGCCCAAACCGGAGTTTGCAACTCTGTAGGCGCTTGCCGCATTTGTCCTTGGCCGCGTCCGTGGTGATGATGTCGCGTTCATCCGCCACGGGTGGCCCTGTATAGCTGCACTCGGTCGAACGGTAGCGCCAGGGGCAGTTGTTGGCGATGATTTGCCGACGAGGCAGCCTTACACCGTCAAAGTTCATGGCGCTAGCCATTTCAAACTCGACGTATTCGGCCGTTTCGGTAAGCTTTTGTTCCACGTACCAAACATCCGGCGGAAATTCCTCGTCCGGGTCCGCGTCGGGGCGCCCGTCAAGATATTTGCCGAGTGTGCGGCGTCGGGTCAAAACCGCCCCGTTCAGGTCGTCAAACGACAGGGTAAGCGCGGTTATAAAGCCACCCACGTTGCCCAGCTTCATTTTAGGCGACGGCGACGTGCCGCTGGCCAGGTCGAAGCCTTCCGCCTCAAGCGGCCACGGCTGGTATTGGTTCCCCTGCCAAAGGATGTTGCCGATGTTGGGGTAGCTATGGAAGCGGTAAAGCTCCGCCCCGATTTCGGTCGCGTCCAAGTCGTAGAGGTAGACCACCTGCCCCGGTTCGAGGCCTTGTATATCCGCCGCGAGGCTCATGCCTGCCACCGCTGCACAAAGGAAGCCGTAAGCGACCACACGCCGTTACCTTCGTGGATGCAGTCGTATGTCACGCAGCGGAAGGTGTTTGTGTCGCCGCGTGGCGTGGTCCACTCGAACGACTGATAGCCTTGCCGCGCGTCTAGGAAATTCATTACGGCGTCCATGTCAGTGGCCCCTACGCAGCCCGGGTCGCGCAGCCCGCGCATGCTGATTTGCCAAGCTTGGTCACGGTTGTTTATGCCGTCGGCCGCTGCCTGCACGTAGCCATCGCCAAACCCCGCCTCCAGTGTCCGGAAGCCGATTTGACCGGCCGGCGCCGCTTGTACGCGCCAGGTGAACACCTCAACTGCCATTGCGTTGCCTCCAAATAATCCCGCCTTGCCGCGACTGGCGTTCTAGCTCGTCCTGCACTACGACCCGGATGCCTTGCGCCATTGCCTTGCTGTCGTCGGTGGCGTTGCTGCTCGAGGTCGCGGTAGAGGTGCCGTCGCTGTTGACGGTGATCGTAACGTAAATTGGCGCGCCGCCAGCGTTACCTGTGGCGTCCTTGTTGCTGACGACGTCGCCCCGTTGGTTGGGCAGCATGTACTGCTGGCCGTTCGCGGCGTTGAACACCTCCGGCGCACCGCCTTCGTTGACGCGGTACATGTTGGCCGCATCGACAGGCCCGCCAAGCGCGCGGCCGGTCATGGTGACCGAGGAAATATTGCTGATCAGGCCAGCGGTAGCGGCAGCCACGCTTGCCATGGCTGGGATGCCTGCGGGGAAGCCGAGGGACGCGGCCGCCGCGATACCTTGCGAAATTTTTATTGTAGCGTCAGCAATCGCGAACGCCTTGGACGCGGCGAACAGCGCTTTGTAGATGCCCGATTGCTCGCCCGCATAGTTCTTGGCCGCGTCCGCCAGGCTACCAAAAAGGTTCTCGCCATTGGCCAGCATCATTTGCGTGCGGGCTTGCTCAATTTGAGCCATACGCGCGGAGTGCTCGGTAGCCATTTGTTCCTCGAGCGCTTGATAGCCCCCGGTCACCTCTACCTGCGCCTCTTTGGCTTTGCGCAACCGCTCCAATTGATCCGCGTAGCGCTTTGTTTCGCTGTCGGCCTCCGCCTGATAGCGGGCGTCCTGATTATCAAACTCGCCGCCGCTCAACGGCGTTACGGTGCCGCGAATGGTAGCTGCCGGGTCTTCGCCGTATTTCTCGCGGTTGGCCTTCTTCTGCTCGAGGTCGTAAACCGCCGCCGCAAGCTGGCGCACGTTCTCGATTTGCTCCGGCGTGGCGTACTGGTTAAGCGACAGCTGCGCCTGCATCATGGCGACCTCGCGGCCGGACATGCTGACCGCCGCCAGGCGAATGCCTAGCTCTTCGAACTGTTTGATGTTCTGCTGTATGCCGTCCGACTCGGCTTTGGCCGCGCGCTTGGCCGCCGCCTCTTTGTCGCTCGAGGCTTTGGTGGCGGTCTTGGCTTCGGTCTTGCGGGCGGTCTCGAGGTCGTAGATTTGGCCGGCCAGGTCACGCGCCGTGGCTATCTCTTTCTCCGTGGCGTCAGCGCCCAGCTTTTGCTGCGCCGCCAGCATTGCCCGCGAGCGCCCTACCTCTTTGGCCAAGGCCAGCTCGTCGTTAAGCGCCTTGATACGCTCCTGACCGCCCGGGGTTGTTTCCGAGGCTGCCGGTGCTGCGCCTGCCTCCGGTGCGCGTGATTGGACCGAGGCCGCCAGGTCTTCTTGGCGCTTTTTCAGTTCGGCGAGCTGGGCGTTGGTTTGCTCCAGCACCACCACTTGTTCGGCGTACCACTTCGTACCGGTTTGGTCTTCTTTCCCCGCCTTGGCCATAGCCGCGTAGTAATCGACGATGCCGGCAGCGTTCTTGGCCAGCTTTTCGAGTTCGGCGATTTTCTCGGCGTTGTTGATTTGCGCCAGCTTCACCTGTGCCGCCGACAGCTTGTCTACCGACACGGTCAGGTCGTCTACCGGCGGCTTGGCGCTTTTTGCGTTGTCGCGGAACAGCAGAAACGCGGCAGCCGCCGAGGCCAGCAGCACGATTATTCCGACCGGGCCGCCGAGCACGCCGAGCAGCACGCGGCCTGTGCCGGCGACCGCCGTTTGTGCCGCAGCTGTGCGCGCCAGGGCGGCTTGGTAACCGGTCTCCGCCGCCGTTAGCGTGGTTGCCGTGGTGCCGAGCCCTACGTTGGCCCGCGCGCGCATTACAGCGGCACCGGCTGCGGTCTCTTCGGCTGCGGCGAGTCGTAGCGTTTCGACCGCCTGCGCGCGGTTCGCAATGATCAGTTTGGCGGCGCCGAGCAAGGCCGCGCCCTGTGCTGCTGCAAACTGTGTCAAGGCAGCCACGGCACCAATGGCGACGACCTTCGACACGGCTTCGATATTCTCGCCCAGCGCCACGATTGTGGAGCTTATGAGCGACGTCGCGCCTTCCGCCTTGTTCAACTCGCCGACGTACACGGTAAGGTTGTTTATCAGGCTGTTGTAGGCGTCTTTGACCGTTACGGCCATGCCGTCGGCAGCTTTCTTGTTCTCGTCCAGGGACTGGCGCAAACCTTCGTTAAGCTGCGATGCGGTCAGTTTGCCGGCGGCGCCCAGCGCGCGAATCTCCGCCGACGACATGTTGGCCGCCTTGGCAATGTCTTCGATAATCGTCGGCATTGCGGAGGTGATCGATTCCCACTGATCAGCCTGTACCTTGCCGGTCTGAATAGACTTGGCGTAGGCGGACAAAGCCCCCTCGGCACGCTCGGCGCTGGCCGCGTTTTTCACCAACGAGAAGCTAAACGAGTCGGTGATATCGAGCACGCCGGAGGTGTTGTACCCCATCGACTTTAGGGCCTTGGCCGTGCGTATGTAGAGTTCCTGCGCCTCGGACAAAGGCCGGTAGGTGGCGTTCGCCGTGGACAACAGCCGGGCCTGTACCTGTGCGTATTCCTCGGCGCTGTCGGTGGCCATTCCGATACGTTCGGCCATCTCGCCGTAACGTTCGGCCATGTCGATAAGCGTGCGCACGCCTTGGATACTGGCCAGGCCGCCCAGGACGCGTACAAGATTGGTAAAGCTGCTCGTGCTGCTGTCCGACGCCACCGCCGCCGCGCGTACACTCGTGGCCAGCTTGGTCATTTGGTTTTCTGTACGCTTGGCGGCGGTGTCCGTTTGGCCCATCTGCTTTTGCAGGTCGTCTAGGCCTTTGGTCACGTTCTTCTGCGCGCCCAGCATGTTGTCGGTGTCGATATCGACCGTATAGACAATGGAACCGGCGTTCTCTTCGGCCATTTACTTGGACCCCTTGCGCTGTGCGTTAACGCGTTCTAGCCACTTCATACGTTCGGCTAACTCTTCGCTGTTGGGTGCTTTTTGGCTGGCCACGGGTGCCGGCGGGAACTTAGCCCGCATTGCCAGGATGAATGACGTAATGGTCATGCTCCAAGCGTCCCCCTCGGACAGCCCCAGGTGCGCCACCGCCTGCGCCACGAAGTCGCGCGGATCAAACTCGGACTTGAACGCCTCGGCGGCTTGCTTGGCCTTTTCCTCTTCGGACAGCTTCGGCCCGGGCGGCACCACACCGACCACGCCGTACTGCATCAGCCGGCGCGCCAGCACCGTAAGCTCGTCAATCGGAATTAGCCCGGGCACCCATGAGTTGTACCGCGTGCCAAGGTGGCCTGTTAGCTCGGTTATGTCCTCTTCGGTGCAGGCCGCAACCACATCGACGGCCAGGCCGTACAGGCGGTTGATTTGGCGCTTAGCGTTGCCGTCGTCGAAGAGTGGGTGCACTTTGTCGAAGTGGCCGTGCAGGCGCGCGAAGGTTTCGATTATCTCCGGACCGGTGCCTAGCTTGGACATGGCGTAGAACGACGGGCGCAGCAGCACGTCACGCCGGCCGACCGTTATGCCCATTTCCCCGATGTTCACCAGCACCCGCATAGCCTGCCCTCCGATTGTGTCGCGGTAGAGTATCGCACGGCCCGCCGAGCCGATAAAAATAATGTGTTGACGGGTCGGTCATAGCGCATTAGTCTAGACACATCGGAGCAAACAACCCCAGCCGGAGCCAGTCAGAATGAACGCACAGACCACCAGCATCTACGACGAAAACCGCTTTGAGACAACCCTGAGCACCGGCAAGAAAGACAGCAAGGGCCGCGAGGTTGGCTACACCGTCGGCTTGACCAACGACGAAACCTCGTTTTTCGCCTACGTGCAGAACGCCCGCCGCGTCAACGGCGAGTGGCAAGACTTCGGCGTTATGCAGGGCTCGAAGAAGTTCAAAACCCAGGAAGAGGCGCGCCGTTGGGCGTACCACACCGCCAAAACCCGCGTAGCCAACTACAACGCCTAACCAACCCCGCCCGGATCGCTCCGGGCCTTACCGAGGGCCAAACGATGGCCAAGCAAGTTACAAAGTGGGCCAGCAAAGGCGGCACGCTGTTTGATAGCGAGGCGGAAGCTGACGCCCACGACGAGCTGCACGATTTGCGCGACGAGCTGGACAAGTTCTATAACGACTTGGACGAGTTCGACACCCTGGCCGCCGCTCGCCACCTGCTCGAGCGTTACACCCTCATGCCGCGTAAGTTGGAGCTGTAGCCATGAGCCGTGTCTTTAAAATCGTCCCGCACTGGGCAAGCCGTCGCCACCGCTTCGGCATTTTTGTGGAGCTGACAGCCACACTGCCGGATGGCCGCGTTTATCGCCGCCTTACCAGCACCGAGCGGCTCCCTCGGGAGGTTGCTTTGATCCATGTCGGCGCTTTGCTCGTAGAGCGCATGACACACGAGTTTATCCAAGAGGTGCAGCCATTTTGAAAAAGTCCCTACGCTGGCCGGCCGCTTCGGGTAAGTCTTCGGCAATGCTGACTGTGCTCGAGGACTATCCCGGGGCGGTATGCGTTCGACGCCATAGCGCGCAGATTTGGACGCCGTACAACGAAGAGTTTGACCGCCTGGCCGCGCTGTACGGCTTTAAAGGCGGGGAAAATACCGTGTACGGCTGGGCTTGGTACAGTAAGCAGCGTGTGCCGGCGCGTGTGGTTGCCCGCCTCGAAAAGCTCTTGCGCTATATCGAGCGCAGCAACAACGGCTCGAAGACCTGGCGCCGTAGCGAGCGCTTTCCGCGCGTGTCGTGCCGTAAGGCTCCGCCGAGCCAAAAGCAGCTCGAGCGCCGGGCAGTCGAGTCGCAGCGTAACGCCTTCGAGACATTCTCCGGGTACGCGCGTTCTGACGTGGCCATGCTCGAAGCCCTCGCCCGCTACCGGGCTGCCTTCCCTATGCCGCCAGGCCTCGAGTGGGACGCTGTCTGCACACAACAGCGCGACCCGAACGAACCGCCGGCCACCGCTGCCGACATTTATGCCCACGTCGCCAAGGCGTTGGCTGACATGCCGCCTCGCGATCCGAATGCGCCTCGCCGGCCCCCGCAAATGATGCGCTACGACCCGTTCGCTGTGCCGGCCCCGGAATGGCCTGACGCCTTTGGTGGTTTGTTTGACCCCGGCCGCCACCGTAAATAGAAAAAGCCCGCACAAGGCGGGCCGTTTCCTGTTGCGGTGGCGCTGGTTGTTACGGGGTGTCGTCCACGGTGATGGCGACCGTGTCGTTAATGGCGTTGTTTACGGTACTGCGCGCGGTAATCGTCGCAGTACCCTCGGTTACGCCAGTGACCAAACCAGTGGTCGACACCGTGGCAACGCCAGGCGCGGAGCTGGAATAGCTGACAGTTTGGGTCGCGTTGTTTGGCGCCACGACGCTGGCCAGCTGTTGAGTGCCGCCTACAGCGATGGTCGCAGTCGCCGGCGTGGTCGTAACGGAAGTCGGCGCCGGGGCGTCCGGGTCCGGGGTGTCTTGCACGAGCAAGCCCACGTCCGAGCTGGCCACCGACGCCTCGAAATCGAACGTAACGACGTCGTCGTAGGTAGCGTTCCGCGACAGGGTGGTAATCAGCATGTACGCGATAAAGGTCAGGTCGGGGAAGGTGATCCGCAACCACGCCACCGGCTGGTTGGAATAGTCCGGACCCGGGCGCGCTACGTGCTTGGTCAGTTGGGTAAAGGTCGACACCTCGCCGGCTTCTACGGCCCGCTTCGCCACGCCGTCGCCGGAGATGGTGAAGTTTTGGAAGGTCGCCAGGTTCTCGCGCAGGCTGTTAATGCTCGAATCGCTCGAGGCGTCGGCAGTGTCCCAGGTGAGTTCAAAGCTCTTCGTACGCAGCGAACCAAAAGCGGTCCAAGTGAGAGTGTTTACGTCTACGTCGCCGCACGCGTACGCTATTTCTAGCGAGACGTCGCGGCCGACATAACCGGGAAGTTTGCAGCCAGCCATGGTATGGCCCCCTTAGAAGGTCGTTAATTGCAGGTTCAGTTCGCACCATAGCCGGTTTTCGGCGGTCTGGCCCGGTCCGATTATGTCACCAATTAAACGAATTTGCGCTATTCCGCAAGTTCGGTAGTCCGTGCGCAGGCGCTGGGTCAGCTGTTCGCTCGTGTAGACCAAGGCTTTTTTGGCGTTGGCCGTAGAGGTGGCATTCTGCTCGGTCATAATCCGCACGCGCACGTTGCGCCGGCCCACGTCTACATCACGGCTCGGGCCGCCTTCGCTCATCAGCGACACGACCTTGTCGCCCGCGCTGCTGCTACTGTCCGACCACAGCCCTACAAAAAACTTATGGTTGGCCAGGTCAGGCGACAGTTTTAGCCACTCGGTAAGCTCGTAAATCGGGCTCATAGTTTCATGTTCCGCCGTATTGCCTCGTTGATTTCGGCTCGCCCGTCACGCTCGAAGCCTTTGCGCAGAAACTCGGGCTCGCCGTGGGGTTCCCAAAACTCGCCGCTGTCGCTAACAAACGCCTGGCCCGACTTGGTATCGAACGCGCCTACCGAGCTGCGCGGCTTGCCTTTTAGCTTGCCGCTGGCCTCGTGCACGTAGAGCGCGTAGTTGGCCGTGTACCCGTATTTGCCGATCCATCCGGACGGGGTTTTTATGACCTGCGTGAAGCGACTGCGGCGCAAGTTGCCGGTATCGACAGGCGTTATCAGGTCCGAGTAAGCGCCGCCAATGCTTAACGCCTCGTACAGCGCCTGTTGCGCCATAGGTCCGTCGATTCGCTCGAATATCTTGTTGATATTTTGGCGCACCTCGTTAAATCCCTTGGCTGGCATCAGGTCACCAATAGGTAATCAGGCGTATCGTTGAACATGGCCATGTCCCACACCGTGCGTGCGCGTATCTCTTGGTCAGGAATGGTTGGGTCGTTGAGCTTGATCATGTCGCGATATTGTGGCCGCGCGTCCTCGGTGTAGATGAGGTAGGCGCTTACGAATTCCTCGCCGTTGCCGGCCGGCGCGCTGGCTTCGCGCATCGCCTTCGCCTCGGCGGACCAAGTGCAGGCAATGGTGTATTCGGGGCCGTAAATGATGCCGCCGGCCTCGCCGTCCTCTTCTACGAACGGCCGGACTGTGGCTGTGTTCTTGTACGCCCACCGGCTGACGCTACTCATTCATCGCACCCGCACGAGGCGACCGCTACCCAAATGCCTGCCGAGGCGGCCGTGGGGTCCATGGGAATGATTGCGTCCGAGCAGCCCGACGGGTCGAACGCGCGTAGCAGCGCCGTAGCCTTGTTGTAGTTGTCCGACAGCGTGCCATAGGCGTAGGTCTGTGCCGCACCGGATGGCGCCCGCTGGCTTGTCACGAGGCGATCACCGGAAACCACGCCGAACACGGCGAGGGTGTAATACTTGATGAGTAGCGCTGTTTCGTCGTCGTAGCCGGCGCCGATCAAACACGGGTCCATGGCGTTGACCTTGGACACGAGCAGGCCCAGCAGCATGTCAGGCAGCGTTATGCCCACGGACGCCAGGTAATCTTTTGCCTGCTCAATTGTCAGTTCGACCATGTGTAACGCCTCCGGATGATGGCGCTAGGTTAGCGCACCGAACACAAAAAAGCCCGCACGATGGCGGGCCTTTCCGTAGCGCGGGTTTCGATTACTTCGGCTTGTTGGCCGCCTCGGTAATCTTGTCCGCTTCTTTCTGCGCGTCCAAAAGCACCTTATTGGCTGCTTCTTCGGCTTGCTTGGCGGTTTCGGCCGCCTTGTCGTTCGCAGCCTTTTCGATTTCAGCGGCTTTGACCTTGGCAGCGGCGATAATCTCGCCCGCTTTGGTCTTGGCGCCTTTCTCGTCCAGGCCGTCGGCTTCGTCGGTGCTGCCGCTTACTTTCGCGTCGCGGATTCGGTCGTGGTAGACCTTCTGCACCGGCAAGCCGTCGTCGCCCACTTCGAGTTGCAGAATTTCGCCGTTAGGGTGCAAAACACCCTCGGCGTCTACAACACGGGCAACGATTTGGAACCACTGTTTTTTGTTAGCCATGCTGTCGATTCCTTAGCTGGCGGTGCCCAGGAGCACACCGGTTCGGCCATCTTGGTCCGCTTTGATCGCCAAGCCCATCGCCGACCAAGTCAGGTAATGGTAGTCGGCCATCGGTACGAGGCGCGGAATTGGGGTGTTGGTTACCGCCATGCCGGTAATCGGCTGGATAAACTGCGTGCTGCGGATGATAAACAGCATTTCGTTACCCGACAGTTCCAGCGAGGTTTTAATCTCACTGACGCCCGGGGTCTGACCCAACGCAGCCATGTAGGTCTGATCGGTGGTCAACGGACCGGTACGGCGGCCCCAGTTCTTTTCGATTTCCGAGGAAATGTACAGCGTACCGTTCTGTACTACGCGGTTGTTCGGGCCGCGCACGTTGTACAGGAAGTTGCCCAGGGCGGTGTCCATCGCCTCGAACGTGGTCGCAGGTGCGGTGAAGTCGGCGCCCAGTACCACTTTCAAGGTGTTAGGACTGGTACGGATGCCGTACGAGCCGAAGCCTTGGTAGTTAATGCCCGGGTTACCCACCATGATGGTGTTGGTCATCAGGCGAATAACTTCGCGAGTCGCGGCCGCTTGGTTTTCCGCCACGATATCGTAGGGCAGCTGACGCTTACCTTCGAATTCGCGCCACTGAAAGCCGAAGCTTTTCGAGTGGATCGGAATTACGACGCCGTCGTAGTCGTCGGCTACCTGGCCCATGAGCTTGGTAGTTTGACCGGACAGCGAGACCTCGCCCGCATCCATCGCACCAAGACGACGGTACGCGCTTACCAGCGTGCCGATACCCACCGATTTACTCAGCGGCATGAGGTCTTGATAGATAACGTCGGCCTCTTGGCCGATCAGCTGCACGGTGGTGTTGTCCATTTCGAGCCAGGCTTTCGGGGCCAGGTCCGGAATGGCGTTCGTGGTCAGCGTTTGCAGGTGCTTGTTCTGGTTGATCGCGATACGGCGCAGTTCTTCAATCTGGCGGTACTGCTGGGCGCCCCCGTCAGTCAAGGCGGCCTTTTTATTCAGGATGAACGACATAGCTGCCTTTCCTTATTTAATGCGCATATCGACAAGAGCGTCGACAAGCACGGCGGAGGTCAGTGCTTCGTGGAGGTAACCCACGATCACACGGTCATTTGCGTCAGCAGCTGCAACAACTACGCGGCCGTTGGCGCCAATCGACAACGGGGTGTCTTTTGGACCGACGAGGCCAGCAGTTGCACGCACGAGGTACACGTCACCGGAGCGGGGAATGTACGCCTGTACCATTTCGTCAGCGGCGTGCACGTATTCCAAATGCTGGTGCATCGGAGCGTTACACACGACGAAGTAGCCGGATGCAGCCACACCAAAGCCCAGTTTAGCGGCGTTCGGGGCGGCGGCCTGCATCAGAATGCAGCCGGGTTTGAGGCCAGCAACTGCGGCCAGGGCTTCGCGGATTTGTGGGACGTTTTCGCTCACGTCACCGCGATAAATTTTGCGCTTAGCGCCAGGAACCAATGCAGGCATGTCGGCTTACTCCGGGAGTTCCATTTTGTAAGGCTGTTCGGTGTTGCCTTCCAGCGCACCGCCCAGGCCAGGAGTACCGCCTTTGAGCTTGGCCACCATCTGGTCAAGCGCGTTGCCGGTCAGGCTGTTGGCGATATCGTCGCCCATGGCCTTGGCAACTACGGCGCGTTTTTCGGTCTCGGCCGCACGGGTGTTGGCGGTCAAGGTTTCTTCGAGTTTGGCTTGGTTAGCTTGCAGCCCCGCAATGCCCTCAGTCAGCGGCTTGAGCAGGTCACCAACAGCGGCGAGGGTGGCGTTCTGGTTTTTCTCCAGTGCCGCCGCCAGTTCTTTAGGGTCCATTTGATCAGCCTCCGGGCCGGGGTCAGGGTTAGACGGGTTGGAGTTTACTTTAAAACCCAGCCGCTGCAACAAGGCGTTAACAGTGGTCCAAGTCTGTTTGCTTTCTACAGGTGTCGAATCGTCGGCCCATTTAACCGCGCCGTCAACGATAGAGTAGCTGTATGCGTCGCGTTTCCCGCCTTCGGTTTCGACTATCGCGGTGGTCGCGTCGAAGTCGGGCACCCATACATACGTGTTGCCATTGCCGAAGCGCTCACGCGCGGCACGCTCCAAACGCTCCGCCTGTGCACGGTAGCTGTCAGCGCTCAGCACTGGCTTGCCTGGCTCGTTTACGGCCAGCGGTTTGGCGTCGGCGACGTTGACCATCAAGCCCACGCCCTCGGCAGGCGTAGCGGCGCCAACCTCGCCCAACAGGATCGCGTCGTGGTCCATCAGCATATTCCGCGCGATCCATTTATAGCCCTTGGCGTTGGCCACTGGTTCGCGTTGCAAGAAAATGCCGGTACTGGTGTGGATGGGGTCGCCTTTCTCTACGGCGCTCAGGAACGCGCGGCCCTGCTCGAGATTGGAGGCAAATTCAATGTCTACCCACTTTTCGACGTCTACGCGGTTCCCATCGCGCTTTACGTTCCGGTTCCAGGCGCCAATGTGGTGGGCGTTGACTGCTTCCGGAGTCATAGCCGACACAAACTCGCCGTTAACGACCGGATGCCCGAGCGGGGCAAAGGTGCCCTCGAGCCCGGCGTAGGCTTTGTCGATTTCCTCTTTGGTGTACAGGCCGTCGTTCATTACGACGTTGTCCGGAAGCGTTTTGCTGCTTATCACGAGGTGCGGCCGGCCGTTGTAGTCCTCGTAGCGAATGTGTTCCTTGTTCACACGAAACACGAGGTTAATGTGTTCGCGTTCCTGCAACACTGGCGCAGGACTGCTGTTCACTTGCAGAACGCGAGGCCATAGACGCATGTGGGTAACCCTCGAAAATTGGTTGTAAGATGGACAGAGCCTAACATAACAGGAATTTTTGACATGCAGCCGACCGACAACGCCGACGAAAAATTGGCCTTTGCAACAAACATGCTTGCCGACACGATTCGAGGCATGGCCATGGCCGGCGGGTTCGGCTTGGACGCCAAACGCACTAACGCGTGGTGTGAGTTCGGCTATATCGAGTCGCCGACCTTCGAGACATTCTACCGGCTCTACATGCGCGGCGGCATCCCACACGGTGCGGTCACCAAAATGACGGACACCTGTTGGACGACCCTACCGGAGCTAATCGAAGGCGACGAAGAGGACGACAGCAAGGACGTTACCGCGTGGGAGCGCGACACTAACAAGAAGCTCAAAGACTGCGATTTTTGGGACGCTTTCAAGGAAGCTGACGTACGCCGTCTCGTGGGCCGCTACGCTGGCATCATCCTGCAAATGGAAGGCGCCGGCCGCGAGTGGAGCGACGCTGTATCGGGTACGCCCGTGCTTAAAAAGCTGATTCCCGCGTGGGAAGGCCAGCTAAAACCGAAGACGTTCGACGAGGACAAAACAAGCGAGACCTACGGCGACGTCACCATGTGGGCCTACAAGGAATCGGAGCTGCCCAAGCTCGACTCGCACCTGTCGAGTGGTATGCGCGAGCTGGACATTCACCCGTCGCGGGTCATCATCCTTGGCGACATCCACACCGGCCGCAGCTGGCTCGAGCCGGGGCTAAACGCTTGCTCGAATATGGAAAAGGTAAGCGGCGGTTCGGCCGAATCGTACCTAAAGAATGCCGCGCGCCAGCTGGGTATCAACTTTGAGAAAGACACCGACTTAGACAGCATCGCCCGTTCTGCTGGTGTAAAAATCACTGAGCTGCAAGGCGTGTTCGACGGTGTGGTGCGCGATATCAACCGAGGCCGCGACGCCGCGCTGATTACCAAGGGCGCCCAGGTCAACGCCTTGACCGCGACCGTTCCCGACCCAATCCCGCCGTTTGACGTCTCGCTGCAAGAGTTTGCCGCGTCGGTGATGATGCCGGCGAAAATCATTGTTGGTAACCAGACCGGCGAGCGCGCGAGCGTGGAGGACGTCAAAGACTTTAAAGGCACCTGCCAAAGCCGCCGCGTTAACCGGCTCGCAAAAGACATTCGCCAGGCGACAAAGCACCTTATCGACATTGGTTTTATCAAGGCAGTTACAGAGTTTTCCGTTATTTGGGACAACCTGTTAGAGCCGACCGAAATGGAAAAGCTCGAGAAAGCCAACAAGATGGCCGACACGAATCAGAAGTCCATCGCCATGGGCGCCCCGGTGTTCTCAATCGAAGAGCTGCGCACGGCCGCAGGCTACGACAACGACGAGCTGCCCGAGCCGCTGGAAGACGCCGACGACGAAGACGCGGAAGAGGACGACCCAGCAGCCACGCCGCCAGTTCCTGCGCCTGCACCGGGTGCTGTAGCGTGATGCGCCACCGGCTCGCCGCCAACGCGGCTAAAGCCCGTAAGCCGATACTGCCGCGCAGTTGGGCCGATCCTGCCGGCCAGGACAAGCGCGAGCGGGCGGCCATGGCGGACTTTAAACGTCGGATCGCGGCGTGTGGCAAGGCCTACCAAGACCTGCTAGCGCGCATCGACTTCGAGTCGTACACCGTCAACAGGACCGAGCTTAAACCGGTGTACGCCCCTGGCACGCGGCGGGTCGTTTCCATGCAGCGCCTGGCGGTCAACGCCATACGCTACGAGTTCCGCACTGACCCGAGCGTGTTCCTGTCGCTGACCCAGGCAACACAGCGCCTTGTCGACGCGATCATGCTCGAGGGTGGCGAGTCGAGTTTGTGGTTCTCGTTGCAGTACGTCTTGCCTGCGTACCAGCAAGGCACCGCTATGGAATGGGCCAACCTCGGGGCGCAGTCGGTTGAGTACCGGCGCGCACGCGGCGAGCTTTGGCAGCTGCTGCAAACCGACGTCTATCAGCGCCGAATCGCGCTTATTCGTGGCCGCGAATTCGAGCTAATGCAGGGTCTCAGCGCCGGCATTAAGCAGCAAATGAGCCAGGTGCTGACCCAAGGCCTTGTGACTGGTTTAGGGCCTCGGGAGATTGGCCGGCGCCTATCCGCCCAGGTAGGTATCGAGCAGCGAAGGGCGAACCGGATCGCGCGCACAGAGATTGGCCAGGCCATGCGCACCGCACGGATGCAGGAAGACGTGCAGGCCATGCAGGACTTTGGCTTTCGCACCATGCAGCTGCACCTGTCGGCGTTGAGCCCAACCACACGTCTAACCCATGCCGCGCGACACGGCACGCTGCACACCGTAGAAGAGCAGGAGGCATGGTGGTCGGAGGACGGCAACGCGATCAACTGCAAGTGCTCAACTATTGCGGTGCTCGTCGACAAGGAAGGCAAACCGCTGTCGCCCGGCATTGTGGCTGCGGCCCGTAAGCAGCGCGACCTGTACGAGGCCAAAATGGCGGCATGAAAAAGCCCGCACGAGGCGGGCCGTTTCAATCACGAGGTAAAACGCATAGGAGGTGCTAATGACGCAACATGTCATGCCGGCTTATTCACTGGCTTAGCGCGCCGGGGGTATGAGCCGTGGAGCCTGACCCCTGGCTAACGCTTCCAGCTTCCCGAGTGGGCGCGGGTCGTACGCAGGTAACGCAAGCCAGGCCAGATTAATGGACCGTGGCGCCTTCCGCAAGCTCCTGTCGGACCTCACTCACAGCTACGAATGCTTCGGCGGCTTGGTCGACCAACCAAAGCGCAGCAATCTCGTTTAGCGCCTCAAATTCCGGTACAGGGTTCTCCGGGTGCAAGTGCACTTCGCTGCGGTGCTCACTGTCGACCGCGAACAGCACACGGATAGCCGCACCATGCTCGCAACGGTCCAACAGCACGACCACCTCGCCCAGTTTCGGGTGCTGGAAAACTTTTACGATGGACTTCATAGCGGCAGCTCCTTGGGCAGTGCGTCACGCAGCGCGGCGCACAGTCGGTTGTAGTTCAGGTGGTGCCCGTTCGCATACTCGTGCAGATACGGGTAATTGAGCAGCCGCACAGCGTCCAAGTTCACCGCAGTCAGTTCGGCCGGTTGCTGGTCCTTGCCTTCGGCTGTTGCAGGCAGTCCGGTCGTAAACGACAGCCCACAAAATGGGCAGTAAGTGGCGTGCATGTTCTGCGTTTTCTTTACGTTCCGGTAGCCGCCGGTTTTCTTCGGCAGCGCGTAACGCACCTCGATAGGCAACGCCGGGCGGTGGGTGATGGGGCCGCCGTCGTTTGGGATGCCGAACACATAGCCGCCCAACTCAAGCTCGAAATTCGAGGCGTTCTTGGGAAGCGAGGGCAATAGCCGTTCCTTGAGCTTTACGGTCAACTCGCTGTGGCAGTTACACATTTTGGTCTGGCTCCTGTTCGCCGCCGTGCACTTCATAGGCGTTGACCATCGCGGACCATTGGTGGTCCGGGCTATCAAAGCCGCCCTCTTCGTATTCCTCGTGTGCTTCGTGGAAAGCCGCACGCATGGCGCTGGTTAGCACGTACGGCACGATCACCTGGCCTTGCTCCTGCAACACAGCCAGGTCAACGCTGTTGGCCAGCCGCGCCACGACAGCCGCGTGCGCTTCGTTCATGCCGTGGATGGTGCCCCGCAGGCGGACCACTTCAACCAGCTGAGAGTTATGCGCGAGCAACAGGCCTTGCAGCGCACGCACCGGCACGACGCAGTCGGTCGCCAGGGTGGTGGCCGCTTCCGCCAGCGGCGCGAAGACGTCCATAAGGCCCTGCGCTTGGAACGGCGCCGCTTCGACCATTACCGGCGGATGAGCGTGGCCAAAGACGCGCAGCCACACTGCCCCGCCTGCTGCGATTTGCTGGCGTTCCTCTTCGGTAGGCTGCCATTCGGAGGTCATGCAGGGCAGGCCGTCGACTAGCTCCTGGCGAACAGCGAGCGGTGCACACTCTTCGTCGGTCATGTCTTCCGGACGCCCGAGGGTGGCCGTGGCGTTGGCGATTTGTCGAATAAGCATATTGGACAGCTCCTAAAGGGCCAAAATAAAGTCGGGGCGGCGCATCTCGAACATGTGGCGCATGTCCGCCGGTAGGGCCTCGATTGTCTTCGGGGTCTTGCCGCGCACTAGCCCGCGTTTGCGCAGCTCCTGGCGGATTTCGTAGCGTTGCGCGTAGTGCGCGTCGGTTATGGTCAACTTTGCATCTTGTGCGGCCATGCTGGACGGTCCTATTTTCGATCAGAGATAAACTACGGACGGTCCGCAGTCGGTGGGGTGCTGCCCGGCGGCGAACCGGGCGGGATTGGTTAGTAGATTTGCACGCCGATAAGGTCGTTGATGTCGTAGCCAGCTTCCTCAGCACGAAACCCGGCAGCGGTAGCAGCCGCACGGAAAAGGCTAGCCTCGTCCTTCGGATTAGCGGCGTTTTGCAGGTCGATGAGCTGGTCGGACAGATAGAGACCGGTAGCTTCCTCGGCGGCTTGCAGCTTCGCGATCAATTCGGCGTAGGTCATCGTCTTGCCCTCCGGGGCGTTGTTCGTTTCGGTAGGCACAGAGTAATGCGCTATGACCGACACGTCAAACGATTATTTGTTGTTCAGTAGCCGCCACCCGACCCGGGCCAGAACGTGCTCCTGGCAATGGTTGATCATGGCGCACATTTCCGGGTGGCTGCCTGGCTTCTGTTCGGGCAGGTCCAGGTAGCGGTTCCAGGCTTCGGCGAGCAGGTTTACCACCTGGCGTTCCGCATCGGTTAGCGTGCCAAGCGTTTGCTCGGGGATGCCTCCGAAATATTGCGGCCCGGTGAACTTAGCCCTGCAATCGGCAATGGACTTGCTGCGGCGGCCGTGTTCCTCGCACCAATCGCCTTTATTCGCCACCTTCGACAGGCAACCCGGGCACGCACAGCGGTAGGTGCGCGGCGGGGGCGCTTTGGGCGGCACGTCCGGGCGGGCGTGTTCCCCGCAAAAATCGCTGCCGGTGTTTTGTACCACCCGCGTGCAGCCTCGCGCGGTGCAGTTCTTGCGTAAGCTCATGTCGTCAGTTCCTCTACTCGTTGCAGTTGTGGTTGTTCGTCGCCGCGCAGTGGCATCAGGTTACGCTCGGCAAAACCGGCGTAAGGCACCGACCGATTGCCCCGGTAAGCGTTAAAGGATTGCAGGCCGTCGCCGGAAACGATCCAGCACACGTCTTTTGCGGGACGGAACGACATACCCCCAAAACGGACAGCCTCGCCCGGTGCTACCCGCCGTTCGAGCGTTACGCATTTGCCGACCATTTCCGGGTTCTCCGCGCACCTGATCACCAACGCCAGCCCGCCCACCTCGAGACGCCCCGTCATCGCGGCCACCCCAGCCACAGCTGCCCCAAGACGAAGCCGAGCAGGAAAAGCGACCCGCCAAGCGTTACGCGGTCGACCCAACGGCGTTTGTTGTACCGCTTGGTCAGCTGCTCGACTTCCTGGCTAAACTCTTCGTCGTCGGATACCCGCCAGTTCAGGTGACTACACGCCGCTTCCGCCAACGGCGCCGGCACACGCTGTACGCGCCCGAACCACTGCGAATAGCCGTTCAGGCGCGCCAGGTAGTCGGCCCGCTCCAGTTTCCAGGCTTCGGCCTCTTCGTAGGTCACCTCGTGGGCCTCGTCGAAGGTGTGCGCCTTGTTGTTGCTAATATCTACCCAGCGATCAAGCGCCCAGCACTCTACGCCGCCCTCCGCGTCGGTACGCAGCAGGACGTCGTCATAGCGGAAATAGCGGTGTTTGGGGTCTACGGTTTGCATACGACTGCCTCCGCGAAATGAACCAGCACCGGCCAGGCGTAGGCCACCGCCGCTACGAAGCTCAGGAAGTAGAACACGCGCTTGAAGCCCTCGCGCATGGGCGCTTGGCCGTCTCCGACGCGCATGGGCGGCGGTTGGGTTGGCTCGTACTTCGACGGGTGCGTGCCGTAGTCGAGAATCAGGTTTACCGGTGGCTGCTTACGGTAGGCGGCCATCGTCTCGAACTGCGCACGGTCAACGATCATGAGCCACTGCGGCACCTCACGGCCGCCGATGCGCGCCCAGGTAACGCCGTTCAACAGCTCGTAATGCCGCACGCCGCCCACGTCGTCCGTGTAGCGCTTGAACTGGCGCCCGTTGCCTATCAGATATTCGGTTTTCATTGGTCAGCAACTCCGTGCAATTCGTTGTTCGAGGTGCACAGAGTAATGCGCTATGACGCAGCCGTCAACTACCCGCGAACATGCCGTGCTGGAATCATCAGGCCGCCCGTTTGCTTGGCTTTCATCACCTTTTCCAGGGCGTAGCGTGTGGCGTCTACGTAGTGGTTGTTCGCGTCGACGATCACCGGCAGTACGTCGCCTGTGAGTCGGTCGACCTTGTAGCTGTACAGGGTGAATTCGTTTTGCATCTCCGTGCAGTCCGGGTGCACGACAATGTCGAACGTTTTCATGTGTTCTATGCCGTCTTCGACGCTGCCCGGCCCCTTCGTTGTGGCTTCGATCAGCGGCAGGTTAGGCCGCCCAGGTGCGCGTCGCTTAAGCAGGCTAATGGACTCCGGACGGGCGTTGTCCGCCAGCATGGTATGCGTTACGACCCCTGGCAGGCGGTCGATTAGATACTGGGCGGTTTCGTCCAGCTCCAGGCCCACGCGTCCACACTCCCGCTCGATATACAGCGTCGTTTCGTCCGGACTGATCCAGCACTTGACCGCCGCTGTCGGATCGTTGGCAAAGCCGAAGTCGAGGCCGAAGTAGGGGCCGTTCCAATCGCTGCCGGTTTGCAGCGTATCGACGCGCCATTTCTTGGCAAAGATTGTTGCCTTGGAGTGCTTGAGGTATTTGCCCAGCCAAATGTGCGCGTACATTTCCGGCTCGAGGCTTTTCTGTTGCTTGGCGCGCAACGTCTCCAGCACCTGCGGAAACCATGGGTTATCCGTGTAGTTCATCTCGACACAGACCGCGTCCGGGTCTTGCGTTTTGATGAATCGGGTGTCTACCGGACTGTTCTCGGTACGAGGGTTCCAAATGACCCATATTTCAGACTTCGGGGCGCGTATGGTCGGCTCGAGGGCTAACCAGCTTTCCTCCGGAATGTCTTCGGCTTCCTCGAGAATGCAAATGTCGATTTGCGCCATCGACTTGACCGAGCCCAGGTTGTGCCGCAGGCCCTTGAACAGGAATTCCGTGCTGTTGATCCGCGACCGGATGTAGTCGACCCCGACGTCGTAGGCAGCCTCTAGCCACGGCTCGCTCGCGATGGCGTTTTTCAGCTCCGCGTAGAACGATTCTTTAATGGACCCTTGCAGCTCACGGCCGCACAGGAAGCGCAGGCCCTCAACCACACCAAAGGTGGCTGCCATCTTGGCAAAGCCGAACGACTTACCCGAGCCCCTGCCGCCGTGCGCGCACCGGTAGCGGACAGAGCCGCGAGGCTTGCGGAACACCTTTACCAGCTTGCGCGGCAGTCGTACCTGTGCGGTCTCGGTCATTCTTCGTCTTCCGCTTCGTCTACGGCGATCAGCTCAATGCGGCTCGGTATCAGCGCGGCACCGCCAGGCCCTGACAGCTCTTTTTTGTCGACCAACACGCCGCGCATTTTGGCGAGCAGTTGCAGCGCCTCGAGCTGGTTGTGGGTCTTAATCTCTAGGCCCTGCTTTGTGATCTTGACGCCTGCGTACAGCGCCGCAGCGTCCGGCGAGTAGTCGCGGGTGTCCTTTGGTACGACCCGTTCGACACCTACACCTACGCAGTTCTTGCACTCCGGGTTGGGGTCTTTGAACGGGTCAAAGTCGATGCCCCCGCCCCAGGCTGGCATTTTTCCGCGCGCCTTTTCGGCCCCCTCAACCGCCGCGTAATACTCCGCCTCGGTCCACTGATAGCCGCCGTTCTCGCCGTAGCAGTGCCGGCAGCACCCGCGTTGCAGGTCGATTAGGTCGCGAGGGTTGGCGAAGGCGATCCGCTCTAAACGTTCCTCGATCTGCGCGTTGCTGATTCGGGACTTTCGTACCAGTTTCTCTAAACCGTCCTGTACGGCCTCATATACGCGTTTTTTCTCAAACGGCGAACTGACCCAGAGGTAAGCGGTAGAACGTGCGACTGTGAGGCTGTATCCAGCGTGCAAAGCCGATCCGCGAGCGTCCCGCGTCTGTATGTACGTTTCGACGAACAATTTCTCTTTAGCGTCCAGTTCCGGACCATGTCTTGCCACGATAAAAGCCCCTAAATGCGTTCCGATAGCGCCCAGCCTACGCCACAACCACGCCCCAAGCCAAACCGGAGCCCGTTTACCCCAAATTTTCCGTTGGGGTACGCTTGGGGTATGATTTGGGGTATACGCTAACTTACTGATTCTATTAGTATTTATACTGTAAATACCCCAATACCCCAAATATATACACACTTGCTATACGCATGCGCACGCTACGCACACACGCGCTACGTGTGCACACATGTGTGTGTATTGGACTGGGCATAAAATTGGGTTTTTGGGGTAAAACGCCCCTTTTGCTATACATTTCAATAACTTGCGATACCCCAAATGGTTTACCCCAAACCATACCCCATTTTCTACCGCCTATTAGAACGGTCGAATCGATTCGTACACCGAATAACTACAGGCAAAAAGAAGCGCCCACTAGGAGCGCTCGAGATACAGCGGTTGTCTATCTATTGGTTTCCGAACGCTGCGGCCGCTGCTGCAAGCACACCTCCCGACTGTTGCGCGTCGCTATACGCCTTGGACACCTCGGCAGGCTTTTGCAGGTTGAGGGCCAAATGACCGCGTTTGACGTACAGCCTTGTTTTGTTCCCGTCCGGCTGCACAGGGTTAGGCGTGCGGCCATAATCCGCCAGCGCCGGGTGCTTTACGTAGCCGAGGTCAGCCAGCAGCTTGTCGCGCTTGGAGGGTGGCAGGTAGGTACGCAGGCGGTCGCACAGCTTGGCCAACATGGTGGTAGATACCCAGCCGCCGGCAAAGCCAGGCTCGCCACTCTGTACAGCCTCCAGCACCTCCTGCTCGAGCTTCCCTTGGCTAGCCTCGCGGGCCTCCGCCGATGTGGATGTTTGCGGCGCGCGCTGGCAGCCACCCATAGGGTCGAACTCGGCGCACAGCTCGTACTCGTGCAAATAGTTGTTAATAATCGCCCGGCCGTAGTTGCTGCCGTGCTCCGCCCACTTGCGGCGGCCATAAAACCAGTCGTAGAGGTCGGGGAAATAGTTGCCCATCATGCCGGCGGCTTCCACGTCCTCGGCACACTGTTGGGCGGTAAAGAACACGCAGTAGCGGCGGTTGTCGATGTTGGTCGGCACGCCGTCGCGGTGGTTGGTGGTCATCATGCCGTTGGCGCGGTTGTCGCCTGTGTACTGGTCAACGCCTTTGCCTTCGATTTCGAGCCGGGTGTTGGTTACCCAAGGTTTGATCGCTTCGAGAAAGTCGCGGCGGTTCTGTACGTACACTTCCTCCATTCCGATAAACAGGCAGTTGCGGACCCAGGCGTTAAACCCGCCCTCTTTCTTGGCCATCTTGGCCATGTCCGGCATGTAGCTGTATCGGCTGCCCACGGCGAATTCCATCGCCTGAATCAGCATCGTTTTACCATTACCCTCAGCGCCTTGCAGCACCGGCCACCACTGCGCCTTGAAGCCTGGCGAGCGGACGACGCGAGCCATCCATGTAAGCAGAATGCGGCGGTCGCGCTCGTCCGGTAGCAGGCGCTCCAGTAGACCCAGGAACGGTGCAATGTCGCCCGCGATGCGCTTGGTATGGATTGGCACGAAGCCATTAAACAGTCGCCAGCCTTCGGCCTCAATAAGGGCGCCTGGCGGTTCCTCCGGACGGAAGCAGACCGAGTGCGCCGTTGGCCAGTCGAGCACCTGGCTCTGTGTAAAGGCGTCCCAGGCGCGGGTCGTTACCGCTTTGCGCTCGGCTGGGTTCAGTTGGAACTCATAGCCACCGTACGCCACGTTAAAGCGTGCACTATCCAGATAGGTGCCGTCGGGGATAGCAATTTTGTTGCTGTCGCGGATGTACACGCAGCCGGCAAACAGTTGCTCTTGCAGCTCGGGCGGCAGCAGTTGGTGACCGGATCGGTGCAGCGGTGCAAGGCCGGTTGGCTGCTGTGCGCTGGCCACCTCTTCCCAGCTCGGCACGCCCGCCGGCAGTGTCGCGGCAGCAGGCGCGGAGGGCTCTAGTCCGGGGGTCTCAGTGTTGGCCAGCGTGTGCGATCGCGTGTCGATCGGAGGGCGCGAACCGGCGATGGCGGGCGCGATATGGGCGGGCAGTTCTGTGAGTGGCTTCTTGCCGGACCCGAGCACCGACGTACAGTCGCGCACGGCATTCTCTACGGTCCACGTCATGTACTGCGTGTGGCTGTCCCACTTGTCGCGGGCGAGCGCGGAGCGGCGCATAAGGCGCTCAATCCGGACGGGGTTTTTACCGGTCCAGAAGGCCAGGGCGTTGGCCAGGGCTTGGTCGGCGCCGGACGCATCGTAGGGCTTGTCTTCTTTGGTCGGGTAGACGGCGGCCAGGGTTGCCACGTCGGCCTCCCAAAGGTGATGGAATTCGGCGCGCACTTTGGTTTTACCGCCGAACACCTCGGCAGCGTCGACCTTGCGGGAGGATTTAAGCGCCTTGGCTATTAGCTCGTCGTCATCCTCCGGCCCCTCCCATTCCTCTACGGGCTCGTCGACCCAGTCAACGGCGGTGGTGTTCTCGTCCTTGGGCGGAAACCATTTGGCTCCGAGCGCAGCCGTTTCGAGGGGCAACCACGCCAGCGCATCGCCTACGGCTGACTGTCCGGTCAGTGCGATCAGGCGGTTCTGCGTGTAGAACTCGAGGCCCAACGAGTCGTCGCGGCACGAGTGCGGGAAGTCCGGGCAGCGGCCGATAAAGTGGCAACCGCGACCGGAGGTTGACACCTCAAAGGCAGCGCCTGGCAGCAGCTGAAACAGCTCGTGTACCAGCGGTTGCCACTGGCCGGCGTCGGTTACCGCCGTGTCGACGTCGACGAAAAAGAAAGGGTCGGTCGGCTGCAACAGGTAGCCAATGCCTACCGGGTGCGCACCTTGCCAGCTGTAGGCCGCCATTATCGCCTCGTCAGCGGTCAGCAGATTGGCCGGCGTGCCCCATTTCTTTGGCAGCACCGGCACCTTATCGGATTTGTATTCGCGGCCAGCCTTCGGCCGTATCTCATAGACGCAAAAATGCCGGTAAGCCGTAAGCGCGTGAAGCGGTCCGCCAGGGCTTAACGCCTCGGCTACCGTGTCGAGCATGGGGAAGCCTCCAGCGCAGCGACCAACGCAGCCCACGACAGGCGTTGAGGCGCTACAGGCGCGCAGTTGTGAACCAGCTCTTGTGCGGCTTCGCGCACGCGGTCGGCGTGTTGGTACAGTGGCACAACGCGCGGCCGTGGCTGCCCTTCCGGGAAAAGCGGCGTAGGCTTCGCGCAAATGTCGGCGTATTTGTCGGCCAAATCGCGGCTCGAGAATGACACCTCACTGATAGGCGACACAGCGCCCGGGGCAAATACCAGCATCCAACGCACCGCGTCCGGATCGGGCTCAGGTGCCACGGTCAAGGCAGCCACAACGGCCTGTCGGTCGTAGCGCGACTCGTTGCCAACTTTGAGGTGGGGGATGGTGCCGGCGGTGGTCAACCGCTGTACGGTTTTGGCACTCACTTGGAGTAGCGCGGCCATCTCGGGACGCGTCAATAGCTTTTCCATATTGCTCCTGTGTTCCTTATAGTCTCGCAGAGTCTTGTTCTGTCTACGATACGCCCAATAAAAAGCCCGCACAAGGCGGGCGGGTTTTACTCGAGTAAACGGTTACGCGGTCGGCTTGCAAGTGCACGCATCGCGGCCCTGGCGGCAGTCGCAGACCTTCGGGGCCTTTAGACGGTCAAGGTCTGCGTACATGGCGAGCATCGCTTTGCGCTCGTGCTGCCATAACTCGCGCTGACCGTAGTGACACGACTCCGGGTCGCTACTGGTCGGCTCCAACTCGATAAGGCGGTCGAACGCGTCAAGCCAGGTTCCCCGGTGCGATTCGAGGTTGTCAGGTAGCACCACCCCGCCAGATACCGGCTCAGCCAGGGCAGCACCCATAGCAGCCTCGGCGGCTTCCAGTGCGTAAAAGCACGCCTCCCAGCGCTTGCCAGAGTTGTAAGGGTTCTCCGTTTCAAAGTCCCGTAGCGCCTGCTTTGCTGCGAAATACCCCACTACCCGCCCGCGCAATGTGTCGTTTGTGCTCATTCTTCGTCACCTTCCTCGACAACCCAGGCGGACGACTCAACGCAATTGAACAGGTAGTCCATAGCGGCTTGATTGAGATATTCCTCCCGTTGCTTTTCTGTCATCGCTTCCCACTCGGCCCGGTCGACTTCCTCGTGGTCCACATGCTTACAGTTCGCAAAGCCTGTTTCGACACTTAGCCGAATCTTGATTTTGTCGTTTGTGCTCATTCGGATTGCCCCATAAAGTCGTGTGTAGGCCGCAGTCGGTTGCGGATTGCTTTCATCGCTCGAATGAATTCGCAGCACTGAACGCAGGTTACGGATTCGTCGGCCTGCGCTACCCGGTGGTCAGGCATGTCCGCCTCGCTAGCAGGCCCGTCGCAAGCATCACCGCAAAGCGTGAATTCGCCGTTTAGCGGACTCTGAACGCATCGTCTAATCGCACGGCTCATGCCTCAGCCCCTCGAATCAACGTTACGCAGAAACTCGCGGTAGGTCTTTTCGTCGACCTCGCGAAACCCTTCGAGCCGGGCTTGTTCGGCGTCGGCTTTGCTCGTGGTGGTGCGGCCGGAGCGAAAGCTATCACCCTGGCGTATCCAGTGCCGCGTGCGGTTGTCGTTGTACTCGGCCAACACTTGCCGGAACCGCTCGCGCGTCCCGTCGTCGCAGTGGACCAAGGCCCGCAGCTCGTCTACCGACATGGTCACAACGTTTTGTTTAATTTGCATCGTACCGCCTCCGCGAATCGTTCAAATTGTCCGGGGCTTACCCGCCGGAACCCTTCTGCTTTTGGTGCTTGCTCCGCGTCTGCGGTAAAGGTCACGACCCAGTCTTGGCGCTCGTCGTGCACCCAGTATTTAGTCGTTCTCGTCTGTTTCTTCATCGTCGCTGTCATCCTCCCGTAGCGGTATGGCGCCGGCCAGTTCGAGCCACTTGGACATGTCGCCGAGCTGGACAGTCCGCGTTGTGGCTGCGGTAAATTCCGGACCGTCCGGCATAGCGGCCAGGCTGTGCACAAAGTAGGCGAACAGGTCACGGATGCTGTTAAAGCGGCCCTCGGTACGGCTCAACACTTGCGCTGCGGCCGCTGCCGTGCCGGAGGGCCACGGAATGACAATTTCCGGGTTCTTGGCGCGGTTCAAGCGCTTGCGCAGCTTGTCTTGATGCCGGCGAAACTCTTCGGGTGTACCGGTAAACAGCGCCCCCAGGTGGTCTATTTGCTTCTTCATTCGATCAGCTCGACATGAGTTGTGGCGGTGCGCGGCACACGTAAGCCGTGCTTTGCCAGGTGCGCGTCGAACAGCTCGTAGGCTTCGACAAGGCGCTGGCCAATGCGGTGGGCTTCGGTCGGCGTCAGGCTGCCGGGCAAATGCAGGTTCGCCGACAGCGCGCGGATGGTCGTTAGACGCTCCAGCTCGTCAGCTGCACGAGTCATCAGCTCGGCGGTATGCTTACGGTTCGGCCCGCAACCACGCCGCAGCTGTTCTATCAGCGGTAGGCTTCGATTAATCATCAGCAGTAACCCTCACGCGTAGCTCGCCACTTATTTGCAGGTAACCGGAGCCGCTAAGCGCCAGCACGGACTGACCGCGCGACTCTATCGGCACCTCGTCACAATCGAACGTTTCGAGCACGTCCAAGGTGCCGCCGTATTCGGCCCCGCTTTCCAGCAGGTGCGCCATTTTACGCAGCGCTTCGGCGGCCTTTCGGCGTTTGTACGCTTCCCCATCGTCGATGATTTTCGCCGGTATCAAGGAAAAGCCCTCCGGCCGTGGTACGCGATCAAGCGCGCCTTGCAATCGGTAAAAAGCGTCAGCATTTCCCGCGCGTCCGTGGACAGCCGAGGCACGCGTGGTTCGTGCAGACGCCGGGCCTCCTGTCGCAGCTCCGCGCGGGCAATCTCAAAGACGAGATAGGCGTAGCTTCCCCGCTGCAAAGCGCTGCCGACCGGAAGCATCAGCCGGCGTACCACGCCGTCACGCGCGGTAAAGGTCACACGCTGGCCGCGCAGCCCGTTGCGTTTATTGCCGTTGCTGCTGGTCACTTTCATAGTGGCGCGCTCCGGGCTTGCATGGCGCTGTCAGCAACTTCCCGCGCCTTGTTAACGACGGCCTCGATAGAGTGGTAATCACCACGCATGAGCAGACCCGACAACGCCGCCATGGTGTAGCGGTCGTGCAGGTCGCGGTAGGCGGTGCGCAGCTCCGACGCTGCCTTGCGTGCCAACCGGCCCTCGTCGCGGTAGCCTTCTTTTTCGATATAGGAGCCCATCTGATCAAGCTCGTTTGGGTTAACTGCTCGGCTCATTTGTGCGGCACCTGATAGGTCTGCGGGGAGTTTGGGCCGTAGGCCAAATAGCTGGCACCGGCAAGCATCACGAACGCCACGCACAGCAGCACGGCCGCCAATAATTGCTGGTTCGTAAAGCCACGTTGGCGGGTCGGGTAAGGGCGGACGTTGACGCCTTTGGGCGGAGTGCTGGCGGGTCGACCGTTGTTAGGGCACACGTCGCCCTCGTCGTAATCCCAGGTAGCGCCGCAGGTTCTGCACTCATACTGGCCGGAGCCGGTACGCCGTGCGCTGTGTTCGGTTTGCATGGGTAAAGCCTCGTTTTTGGGTAGTCCGAGGCAAAGACTAACGCGCTATGACCGGAACGTCAAGCGGCGAGGATACCAAGCGCACGCGCCTGATTTAACAGCGACTCGTTCCCGCGTTGGTCGGCCAGGTCGGCCACGGCCGCGCGCAGCTGGTCCATGCCACCCCACCGCAGCGTCACAGTGCCGGTGCCGACACCCGCACGGTTCGCGATGTTCTTGCGGGTCATATTCATCAGGCCTTGCTCGTCGGCCAGGTCGTAAGCAGCCTCGAGCACGCGGTTAGCGTTCGCGGCCACCCAAGAGCGGCCACGGCTTGCGTTCGTCGCGCCCTGCTCGCCTTCGGACAGGCCCAGCGCCTGCGCGTTCTGCTCGAGGTAGGCCAACACGTCGGTGTGGCTGCCCTGTAGCCGGAGCCACGACAAAGATTTGTCCAGCCGTTCGGCGAGCTGCTTTCGGGTGACGTTGCGGTAGCCCACCTCGCGGGCGAGCTTTACCGCTTCTGCCAAAACTTGTTCGTTCATAGGGGTTTTTCTCCAGTTCGCGGCATCATAGTGCAGCTATGGCGGACCGGTCAAGGTAGGGGTAACAGTTGAAAATCGGACGCTTGACGTCGCCGCGCTCCGCGTACCGTATACAGTTGGCCGTTCCTCCGGCTGTCCCGTCCCAGCAAGCCAACAGCAACGTGCAGGCTTCAACCATGGCAATGTTCCGCAGCTGCATTTTCTGCGCGTCATAGCCTGGCTTGCAGACCACTTCTACGGCGTCGGCCTTGGCGAGAATCGCGTGATACGTCTGCTGTGACTCCAGCGGCCACCGCAGTTCCTGGCCGGCGAACGGTACGCACGCCACGAGGGGAATGCCGCGAAGCAACGCAGCCAAGGCCAACGCTTGGTCGAAGCCCAACGCCATGCCGGAAATGACCCGGCGCGGCTTGTAGTGGTCAAGGCAAAAGCCGGCGACCCGGATCAACTCAGCCCGGGCGCGCGGCTCGTAACCGCCGAGCTTTTCCGGACGGTGGCCGGTGCCGGCTAGGATCACTTACGCACCATCCGCGTAAAGATCAGCCCGGGGTAAATAACGGTTTGCTGCGTGAAAGACTGCGGCTGGCCAAACATCGACACGACCTGTTCCATCGTCGCGCAGCCACAATCCTCGCTGGGGCCGGTGTACTGCATTGTTTCGGGGTCAAACGGTGTCATGTAAATCAATTTATTTCCCTCGTCATAGCCTGCACACCAGAACGCCTCCGACAGCGTCCCCCATACGTAAGGGCACGACACGCGGCCGCCTTTGCGCCCCGCGTCATAGCCCGCTTGAAACTCTTTATTATCGATCACGCCGGCACCTCTACCCAGCCGTCGGTGTAGCCCGCGTCCCAAAGATAGGCTTTTGGCGAGCCCGCGCCGTAAGGGTTGGCGGTCTGTACGGCCGGCAGCCGTTCGCGTTCCATCTGGTCAAGGGTGGCCGCTTCGAGGCCTTCGAGATACCAGCGGGATTCTGTGTAAGGGGTCTTTTTCATTTGGTAAGCACCGGTTTCTGGCCCGGGGTAAGTTGCCAAACGATCTCCGTTTTGCAGTCCGGGCAAATTTTAAGACTCATGCTGTGCAGCTTCACGAGGTCCGTACAGCCGCATTTGGGACAAGCTTTGGTCGTGGTCGCGGTCACAGGTCACCCGTAGAAAAGCGCGCGTATCCGCCGTGAGCTACAACCGTGTCGATGAATCGTTTTTGCGCCACCTGGCGCTCGTCCGTGGGGTCGAACACGAAGCCAGGTTTCTTGACTTCGACCGCCGCGAACCGCGCGATAGGTTGGCCGTAATTGCGGGCCAGCCAGTCGTCGTTTACCAGCTCGCGGCTGTAGCCGATCAGGTCGGAGGATTTGAACACCGCGTTTATCGACTTGCTGTCATTGGCCAGGCCGAAACGAACAGGCCGACCGTTCTTGTCCAGCAATTGGCCATTGTTGTTGCGGTGCAGGATAAACCCGTGGCTGGCCGCCTTTAGACGGATGTTGGCTTGAGTCAGACCCTCCGGCCCCGTCTCGTCTTCGTAGCGTCCCTCTACCGGCGCGGAAAACTCGCCCAGCTCGTGGCGCAGGTCGTCCAGCGCCGCCGCGCTGATTCCGTGGCGTAGCGCCCAGGAGTAGAGGATATCGGTTGGTTTACGCAGGCTCGCAAATTCGGCTTCGGTGGTCATGGCAATTGTTCCTCGGGTTCACAGTGCAGGGTCAGCGTTGCGCCTTCTGGCGCACGCAGTTTAAAGGCCGTCTCGAGGTCTTGCCGGACGCGCTCGCACAGCTCCTGGCCCGCCAACGGGTTGGGGAACACCGCCACGACTTCGTCGGGTTCGCAAGGCGTCAGGTGCAGGCAAATAGTCATCAGCAAATAGTTCACAACGTGCGGTCCTTTAGGCTACGGAAGCGTCAGAGTAACCCGGTATGACGAAGCCGTCAAACGAGAGTCGCGCCACGATTTGGTCGCGCAATTTGGCCATGTCGGCGCGGGGAAGCGTGCAGGCCGTGACCACGTCGACGCGGAAGTAAATATAGAACCGCCGCTGTATTTCCGTGTCGCTGTCGCCACGGGTTTTCCAGAATCCGCCGAACCAGCCCATGGCCGACTCCAGCGCCAACGCTTCCGCCAATTTCTCTTTGTGCCGGTTCAATTTGCCCATGCTCGTAAAGTGGTCAAAGTTTTGCGAAGAGACCCACGCCCAATACTCACCCTCCGGCAACAGCGCGGCGTTACGCGCGGCCAGCAGTTCGGCCAGGGTTTCCGGGTCCAACAGCTCTAAGTCACCATCCACATGCCCCGGCTCGCTGCGCCCTTGCGGTTCCGGAATGAAGCCGCAGTGCGGGCAAGACCGGTGCAGGCGCGGGTAAGGTTGAATGCAGGCCACGCCACGGTCGTACAGCAACCGGTGCTCTATCATCTGCTCGTTACTCCAGCCAGCCAGGCGGTAGGCGACCCAGTCGACGCCCTCGACAGGCGCCCAACCCGGATTGGGGCACATGCGATAAGGCATCGGAGCATTGGCGGAGGTGCGCTTTGGCCGGTGCGCCAGCGTCCAGACCTTTGGAATGTCCGGCGGGCCGTCGTGGCGTAGGACGTTGCCACCGTGGTCAAGCAAGATGCCGAACGGCTTCGCACTGTTGGCGATCACAGCCCGGCGCTGCTCGCTGGTCAATTGGTCGTAGCCTTGCGCTTCGGCTTTGGTCAGGAACAGGCGCAGCATTCGCCCAAACCACTGCGTGTAATTCACCAGCGAGGCCGTGGCGGTGCCCATTATCACGACCTCAACCGCCGGAATGTCCGTACCCTCGCCGAATAGCGCGCAGTTGGTCAGCACGTCCAGTTCGCCACGCTCGAACGCTTCCAGGGTGTTGGATCGCTCGGCGGGGTCGGTGTTGCCATCCAGGGCTTTGGCGCGTACGCCCTTGGCGCGGAAGGCTTCGGCCAGCAGCTCAGACCGCGCCACGCTGGACACAAAGGCAATGGCCCGTTTACCTGGCGTGCGCTTTAGGTAGGTCTCTACGATGTTGCCTACGAGCTTGCCGTCTGCGTCCTCGGCAGCCACGAGCTTGGCTTGCACAAAGTCGCCGGACGCGCCGACGTCGATTTGCTCGTATTGAATGGTGCAAGGCACCGTCCAGATTTGGTACGGCGTTAGGTAGCCATCCTGTATGAGGTAGGCCATATCCGGCCCGAGCACCATGTAGTCGAACAGCCCGGAGCCAACCGGGTCACGGCCCAGGCCGCAGCCGTCGCCGCGCTCAGGTGTGGCTGTCACGCCGAGCCCTTTAGCGGTGTCGGGGAATTTCTTTGTCGCCTTGCCCCATTTGTTGTTGGCTTGGACGTGGTGCGCTTCGTCCATCACCCAAAGGCTAACGCTCTTACACCAGCGTTCGTAAGTATGCTTGCGTTGCCCCTTGTCGATATTGTTCAGGGTATCCACACCGGCCACGGCAACGAGCGCGTTAGGGTCGTAAAAACAGACGCCCTGCTTCTTGTGCAACAGCTCGGTAATTTTCTGCACCACCAGTTTAGGCGCGATGATCCGGAAGCGCACACCGACCCGGTTTAGGGCCGCGCAGATTTGGTAAACCAGCTCCTGGCGGTGGGCGATTACACAGGCCGCCGCGCCGTGGTCTCGGACAATCTCGGAGAACAGCACCGTCTTGCCCGCGCCTGTCGGCAGCACCGCTAAAACGTTCGGGAAGCCTTGCGCCCAGGCGCTTTTAATCTCTTCAAAAGCTTTGGCTTGATACCAACGTAAATGGATAACCTGCCGGACCGCGCCAGCCAGTGGCGTGGCGAGTGGTTGGAATTGAGCCATTGAATTTAACCGCTAGTTGACGTTGCGGTCATTGTCGATTAGTGTTCGCTCCGAAGTCAACCAACAGGAGTTAAACGAATGCGTTCAACAGGTATCGGCCGTTCCGTATTGGCGGCCATGGCGTTGGGTCTCAGCGCCTCTACGGGGCTCGGTGCGGCCTTGACCAAAGTAAGCCAAGCGCAAGTGCAAACCGCTTCTACCGGCGGCAAAGGGCGCGGTGCGCCGAGCAAAGCCCGGGCGTTCTGGTATCGGGCTGTTCGCACCAGCCGCTGGAATTCGACCAACCGCGATCCGCAGTCGCCGGAGCTTATCGACGCTGTTATGCGCCGCGCAAAACGAGGCGTACGCAACCGTTGGAACGCCGCGCGCAGTTGGACCAACAACCCCACCCACCACCGTTGCGCGAACGTCAATTCGCTTAACCCCTTTCACATCAGCCAGGTATCGCCAGAATGATTAAAATCGAAGTGACCAACCCCCACAGCCACACCTCACGCGAGCTGCTTATGCTTGCTCAGGTGTTGGCAGATATCGCCAAAGACGTGCACCAACATGGCCAGGTGCAGCGCACCGCGACCGCTTCCGCGCCGTTGCCGCCGGGCGCCGTCCAGCGTACCGAACAAGTCGGCGACGTGTCGTTGACGACCACCGTTGTGCCGCCGGCAGCGAATGCCGAAGACGCCGACTTGATGGCAAAAGCACGTCAGGCGTTCGGGGGTTCGGCCCCGGCTACCGCCCCTTTGGACTCCACGCCTGGCGCTGCGACTGTGCCACCTGCAAGCGATACGACGCCGCCCGCGAACGTGCCGCCCGCCCCCACTTCAACCGCGAGCGGCGAGCTAGATAGCGCCGGTATGCCGTGGGACGCCCGCATTCATGGCGAAGCGAAGACCAAGAACAAAGATTTAACTTGGAAGTACCGCAAGAATTTGGACCGTTCCATTGTTCCGGCGATTGAGGCCGAAAACCGCGCCTTGTTGGCGGCCAATGCGAGCGCCGGCACTCCGCCGCCAGCGCCAACCGAGTACGCCCCGGGTGACACGGCGCGCAACGCCAACCCTTCGGCCGGCGCTGTGGCACAAGGCGGCGCTGCCGTAACCCCTCCGCCACCACCGCCAGCTGCGACCGCTCCGGCGACTGAGCAACCGGCACCACCTCCGCCCCCTCCAGCAGCTGGCGCGACTGTGGCCCCTGGCGACATTTTCCGCCGCATCACGCAGTTGCAAGAGCTGGGCAAGCTCACGCCTGACATGCTGGTAATGGTGCTCGCCGAGTCGAACCTTAAAGGCATGATGGAAGTGACCAAAATCACACCGGAAGGCCGCGCTAAAGTTCTGGCCGACCTCGAAGCGGTTTGTGCATGAGTGCCCATAGTCCGGTAGGCCCGTCCACGTTGGCACGGGTCGTACAGTGCCCGGCCTCCGTGCCGCTTAGCCTCAAGTTTCCGACACTGATCGAAGACCCGTCGGCGGCCGAAGGCGAGGCGAGCCACTGGGCAATGTACAGCCTGTTAAAGACCCACGAACCGAAACCGGGAGACATGGCGCCGAATGGGATTTTGTTAGACGACGAGCTTATTGACATGGCTCAGGTCTACGTAAACCACGTTGCGTCCATCGTTGACCCACAATCGGCATGGGGTCTGCTCAACGTTGAACGGCGCATGTCGCTGACCATGCTGCACCCGGAAATGTTCGGCACGCCCGACAGTGACGTGTGGTTGCCGCGTGTGTTCGAGCTGCACCTGTTCGACCTCAAAACCGGCCACTTAAAGGTCGACCCGTACGAATGCTGGCAGGTCGTGGCATACGCACGGGGCGCCCTCGAGCGGCTGAATTTGAGCGAAGAGGATTTGGCGCGGGTAAAAATCTTTATCCACATTTGCCAGCCTCGTGCCTTTCACTTCGAAGGGCCGATACGTACCTGGCAAACAACGGTTGCTCGTCTGCGGCCGCTGTGGGCCACCATCACCGAACGTACCACCCTGGCCCTCGGTCCGGACGCGGAGAAACACTATCACACCGGCCCCGAATGCGAGTTCTGTCCGGGCCGCCGCGCTTGTACGGTGCTCGCCCAGGAGGCAGCCACGGCGATGGACCAAGCGCAGCAGTCGTTGCCTGTTGACTTGCCTCCGCAGGCGGTTGGTTTGGAACTGCGTTGGCTTGACCAAAAGCTGGCGCTACTCGAGGCCCGCCGCAGCGGTTTAGCCGAGCAGGCGACGTACTACGAACAGCGCGGCCAAAGCGTGCCGTTCTATGGTATGCGCGCAGGTGCTGGCCGCCGTAAGTGGAAGCCAGACGTTAAACCGCAAGAGTTCCGTTCGCTCGGGGCATTGCTGGGCGGTGTCGATTTGATGGCCGAACAGAAGCCTTTGACCCCGCCGCAAGCGGAAGAGAAATTGAAGAAACTCCGCATTGACCCTGCCGTCATAGCGAGTTATTATGAGCACGTACCGGGGGCCATGAAACTGGTTCCCGTTGATACCAACCACGCCAAAAAGGTGTTTACCCCATGAGTGTAGAAATTCTGTTTCCGCCCGGCCGCATGGTCGGCGGTTCGTTGTACGAAGGCGAGTCCAAAGACAGCAAGGGCGTACCGCTGACGTTCTCCAGCGGCGACCCGCGTACGCAGTGGTCGTTCGCCTGTGCCATCGCCAAGCAAGGTGAACAGCACTGGTCTCAAACCGAATGGGGCGCCAAGATTTGGGCCGAAGGCCACGGCGCTGCCGGCCCGGTTGCCCAAGCTCCGACGTTCGCGTGGAAAATCAAAGACGGCGACAGCGCCGTGCCGAACAAGAAGGGCAATAAGCCATGCGACCAAGAAGGCTATAAAGGCCACTGGGTTATTTGGTTCTCCGGCAGCTACCAGCCGAAGCTGTTCAACAAGGATGGCTCGGCGCAACTGACCGACCCGAACGCTATCCGCCCAGGTGATTACATCCAAGTGAAGGGTTCGACAGCGTTTAACAAGTCGACCGAATCGCCCGGCATGTATCTCAATTATGAAATGATTGCCAAGAACGGTTACGGCCCGGAAATCGTCCTGACCAAGACCGTGGACGCGTCCGGTGTCGGCTTCGGCCAAACCACGGCGGCCGGCGCTTCCGAGGTGCCTGTGGGCGGTATGCCTGGCACGCCTCCGCCGCCACCTGCTGCGGCCGGTGCAGTTCCCCCGCCACCACCAGCTCCGGGCGCGGCTGTTCCGCCACCTCCGCCTGCGCCTGGCGCGGCTGTGCCTCCGCCGCCACCGGCAGCTGTTGCACCGCATACAGGTTACATTCCGCCAGCGGCCGGCGCTGTTCCCCCACCACCGCCGCCACCGCCATCTCCTGCCCCGGCAGCGGCTGTGCCTCAACTCGTAGGCACGCCAGCGCTGGCGACCGGGCAATACGCCGGCCATACCGTCGACTCGCTGCGTAAAGCCGGTTGGACCGACGAAGTGCTCGTAGCGCACGGCTTGGCCGCTTGGCAGTAAAGTAAGCGTATAAATCGCCCGGCTCCGGCCGGGCTTTTCGTCTCTGTGAGGTTCGCAATGGCCACCCCCCGCACCTACCAACCGACCGACCGCATCCACACGGCCCAGCTGATCAAGGCGGCGGCGTATATCCGCGAGCTGTACCGGATCGCTGACCAAACTGGGGCGCTGTTTCTCGGCGATGAGATTATTTTCACGGACGCGGCCAGCGCCGAAGCGTTTACCCAGCGCCTCGCTGAGCTGTCGCTATGACGGTGCCTGCGTGGTCTCCAACGATGAAATACGAAGCGCCCACCGTGCAAATGGTTGCCGATCCTGGCGGGCGTGTTTACGAGCTTTGGTTTTTCGCCGATAGCGGCACTTATTTTTGGGCGTCTGGCTTCGAGCCGCGCGCCGAGGACCGTGTGTACAACGTCACGGCCTACCCCGACCACGTCGCCGCCGCCTACCTGGCCGGCGAGGTCAACCCCAACGACCCCGAGGCCGCCGAGCCGTGGGTGCTGCATTACCGCCCGGAGTCCTCCTGCTACTTTTGGGGGCGCACCTTCGAGACCGACGGCCACGTACACGACGTTACCGGCGTGCCCGAACACGAGGCGATGGCGCTAGCTTATGGCGTAGCCGATCCGCGCCCGGGTAAGAAGCAGCCAACCGCGCGCCTCCTGTACGCCGGTACGCGGGTTCCTGCCGGCGGTCGCTTTAGTACCGTCCTCGCCGATATGGACTTTGAGACCTACAGCGAGTCCGGCTATGTGTACGTCGCGCCGTGTGAAAAATACCCCTTCGGAGCGTTTCGCGGCCTGCCCAACGCCACAGAAAAAGGCCTGTTCGCGGTAGGCGCCCGCGTGTATGCCGAGCACCCCAGCACCGAAGTGCTGACCATGTCGTACGACCTGAAAGACGGCAAAGGCAAACGGCGCTGGAAGCCTGGCCAGGGCCTGCCGCAAGACTTGTTCGACCACCTGGCGGCGGGCGGCCTGATCGAAACCCACAACGCCATGTTTGAACGCGTTATCTGGACGTTTGTTTGTCAGGTCAAGTACGGCTTTCCCCCGCTCAACCCGAAGCAGCTGCGCTGTTCAATGGCCAAGGCCCGCGCGTTCAGTATGCCCGGCGCGCTGGCCAACCTCGGCAAGGTGCTCAACACCTCAACGCAAAAAGACGCCGAGGGCAAACGGCTGCTCGATTTGTTCAGTAAGCCGCAGAAGCCCAGCAAGAAGGCGCCGGCACTACGCGTGCGACCCGAGGACGCCCCGGAGGATGGAGCGAAGCTCGAGGCGTACTGCGATACCGACATTGAGTCGGAAGGCGACGCAAGCCGGTTAATTCCGGACCTTATTCCGCAGGAGCTGGACTACTGGTTAGCCGATCAGGAGATTAATTTTCGAGGCGTCGGCATCGACCTTGAATCGGTGCGCAACTGCATCGCGATTGTGAATCAGGTGCTGGACGTCTACGGCCAGGAGTCCGTCGCGCTGTGCGGCCTGCGACCGAGCCAACTGCAAAAGCTCAAGGTGTGGTTGTCCGAGCGTGGCGTAAATCTCGACAAGATGGACGCGGACAGCATTGAAGACGAATTGAAGCGGACCGACCTCGGCGCCGACGTCCGCCGCGTGCTCGAGCTGCGCGCGCTGACCGGTTCAGCGAGCGTTAAAAAAGTGTTCGCCATGCTGTACCACTCGAACCGCGACGGCCGCGCCTGCGACCTGTTCGTGTACCACGGAGCGAGGACCGGCCGCGACACCCACGCGGATATCCAGCCGGGTAATTTGCCGAAGGCTGGCCCCAAAATCCGTTGGTGCGATGCAATGCCTTGCCGCCAGCCTTATGCCTTTGACCGTGCCAGCTGCCCTTGGTGCAATGCTTCTGCTGCGTTCAGTACCGAGACGTCGCCCGACCCCGAAGTAGAGGCGAAGGGTTGGTGCTGGGAAGCCGTGCCGGCGGCCCTGGCGGTGATCGCTACGCAGTCGGTCGACGTGCTCGAGTATTACTTTGGCGATGCGATGCTGACCATTTCCGGGGTGATCCGGGGAATGTTCATTTCCGCCCCGGGTAAAGACCTGATTTGCTCGGACTACTCGTCTATCGAAGCGGTCGTAACCGCAGTCCTGGCCGGCGAGCAATGGCGCTTGGACGCATTTGAGCGTAAAGACGACATTTACTTGGCGTCCGCGTCTCGCATTACCGGCCATTCGATGGACTGGTACAGGGCCAACGGCTACAAGAAACACCCGGACCGGCAAAAGATCGGCAAGCCCGCCGAGTTGGGTCTAGGTTTCGGCGGCTACCTGCCAGCCTGGCGTCAGTTTGACGACTCGGACACATGGACCGACGACCAAGTAAAAGAGCTGATCATGCAATGGCGCGACGCCTCGCCGCTGATCGTTGAAGCATGGGGCGGCCAGACCCGTGGCAAGCCGTGGAAGCCTTCGAGCTACGAGCTGTTCGGTTTGGAAGGCGCGGCCATCGCGGCGATTCAAAACCCGGGCAAGCGGTACACCTACCGGCTGATCAGCTACGAGGTGGTGTCGGACGTACTCTACGCGATTCTCCCCAGCGGGCGCCGGCTCAGCTACCACAGCCCCCGCCTGCGTTCACACAAGCGCAAGCCCGACTGGCCGTCGCAGCTCGAGATAACGTTTATGACGTGGAACAACAACCCAAAGATGGGGCCGCTTGGTTGGGTCCGTATGAAAACCTTCGGCGGGCGGTTGTTTGAAAACGTCGTGCAGGCCGTGGCCCGCGACATTATGGCCTACGCCGTGGTCAACCTCGAAAAGGCCGGCTACCCGGTGGTGTTGCGTGTACACGACGAGCTGGTGTCGGAGGTTCCGGAGGGCGTCGGCACAATCGAGCAGTTCGAGGCGATCATGCAGACGTTGCCGGCTTGGGCCAAAGGCTGGCCAATCCGTGCAGCGGGCGGCTGGCGCGCGAAACGCTATCGTAAGGACGCTTGACGGTTCGGTCATAGCGCATTAATCTTGGGTCTCTAACGCATAGGAGCAACATCCGATGAACAAAGTATTTTCCGCAAAGCTTAACGGCGAGCCGATTTATTTGGGCCGACACTTCAGTTTAGGTAGCTTCGGCGACATTCAATTTTTCGGTGGGCCTGTCACAGGTGAGTTTCAAGTTTTCGAGAATGGTGTGTCCCGTTTTTGTACGCTTTGCGCCAAAGTGGAAAGCCTTTATCCGGCTTTGGACTTTTCGACCGGCACTTGGGAACAGCCCACGCAGCCCCCAGCTTTACCACCCCAGCTTCCCGGCTACGCACCAGCCGCAACCCTCGTAGTAACGCCTCCCCCGCCGTGCCCGCCGCCTGCGCCAGCGCCGGCCCGAGTGCCTACGCACAACGGCGCGCTTAATTTGCTTGGCGAGGTCGTTGCGTACCTCGACATGTGGCACGACGTCGCCCCGGCGGTCGGCTTACGTAAAGAGGTGGCCAACTATCTGCACAGCTCCGGTATCGCTACGCCTCCGCCACCCCCGCCATTGCCTCAGGACAGCTCGCGAGGCCCGGCAGCGTGGGACAAACTGACCCAGGAGCGCGACGAGTTACGCCGGCAGCTCGAGCAGGAGACCTTGCGCGCCGACGTGGCCGCAGCGGATGCCAACGACGCGGAGAACGAAGCCGCGACCGCCGCGCAGCGCGTGGCCGAATTCGCCGAGGTTACGACCGGTCTTATAGCCACTCTCGAACGTAGCGGCCTACGCCATGACTCGCCCCACCTCGCCCGGGCCCGCGAGCTGCTGCTAACCTGCAAATTCGTAGCCCTCCCGAACACCGACGCGGCACTGTTCTCGGATCGCGCGCAGCCACAGTTCGGCGGTTTCACTCCAGCGCAGGTCGACTTTATCCGCGAGACGGTGCAAGGCATGGCCGTGGATGCGGTCAAACGTTTGCTCGGGGGTG
>Ga0126314_10000081_pt1 | contig 50652 bp, 39 predicted proteins | sample Plot105B_FD_92535 | JGI IMG/M metagenome (GOLD analysis project Ga0126314, IMG submission 92535) | Serpentine soil microbial communities from UC McLaughlin Reserve, CA, USA - Plot105B | ecosystem: Environmental > Terrestrial > Soil > Grasslands | place: USA: UC McLaughlin Reserve, Lake County... | reverse complement strand
GAGGGGCGAGAACCGGCCACCGCACTCCCCGGAGAGCGTCAACAGGGTGTTGATGCTGTGCCCCGACGGATGCTCGGTGATGACGTACCAGCAGCCCTCCGCCTTGTGCAGCCCGTGGACACGCAGGATGCCCGGATGATCGAGGTACGTCGCGAGGCGTACCTGCTCTTCCAGCTTCGCCCGCGCCCGCTTGACGCGAGGTGGCTCCAGCAACTGCGAAACGCTCGCGGCCTTGAGCAGCACCTTGCCTCGGATGCTGCCCTCCGAAGTGCGGCGCCGGGCCAGCAGGAGACTCAATCCGTGGTGAACCTCTCCCAGGTCTTCGCGGAACTCGTACTGGAAGCCGTCCCTCATGAAGAGAATCGCTCCGCGTGGGAGCCTGAACTCACTTGCCGACATGCTCGTTTCTCCTTCGCGCAGGCATCCTTGGCCAACGCGTCGCGAGCGATGTTACCCGTGAGATGGGCAGCCATGGAACGACCCTGGGAGGTCCTGTCGCGTTTGGAGAGGAGGGAGCCGGAAGCGAACACCTACCCAACACGTCATCCGGAGCCACTCAGGGCCAGCGGGCCACGACATAACCGGCGACCCGATTGGGCCCCTTCACCTTGCCGTCCTTGAACGCTTCGACACGCCCCTCCACCACGAAGCAGATGGGCTGCTCGTCCTGCCCCGGAAGCTTCACGCGGTCATAGCGGATGACGAGCGCTGGCCCATCCGCACGTCCCATCTTGTCGGAGAGGTAGTACGCCTTGCCGTAGAAGCGTGTCCCAGCAGGGGCGACCGCCGCTTGCCGGTCGTCTCTGATGCCTTTCGGAACGACGCTCACCACCCCCGCGCCAGCCGTAAACCACACGTCTGCAAAATCGTCCTCGTTGGCGTCGAGTTTCAGGCTGAAGCGCTCATCGAGCTCCCAGTGAAGATGCTCCCGCATCGCCTCCTCCGCGCCAGCCGGACAGGTGAACGCCTCGGGCCGGATCTGGGCACTGGGACAACCCGCCGCCAGGGCCGCGACGAGCGACAGCGACGCGCACTCCACGGCGGCAACGGACTTCTTCGGGACTTGGAGTGTGCGTCCTGGGGGCGGCGTTTCAGGCGGTGGGGTCTTCACGGTTGAACCTTCTTTCTGTGCGTCGTCGATCTCCTGCGCCAAGGGAGCCACGGGAGAGAGACCAGGGGAGGACATAGCAGGAGGCGCTGTCCTGGGCGGGGCGGATTGTGGGGGGATGGGAGGGCGCAGGCCCGCGGCGATGCGCGGTTCGACTGGGGACCCGGGGACCGCAGCCGCGTAGCGCCAGAGGGCCGCCGCAACGACGAGCACAACGACACCCATGATGCCCGGGAACCACCTGCCCAATGAGCGCGGGCGCCCCATCATGGCCACATGTCGCTTGATGGACTGGGGAGGAGAGGGAATCGTCAGAGCCGCAGGGGGTGGCTCGCCTTGACGCTGTTCAGCGGGGGAATGGGCCGGTACGTCATACTCAGCGGAGCGTTCGGTGAGGAGATCCGCCAGTTCGCGGCGCAGCGCCTCGGTATCGACCGGACGCCGCTTGGGGTCCAGGGCCACCAGGTTCTCAATCAAATCGCTCACTGCTTCTGGAACCCGCGCATTCGCCAGTCGAGGCGACGGCGGCGGCAGGGCCGCGTTGTTCAAGTCGAAGCGCGGGCGAAACTTCGTCGGTCGCGGGTCCGTCAGCAGCTCATGAAGCATGACGCCGACCGCGAAGATTTCGTCGGCGATCCGGAAGGCGTACCGAGCCCGATGCTCGTCCTTGTGCTCCCGCAGGAACTCGAACTGCTCGGGCGCGCGATAGCGTTCCGTGCCCGGAGGCAAGCCCCCGTCCGTCAAGGCTTCGGCGAGTGTGTAGGTCGCACAACTGAAGTCGATGATGACAGGCTCTCCGTCACTCTTCCGGATGAGCACGTTGGACAGCTTCAGGTCCCGATGGAGGATGCCCCGTCCGTGCATGTACGCCAGCGCACCGGTGAGCTTCTCGAAAACTCCGAGGATTTCGCGAACGGTCGGGTGCTTGCGCTCGGCCCATTCCGCGAGCGTCCATCCGTCCACGTAGTCGAGCACGAGGTAGAGGTTTCCACTCTCCGCGAGTCCATAGCCTTGCGGGCGGAGGATGTTCGGATGGTTCAGCATGAGCAGTGCCGTCAACTCCCGCAGCGTCCGGGCATGGGTCTGCTTGGAGTCGCCGCTGGACTCCCGGTGCTGGGCCACCTTGATGGCGCGGTGCCTGCCGTTCTTCTCTCCAAGGAAGACGCACGCGAAGCCTCCGTCACCGAGGGCCTTGGAAACCTGCCACCCGTCGATCAACGAACCGGGCAGGGCGTGGAGCAATGTCGGGTTCATGGGGTTCCTCCTGAACGCGGCTGCGGGAAGCGCACGTCCGGAATCGTGAGACGACGCCCCCCATCCCCACGCACCTCCAAGGAAAAGACGAGGTCTGAACTCGTCTTTGGCACTTCAGCGACCGCAAGCACCTGCCCCTCCTCTCCCGCAGGGATTGCCCCCAGCTTCTTCGCTACGAGCCGCGCCCGCAGGGGCATGCCGACACGCCCCACGAACGTTGCCTCCCGTGGTGTCCAGGCGGGGCGGTTACGCTCGTTCATGATCGTCACGTCCATCAGGATCCAACCCTTCCCCCGGAAGGCTACGGTCGCTGGCGATGAAAGCCCTTGTGCGGCGTCTTTCACTCCGTTGCCGAGGGTCGTCGTGACACCCGTCTTGTCCAAATAGCCGAGCAGCACGAAGTCTTCCGGCTTTGGCGCCGGGGCCTGTGCGGTGGGCTGGCAGGCCGCATTGGGTGGCTCCGGGCGATGTACGTCGATCAGTGCGTCAACGTTGCTCGGGTCTGTCACGAGCACGAAGGCGGCCCGGGTGGGCACCTGGCCGTCAGCGAAGAAGACTCCGATCTCCTGACGCTCGCCGTCGGTGAGATTGGCCACGGGCTGAACGATGATGGAGCGCTCGCCCACATCCAGGACACGAATTCGGGACTCGTCGAAGGTGAGGGTCCTCCGCTGGATCGGCGCGGAGAACAGGAACAGCGTCCGGGTGTCCGCCGCGACATGGATGACGGGCAGCGGTTCGGCAGGCGTGCTGGCGATTGTCACAGAGCGCTTACGGTCCACTCGCGCCCTCGTGACCGGCTGGGCCTGCGCGGTGGCTCCCCACGCGAGCGCCAGGGTCAGGGGAAGAACCAATCTGAAGGGTTGGAGCAAGGATGCGTGACCTCCCGGATGGGGAGGCTACCATCGCGAACGCACGCGCAGTGGGACTCTTTCCTACAGCGCTCCGCAGCCCATGGGGTCATCGGTACACCTGGCAGCACCGGACGAAGGCACCGTTGCCGAGTGGCAGGCTAAGGACCGCTACGTGCGCGGTTGGCGTTGCACTCGCGCTCGTAGGTTTGGAGTCGGGCTTCCAGCTTCTCGCGGAAGGCCGTCGAGGTGGACTCGTGGAGCATATCGAGGGCGCGATACTGGAGCTTGAGCGCCGTGACGCAGTCGTCGAGTCGGAAGGCCAGGTTGGCATGGGCCGCGAGCGCGGAGGGACTGTCCGGAGCGAGCTTCACCGCGCCGCGGGCCACCGCGAGCCCCTTCTCCAATTGGTTCGTCCTGTTGTAGTGCTCGGCGAGCCGGACGAGGACGTACACATCCTGGGGCCGCAGCGCGGCGGCCCGTACATGGGCCTGCTCCCGGAGGGAGGCATCGCCTACCGGATCAAGGTACTGCGCCAGCAGGTCCCAGGCGCGGCCGTCTTCAGGATGGGTCCGCACCAGGGTGCGGGTCAGGGCGAGGAACTGTTGCGGCTGGGGGTGCAGCCGCGCGACGAGCACGGCGTTGCTGACGCTGTAGGGGTCTTCCTTCCCACCCTGCGAGACCTCGGCGCGCGCGACGCGCAGCGTCTCCTGGGGCGTGCGTCTGTCCGGTGAGTGCATGAAGATGCGCGCTCGCGCGGCGTGCACCGAGGCGGTGTCCAGCTCACGCACGGTGACCTCCGAGGAGATAGGCGGCAGGGGTTGGGTGAGGATGGCGTAGATGCCTCTTGTGGCATAGGTCCCCAGCGAGCCTCTCAGGTCGACCACGCTCCGGAAGGCCGCATCCCAGGCCGCGCGCGGCGCCTCGGCCTGGGCCAGGCGCATCTGGAATTCGTCGAAGCGCTGGGGGTACATGTTGATGAGGTAGTGCACCCAGAGCCAGGAGGAGGCGTAGTGCGACTGCACCTCCTTCTTGCTCAGTGACTTCTTGAGCTCCCACTCCCACAGCTCGTCGAGGTCGAGCCAGCCATGCTCTCGCACGTAGAGCAGGCTTTGCGTGTCCGCCTGGCCGAGCACGGCCTCCCCCGTGCTCTCATCGACGTAGGTGGTCTCCAGGTATTGGGCGAGTCCCTCCGACAGCCACCGGGGCTGTCGCATCAGCACGCGGCGGCTCAGGTCGTGCGCCAGCTCGTGCGTCTGGAGGTCTCTACTCGGGCCGGCGTCCAGGGCATGTCCATTGCCCGCCATGACGAGCAACGGGCCGTCGGGAGTCGTCGCCGAGAACCCCCGATAGTGCCCCTGGCTGAACTCCTCCAGCTCGGCGTCGTTGCGCAGGATGATGACATCCACGGAGCCATCCGGGTCGAAGTCCGGCCCCCAGGCGAGCAGCACCGCGCGGCGCAGCTTCTCCAGCTCGAGCGCCGCTTGCCTGGCCGCCTGGGGCGGCAGGTTCGTCTGGACCCGGAAGTGCTGGCTCCGCGCCTCCGACCAGGGCTGGCCGCCCTCGCGCGGACACATCGCGCGGGAGCTGGCGCATCCGGACACGAGCGCCAGCATCAACCCCACCCAACCCAGCCGAAGTTTCATGCAGGCTTCCTGACACGGCCGCCCCGTGGGGAGCGAGACATTACGGGTGGACCCACACCTCTTCCCACCCTCGAACGCGCACAGAAGGTGAGGAAGAAATCCCCCTTCGCGCGTTACTCCCTGCGGAAAGCCAGAGACGCTTTCCGAGACCCACGCCCATCCTGGGCGCGGAGGCCTCAATCCAGGGCACAGGGGGACAACACCATGAAGCGAGCGTCCATTGTCGTTGCGGCGGTGATGATGTCGGTCGGGTTTTCCAGCACGGCCCTGGCGGCCCCCATCACCGTGAATGGCTACGTCTGCACGACGACGTACACCCGGCAACCCAACGCCTTCTACGGCCAGGGCTACGTCGTCGTACAGGTGAACACCGGGGCGAACTGCACCGGGAGCTTCGTCGGCACCTACTACTATCTGGGCGCGAGCGCCTCGTCCGCCGGCTACCAGTACAGCGAGGCCGAGCGCCTGGGCCTGTTCGAACGCGCCACCCAGGCCGCCACCCAGGGCACTCGCGTCACCCTATACGTGGAAGGCGCGGGCGTCGGCATCCTCGACACCACCTACCGCGGCAACTGACGGCGGACGGGTGTCGCGCGCCTCTCCGACGGGAACAACGCCGGAGGGGCGTGGGCGCGCCCATGCGTTGCCGAGCACGGTGCTCCGTCATCCCCAACCCGGGAGCCCCGGCGCATAGGATGCGCCGACATGGACTTCCAGGCGCGACTCGCGGCGCTCACGCACCAACTCCAGCCCTGGTCCCCGCTCTGGTCCCGCTCCATCCTCCAGGGCTGGCCCGGGTCCGGCGCCGCCTGGCCCGAGGACTGGCTGGCCCATGCCCGCTCACTCGATGAAGCAGGCGAGCGACAGCTGGACCAGGGGGTGCTCGTGGGCGGCCCTCCTCCGTCCCTGGGCGCGCTCCTGGACACGCTCCAGGACCTGACGGCACTTCCCTGGCACGAGGGCCTTCACCCGCTGACCATCTCGGAGACGCAGGGACTCAGCGCCAAGAAGACCCACGAACTCGAGCGGGTGCTCGCCCTGCTCGCGCCGAGAACACGCTTCATCCAACAGGCGGTCGACATCGGCGGTGGCATGGGGCATCTCGCCCGCCTCTGTGCGCGGACGTTCGGGTGGACCTTCCACAGCATCGACAGAGACGCCGCTTTGCAGGACAAGGGCCGGCGTTGGCTGACGAGGACCCGCTCCCCGCTCGGAGACACCCTGTGTTTCATCCAGGCCTCCGTCGAGGACGGGCTCCAACCCCAGCTTGACCCGCTCTTCTCCGGCCGGGACCGTGCATCCATCGGCCTGCACACCTGCGGACCGCTCGCCCTCACCCAGCTTCGCAAGAGCCAGGAGGCGGGCTTCGTCCTGAACATCGGCTGCTGCTACGACAAGCTGGAGGCCCCGAGGGATTACCCCGTCTCCCGCTTCGGGGCCGCACATCCCCTGCCCTTCACCCCGCATGCCCTGGCGTTGACGACGCGGGGACGACACCACAAGACCGACGTGGAGTTCGCGAGGATGAAGCGGGTGTACGCATGGCGCTTCGCGTTCGCGCTCCTCACGAAGCGGCTCTTTCCCGAGCACGACTTCGTGAGGGCAGGCGACGCGCCCCGGTCGCTCTATGACGGACCCTTCGCCGTCTACGCGCTCGACCGCCTGGAGCGCCTGGGCCTCGATGCCCGCATGACGGACGCCGAGCTGGAGTCCTTCGAGGTGTCCGTGCGCGCCGAGACGCGAGACCTCTTGCTCTGCCATCTGCTCAGGGACCGCTTCGCGCGGGCGTTGGAGGTCGTGCTCCTGTTGGATCGCGCGCTCCTCCTGGAGGAGTCGGGCTTTCAGGTCGAGCTCCTCCAGCTCTTCGACCCACGCCTGTCTCCGCGAAACCTCGCGCTCATCGCGTCTCGGAGCGCTTGAGCACGAGCCGGGCCGGCCCTTCGGAGGGCCGGTCGCGATGAAGGCGGGCTACTCCACCCGACTGAATTGCAGCGTGACGGAGGCGAAATCCTCGATGGCCGGTTCGCCCGCCTGGACGGGCTTGAGCGTGTAGCTCACCACCTTGATGCGGAGGCCGTCGAACGTGGGCGTCCCGGTGGATTTCGCGTTGAACCGCCCCCTCGTCGTCGACTTCATGGCCATGCCCGTGCAGTTCTCACACTTGGGGGAGCGGTACACAATCACCGTGCCACCCTCGATGTCGTTCGTGGCGTTGAGGCGAGACTTCGGCATGGCGATGAACAACCGCTCCTTCTGCACGGTGGTGCCGGGAATCTCCCAGACCGCGCCCAGCGGGAGGTCGCTGGCCACCTCGGCATTGGTCCCCACCGGACGGAGGGTGACGGTGTAGGAGCTGCCTTTGCTGGCGATGGCCGAGGTGACATCGACCAGGTCCTGCTTCTTCGTCCACCCCAGCCAGTGGAGCTGCGGGAGGTTGTAGTTATCCGATGGATACTTGCCCATGTACGTACTCGCGTCGCCATATGGGATGTCCTTGCCACCCGCCGGATTTCTCGCGTTGCCGTGCGCGAGGCCGAGGACGTGCCCCGTCTCATGGGCATGGTCCCGGGGTAGATTGCCATTGAGGTAGATGCTGCGCGAGCGGGCCTTCGAGACGTCACACAGCCCGGTGGGCATTGAATACACGGTCAGGAACGCATCGGAGCTGGCGTATCGGATGCCATATGCCTTCGCCTCATCGCAGGTGCTGCCCGCCGGCGCCGTCAGCTCCCGGCGGCCGAGAGGTTCCGCCAGGCTTATCTGTTGGCGAGACGCGACCTTGAAGAAGTCGTACATCTCCAGGACCCTGTCCTCGATGAGGCCCATCGAGGGCGTGCTCTTGCCCGCGACGAGGATGCGGACAATCTGGACGGCGTGCTTCCGGTTGATGGCGAACAGCCTGCTCGCGCTGTTGTGGTTCTTGACGCACGTCGACTCCTCGGGGGCGCAGTCATAGCGGTACTCCGAGGGTGGCGCCTCCAGGTCCTGGACCCGGAACGAGCGCACCTTGTCGTTCGTGCTGGTGCCGTTGGCGAACTTCGTCACACAGAGGCTCGCGTCGGTCTGGACGGTGACCGCGCTCCCAGTGCAGCCCACACCCGCGAAGAGCCTCACGGCCTTGCCAATCGGCACGTCGACGTAGGAGGCGCCAGCGGTTTGCGCGAGGGGGTAGCAGCCGTTCTCCTCGGCCTCCGCTATCACCTGGGCGCCGCCATGGCAGTCCGTGCGCATGCGGACGAGCGGCGGGCGGGGGGCGACGAGCTGCTCGCTCAGCGCGGGCCACTGGGCCGCCGTGCAGTGACCTGCCTGCACCTCATCCAGGAAGAGTCCGTCCTCGAGCTCCCCGTGCGCGTGAGTCACGCACGTCTCCACCAGCTCACTCCAGTGGGCCCAGTCGCAGGTCCCCGCGTTGGCATACGTCTCGACACACGCGAGCGACGCCTCGAGCTCCAGGGAGATGACCGCCTGGCGGGTGACCGCGACGGACGCCTCGGGCTGCTCGTGGGCCGGCTGTTCCCACGCCTCTCCCTGGCACCCTGACACCCACGCTCCGCACAGCATGACGACCGCCATGGCCCGCTTCCGCATACGTCTCCCTTTTGCAACGCAAGTCCGCGTGACACCCCGCGGCCTGTGCCACGGAGTCGCCGTTGGAATTCGATGAGCACGACAGCCAGATGGCTGTGCAGACATGGCTGTCTTGCCCGCGGGACTCGCGGCCAACTTCCATTCTGTCGGAAATGTTCTTACGCGATTTCCGTGAGAATGGCGAGGCGGTGAGGAATTTTCCGGGGCCGCGCGAGACGCGCTCGCGCGGCCCCGTTTCATCCAGACACGGACTAGCAGTTCTGCTTGCAGGGCGGCGGCGGGCCGACGGGGAACGGGTTCCCGGCGGGAGGCGTGCTGATGCTGCTGTGGCAGGTGTAGACCTGGTAGTCGTAGCAGTACTGGCGGTAGTACTGGGCAGACGCGCCGGAGCCATACATGTACTGGGAGCAGTTCCAGAAGCTCCACTTGTATGGCGTCGCGCTCGGACAGCTCGAATCCAGCCATCCACCGCTGCCGTAGTCGCGACAAGCGCCCTGGTACGTGCCGGGCTGACACACGTTCTGCTCCACCTCGCCCACGTCCACCGTCTCGGGGGAGGCCTCATCCATCGGCGCTCCACCACAGGCAGCGGCGCCCAACCACAGCGCCCCCAGGAACAACGGCCGCATGACTTGCTTCAACATGGCGTGACCTCTTGGTTTGTCAGCCCTGCCGTGGCGGGAGTCTCCCGGCGGCAGGTGGAGGCCACTTTGCTTGTGATGTTGATTAACCGGAATTAATCACAATTAAATGTGACGGAGGCGCGGCGGAGGACAGTCCGCCCGCCTCCTCGCGGCGTCCCGGCTCAGCGCGCCTGGGCGATGCGATTGTTGCTTCCGGTGTTGCTGATGCGCGGCTTCTTGCCCTTCTCCGCGCCCTGCTTCCAGGTGACGCTGTTGCCACTGCCCGTCGTCTCGATGCGGCGCGCGGTGTGGACCGTGACCTTGTTGTCGCTGCCCGTCACCTCGACGAGCTCGCAGGTCCCCGTCAGGCTGACCTTGTTGTCGGAGCCGACAATCTCCACCTTGCCCCCGTCCGCACAGTCGTGCGTCACGGTGCGGTCGGAGTCCACCAGCTCCAGCGAGCCGCTGCGCGGCGACGATGTGTCAGCGTCATCGTCCTCGTCATGTGCCACGGCGCCATCCACCTGGATGTCGACGCCGCCACCGCGCACCCGCGTCGTTCCTCCGCGCGTCTCGACGGTGCCTCCCTGCGACTTCACCTTCACGCTGCCATCCTTGCCGACCTTGACCGACGCGGCCTCGTCGTCCTCCTGGGCACTGGCCGTCATCGACCCCAGGACACATGCGATGACGAGGAAGGCCTTCGACCTGAACTGATTGCGCATTGAGGTGGACCCCTTGAGTGGCTGGACGTGCACTGTACGCAACAGCGTCGCGAAGATTCAAAATCCTCGCGACTCCGTACGACACGCCCCGCCGCGGCGGTGTCCACCCCGGACTGACTGCCTTTGAGGCGTCCCGGCTCGGGCGCCATCCGCGAGTCACCGGCAGCCCTGCTCTATTTTTCCGCGAGGTCGAGAATAAACCGAGGCCCGGGTCCGTCAGGGGCGCGCGTCCGTGCACGGACCCGGCGGAGCGGCTCCCCGCGCCCAGGGCTCCCGCGTCCCCGAGCAACGCGACCGCGTCCCGGTGATACGCACCCGGCCCCCGCCAGGAGTCCCCCGCAGCGAGAGTCCGGGGACTTCCGCTGGTACATGGATTGCTGAAGAAAGGGCCATGGCTCCGACCCAGAACAACACGGCCGTGTTCCTCATGGACGGCGAAGAGTACTTCGACAAGTTCCGCGACTGCCTCTACGAGGTGCGCGACGCGCAGGTGGACCCCAAGACGTATGTGCGGCTGGGCTGGTGGTGCCTCCAGCACGACACCCTGCTGGACCGCGACACAGGCAAGAACTTCGGACAGGGCTTGAAGGAGGTCGCGGACCAGGGCCACCACGTCGACATCTGCCTCTGGCAACCCGATGACGTCACCGTCAAGAGCCTCGAGCTCGTGAAGATGTCGGACCACTTCTCCCTGCAGACGCTCGCCAAGAACAAGGCCACCCGGTCCCTGCTGCACGACTACCAGCAACGCATCCAGGTGTACCTGGAGAAGCACAGCGGCGCTGGCGTGGGCTACTCGCTCCACCAGAAGATCGCCATCTTCTCCATCGCCGGCACGCTGAAGGTCCTCATCGGCGGCTTCAACATCGAGCCCGAGTACTGGGACAACATCGACCACTCCCGCCCCTACCACCACTCGTGCCACGACACGGGCGTGCTCCTCCAGGGCCCCATCACCCTGGACATCGAGGCGGAGTGGCTGCGTCGGTGGAAGAAACAGATTCCCACCATCCACCTGTTCGGCCCGCCGCATCCCTCGGTGGCCCGGTCAAAGATTCAGGCGGTCGCGAACGACCAGGTCATCCAGGGCGGAAACATCACCATCACCGCGCTGACCACCAACAGCGAGTCGCTCTCCACCCAGACACACATCCGCGACAAGCTGGTGGACCTCATCTCCCACGCGAACAAATACATCTACATCGAGAACTTCCAGTTCTTCAATCCAGAGCTCGTGAAGGCGGTGCGCACGCGAATCAAACAGATGGGGGCCAAGCAGCTCAAGGTGGTGCTCGTGATGCCGGACCCCCTCCACGACACGGACAAGGGCGTCACCTACCTGACGCGCATCACCTACGCGATGATGGCCATCGAGAGTGGCTACCTGGACGAGAACTGCCTCGCCGTGGAGGTCATCGAGGGGGAGGTCACCCGCAATGGCAACCAGCGCCAGTTCACGCGGGCCACGTACTCCAAGGACGACTACCTCTGGGAGGTGTATGAGCCGTCCGTATCCCTCAAGGACTGGCCCCAGCAGGACTACCGGCTGGTCCTGACGCACAAGAAGACGCGGGTGCAGAAGGAGGTCCGGCTGGACGCGGTGCTGCGGTTCATCCACAAGGATTCAGGCCAGAAGGGCAAGGCCCAGCCCAAGCACGCGGACGTGGCCCCGAAGATACAGGTCTACTTCCCCTACCGTTATGGGGGCTTCGGGCAGAATCCAGAGACCATCTACCTGCACACCAAGCTGATGATCGTCGACAGTCAGCACGTGGTGCTGGGAAGCGCCAACTTCGACTGCCGGGCCATGGACTACGACGGCGAGCTGGACGTGCACATCGACGACGCGACCTTCGCGAACCACGTCAAGGCCAGGCTCGTCAACCACTACGGCATCCATGGGATGTACGAAGTCCCACGTGCGTGCTGGAACGACTCGGCCGAGGACCGCCATCAGGCCCATTGCGTGGGGCTGGCGCGCAGGGAGCCCGAGGACCTCTGGGCCATGTTCGAGGACGTGGGCAGCTCGAAGAAGCTGAAGTTCAACTGGCTCTGACACGGCGCGGCTGGTAGCGCCGGTCATCGAGGCAGGGCTGGCGAAGATGGACATCGTCTTCCCCCGCATCCTCCCGCCGTCCCTCGCATTGAGGCCATTTGCGGGGGCGCTGTTCATGACAGGCGAATGCCGCAGGGGTGAAGTCTTGCGCCAGGACGAAACAAACAGTGCGGTGCTTGTCGTTGTTCCGCGCCATTCATGGGGAGTGGTGTCCGACCCGGCATGACTGCCTTTGATGTTTCCCGGCGCCAGCAGGATAGTCGCGCCGCCGTGTGACGTGGCACGGCCGGCTCAACCCGAAGTCCTGTCATGGAGACCTCATGAAGCTCATCTCGAAGTCGTTGTTCGCGGGTGTCGCGGCGCTGGTGCTGGCACCTCTGTCCGCGTTGGCACTGCCGCCGGACTGTGACGAAATCTGCGTGGAGTCCGAGCCCTGTGACACCACGTGTGCCGTGCCCTTTACCTCGCGCATCATCAACTGCGGAATCTGGCAGGACCTCTACCATCATCCGGGGACGTGCACGTCGACGCTCGCCGAGGGCAGCGAGGAGGAGCTGATGTCCTCCGAGGACGCCGACGCTTCCTGGGAGCGCTCCGAGCAGGACAGCTCCGCGCAATAGGTGTTGACCCCAGGGGCCGCGTGCGAGGTGCGCGTGGCCCCTTCAGCTCGGCCGCAGGAAGTCGCTGATGCGCCCTGCCAGCCATCTTGCACGCGCGGACAGAATCGCCGCGGTGGACCGCCGCGAGCCGCACGCGAGGATGCGGCCTTGGTGTTGCCCTGGAGATTTGCACACATACCGACCGGATGGTATGTACGTGTTCATGCCCCGGCCAACGAAACATCACCCTGAGCGCGGCGACGCCAGGACACGTCTTCTCGAGGCCGCTCGCGACCTCATCCGCGCCAAGGGCTTCGCGGCGACGTCGGTCGACGAGCTCTGCCAGTCCGCGGCGGTGACGAAGGGCTCGTTCTTCCACCACTTCAAGAGCAAGGAAGAGCTGGGCGTGGCGGCGGCCGAGTACTGGGCCGCGACGACGACCGCCTTCTTCGCGAACGCGCCCTACCATGCCCCGGACGACCCGTTGGACCGCCTCCTGGCCTACGTGGCCTTCCGGAAGGAGATCATCACGGGGGACCTGGCTGAGTTCACCTGTCTGGTGGGCACGATGGCACAGGAGGTCTACGCGAACTCGCCGGCCATTCGTGACGCCTGTGCCGCGAGCATCTTCGGCCATGCCGCGACGCTCGAGGCGGATATCCGCGCCGCCATGAAGGCCCGAGGCATCAAGGGTGAGTGGACGGCGGAGAGCCTGGCCCGCCATACCCAGACGGTGATTCAAGGGGCCTTCGTGCTCGCCAAGGCGGGAGACAATCCCGCGCTCGCGCGAGAGAGCCTCAATCACCTGGACCGATACATCCGCCTCCTCTTCGACCTCCCCAGCAAACAGAAAGCCCGCTCATGACCCAGACCACTCGACTCGCCTGCGCCTGCGGACAGGTCCATCTCGAGGTGGAGGGCGCGCCCATCGTCAACGCCGAGTGCTGCTGCGACAGCTGCCGTGCGGCCGGCGCCCGGATACAGACCCTTCCCTCGGCCCCGCGGTTCCAGGAGACGAGCGGCGCGACGCGCTTCGTGCTCTACCGCAAGGACCGCGTCCGCTTCCTCGCGGGCACTGACAGGCTCAAGGAATTCCATCTCAAGCCCGAAGCGAAGACCCGTCGGGTGGTCGCCACCTGCTGCAACACGCCGGTCTTCCTCGAGTTCAAGAACGGCCACTGGCTCAGTCTCTATGGCTGCCTCTGGCCCTCGGGCACCCTGCCCCCACTCGACCTGCGGACGATGACCGCGAACCTTCCGGCCGGCGTGGTGCTTCCCGACGATGTCCCGAACGCCAGACACCAATCATTCTCATTCTTCGTCAAGCTCTTGAGCGCATGGGTGGCCATGGGGTTCCGAAGCCCCAGGATTGCCTGCGTCAACGGAGCCCTCCAGGTCTGACACGGGGGCTGGAAGCAGGCGTCGGCGCGCCGTAGCGCAGTCCGTCGATGAGCAGGTCGACCATTCTTTGCGTGTGGCCGGGGCCGACCTCCGCGACGGGAACGCAGAGATTCGCCACGCCTCGCAAGAGCTCGTACGCGTCCACGTCGTCGCGAGCCTGGCCCGCCGCCGCCGCCGCCGCGAGCAGTGACTGGAGCGCCGGCTCCAGGTGCTCACGGAAATACGCGGGGAGCCCCTGGTACGTTGGATCCCTCGCGTTGAGCGTCGCGGCGAGCCCGCGCTTGGTGGCAATCAGGCTCGTGAACCGGTGAAGCCACCGCGTCAGCGCCTCGAACGGCGGATGCTCGCGCGCCAGCACCGGGGCCTCGGCCGCGCAGGCGTCGATTTCGCGTCGGTACACGGCGGCGATCAACTCCGCCCGCTGGGGGAAGTGCCGGTACACCGTCGCGATGCCAACGCCCGCTCGACTGGCGATCTCCCGGACGGGCGCGTCCACGCCGGACTCGGCAAACACGGCCTTCGCCGCCTCCAGCAGCGAGTCGAGGTTGCGCTGCGCATCCGCTCTGTTGGTTTTCTTCATCGTCTTGACAAACGGAACACTGTTCCGCATATCTGCGGCAGTACCGGAACATTGTTCCGTATAGTCCACCTGAAGGAAGAGAGGAAGCCATGTCGCCTCCCCACCGTACGACGCAGCTTGGCAGGACGGGCCCGCGGGTCTTTCCCCTGGCCCTCGGATGCATGGGCATGTCCGGAGCGTATGGCCCCTCTGATGAGAGTGAGAGCATCGCCACGATTCGCGAGGCCATCGATCGCGGCGTGACGCTGCTCGACACCGCCGACTTCTACGCGAACGGGCACAACGAGCTGCTCATCCGCCGGGCCATCGAGGGCCAGCGAGACAAGGTGCAGCTCTCGGTGAAGTTTGGAGCCATGCGGGGGCCGGACGGGGCCTTCCTGGGCTTCGACGCTCGCCCCGCGGCGGTGAAGAACTTCGTCACGTACAGCCTGCGGCGGCTCGGTGTCGACTACCTCGACATCTATCGTCCCGCGCGGCTGGACCCGAACGTCCCGATTGAAGACACGGTGGGTGCCATCGCCGAACTGGTGAAGGGCGGCTACGTGCGGAACATCGGGCTCTCCGAGGTGGGCGCCGAGACGATTCGCCGCGCGGCGAAGGTGCATCCCCTGAGCGACCTGCAGATTGAATACGCGCTCATCACCCGTCAGCCGGAGCAGACCCTCTTCCCCACGCTCGCCGAGCTCGGCATGAGCGCGACCCTGTACGGCGTGCTCTCCCGAGGGCTGCTGACGGGAGCGAAGGCGGAAGGTGCCCGCGCGCACTTCCCCCGCTTTGGGGGCGAGGCGGGCCAACGCAACGCCGTGGCGGTCGCGCGTTTCCAGGCGTACGCCGCGGAGCGTGGGATGTCGCCGGCACAGCTCTCCGTGGCGTGGGTGCTGGCCAGGCAACCTTCGCTCGTTCCGGTGGTCGGCGCGCGCACACGCCAGCAACTGCTCGACGTGCTCGGGGCGCTCGAAAAACCCTTGTCGTCCGAGGACGTGGCCGCCGTCGAGGAGCTGCTCCCCCCAGAGGCGATTTCCGGCACCCGCTACCCCGAGCAGCAGATGAAGCTGCTCGACAGCGAACGCTGAGAGGCGCTCCAACGTGGCTCAGGCACCGGAGACGCGGTCGATGAGGCGGAGCATCGCAGCGCGATAGGTCGCAGGGTCCTCGCCCGTGCTGATGGCGAGCGCCGCGCGGTCGAACGCGGCGGACAGCAGGCTCGCGAGCGCGGGCACCAGGGCGTCATCGCCCAGCGCGGCGGCGAGCCCCTCCCGCAGCGACCCGGCGGCGTGCTGCTCGTCCAGCGCGACCAGCTCCGCATGGCCGAACACCGCCGGCCCGTCGACCAGGAGCAGGCGCGTGCGTCCGGGGACGGTCATCCCCTCCAGATAGGCCAGGCTCCCCGCCACCAGCGCCTCGCGCGCGCCCAGCGCCGGCGGTGTCGCGGCCTCGATGGCGCGGTGCAGCTCGTGGAACTCCTGCTCCAGGACGGCGCGCAGCAGGGCCTGCTTGTCCGCGAAGTGGTGGTAGAGGGCGCCCCGCGTGACGTCAGCGGCGGCCACCACTTCTGGGGTGGACGTCTGCGCGTACCCCTTCTCCACGAACAACGCCCTGGCCGCCGTCACCAGCGCCTGGCGCGTCGAAGCGCTGCGTTCGTCGTTGCTCCTCCGTCCCCTGGATTGCATACATACAGTCTGTATGTTACCTGAGTGAGGCGCAAGCCCTGGAACCTCGGAGGAAAAAACCCATGAAAATCACCAGTTACTACCCGGTCATCATGACGCACGACGTCGCGGGCACGGTGTCGTTCTACGTGAAGCACTTCGGCTTCCAGGCGCTCTTCACCAGCGACTGGTACGTGCATCTGCAGTCGCCGGAGCAGGAGTCCGTCGCCCTGGCCATCCTCGATGGGCGGCACGAGACGGTGCCGGAGGCGGCCCGGGGGACGGTGGCCGGCCTGGTCCTCAACTTCGAGGTCGAGGACCCGGATGCCGTCTACCGCGACGTACAGGCGGCGGGCCTGCCCATCCACATCCCCATGCGCGACGAGGCGTTCGGCCAGCGGCACTTCATCACCGCGGACCCCAACGGGGTGCTCATCGACGTCATCAAGCCCATCCCTCCGAGCGCCGAGTTCGCGAAGCAGTACGACACCCAGGCGCTGCCCAGGTAGACCTTGGACTGGAGGCCGGGCGCCGCTCAGGGCGTCGAAATCGTTGAAGGGATTCCGACGCCTGTATATACAGGTAATATGTCGCCGCCACTCGACGCCCTGCTCCTGTCACCGTGCCTCTGCGAGAACCTTCGCCAGGCGGCCCGCATGGTGACCCGCATGTATGATGATGCCCTACGCCCGGTGGACCTCAGGACCACGCAATTCTCCGTGCTCTCCCATCTCATCCAGAACGGTGACATGCGGGTGCGTGACCTGGCGCAAGGGTTGCTGCTCGAGGAGACGACGCTGACCCGGAACCTCCGTCCGCTCGAGCAGCATGGGTGGGTGACGCTTCGCGCGGGAACAGACCGGCGTGAGAAATACGTCTCGGTGACGCGCGCCGGTCGGGCAGTCATCACAAAGGCAGCCCCTCTCTGGGAGAGTGTCCAGGAGCGGCTCAGGCAGCGGGTTTCCGCGGCCACCTGGGATGCGGCGTTCCGGTCCCTGCCTGAGATTGCGGCAGGCGCTTCGCCCGCCTGATTGGGGTGGGACGACCGCCGCCCTGTCGGGCAACCTTCTTCACGCTTCAAAACCTGTAGATACAGCGAATGTGGTTCGGAAAGGACGTTGAAGACCATGGCACGGATTCTCATCACGGGGACTTCGAAGGGACTGGGACGGGCGACGGCGCTGGAGCTCGCGCGGCGAGGGCACGAGGTCATCGCGACGGCGCGCCAGGTCGAGACGTTGGCGGACCTGCCCGTCGCGAAGCGCCTGGCGCTCGACGTGACGAACGACGAGTCGGTTCGCCGCGCGGTGGCGGAAGCAGGGCCCATCGATGTGCTCATCAACAACGCGGCGGAGATTGTCGTAGGACCGCTCGAGTCCATCCCCTTCGAGGAGATTCACAGGCTCTACGACATCAACGTCTTCGGCACGCTTCGGATGATTCAGGCCGTGGTGCCGGGGATGCGCGAGCGCCGGTCCGGAACGGTGGTCAACATCTCGTCGGTGGTCGGGCGCGCCGCGCTTCCGCTGACGGGCATCTACTGCTCGACGAAGTGGGCCATCGAGTCGCTGAGTGAGTCGCTGCGAATCGAGCTGGGCCACTTCGGCGTCCGCGTCGTCGTCGTGGAGCCGGGGGCCACCGGCACCGGGGCGCTCGATGCGCCGCGCTCCTTCTTCGGGGACAACGACCCCTACGCGCTGCTCGCGGCTTCGCAGAAGATGGGGCCTCGAGAGGAGCTGACGCCGCCGGAGACCATCGCGCGCAAGGTCGCCGACGCCGCGGAGAATCCCGAGAAGCAGTTCCGCTGGCCCGCGGGCGCGGACGCCGAAGCGCTCCTCGCCGCCCGTGCGAAGCTGGACGACAAGGCCTTCGATGTCGCGCTCCGCTCGGCGTTCAAGATCGACTGGTGACGACGTGACAGGGGCCCATCTGGGCCTACTGGGGGCTGACCGCGCCACAACAGGTGCTCACGGTGCGCTGCCCCGTGTAGCCCCCATTGTCATCATAGCAGTCGTAGACATGCGCCCCCGCGGCCCCTCCGTTGGCGCAGGCAACGTTGGAGCAATACGTGGACCGCCAGTAACAAGCACCCAGGGTGGCCACGTCCTCGGACTGCTGACCTTCGCTCCCTTCATCACGCACAAGAGCATCGCCGCTCACGACAGATGCGTCCTCCCGCGCCGCCCTGGACTCCTCCGCGAGCACGGCGACAGGCATCACACGGAGCGCGAAAGACACCAGCAGCGAAATCGGCTTTCGAGACATGCTCTTCTCCTGGGGGCTGTGTGGCTCACAAGAGAGGATTTGCCGCGTGTAACGGCCTTGAGTGACCACCGGGGCTGGTGGAGCATGCCGTCGCATTCGCAGTACTCCCAGCCCGACCCGGACCTGCGCTTCTGGGTGACCCTCCTGCTGGTGCGGTCCTTGCTCTACCTGGCCTCGGTCATCATGGCCCTGCTGTCGAGAATGGGCCGCAAGCAGCGGGTCCAGGAGGACGCGCCCCCCTCGGTGCTGTCGGAGTAGCATCGGTCCATGACGCGAAACCTTGGGACTGTCGCAGGGCTCCCCGAGCGCGCCCCCGGCTACCACGTGCTGGGAGAGGGAGACGCCTTCGACGTCAGCGACTGCGTCTGTCGGGCGGGCGCGTGCAGTCCGGTCTTCGGAGGTGAGCACGCACGAGTCTGCGTCAGCGTCGTGCTGTCCGGCGTGTTCCATGTCCGAGGTCCGGAGGGAGACGCGCTGGTGGGGCCCGGCGCGCTGGTGCTCGGAAACCGCGAGGCGCCCTACGAATTCCGGCATGTCGACGACGGGGGTGACCGCTCGCTCGTCATCGAGTGCTCCGACGCGCTGCTGGCCGAAGCGCTGCGCTCGCTGGGACGCGCTGCTCGGGACACGCGCCCCTTCGAGCGGACGTGTGTCCCCGCCTCACTCGCCTCGATGGAGGCGGTCCTCCTTGCGCGACAGGCGCTCGAGCAGGGCGACGCGGAACACCTTCGCGAGGCGGTGCTGACGGTGGTGGACGCGGCGCTGAGGCTGGGCGGTGAGCGCGCGGACGCGCGAGTGGAGCGCTCCGACCGACAGGCCCGGAGGGTGGCTCGCGTGTTGCGCTATCTCGAGTCCCACGCCGCGGAGGACTGCTCGCTGGAGACCCTGGCGGGCATCGCGGGACTGACGACCTTCCACTTCCTGCGCGTGTTCCGGGCGATGACCGGACAGACGCCCAGACAGCTCGTCATCGCCACGCGCCTTCGCCTGGCGGCGGCTTCACTCAGGACCAGTCGAACCCGCGTCACCGACGTCGCCTTGGAGTCCGGATTCGGTGACCTGTCTCACTTCACGACGAGCTTCACGCGAGCATTCGGTCTCTCTCCACGCGCCTACCGGATGCGCGCGCTTGGACGGAGATGAACACTCTGACGAATTTCCTGAAATACACGAAATACGGCTTCAAGTCCTTCACATGAAGTGCTGGAGTGCCGGTCCGTTGGGCCCGGCGTGAGTCACCCGCGACTGGCCGGGCATCACCCGTTGTCGTGGGGGACGAACGTCATGCGCAAGCAAGCGATTCTTCGTGTCGTGGTGGGGAGTGCCTCGTTGTGTCTGGGAGGCTGGAGTGGAGCGGCGTGGGCCGGTGGGCCCGCTCAGGGCTCCGTGGGAATGCTCGTGGAACCAGCCACGGGCGCCCCGCGTTCCCGGACGCTGGATGAAGCGCTGCTCGAGGTGGAGCGCGAGGCCCCGGGCTTCGGCGGCATGTATCACGATGAGAAGGGGCGGCTCGTGGTGCGCCTGGTGAATGCCACCGCGGCGCCGGCCGCGCGCCGTGCCATCGCCTCCGTGTTCGGCGAGGACAAGCTTCCCTCGGCGGGCGTGGTGACGGAGCCCGCCACGTGGACGTTCTCCCAGCTCAAGTCACTTCAGGAGCGGCTCACGCCAGAGGTGCTCGCGCTTCCAGGCACCGTCTTCACGGACGTGGACGAGAAGTCGAACCGGGTGGCCATCGGCGTCGAGCGCTCCGAGACGCGGGCCACCGTCGAGCGGACCATCGCTCGTCTGGCGTTGGCCCGGGACGCGGTGGACATCATCGAAATGGGACCCGTCCGTCCCGCCAGTGTGCAGAGCGGATGGACGCCAGTGGGAGGCGGCCTGCAGATAGAGACGCCGGGCAAGTACTGCACGCTCGGCTTCCCAGCGCTCCAGGGCGGGACGCTGGGCTTCGTGACCAACTCGCACTGCACCATGGTCCAGGGCGGGGTGGAGTCGACGCCCGCGTATCAGGCGGTGGCGCCGTGGCAGGTGGGGACGGAGACGACGGACCCTGGCTACGCCACGGGGGGAAGCTGTCCGGCGGGGCGCGTCTGCCGCTCCAGCGACAGCGCCTTCTTCCGCGCGGACGCCCCCGTTGGCACCTACGTCGTCCAGACGCCGGGAGCGTTCAACCTGAACATCTCCGCCTGGTGGGATGTGACGGGAAAGGTGCCGTACCCCTCGCAGGGGCAGGTGGTGTTCAAGACGGGCCGCACCACGGGCACCACCAACGGCACCATCGAATGGGCATGCGCCACAGTGAACTCGGGAGGGACGCCACAGACGTACTACTGCAACTACATCGCGACCAGCGCCACGCAGAACGGCGCCGGCGGTGACAGTGGCTCCCCCGTGTACTTCCTCAACGGCAACGGGGTGACGCTGACGGGCCTGGTGTGGGGCGCGGGCTCCAACCCGTGGCACTTCGCCTTCTCGCCCCTGGGCGGCGTGCAGGCCGAGCTGGGCGTCGTCCCGTATTGCCAGGGCGGCGTGGGCTGCTGAGCGCGGCGCGTCCTCGGCAGACACGCTGGGAGGGCGGTGAAGAGCCCTCCCAGCGCAGTTCAGCAGTCCCGGGCGTAGTCCTGCTCGAACACCAGGACGCCGCGCGACTCCGGGAAGTAGATGACATACAGCTCCCAGACCATGCAGGCGTCCGGCCACATCTCCCGGCTGTAGTGCCAGCCCGTCACCTGCACCGCTTCCGAGCCGTTGCTGTACTCCTGCCCCAGGCCCGGGTGCAGCGACGACAGCCGCGAGAGCAGGCGCGTCTGCGCGAACTGCGCGTACGTCGTATTCGCCAGCCGCGCGCCGAACAGCGCGTTGCTCTGCTCCGTCAGGGAGACCGCCTCGGCGACCTTGTCCAGGCTCGCGGGCGTCGAGTGGCTCCAGGGGAAGGAGTAGCCACGCAGCTCGCCGTAGCACGCGCTGGAGGTGCCGCAGGCCGCGTTGGCCGCCGACAACGCGGACTGCAGGCTCGCGCTCACGGGCCGCGAGCTCAGCGACACGGAATAGAGCCCGTAGGCGACCGAGTAGTCGGACACGCAGACCGGCCACATCCGCTGGGTCCACGTGGCCTCTCCACCCGCGCACCAGACGGGCCTGGACGGAGCCGACGGGGCACAGCTGCTCCCATAGACGACCGTCGCGTCATCCGCCCCGAAGCACCGGGAGAAGGCCTCGTTGACGGGCACGCCCTCCGCGTCCCAGTGGGACATGCAGCCCTCGACGTAGGGCCCTACCCGGGCGCTGTCACACGTGGCGTAGACGGACGGGGCCACCGGCTCGCAGTTACCGCTGAGACAGTCGAGCTGAAGGCGGAAGCGCTTGCCCGCGCCCTCACCGCTGCTGACGACGACGAGGTATTCGCCGCCCTGCGCGAAGGTGACGGAGGCCACCTTGCTGAGCTGGCCATAGCCCGCGTCGTCGTCCTGGGCTCGCACGGTGGTGCCGTAGCTGCCGCTGGCATTCCTGGGCCCGTACACGAAGAGCCCCGTGTCCAGCCCCATGCTGCTGCCCAGGTGCGTCACCTCCAGCTTCGCGCTGGAGCCGGCCGCGACGTTGATGGCGAAGGAGTAGTGCTGGAGCGCCGTGGTGAAGGACGTCTGCACCGAGCCCGGGAGGGCCACGCTGCCCAGGTACGTGGTGCTGTCCAGGATGTCGCCGCTGGGAGGCGGGGGCGGCGGGAAGAGCACGCCCTGCTCCACGGTGTCGACGGCGGACGGCGCATCCGCCACGGGAAGGTCTGCGGGACCGCAGGCGGCCAGCAGGAAGGCGGGAAACCACGGGAGGGACTTGAGGGAACAGAGCATCGCGGACGGCCTCGTGGAATGGGGAATGGCACACCCCTCTTCGCCGCCACCGCCTTCCCCGCCCGGGTGAGCCGCGCGGAGCATAGTCGCGCGCGGCTCGGCTACCCCAGGACTTCCCAGGTCCTGGCCAAGGGACTCAAGGCGTGGGCTTCAGCGCCTTGCGCTCCTTCACACACACCTGGACCAGCTCGACCATGCTCATGCTGGCGCCGCCGATGTCGAACTTCTGATTCTTGAACTCGGGATATCGGTTCTCCAGGATGCGCCCCTCGGCGATGCACTCGTTGAGCTGCGTGAGGGCATCCGTCTTGTTCCCCTTGGAGAGGAGCGCCTTCGCCGAGTCGTATGCCTTGCGCTGGCCTTCCTGGAAGCGCAACTGCACGTCGGCCCGCGTCTGCGGCTCCCGCAGCGCCTCCGCCTTCTGGGCGCACTGAGCCATCACCTCCTGCGGCGGGGTGGGGATACCGCCCACGAGCACGTCGACCGCGGCGAGGCCGGCGTTCTCCTTCACCATCCGGGCGCCGTCCTCCTGGCAGGCCTTGAGCTTCTCCAGCGCGCTCCCGTACAGCTCCCGCCTCTTGCGCAGTTCCGCGGAGGAAGCGGCCGCCTCCGACGCCTTGCTGGCGACGACCAGGGCCTCACCCGTCAGCCGGCGCAACGCCCGCGCCTGCTTCGCGAACTCGAGCGCCTCGACCAGCTTCAGCCACTCCGCGCGCGCCCGCTCCGCCGCCGACGCGTAGCCCGCGTCCTGCCGCTCCAGCTCCGCGTGCGCCTCGAACATCTGCATGACCTCGTCCACGCCCTTGGAGGCGGTCTCCACGTCGCTGTCGGTCGACGAGATTCCCTTCGCGGCCTCCAGCTTCTCCTTGGTCATGGCCATCCGGGAGGAGAGCTGGACGCGGGCATCCGCGGCGGCCAGGACAATCTTCCGCCGGTGGATGCGGTCGCTCAGCTCCGCCATCCGCTCCTTCGTCTCCTTCGCGTACACCGCGTAGTCGCGGTCCTTCTTCACGAAGGGGGCGCCCACCTCCAGCACCGCGCCAATCTGCTTGACCGCGTTCTCCGCCTCCTGGAGCAGCGCCGGCGAGGGCGCCTCCTTCTGGATCTGCTGGACGAGCGCCGCCGCGTTCTTGCGCGCCTCGTCGACCTTCACGCGCTGCTGCGTCAGGTCGACCTCGTACCGGCGCCGCTCCAGCGTCGCCCGCCCGTCCTTGAGCAGCTGACGCGCTTCAGCGGCGGTGGGGCTGACGGCGGGGTTCTTCGCGTGAACCGTCTCCAGCGTCTTCTCCAGGACGACCAGCGCCGTCTTCGCCTCCTCGAACTGCTCGGGCGTCACGGCCCGCTTCTCGACGTTGCGCAGGGCCTGGGTGACTTCGGCGCGAGCCGCATCCAGGCCGCGGACCTGGAGGGCCACCTCCACCTCGACGAGCGTGTTCTTCACCTCGGCGAGATACTGGGCAATCGCCTGGCTCCTCGCCGCCTGCGGGTCGTACTTCTCCACCAGCTTGCGCACGACGAACGCCGCGGTCTTCGCCTCGGAGAGCTGCTCGGGCGTGGGCCTCCTGGCCCGGAGCGCCTTGGCGGCGGCGACGAGCTCGTCATGGGCGGGCCCCATCTCCACCTTGATTCGCGAGACGCCCGCCTGCACCACCAGCTCCTCCATCCGGCGCCTGGCCTGGGTGACCTCGGCCCGGGCCTTGTCCGCCTCCGCGCGGTACGCCTTGTCTTTCGCCTCCAGCGGCGCGCCCTCCTCCAACTGCTTCTGCAGCGCCGCCGTCGCCTTGTCGGTGGCGCTGAACTTCTCGTCCGACCAGGCCTTGTTCACCTCGGTGAGCGCGGTGGACAGGGCCTTGCGGCGCTCCTCCAGCAGCCCCCGCTGCTTCTGTGCCGACACCTGCAGCCACCGCTCGTCGAGCGTCTTCTCGTGACGGGCGATGGTCGCGTCGACCTCGGTGAGGTACGCGGCGAACTTCGGGTCCTGGTTCTTCAGGGGCCGGCCCTCCTCCGTCAGCTTCTTGAGCCCCTCCAGCTCGGCGCGGGCATCGTCCATCGCCTTGGCGCCGGGGTCTCCGCTTCCGAGCTTCGTCATGCGCTCGTTCAGCGGCGCGAGCGCGGCATCGATGCGCCGGCGGAACTCGTGGATGTGGACCTTCGCCCGGCGCTCGTCGACGTACTCGCGGTCCGTCCGGAACTGCTTGCGGGCGGCCAGGACGCTCTTGGCGTACTCCAGGTCCTCCGTCTCGAAGCGCGCGCCCGCGCTGAGCGCGTCCTTCAGCGCCTCCACGGCCACGAGCGCGGCGTCGAGGTCGGCACCGCGTGGAGGGTCCTGCTCGATGCGCTGAACGGCCGCCGTGAGGGCCGCGCGAGCGGTCGCCAATCGCTTCGAGGCCTCCTCGATGGACTTCGCGGCACCAGGCTCTGGAGCCGCGGCGAAAGCCTCCGTGGAGGCAAAGACGAAGAACCCGATCAACACCAGCGCTGAAGTACGTACCATTCAGGCCAACCTACTACAGCGAGGCGGCGGGAGCCTCGGCATAGTGTCCGCGTCCCCGGTGCCGGGAGTTGTCACCAGGCGACCTTCCGGAGGCACTGGAGAAGCGCCAGCCCGCCTGGGCGCCTGTGGAGCACCCAGGCCCCCCGCGTACGTCGAGGTGCGCACCCGCGAAGCGCCTCGTCATCCCCAGGTCCCTCGGCGCCCCGCTTCGGCGTGCCGCGCGGAGTCGGAGTCTGTCGCGGGTCGGGCTTGACGGGCCCCAGGCACCGCTTCGCTTGCCGGCGGGAAGCGGGCTCTTGGTCTCCGCAAGCGCGCCGGGTCCGACCAAAGACAGTCCACGAAGGCCCCCCACTCGGGCCGCCCTCGCGACCGGAAGTGGCGTGGCGATTGCTGTCCATGACACCCGCTATGTCCTCACGTGGAATGGGTCTTCAGTTGGTCGTCGTCGTGTCCATCGCCGCGCTGTTCACCGGGCTCTGGGCGCTGAACAACCGCCCGGTGTCCGCCCCGGACTGGCCGGAGAAGATCTCCGGCTTCGCCTACTCACCATTCCGCCTGGGAGACAGCCCGAAGAAGGGGCGGCACCCCAGCGAAGCCGAGCTGCGCGAAGACCTTGAACAGCTCAGCAAGCTGACCGACAGCATCCGCATCTACACGGTCGAGGGTCTCCAGGGGGAAATCCCGAGACTGGCCGAGGAGTTCGGCCTGCGCGTGACGCTGGGGGTCTGGATCAGCCGCGACCTGGAACGCAATGAACGGGAGCTCCAGAAAGCCATCGAGTTGGCCAATACCTCCCGCAGCGTGGTGCGGGTGGTGGTGGGCAACGAAGCGCTGTACCGCGGGGACGTCACGTTCGAAACGCTGGTCCGTTACCTGAGGCAGGTGCGCGCGGCCGTCAAGGTGCCCGTGACGACCAGCGAGCAATGGCACAACTGGAGGGAGCACCGGGAGCTGGCCCGGCATGTCGACCTGATCGCAGCTCACGTCCTGCCCTACTGGGAGTTCGTGCCGATGGAGCAGGCGGGGACCTTCGTGCTGGAGCGTGTCCGGGACCTGCAGCAGATGTTCCCGCGCAAGCCCTTGCTGCTGTCGGAAGTCGGCTGGCCGAGCAACGGCCGCATGCGCGGGGGCGCCACCGCCACCCAGGCCGCTCAGGCCCTCTTCCTGCGCACCCTGGTCAACACGCTCAATCAACGAGGGTATGAATACTTCGTCATCGAAGCCTACGACCAGCCGTGGAAGGGCGGCGATGAAGGCGCGGCCGGCGCCTACTGGGGCGTGTTCGACGCCGCCCGCAGACAGAAGTTCAACTTCGAGGGCCCGGTGGTGGCCATCCCGGAGTGGCGCGCCCTGGCCGGCTGCTCGGTGGTCCTGGCCACGCTCGCCGTGCTCCTGCTGCTCATCGATGGTTCGGCCCTGCGCCAGCGCGGCCGCGTCTTCCTGACCTTCACCTCCTTCTTCTGTGGCTCGGCGCTGGTGTGGATAGGCCATGACTACAGCCAGCGCTACAGCACCTGGTTCGGTCTGGCCGTCGGCTTCATGCTGGCGCTCGCCTCACTCGGCGTGTTCCTCGTCCTGCTCACCGAAGCCCATGAGCTGGCCGAAGCCGTGTGGATTCCCAAGCGCCGCCGCGAGTTCCAGCCGGTGCCGGACGACAATGCCTATCGGCCGAAAGTGTCAATCCATGTACCGTGCTACAACGAGCCGCCGGAGATGGTCAAACACACGCTGGACGCCCTCGCCGCGCTGGACTACCCCGACTACGAAGTCCTGGTCATCGACAACAACACCCGGGACCCGGCGGTGTGGGAGCCGCTCGCGGCCCATTGCGAACGGCTCGGCGAGCGCTTCCAGTTCTTCCATGTCTCTTCCCTGCCCGGCTTCAAGGCCGGCGCGCTGAATCACCTCATCCCTCGCACGGCCAGGGATGCCGAGGTGGTCGCGGTCATCGACTCGGACTACCGCGTCGACTCCAACTGGCTCAAGCACATGGTGCCGCTCTTCTCCGACCCGCGCATCGCCGTGGTGCAATCCCCGCAGGACTACCGGGACCAGGACGAGAGCCCCTTCAAGAAGGTCTGCTACAGCGAATACAAGGGCTTCTTCCATATCGGCATGGTCACCCGCAATGACCGTGACGCCATCATCCAGCACGGCACCATGACCATGACCTACCGCTCGGTGCTCGAGGAGCTGGGCTGGGCCGAGTGGTGTATCTGCGAGGACGCGGAGCTGGGCCTGCGTGTGTTCGAGAAAGGCTACTCAGCCGCCTATTCCCATCACAGCTATGGCAAGGGGCTGATGCCCGACACCTTCATCGATTACAAGAAGCAGCGCTTCCGCTGGGCCTACGGCGCCATCCAGATCATCAAGCACCATGCCCGGGGCCTGCTGCGCGGCAAGGACAGCGAGCTGACCCGGGGCCAGCGCTATCACTTCCTCGCCGGCTGGCTGCCGTGGGTCGCCGACGGCCTGAACCTCTCCTTCACCATCGGTGCGTTGCTCTGGTCGGCGGCGATGCTCATCGCGCCACAGCGGATAGAACCGCCGATGCCCATCTTCTCCATCCCGCCGCTGACGTTGTTCGTGTTCAAGGTCGGCAAGAGCGTCTTCCTCTACCGCCGCGCGGTCGGGGCCAACCTCAAGGAGGCGTTCGCCGCCGCCCTCGCCGGGCTGGCGCTGTCACACACTATCGCCAAGGCGGTGCTCTACGCCACCTTCACCAGCGACCTGCCGTTCTTCCGCACACCGAAGAACGCCGACAGCCATGGCTTGCGGGTAGCGCTCGCGGAGGCTCGCGAAGAGCTGTTCCTCCTGCTCCTGCTGTGGGGCGCCGCGGCCGGAATCCATTCAGTCCACGGCCTGCCCGACCCGGACATGCGCATCTGGTTCACCCTGCTGCTGGTCCAGTCCTTGTCCTATCTGGCGGCCTTCATCATGGCCCTGCTGTCGAGCCTGGGACGGACAAGGCCCCGGGTGCCCGCGCGTTGAGACGCCTCCACCGGAGAGCGGCAGGCCCATCGCGCGAGCATCGCCAGCGTCCACTCAGAGCATGACGAAGTCGTCCTCGTCCTCGCTCACGGCGTCCTTGTCCTTGCTCTTGGGAGCCTCCGGACTCCCTCCGCTCGTCACCACCGTGGGTTGGGGCACTTCGGGGCGGGGCAAGGCGCCGCTGGACGGAGCGAGCGGCCCGGGCACCAGGACGAAATCATCGTCGTCCCTGTTCAAGTCATCCAGGACCCGCTGATGCTCCGCGCGGAGCGCTATCGCCGCCTGGCGAGGGCCCGCCTCGGCGCGGGGCAAGGCGCCGTCCGACTCGACGAGCCTCCTGGCCAGATGGACGACCCAGGGCCCGCAACTGTGTTGTCCGCCCTTCGCGCCCCCGGAGACGTCATCCTGGTAGCGGATGAGGCATCGCTCCACCAGCAGGTCCGGGAACGGGCGCCGCAACGTGCCGAGCATGGTCGGCTCGGCGGCCGGAGCGAGCGGGTCGATGTAGAGCACCCGCGCCTGGCCCCTGCGCCCTCCAGTGGGAGGAGCCACCTTGATGAACATGAGCCCCCAGTGGTTGCCACCGATGTTGTAGGGCTGGACGATGGTGCGGGGTGGGCTGTCAGCGACCAGGCCTCTCAAGGCATCATCATACGCGTTGGGTGCGATGCGATTGAGCAGGTAGATGTTGATGCCGGGGAGCACGACCACGTTCGGCGCCCGGCCGATGTAGTGCTCCATGAGCCTGAGAATCTGACGGTCCGTGTAGAAGTGCGACCCCTCTATCTTGTCGCCGTTGGAGTCGATATCGACAGGCGAGCTCGAGGCCTGTGAGGAAGAAGGTGCCTTGCCCGTCCCTCCCGAGGAGCTCGAGGTCGACGGCGGAGGCGTCGTCACGGAGGTCGACGAGCCCGAGGCCTCCGCTTTCTTCGCCGAGGCCGCTTTCGCCGCCGCTTCCTCGATGAGGCGTTGCCGCTCCAACACGCCCTTGCGCGCATTCTCCGCATCCAGCCGGAGAATCTCGGCGAGGTCCGCCGGTGCGCGCAGGTCCACCCGCGAGACCTTGCCCGCGTTGGCTGGGTTCATGAGCGGCGGAGATGCATTCACCGCCCCCTGAGGGCTCCCGAACGAAGCACCGCGGAAAGGCGAGTTATGACGGACCGACCCCAGGCCGGACGGAAAGGGCAGTTCCCTCCTGCCGCCAAGGAACTCGGGGCGCGCAATCGGACCGCCATGGCCAGCGGAGCCCAGCTTCCTGCTCAGCGGGAGGTCCGAGATGCGCCCCTTTCCAAGTCCCGGCAGGCTGGACGGCGAGGGCGTGGCCTTCTCCGAAGTCGACTTGCAGCCGCCCGCGCAGCGGGGATTGACGCAATGCGGCCCCGAGTAGTGCCACAGCGGCTCCCAGTACGTCCGGAGCAGGTCCCCCACCGCGGACGCTCCCTCCACCAGGTAGTTGAACTCGGAGAGAAAGCCTGGATAGAGATTGTCGGACCCGACCACATACGACGCGTCGTCGACAATCATGATTTTGGAGTGATTGCCCGGCGCGGACGGAACCTTGAGCATGAAGCCGCTGGCCTTCTTGACGGACTCCACCGCGCTTCCGATGACGCCCTTGCTCGGCGGGTCCTCCACGAGCGAGGTCTGCTTCAAGGTCGCAGTGAACCCTTCTGGCGTGAGGTCGGGCCAGAAGTACGTGTCACCCTCCCGGGTTTTGTCCTTCGGGACCTCCGTGAAATAGAAGGGGGCGATGTGCAGCCGCTCCAGGGCGCGCACCCGGACGTCGGCGTCCGGCAGGAGGGCGTCGGAGTCGACGGCGTGTGACATGTAATATTGGAACAACTCGAACGTGCGGGATGCACCCGAGCCGAACGAATACTGGTCTCCCTCCGCGCCAGCCCCCGCGTCCAGGGGTGAGACCACGACCTGGACCTCCAGCTTCGGATTGGCGAGCAGCGCCTCCATGATCCAATGGCAGACGACGTGCGAGGACCACTTCTTCTTCCACGCGCTCACCAGGTCCATCTGCGACAACCGGAGGAGGGTCTTCGCGCCCTTGATCAACTCCTCCTTCATCAGCTCGGACGCCTTCTCGTAGTTCCGCTCCATGTCGGGTCCATTCCAGTACTTCCCGATGGACAGGACCCGCGTCGCCTTCCTGTACTCTCCGAGCCCCCCGTAGGTGCTGTATTGCTTGTCCTTGAAGACAGGGGTTCTCAGGTCCTCGAAGGTCTGGAGGTCTTCCGCGCGGATTGCCTCCGCGGTCATGTCCCCAACCCCGACCGAGTCCTCGAAGATGGGGGCCATGACCTCCAGGCCGGGGCGAGGGAGACGAGGGGAGTCCTCAGCCATGCTGCTGCCGTCATGCAGCCGCGCGAAGCCCTTGTAACACTCGATGCGGTAGTCGCTGGCCTCCCGCGAGGCCAGCGGGTTCTCCGGCCTGCGCTTCACCGCGTCATCGTCGTCGCCGTTCTTCCACGCCAGCGTGTCCTTGTCGATGTCCAGGAGCTCCTTGGCCAGCACATCCTTCTTGCATTCCCACATCTGGTCCAGGAAGCGCTGCGAGCCCAGGGCCGCCTCTCCATGCATGACGACGGACACGTCATGCACGGGCGGATAGCTGGTGAACAGGTCCATGTTGAGGTTGTGTCCACCGACCAGGGCCTCGGTGCCATCCGAGGCGACGATTTTCGAGTGATTCCACGTCATCTTCGTGAACTCGTCATCGCCCTCCAGGCCCATCCAACTGGGAAGGACGGAGGCCACCCGGGCGGTGAGCCCCGCGATGAGCCCCTCCTGGAGCCGGAAGAACTTGCCCATCCAGATCTCCGGCGGCAGCTCCCAGGCGCCCGCCTGCATCCGCGCCCTCACCAGGCGAATCAGCGCGCCCTGGAAATCGACGAGGTTGGGAGACGTGCCGTCCTTGAAGATCATCGGCGTCTGCCCGAAGAGGAACCTGAACTGCGTGCGGTGCTTCCGGTCCTGCTTCGCGCTCAGCGCGACATCCATGGCCCCCAGAATCACCTTGGCCCAGGCGGGGTCCGGGCTGTTGAGGGAGGCGATATCACAGCGATACTTCGACTTCTGGATGATTTCGACGAGGGCTCTTTCGAAGTCCTTGGTGCGCTTCCTGGCCGCCGGCATGATTTCGGGGCCGAAGGGCTGCCCCCAGATGCGAGGCGTATCCATGATTCGCACATAGCTCGCCCCGCTCAGGTGCGTGAAGTAGCGGGGATGCACCCTGGCCAGCACCCGGTCGATGCTCACAGGAAACTCCATTCCACCCACCCGCCACCGGACTGCTCGATGGTGCAGGGATAGGCCAGGTTGTAGGGGGGCGTCCCCACCACATCCTCGAGGTAGTAGCGGTCCCAGGTGTTCCGTCCCAGGATGGATGAGACGCGCCGCACGGTGGGCCTCGCCGTCATCCGCGACGTCCGGGCCTCGCCACCCGCCAGGGCATCGAAATGGGTGTGCGCCGTATGGATTTGCTTTCTCAAGTGTCTGGCGTTCTCCCGGACGCGACAGCGCGTGCGAAAGACGGTGTCCCACTGGGTCAGGTAGGCCCTGGCCAGCTTGTAGACGAGCTTGGGGACTGCGGCGACCTCGTCCTTGACCTTGGCCGCATCGTACAGGGCGTCAGAGGTGTAGTTGCCCGCGACGGTGCCATGCCCGCCCCGACACGCGTAGAGCGTGTAGCCCTCCGGCTGCGGGAGGTCACCGCGCACGAGGGGGTCCGCCAGTTGGCTGTTGTCCGCGAGCGTCAGATAACTCCCTCCCACGCCCCGGCTCTCGATTTCCGCGTGGGCGCGCTGCTTGGTCATCCGGGCATTGGGCCGCGGAACCAGCGCGCTGAACCCGGTGGTCAGGTGGTCCCAGGCGTAGACGCCGACATAGTTGACGACGTTGGGTGGCAACTGGGTCTGGATTCCGTACCACTCACCTGGCCCCGGAACCGGGTCGATGGCGAAGATGTTGATGGGGATGTTCCGGACAGCGGGGCCCCCATAGGCATACAGGAACCAGGCGGCCATGATGGACTCGACCGCGCCGCGGCTGTGCCCGAGGAAGTTGTATTGCTCCGCCTTGCTGGCCGCCGCGAGACTCGCGCCGTGCAGCGCGAGCGCGCCATCCGCCCAACCCAGCAACTGCCCGGACTGGGTCCGTTGATTGCCTTCCGAGTAGGTCCGGGCGGACGCGCGCAGGTCCCCGGGGGCATTGCCCAGGCTGCTGTCCAGGGCGTCGCAGACGTCCACCTGGTTGTACCAGTCATTCTCACCGACACCTCGCACGGTGACACTGCTCTTCGTGTCGCGAAGGCCGGTGGAGATCTCCGTGTGGAGCCGCACCGGGATGTAGCCCGTCTCCCTCACGTAGATGTTCTTGTCACTGTTGAGCCACTGCTTTTCCTTGCCCAGGAAGCCGAGGATTTTGTAGTCCCAGAAGCGGGTCTCCTCGCCTTCGTCACGCGAGCAGCCGGTGCCACAGAAACTCACGGTGTAGACATCTTTCGGCATGCCAGTTTCATCCCGGTGGAAGGGGTTTCCCGCACGGATGCGAGTGCTCGGCATCTGGGTACCGGCTGTAGGGGACAGCCCGCGGAGCGGCGCTCCGCACTTCACGTTCCGTGCCGTGCACACGACGAGGCGCCACGCTCTCGCGAGGGCGACAGTGTGAGCCCGGAGGGAGCGAAGCAGCCGAAGGCGTGACGGAGGGTCGCCCAGGACCATGGGCCCTGGGTGGAATCCGTGCTGCGTACCGTTGAGACGCAGCCGCGTCCTCTCAGACCGCACGAGCGTGGCGCGAAGGACGGCCTTCGGCGCTCACGGAGCGGGCGTGAACCGAAGTGGAACCCTCTCGTCATCACGTGCGTCGAAGCGGAGAAATCATCGGTCAGTCGCGCCGGGCATCAGGCCTGGCCCCAAAACAACCCCTCACCGACTCCCGCTGTCTGGAGCTCCTCTTCGTCCCCTCTTCACGCACGTCCCTGCTCCCCATGCCCATCATCCCTCATGCGCCTGCGCGTCCGCTGAGCACGTTGCTCGCCGCCCTGTTCCTCTCCCTGGCCGCCTGCGGAGACAACACTCCTTCCGATGACGACCCGCCTCGCGCCGCCGGGCAGTCCGCGTCTCGTGCGGACGCGGGCACAGTGGCCAGCGCTGCCTTCGACGGTGGCAGCACCAGCATCTGCGGCGATGCCTTCCTGGAGGACGATGAGGCGTGTGACGACGGCAATCACGACACGGGGGACGGTTGCTCGCCGCTGTGCACGAAGGAGCCCCAGTGCACCAACGGCGTCTGTGCCTCCATTTGCGGCGACGGAGTGATGCTGCCTGGCAGCACGGCCGAGGCCTGTGACGACGGCAACACGGTCGCCAATGATGGGTGTTCACCGACGTGCCAGCTCGAGCCGGGCTTCACCTGCCAGACGCTCAATCAGATGCCTCTCTCCATCCCCGTCGTCTCCCGCGACTTCCGAGGCCGTGACCTGCCGCCCCTGGGCGCCCTGCCGACGGGGCACGTCGACTTCCAGAACGTGACCCAGCTCGGCTCGGAGAAGGGCATCGTGCAGACCACGCTGAATGCGCTCGGCAAGCCGGCCTATGCGAAGACGGGCCTGCCCACCAATACGACGAGCACCGCCGCGAATTTCGCCCAGTGGTATCTCGACACGGACCTGGTGAACAAAGCCGTGGTCGGGACGCTGAACTTCATCCGGTATCCGAGTGGCGAGCACATCTTCCACTCACCCAACTTCTTCCCGGTGGACAACCTGGGCTGGGTCGCCGCCGGCGCGGAGGCGCACCGCACCTACGGCACGGATGCTCCTCCGCCGGGGCACAACTACAGCTTCACCACCGAGACGCGGTTCTGGTTCGAGTACAAGGGCACCGAGCGCTTCACCTTCCAGGGCGATGACGACGTCTGGGTATTCATCAACCGCCGCCTCGCCGTCGACATGGGTGGGCTCCACGCCACGGAGTCGAACTCCCTCATCCTGGACGCCGCCCTGGCCTTCAATCTGGGGCTGACGCCGGGGGGTATCTATGAGGTCGCGGTGTTCCATGCCGAGCGCAGGGCCGCCCGCTCCTGGTACCACATCTACATGCGCAACTTCGGCGTCCGCGGCTCCGTGTGCGTCCCCATTCCGGCGGCGGCCGCATCAAGGCTTCAGTCCTCGGAAGAGGCCGGAGCACGGTCGCCGCGTTGATTCATTGGCGTGACAGCGTGGACCTGCCTCGGGGCGACTGAAGGGACCCGAGGCCACGCTGGAGCTGTCCCTGGCCATGGGCGAGGTCCGGAGAATCAACGGAGGCGGTGTAGCGCTTCGCGGCGCTGCGCCGCGCTCTTCGGCCTCTACCAGCCTATTCAGGACCCAGACGACAGCGGTGCCCCAGCCTCGCCACGCGCTTTCGTCAGGGCCGGTCCGCGTCGACGGCGCCAGCCTTCCGTCAGGGCCAGCCCCAGGAGCGTCACGGCGGCGAGGATGAGCCCAGGCAGGACACCGGGGGCGCGGTAGCGCAGCTCGATGCGGTGGCGGCCTTGGGGCACGCCGACGGCGCGCACGGCCACGTTCGCGGGCAGCAGCCGCGTGGGCTCGCCATCCAGGCTCGCGGTCCACCCCGCCTGCCACGCATCGTTGACGACGAGCACCGCGTCTCCGGACGATTCGACGTCCACGAGGAGGTGCTCGGGCGTCTCATGCGCCAGCGCGACACGCCCCGTCAGCGGCTCCGCGCCCGACGTGGGGAGAGGAGCCGCTCCGCATTCCACCGCGGCCTGGGCATCCGCCCTGAAGGCCACGGTTCGCAGGAGCCCCAGCGCGGCGCTCTCGTCCGGCACGCAATGAGGCCTCGCCAGGAACAACCTGGGCAGGGCATCAGCGTGCTCGACGAGCAGCAGCTCGAACACGTCATCGCGCGCCACCACGCGGCCCGGTTTGGGCTCCAGTGCTTCGTAGGCCGCTGGCGTATACGCGCTGAACCGCACCCCATAGAGGGGCTGCGACTCCGTGAAGAAGCCAGGGTGTTGGACTTGGAGCCGCTGCAAGCGCGAGCTCGCGGCGGGCAGATACGCATCCGCCGCGCCGATGCCCCACAGCGCGGGAGTGTCCGGCATCAACGAGGCCCTCGCCATCAACGCCACGCTGTCCTGGAACTCGAAGCCCTCGAAGCGGGGCAAGCGGAAGCGCTGGATGCGGGAGGCGACCCGGGGCGTGGACACTCCCGTTTTGGAAGCCCACTCGCGCACGGTGTCGACGAACACGGGAGGGCTGTCCAGCAGTTCCTCCGAGCCGAGGATGTAGAGCGGCTCGTTCAGCGTGAATGACGCACCCAACTGCAGCGCCATCAACACGCCTGCCCGGTGCCAGGAGCCCGCGAGCCCCGGCAGCACCAGGGCACAGCCCAGCGCGACTCCCGCCGCGATGAACGCCGCGCCGCTGAACGCATGCGACAGCGTGCCCAGCGTCTCGGGAGGCACCCGTGGCCAGCGCCCGAGCACGAACGCGCGGGACCACATCGAACCCAGACGCTCAGCCAGGGCCATGGCGAGGAGGCCCCCGGAAATCGTCCCCGCCGCGAGAGCCGCCCAGCGCGCTCGCTCCCTGGACGACACCAGGGCCTTCCATCCGAAGCCCGCGAGCACCGCGAGTCCCCACGTCAGGTGCACCACGAGCTTCTCGGGATAGCGGAACGGCCGCCACAGCGGGAGGGCCTCGTAGAGCCATCCGTAGACGGGCAAGGCGGACCCGAGCGCCAGGGCGAGCACCACGCCCCAGACGACCGCGAACGGCGCCCAGCGCTTCCATGGAAGGAAGCGCAGGCCCGTCACCGCGAGCACCAGCACCGGCACGCCGATGAGCGCCGAGTCCGTCCACAGCGTGGAGAAGCCGCCTGTCGACAGCAGCGGTTTGACCCACTCCTCGGGGACAGCTCGCTCGACGGTGGGATTGGCGAGGTACGGCCCCAGGAGGAACTCCGGCAGACGCCACGGGTCCAGGGACCAGCGCTGCGCGTCCTCGAGCGAGCTCGCGCCTGGAGCGCCGCGTGCGAACACCGCCAGGCCCGCGAACAACTGCGGCGCGGCCAGGCCCGCGCCCAGGGCCACGAGCCCCAGCGCACGAAGCACACGGGCGCCTCGTGCCTCGGGGCTCGTCACCGCGAGCAACAGCACGAAGGCGTTCGCGAACGCATAGCTCCACGTGTCACCCGCCAGCAGCACGCTGGCGAGCCCCAGCGCGGCGACGGCGGCGCGCCCTGGCGTGGCGATTCTCAGGAAGCGCTCGGCGGCCCAGAGCGCGGCGGGCAAGGTGGCTCCGGCCATGAGGTACGCCAGGCTGTTGGTGAGCGACACCAGGTGCCCGCTGAACGCGAAGGCGAGTCCCGCGAAGAACGCCCCGCTCCGTGGCACGTCATACAGGCGCAAGAGGGCGTAGGTGCCCAGCAGGGCCAAGGGCGGGCACGCCAGCACCGCGAGCTTCATGGCCACGCCCGTGGAGAACAGCAGGCCCAACACCTGCGACGGATGGAAGGGGGCGGACAGCATGATGCCCGCGAACGACTGCCCCAGCCCGTCGAAGGGATACCAGCCCGGAAAGTCGCCATCGGACACGCGCTGCGCCCAGTAACGCCGCAAGGGCGCGTAGACCAGGAGCATGTCTCGCGCGATGAAGACGTCCGCGCTGAAGACGGCTCGGTAGAAGAACAGGCAGGTGAGGCCCAACGCTCCGCCCACCACGGCCCAGGGCCCGCGCGGAATCGAGACTCGGACTCCGGCGCGCTCCAGCGATGCGGGGGGAACCATCCGCGCGGGATTGTTCCCGGTCATGCCGCCTACGTCCAGCCGCGAGTACCGCCTTCGCCGAGAGCGTCATCCAATGCCCTCGTCCCTCCCGAGGCGAGCAAGTCCTGACGCCGATGTGGAGGTCAAGGGCAGTTGGAGCGAAGCCTTTCGCGGCTCCCCGTTCAGGTTGCTGCAACCCTGACCCAGGAGTCCCCCGACATGACCCACCGGCCCGCCCTTCCCCTGCTGTCCTCCGCGCTCTGCGCCCTGCTCCTCGCCGCCTGCGGCTCACCGGCCTCCACCGAGGCACCCGTCCCTCAGGCCATTGAACAGGGCACCCTGCTGCATGAGCTGAAGCTGAGCGACACCCGCTCGGTGCGCTTCATCGAGTCCGAGCCAGGCGAGGTGTTCATCGCCGAGTCGGGCCACATGGACATCGATGCCGCCCACCTCCGGGAGTCGATGAAGGCGGACAACCTCCAGGGCAAGGAGCTGGCGGAGGTCTACCTCGCCCTCGTGCCCGGCGCGAAGCGCTCGGACGTCCCCGCCGCGCTCGTGGAGGCCCAGGGCCGCATCGCCATGGCACGCAATCTCCAGGACCGTCAGGCCGCGCAGGAAGCAGGCCGCGCCGCCGCCACTCCCATGTCGGAAGGCCCGTCGCCCATGGACGCCGAACGGGGCCCCTCCGCGTCGAGCCTCAATGACACCTGGGACTGGGTGGGCGACAAGAACTGGTTCACCACCCACTTCTGCGCCACCACGGCGACGCAGGGCCGCACCTGCATCACTGACTACTGGTACGGCTCCTACAGCGGCGTGAAGGACAACACGGTGTACTTCCGCGCCGTGGGGCTCGCGGCTGGCTTCGACTCCAGCGCGTACTTCTATACCCAGTACAAGTCCTGCAGCATCTGGCCGTGGGAGGGCTGCGAGTGGAAGGTCAACTACAGCACCACCCTCCAGGCTCGCCACTACATGATGGTCACCTGGGACACGGGGCCGCGCTCGCGCTGGGCCGGCATCGACCAGTCGAATGACCGCGTGTACCTGAGCGCCATCTGGAGCACGACGTCCTCCACGCCTCCGCCTCCGCAGGAGCCGTGCGCCGTCTATGCCCGCGCCCACGCCACCACTTGCTACAACATCGACGGCAGCATCTCCTCCATCTCCAACACCCTCTGCGGGGACGCCTGCGCGGGCTCGTACTCCACCGCCTCCGCGTGGGCCACCCAGGCGCTCGGCACCCAGACGTGCCTGGGCGCCTACGCGGGCTGCTGCCAGTACTACGTCGACCAGAACTTCAATCGCTGCGGGGGCTGAAGCACTCTCTTCGTGGCCTGGGCAGCGTGCACTCACACCGCTCAGGCCATGAGCCGCCCGCTCCGGTGGAACAGGCCCTGGCGCGGAAGTCCGTCAGGTTCCTCCTGTCCCGGAGAAGAGCCTCCGTGATTCACTCCCGCCGTGCGCTTTGAACTCTATCGAGAAGTCGACCGCGGCGACCCAATGACAGGCAACGCTGTCCACGTGGGCCCTGACGACAAGCGCCACGGAATGGGACGTCGGGACCACCACCCCGTCATCGAGCGGTGCGAGCTCGTGCCGCCCAAGGGCGTCGACCCGCTCGCCACCAAGCTGGTCTTCCTTCCGTACTTCCGCGAGACGAAGCCCGACACGACGCTGGGCGAGTTCTTCAAGGCCCAGGCAGCGAGTGACTCATCGCGGCTGCGGGAGCTGCTTCCCGCGAGCCTCGAGGGCTACCTCCGCCACCCCGAGGACACCCGGCCATCCCTCGGCACCCTCATCGAGCCTCACTCCCAACCCACGAGCGTCCTCGTCGCGTGGAGCGGTGAGCAGCACTGGTACACCGACCAGGTCTTCTATCGGATGGAGGCCATCGACGACTGGAAGCACGGCGCGTGCACCGACGTGGTCGAAGGCTCGCTCCAGGACTTCCTCCACTTCTCGCCGCTGGTCCAGCTGCGCTTGAGCGAAGGGCTCCCGCAGCTCCAGCACCCGGAACGCACCCGCCTGCTCTCCGCGGGCGACCGGGTCCTGGCGCTCTCGAAGTCACCAGGCATGCCCAACACCCGGTCCTTCTCGCTCGAGTTCTTCGGAGACGGCGGCTTCCGGCGCAAGACCACGCTGGAGGGAGAGAAGACGGGCGCCGACGTGCACCGACTCACCACCCTGCTTATCGCCGCCAGCAGGCTCGCTCCCATCCCGCTGGCGCCGCTGCCGCCGCCGTTCATGCATGACGCGCAGACCGTGTCGGTCTCCTACCCCGCCAGGCGAGGCCTCCAGAGCGTCACGCTGGCGTCCGACACGCCTTCCGACGTGAAGGCCCTCATCGAGCAGATCGCCGCGGCCTACGACCTGGAGCTCTGAAGCCCGCACCGGGCAACGCCTCCAGCACCGCGAGTCCTCGCGGCGGGCTGGAGGTGCCCCCCTGTGCCTACTGGATGGTGATGGGGATGTTGTAGAGGAAGCACACGGGGACTTTCTGGGGCTTGTACTCCCAGCCCGCCTTGAGTCCCTGGATGATGTCCTCGTCCGCGCCCGGCACGGACTTCACCGGCGTCACTTCGTACACGCTGCCGCTGGTGGAGACGCAGACCTTGTAGATGCCCTGCAGCGTCTGGCCCCGGTGGGACTGCTTGAACACCTCGGACAGGCGCGGCGACGTCTGGCGCACCACGTCACGCTGGATGACGAAGGGCGGCACGTTCTTGGGCTTCACCGGCTCGGCAGGGCCCGTTCCCCCCACCGTCCCACCCACGACGCCTCCCACCACGCCTCCAACGACGCCACCGGCCACCCCGCCCGCCACGCCTCCTTCGACGCCACCCTCCTCCGGGGGGGCCTCGGGCGCCGCGGGCTCGGGCTCCGGCTCCACGGGCTTCTCCACCTCCACCACGGGTTTGATCTCCACCGGCTGGCGAAGCTCCGTGCGGGGCTTCTTCTCCACCTGACGCGGCGTCGTCCTGCTCGGCGCGGGCGGAGGCGGTGGAGGCGGCGGGGGCGGCGCCTTGACGAGGTTGAGCACCACCTCGATGGGCTGCTCCGCCTCGAGGGCGATGGGCTTCACCAGCAACATCAATACCGCCACGACGCCGACGTGGACGGCGATGGAGAAGGCGGCGAAGCCGAGGATTCGTGTGGAGGGAGGGTCGGTTTGCTGCGCGAACATGCCGAGTCAGCACATACCACAAGCCGGGAACGACCCCTCAGGATGTAATCGTGCTGTCCCAGCATAACGAGGGGCTGTCACGTGGAAGCCACTCAACTGATACCTGAGGACCTGAGACTCGTGCTAGAGGGCCGCCACCTCGTCCCCATCCCCAGAGGTTTTTTCCGTGCAGACAAAAATGAAGTGCGTACTCGGGCTCGCTGCAGCCCTGAGTGCGGTGGCGTGTGGTGAGTCGAACGAGGAGGTCGGTGACAAGTACCAGGGAGTCATCGACGCCACGAACCTCGACTCGAAGTTCAGGCCCGTGAGCGGCGTCTACCGGCCCGCGGCGGCTCGGGTGAAGGGCACCAGCGTGCCCTTCTACAACCTGGGTCAGGTCGCCACCGAGCGCAAGGACGACCGGGGCGTGCTCACCAACTCGGGCGTGCCCGTGGATGAGGCCGGACGGCCCTTCCTGCCGGCCAGCCGGGTGGTGGCCACGTCGTACGACTTCGCCGACGGCTGCAAGACGGGCAAGGCGGACTACGACTTCCGCACCGACAGCTTCCCGGAGACGGTGCAGTGGCCCGTCTTCGCCACGCTGCCGTTGACTGTCACCGGCAACACCACGCCCCCCGTGCTCCCCCTGTCGAAGGTGACGCGATGGACGGGCACGGGCGCCCAGCAGTGCAATGCCATCAAGGACCTGGCCTCGCTCACCAAGGGCTCGTTCGGCGGCGCCGCCGAGGAGACGCAGACCCTGGCCCTGCGCGCCATCATCGACGTCTCCGCGCAGCTCAACCCGCTGCGCACCGGCTCCGAGTTCACCGCCCAGGGAGGCTGGTACCGTGGCCTGCAGCTGGCCTACCTGGACGGCGGCCCCGTGCAGGTGGATGAAACTGGCAACGTGGTGACCATGGACGGCGTCCTGGTGAGCCCGCCGACGGGCGCGCCCGCCACGGAGACGCCCGTGTACCTGTTCTCCGCCCTCCCCGGCGAGGAAGGCTGGTCGCCGGTGGTGCGCCTGCGCACCTTCACCGCGACGACGGCGAAGCCCGCCTCCAGCTACACCGGCCTGTGCGTTGACGCCTGCGCGGAGACCGAGCTGAACCTCACCACCGTCACCCGGTACGCCGGCGTGCTCTTCGTCGTGGGGAGCACCCTGTGAGCCTCCCCCTTTCTCCCCAGAGCCCTTCCATGAAGACGACTCTCCTCCGGGGCAGCGCGCTGCTCTTGCTCGCGCTCGTCGCGGCCCTCCCCGTGTCCGCCCTCGCCGCCGGCCAGAACTACGGCCGCATGGCCGGCTACGTCTATGACCCGACGGGCGCGCCACTCGCCGAGGTGCCCCTCACCGTGACGGGCCCCGCGCTGCTGCAGCCCCAGTCGCGCACCAGCGGCGAGGACGGCCGCTTCGAGTTCGACACCCTGCCTCCGGGCGAGGGCTACGTCCTGGAGGTCAACGTCCCGGGCTTCGCCCCCATCAAGAAGGGGGGCATCACCGTCCTGCTCGGCCAGTCCACGCAGGTGGACGTGAAGCTGGAGGTGTTCACCGAGCAGACGGCGGTGGCCACCTACGAAATCGTCGAGAAGGTCAACCCCATCATCAACCCGGACTCCGCGCAGATGGGCGCGGTGATGAACGCGGAGAAGGCGGCCACCTCGCCCGTCTTCACGCAAGTGCAGGCCATGCCCCAGCTCGTCGCGGGCGTGGGCAACGGCAACGCGCCCAGCCTGCGCGCCGGCCTGTCGCGCTACGGCAAGTTCTTCATCGACGGCATGGACACGTCCGACGTGGTGGACGGCAGCATCAGCTCGCCGATGAGCTTCTACGCGGTGGAGAACTTCGAGGTCATGACCGGCGGCCTGGACGCCCAGTACAACTCGCTGGGCCTCATCCAGAACGTCGTCAGCAAGAGCGGCTCCAACAAGTTCACCTACGACGTGACGATGATTCTCTCGCCGGCGTGGGCCAACGCGAAGTACCGGGGCGCGGCCAACCAGAACCCCAACGTGGCCAACTACACGCAGAACGAGGTGCCGCTGTCCGAGACGGCCTTCTACAGCCCGCTGGTGGGCGTGGGCGGCCCCATCATCAAGGACAAGCTGTGGTTCTACGTCTCCGGCCAGTGGAACTTCTCCAAGCGCGACACGCCGCTGGGTGAGGAGAGCCGCACGTCCGACACGCAGACGCGCCTGGCCCGCCTGAAGCTCACCTGGCAGCCCACGCCGAAGGACCGCCTGTCCCTGGCGTTCAACTACGACAACAACACCATCACCAACCAGGTCGGCACGACGTTCGTCACCCCGGAGGCGGAGACGCAGATCGACCGCGGCGGCTTCTTCGCCATCGTCAACTACGACCGCAGCATCTCCGACAACGTCCTCTTCCAGCTCCAGACGGGCACCACCTACAAGGACATCTGGCAGGGGCCCATGGACGAGGACTCGCAGGACATCGCCCACACCTACAACAGCGTCACGTACCGGAACGCGGGCGCGCTGCGCAACGAGGTGGGCAATCTCGTGACGGAGAAGCGCATGCGCTACCAGTTCGACCCGACGCTGCTCTTCAAGCTCAAGAACCACCAGATGAAGGCGGGTCTGCAGTTCAGCTACCTGAGCGGCGACAAGACGGCGCAGGTGATTGGCAACCAGCGCTTCAATGACCGCAACGGCGAGTGCAACCCCGAGGACCCGTCGACCTTCGCGTTCTGCAACGAGCGCCTGGACTTCTACAACACCGACGGCGTGCAGGCCCCGCTGACCACCGAGGCCGGCACCCTCATCTCCAGCGCCTTCCTCCAGGACCGCTGGAACGTCAACCGCTACCTCACGCTGGTCGCGGGTCTCCGCGCGGACGTGGGCCGCCTGTACGGCGACGACAACCTGTTCATCACCAACCTGGTGGGAGTGGGCCCGCGTCTGTCCGCCACGTACGACATGTTCGGCACCCGCACCACCCTCATCAAGGCGCACTACGGCCGCTCCAACGAAGTGGGCGACGTGTTCATCGCGCAGCACGCCAACCCGGAGCTGACCACGGTGCGGTCCACCTTCGCCGGTGGCGCCTTCGCGGACTGTGGGCCCGACACCACGGGCAACCCACAGTGCAGCGTGTCGGGTGGGGCCTCCGGCCGCTACTTCGACAAGACGAGCCACACGCCGCCGCACGTGGATGAGCTGGCGCTCGGCCTGCACCACGCCATCACCGAGGGCTCCGTCATCGGCCTGGACCTCACCTACCGCAAGTACTCCAACATGTGGGTGGACGAGGAGATGAACCGCATCTGGGATCCGTCCGGTCAGCGCGTGGTCGGCTACGTGGACGGCGTGAACCACACCATCGTGAAGATCCACAACCCGGATGACGCCTGGCGCGACTACAAGGGCATGGACCTGTGGGCGCAGGGCAAGACGGGCCCGTGGGATCTGCTCGCCAGCTACACCCTGGCCTACAGCAACGGCACGGTGGGCGACTACTTCGACGGCTACGGCGTGAATCCGCGCTTCAAGCGCTTCTTCGAGGGCCCGTCGCCGGAGGACATCCGCCACACCATCAAGGGCGCCATCGGGTACACCACCCGGTTCGGCCTCGATTTCGGCGTGCGGTTCAACTACCGCACCGGCGCGCCCATGTGGATGTTCCAGGAAGGCACCGTGGACCGGCAGCGCGTGGTTCGTTCGGAGCGCGGCACCGGCCACTCCTACAACACCAACACCGGCATCCCGGACTTCAACGACCCGTCGGCCGTCTCCGAGCTGCGCCAGCCGAGCCAGTTCCTGTTCGACATCCAGGCCCGGTATGACCTGAACCGCATCGTGAAGACGAAGGAGACCAAGATGGAGCTCACGCTCATCATGTTCAACGTGCTGAACAACAGCGACGTCACCTTCGTGCAGGAGCAGTACCGCCCCACGAACAACCGCTTCGGCACGGCGACCAGCCGCCGCAACCCGATGCAGGCCGAGCTGCTGCTGCGCGTGCGCAACTAGCCACACCCGCGCACGTTGGGGCCCTCGCTTCCGGAAGTCTGACGGACGGAAGCGAGGGCCCTTGAATCTGGCGGGGTCGACGTTCTAGACGGGCATGTGCCTTCCGCCCTCCGTCCCTTCCGCCTCGGGCTGCTGTCCGCCCTCCTCGCCGCCTGCGCCTCCCCTCCTCCGCCCGTGCCGGAGGCCGCCGCCGTGGCGCCCCCGCCCGCGAGCGAGGCGAAGGCCGCGCCGGAGCCCCTGCGCATCTCCCTGGTGGGGACCAACGACCTGCACGGCTGGGTGATGCCCTCCAAGGCCACGCTGCCGGATGGCACCAGCGTGGAGCAGGGCGGGCTGGCGACGCTCGCGGGCTACCTGTCCATCCTGCGCGCGGAGAACCCGGACGGCGTGCTGCTGCTGGATGGAGGAGACCTCTTCCAGGGCACGCTCGCCTCCAACCTCACCGAGGGCGAGGTGGTCATCGGCGCGATGAACGCGCTCAAGTATGACGCTTCGGCGCTCGGCAACCACGAGTTCGACTACGGGCCCGTGGGGCCGCGCTCGGTGGCGCTCGAGGGGGATGACCCGTTCGGCGCGCTCAAGGCGCGAATCCAGCAGGCGCGATTCCCGGTGCTCGGGTTCAACGTCACCGACAGCCAGACAGGCGTGAGTCCCACCTGGCTGGGCAACGAGGGCACGCTGCTGGTGGAGCGGCGCGGGGTGCGCATCGGCATCCTCGGGCTGGCCACGCCTCACACGCCGCAGGTGACGAATCCGGTGAATGTGGCGAGCCTGCGCTTCGCGCCCCTGGAAGAGTCGGCGCTCGCGGCGGCGAAGTCCCTGCGCGCGCGCGGGGCCGAGGTGGTGGTCGCGGTGGCGCACGCGGGCGCGGTGTGCAAGCGCGGGGACAACCCTCGCGACGCGTCGTCCTGCGACCGGGGGGACAGCGAGATTGTCGAGCTGCTGGAGACGCTGCCCGAGGGGACGCTGGACGCGGTGGTGGCCGGGCACACGCACCAGCCCGTGGGCCACTTCATCAAGGGCACGCCGGTCATCGAGACGTCGGGCCGGGGCCGCGCGTTCGGCCTGGTGGAGCTCTTCGTGGACCCGGCGACGCGCAAGGTGCTCCCCGAGCGGACGCTGCTGCAGGGCTCCATCCCGGTGTGCGCGCGCATGGACGCGACGCTGGGCACGTGTGACGAGCGGAAGCTGAAGGCGGCGAAGGGCCTCCAGCTCGTCCCCGCGACGTTCCGTGGGAGCGCGGTGGTGGCCGACGCGGCGCTGGAGGCGCAGCTCACCGAGGCATTCGCCCGCGTGGAAGTGGAGCAGAAGCGCTCGCTGGGTGTGCGCGTCCCCGCCCCGCTCACGCGCAACTACGACGCGGAGAGCGCACTCGGCAATGTGCTGGCGGATGCGCTGCGCGCGGTCTCCAGGACGGACGTGGCCCTGCTCAACAGCGGTGGCCTGCGCGCGGACCTGCCGGCGGGAGACCTCACCTACGGCGCGGTCTACGAGGTGCTCCCGTTCGACAACACCCTCGCCATCCTCACCCTGTCGACGGAGGAGCTGAAGCGGCTCCTGGAGGCGGGCTACGGACGCAAGGGCACCTTCCAGGTGTCGGGGCTGAAGGTGAAGGTGGAGCAGTGCAACGGCGTGCCGCGGCTCGCCTCCGTCACCCTGCCGAACGGCAAGCCGCTTCCGGCCAGCAAGCGCTTCCGCGTGGCCATGCCGGACTTCCTGGCGCGCGGGGGTGGCGGACTGGAGGACGTGCTCAAGACGCTGTCGCCCGCGAACATCGACCTGGGAGAGAAGCAGGCGCTGACCCTGCGCGACGCGCTCGTCGAGTACTGGAAGACGCAGAAGAAGCCGCTGGTGGCACCGGCATCCGGCCGCCTCCAGCACGTCACCACGACGGCAGGCTGCCCCGCGGAGGCCCCCGGGAAGCCTTGAGCGAGCGGAGGGAAAGCGTTGCGTTCTCGACGCCAACCGAGCCTGCCCTTGCAGGCCATCAGCGGTACGCCGTGCGGCGCGTGCGTCAGGCAGCTTCCCTGGAGACAACGGCGCTGAGCAGCGTGGCCACCTCCTGCATGAACACGTAGTCGAGCGTGTCTGGCGTATCGGTTGCGCAGTGGTAGTGCGGGTTGCGGAAGTTGGCGGTGTCCGTCCAGAGCACCGCCGGCTTCCCCGCCGTCCAGAACGGGAAGTGGTCACTGCGCCGCAGGTCCGGCAGGAGGACATGGAGCGGTCCCCACGTCTTCGCTGTCAGCAACCGCAACCCGGGCGACTCCGCTGACTTGATGGCGCTGTCCATGATGGCATTGGAGCGCCCCTTCCCCACCAGCCCGAGGAAGTCGGGAGTCCTGAGGCTCTGGGGCACCCACGGAAACGGCAGGTCCTGAACCGGGCCCGAGCGCTTGCGGAAGCCGACCATCTCCAGCACGTGCGCCATGCGCAGCGTGCAGGGAAGCGCGGGCAGCCCATGGGCCACGAAGTCACGGCTGCCCAACAGGCCATCCTCCTCCGCGTTGAACCCGATGAAGCCCACCAGTGGGGCGTCATCGGATTGCGCGAGGACACGCGCGCACTCCAGCATCACCGCCAGGCCGCTCGCATTGTCATCGGCGCCGGGGCAGTCCGGCACGCTGTCGTAGTGGGCGGCCACGAACGTCACCGGCCTGCCCTCCGCGTGTCGCGGCAGCGCGACGACGTTTCGATATCGCCCCTGGAGCCGCACCGACAGGCCGTAGCGCTCGAAGGCCGCCCCGAGCTCATCACGCACCCAGACATTGTTCCGGGCATTCGCCACGTTGTGCCGGGGGACCGCGAGGTGCTCGACCCACCGGCGCAGGCGCCCCTCTTCCGGCATCGCCGCCCCTCGGGGCAACGGAATCACTTCCTCGACGGCTCGCTCTTGAATCCACATGGTTGACTTACAACGTAAGCTTATGACGTAAGTCTGTCAAGGCAGCCATGAAACAGGCCAACAAACGCGAACCCCTTTCGAGAGAGCGCATCCTGCGGGCGGCACTGGGCATCGTTGACCGTGAAGGGCTGGAGGCCATCTCCATGCGGCGCGTGGGGCAGGAGGTGGGCGTCGAGGCGATGTCCCTCTACAACCACGTGGCCAACAAGGCGGCCATCCTGGATGGCCTGTTCGAAATCGTCCTCGCGGAGATGCCGGCGGCGACGAAGGCAGCGTCCTGGCAGAGCGCCCTGCGCGACAACGCCCGGGCCTTGAGGCTGGTGCTCCGCGCCCATCCGAACACGCTGCCCCTCTTCGCGACGCGCCCCGCCGTCACGCCCGCGTCCATTGTCCACGTCGAAGCGGCGCTCGACCTGCTCCGGAAAGCGGGGTTCAGTGCCGACGAGGCCCTCTGCACCCTGCAGGTGATGGTGGCCTTCGTCGTCGGCCACACCGTCGCGGGCTACTCGCCGACCCGGCCCGAGGAGCAGTCCCAGCCCGCCTACGAGCAGCTCAGCGAGCAGGACTTCCCCCGCGTCCACGAGCTGGTGGCTGTCCTGGCACGTCACGACATCGAGAAGGAATTCGAGTTCGGACTCGAGGCCATGCTCGCCGGGCTCGAGGCGCGGCTCACGAAGCGCAAGCCGTCCCGGAAGGAGTGATTCCGGGGCCTGTCCGAATCAGGGCGGGGTTCGCCCTATATGCCCTCTACCGTGCGCTTCAGTGGGTCCGAGCCGGGCCCGCGATATTCCGAACGGAGCCGATGGCATGCGGGCACAGGGACAGCACGACGGGGCGCGGGACTTCGACTTCCTCATCGGGACCTGGCGGGTCCACAACCGCCGGCTCAAGGAGCGACTGAAGGGGTGCACGGAGTGGCTGCCGTTCGAGGCCACCGCCGAAGAGCATCCACTGCCGGGTGGGCTCGGCAATCAGGAGACCTTTCGCAGCGAGTTCTGGCCCGGCTTCGTGGGCATGGCGCTCCGCGTCTACAACCCGGCGACGAAGCAGTGGTCCATCTCCTGGGTGGACAATCGCAACCACACCATCGACCCGCCCGTGCTGGGCGGCTTCTCCGGCGACGTGGGCCTGTTCGAAACGAACGACACCTTCGAGGGCCGCGCCATCCGCGTGCGCTTCACGTGGACGAAGCTGGGCCAGGACACCGCGAGATGGGAGCAGGCGTTCTCTCCCGACGAAGGCCAGAGCTGGGAGACCAACTGGGTGATGGAGTTCACGCGCACGAAGGAATGAACGTCCAGCAGACCTCAGGAGGCGCACTGTCGCGCTAAGCTGTTCCAGCTCGGGATGAACCGTGCGCCTCCTCGCGAGACCCGAAATGGCATGGGGCAACCTGAATCCGGCGTACCTGCCCGCTGGGACACGCGTGGGGCCCTGGCTCGTGCTGGAGCACCGTGGACGCGGCGCTCACGGCACCGTCTATAGCGCGGTGTCCATCGGCACCGGAGAGCCGCGCCCCGCCGCCCTCAAGCTCGCCGCCACTCCAGACGACCCTCGCTTCCAGCGAGAGGTCGAGCTCCTCGCCCTCCTCCATCACCCAGGCATCCCCCGCCTGCTGGGGCATGGGACCTGGGTGTCACCCGAGGGGCGTCCCCATCCCTATCTCGCCATGGACCTGGTGGACGGCGCGTCGCTCTATTCCTGGGCACGGCTCGTGTCGTCGACACCTCGCCGCGTGCTCCGGGTCCTCGCGGCGCTCGCTCGCGCACTCGAGGCCGTCCATGCAGCAGGCGGCGTGCACCGGGATGTGAAGGGGACCAATGTCCTGGTGCGCTCTTCCGACGAGCACGTCTTCCTCACCGACTTCGGCTCCAGCACGCACCAGGGCGCTTCCCGCCTGACGTGGCGCGCGCATCCACCCGGAACCTCCGCCTACCGCGCTCCGGAGGCCTGGCGCTTCGCAACGACAGTCCACCCTTCAGGGGATGACCACTACGCAGCGGGCCCAGCGGATGACGTCTTTGCATTGGGAGTGACTGCCTATCGGCTCGTCTCCGAGAGGTACCCGCCCACCTGCGACCCTCGCGACGAGGACTCCCGCTGCTGGTCCGACAAGACAACAGGCCCGCGTCCTCCACACGTCCTCAACCCCCGGTGTCCCACCGAGCTCAGCCGCCTCATCTCCCGGATGCTCTCCACCCAGCCCGCCGCGCGCGGCAGCGCCCGGGAACTGGCCGATGCCCTGGAACTGGCGGCCCGGGAGCTGGGACCCGAGGCGGATGTGCAGCTCCACCTCTGGAAACTGCCTCCCGTCCGGCGCCGTGTGCTTCCGCGGTCCTGGCGTCCCTGGCTCGCGATAGTGGGCCTGGGCTGCGTGCTTGGCGCTGGAGCCGTCTGGCGCTGGCAGACCGTGTCCGACAGCAAATTCTCGGAGGAATGGACGAAAGCCCATCCGATCAAGGACGACTCCGACACGGTGGCGGTCGGCGACGCCGCGATGACCGCTCCCGCGTCCACCTCGGACCTTCCCTCCGTCTGGATGACGCTCGCCACGGACATGCCCACGACGCCCTTCCCCGGGCAGCTTCGTCCGGACTCCAGCGGCCGCTGTCCCCGACGCTCCCAGGTCGCCCTGCGTGGGGGCTGCTGGCTCAAGCTCGATGTCCCGCTGAAGGACTGTGACGACGACAGCTACGTCTACAAGGGCGCATGCTACTCGCCGGTCTTCCCGCCTCCGAGACCCGCGACCTCGAACCCGGCACTCCGAGACGGCGGCCCTTAGTCTCGTATTATCATTGCCCCTCCGCCCGTAACCCCTCCATGGGGTGGCGAGGACACGGGACAGTCGGAGCCACCGCGCTGACCGCTCCCGTGCCCTCCCGCCGGACCTGCTCTCTGTCCGGATGACCCGCGCAGGGATGGAGAGGCCTTCGCCCCATCCATCCAATCCTTAACAGTTAGCCAGATTTTTACGGTATTGCATGTCTTGAACAGGGAAATGCTCGGCGGGCCGTCGCACTGTCTTGGCTGGCCTGCCAGGCGGACGGCGCATCCTCGTTGTCAGCGAAACGAGCCCCCATGTTCAAGAAGGCAGCAGTCTTCGCGGTGACCTGTGGCGCCTTGTTGGTCGGCTGCGGTACGGACCCGCAGGCCGAGAACGAGGAGATCATCTCCAACCTGCTGGAGGCCGGCTTCCCCGCCGATGACATCCTCATCGCCGATGACGCCGTGTACGTGGGCCGCGACGCGCACGTCACGCTCGAGGCGTCCCGAGAGATGCTCCAGGCCACCTCGGAGAGCCCCGAGCAGTACCGCACGACCAACCTCGTCGGAACGGGCGTGACGAAGATCTGCGTCAACTCCACCGCCGCGTTCGACAGCTATGCCCTGCTGAGCCAGGGGCTCGACCTGGCCATCGCCAACTACAATGAGCGAGGCCTGCGCATCACCTTCGCGCGCGGCCCGGCCACCGGCTGTACCGCGAACATCACCGCGCAGACGACGACGGGCACCGGCGGCTCCGCGGGCTTCCCTTCGGGTGGCCTGCCCTACGGCATCATCAACATCGGCACCGGCCTGAACAACTACAGCGCGGACGTGAACGAGCACGTCATCACCCACGAGCTGGGCCACGCGGTCGGCTTCCGTCACTCGGACTACTACAATCGCAGCATCAGCTGCGGTGTCGGCGGTGACGAGGGCGAGGCGGGAGTGGGCGCCATCCACATCCCGGGGACGCCGACCACCGCCGTCGAAGGCGGATCCGTCATGAACTCGTGCTTCCGGACCACCGAGACTGGCGAGTGGACCAGCTCCGACAACACCGCGCTGGACTACCTCTACGGAGGCACGGTGCAGAGCTGCGCGAGCATCAGCTTCACGTCCTATCGCGGGCAGAACGGAACGCAGATTCGCTGCAGCTGCCCGGCGACGAGCGGGGGAACGGTGTGGGGCACGGACCTCTACACCGATGACTCGAACGTCTGCGCGGCCGCGGTGCACGCGGGTGCGATTCCCGCCACCGGAGGCACGGTTGTCGCCACCATCCAGCCGGGACAGGGCAGCTACACCGGCACCACCCGCAATGGCATCACCACCCTCTCCTACGGCGCCTGGGCGGGGAGCTTCT
>Ga0126314_10000080_pt1 | contig 51545 bp, 35 predicted proteins | sample Plot105B_FD_92535 | JGI IMG/M metagenome (GOLD analysis project Ga0126314, IMG submission 92535) | Serpentine soil microbial communities from UC McLaughlin Reserve, CA, USA - Plot105B | ecosystem: Environmental > Terrestrial > Soil > Grasslands | place: USA: UC McLaughlin Reserve, Lake County... | reverse complement strand
TGCGCCTGCCCCTGCCCGAGGACCCCGAGTACTTCATCGGCTTCCTGCTGACTCCGGTGGACGCGCCGAAGTCGTCAACGAAGTCACCGGAGGGGAAAGCCGACGCGGTGCAGGAGGTGACGATTACCGTCCAGGGCGGCTACCAGCCGAGCGAGGTCACGCTGAAGCAGGGTGTGCCCGTGCGACTGCGCTTCGTGCGCAAGGACTCCGGTGGGTGTGGAGACGAGCTGCTCATCCCCGACTTCGGCATCCAGCGCCCCCTGCCTGGCCTGTCGGAGACAGTGGTGACCTTCACTCCGGACAAGGTCGGCACATTCCCCTTCACCTGCGGCATGCAGATGATGAAGGGCATGCTGGTGGTGAGATGAGCGAGGACGCCGAGGCGACGCGGGAGGACGGTGACGCGGTGACGCGCGCGCTGGTGGAGAACCATCGCCAGTTCCTCGCCTTCGTGGAGCGACGCGTGGGCGACCGCGCGACGGCCGAGGAGCTCCTCCAGTCCGCCTTCGTGAAGTCACTGGAGAAGGGCGACACGCTGCCGGAGCCCGAGGGCGCGGTGACGTGGTTCTACCGGCTCCTGCGCAACGCCCTGGTGGACCACCATCGTCACCAGCAGGTGGAGGCGCGGGCCCTGGCTCGCGAGGCCCGCGAGGCGGAGGAGCCCGCGGAGGACCCCGAGCTGAAGCAGACCGTCTGTGCCTGCGTGGGAACGCTCCTGCCCACCCTCAAGCCCGAGTACGCGGAGCTGGTGCGACAGGTGGACCTGGAGGAGCGCGCGGTGCCCGACGTGGCGCGTGAAGTCGGCATCTCGCCCAACAACGCGGGCGTGCGCCTGCACCGCGCGAGGCAGGCCCTCAAGAAGCAGCTCGAGCGGAGCTGTGGCTCCTGCGCGGCCCATGGCTGTCTGGACTGTTCGTGCAAGGCCCGCTCCTGAACAGGCGAGAGGCAGGCCGCTCGGGCGGTCGGAGAAAGCACTTGCCGAAGCGCTGCCTCCACCGTTAACTCTTCGCGAGGTGCCGAGGGGCGCCTTCCCGAAAAGACGACGTCACCCTCGTTTCTCCCGGCAGGCCCACAGTTTCCGATGAGTTCCTTCCACGGCCCGTGACACGGGTGGGGCCGCCAACGAGGGACTTTTCATGGGAACCGTCTCACGCCGCGCCGAACCCCTCACCCTCCACGAGTGCAAGGTCCGCGCTTCGCTCCTGCTCAAGGAGCTGGGCTCGTCCGACTCAGCGCGAGCCACGCGGGCCGCGGAGCGACTGCGCGCGCTGCCTGCCTTCGCGGGCCTGGCTCTCGGCGAGGTGCTCGCGCGTCGGGACACGGTGCAGCGCAAGCACGTGCTGGCTGTCATCGCGCGAGAGCAGGGGCATGCCACCTGGAGTGACTTGAAGCACGCGCTGGAGGCTCGGGACGCGCCTCGGGTCGACTTCGAGCGGCTTCTCGCGCGAGCGGGCCCCACCTTTCTCAACCACTGGTTCGCGACGTACGAAGAGGCCGTCGCTTCGCTGCGCGTCTCGGGAGGTCATCTCTTCCCCTTCCGTGAGCAGTTCTTCGTCTGCCAGCCCGCATTGCTGACCGCGCTGGGCCTGGACCCGTCCGACGTCGACTGGAAGCTGGCGGGGCCGGACTGGCTGGCGCCGTTGGATGCACAGGCGCATGCGCGGCTGGAGCAACGCCTGCTGAAGCTGTGCGGCGCCGACACCGCCGAACCCCCGTCTCCTCCACACCAAAGGAAGTCCGCCATGTCGTCCACGGATTCGAGCCGAGCGCGCCGCTCGGACCTGAAGCGCGAGTACAAGGAAAAGCCCCCGCCGATGGGCGTGTATGCCGTGCGCAATCGCACCAATGGAAAGGTGCTGGTGGGCGCGTCGCTCAACGTCCAGGGCATGCTCAACCGCATCCGCTTCGAGCTGACCAGCGGCATGCCGCGCATCCCCGCGCTCCTGGAGGATTGGAACCGCCATGGCGCGGACAGCTTCTCCTTCGAGGTGCTCGACGTGCTGGAGCCTCCCGAGGAGCCCGGCACGGACCTGAGGGCGGAGCTCCAGGTGCTGGAGAACCTGTGGCTGGAGCGCCTCAAGCCCTACGGAGACGCGGGTTACAACGAACCTCCGAAGTGAGCAGCGGAGGCGGGGCGTGCGCACCCTTTCCAAAAGTCACCTGTAAGAGCTGGCCGGGTGTCTCGTTGGCCTGGGTGAAAGGAGAGACGCACCATGAACCGCCACTCTCACCCTCGCTCGCATACCCACTCGCCTCCGACGCCCCCCTTGCCTCCAGGCGAGGGGGCTCACGCTGTCGACCCCGTCTGCGGGATGAGCGTGGACCCGTCCGCTCCCAAGGGCGGCAGCCTGACGCATGACGGGCACACCTACTCGTTCTGCAACCCGAAGTGCCGGGAGCGCTTCCGCGCGGACCCGGCGCGTTTCCTCGCGCCCGAGGAGCAGCAGGAGCCAACGCCCGCCGCGCCGGGGACGATGTACGTGTGCCCCATGGACCCGGAGGTGCGTCAGGACCACCCGGGGGCCTGCCCGAAGTGCGGCATGGCGCTGGAGCCGGAGACGCTCTCCGTGCCGGAGACGCACGTCGAATACGTGTGTCCGATGCACCCGGAGGTGGTGCGGGACGGGCCGGGGAGTTGCCCCATCTGCGGCATGGCGCTGGAGCCGCGCACGGTGCTGCCGGAGGACGTCCCGGACCCCGAGCTGAAGTCCATGTGGCTGCGCTTCCGTGTGGGCCTGGGCCTCACGGTGCCGCTGCTGGTGCTGGCGATGTCGGACATGATTCCAGGGCAGCCCGTGCAGCACGCGGTGCCTGCCTCGGTGCTGGCCTGGGCGCAGCTCGTGCTGGCCACGCCCGTGGTGCTGTGGGGCGGTTGGCCCTTCTTCCAGCGGGGCTGGGCCTCGGTGCGCAACCGGCACCTCAACATGTTCACGCTCATCGCCCTGGGGACGGGCGCGGCGTATGTCTTCAGCGTCTTCGCCACGCTCTTCCCCCACGTGTTGCCGCAAGGACTGCGCACGGGGCATGGAGGCACGGCGCCGCTCTATTTCGAGGCCGCCGCCGTCATCGTCACGCTGGTGGCGTTGGGTCAGGTGTTGGAGCTGAGGGCCCGGCACGCGACGTCGGGAGCCCTGCGCTCGCTGTTGAGCCTGGCGCCTCCGGTGGCTCGGAGGGTGCGCGAGGACGGGCATGAAGAGGACGTGCCGCTGGCGCACGTGCATCCAGGGGACCGGCTGCGCGTGCGGCCGGGCGAGAAGGTGCCGGTGGACGGTGAGGTGCTGGAGGGCGCCAGCGCGGTGGACGAGTCGATGGTGACGGGCGAGTCGCTCCCGGTGGAGAAGTCGTCGGGCGCGAAGGTGACGGGCGGCACGGTGAATGGCACGGGCTCGCTGGTGATGCGGGCCGAGCGGGTGGGCAAGGATACGCTGCTGTCGCGCATCGTCCAGCGGGTGAGCGAGGCGCAGCGCACCCGCGCGCCGATTCAGCGACTGGCGGACAAGGTGGCCGGGGTCTTCGTGCCGGTGGTCATCGTGGTGGCGGTGGTGACGGCGGTGGTGTGGGGCGTGTGGGGCCCGGAGCCTCGGCTGGTGCATGCGCTGGTCAACGCGGTGGCGGTGCTCATCATCGCGTGCCCGTGCGCGCTGGGCCTGGCCACGCCCATGTCCATCATGGTGGCCACGGGACGGGGCGCGCAGGCGGGGGTGCTCATCCGTGACGCCGCCGCGCTGGAGCGCCTGGAGGCGGTGGACACGCTGGTGGTGGACAAGACGGGGACGCTCACCGAGGGCAAGCCTCGCCTCGTGTCGGTGGTTGCCTCGGAGGGCTTCGACGAGGCGACGCTGCTGCGACTGGCCGCGAGCCTGGAGCGTGGCAGCGAGCACCCGCTGGCGGAGGCGATTGTCTCCGGTGCGAAGCAGCGTGGCGCGGTGCTGACGACGGTGGAGGACTTCCGCTCGGACACGGGGAAGGGCGTGGTGGGGCGGGTGGATGGCGTGGAGGTGGCGCTGGGCAACGCGGCGTTGATGGCGGCGCATGGCGTGGAGGCCACGGACCTGTCGGCTCGCGCGGAGGCACTGCGGCAGGAGGGGCAGACAGTGGTGCTGGTCGCGGTGTCGGGGCGTGTGGCGGGGCTGCTCGGCGTGGAGGACCCGGTGAAGGAGTCGACGCCGGAGGCGTTGGCGCTGCTGCGTCAGGAGGGCTTGAGGGTGGTGATGTTGACGGGGGACAGCCGCACCACGGCGGAGGCGGTGGCTCGCCGGCTGGGCATCTCCGAGGTCATCGCGGGAGTGTTGCCGGAGGGGAAGGGTGACGTGGTGAAGCGGCTCCAGCAGGAGGGCCGCGTGGTGGGCATGGCTGGGGATGGGGTCAACGACGCGCCGGCGCTGGCCCAGGCGGATGTGGGTATCGCCATGGGGACGGGCACGGACATCGCGATGGAGAGCGCGGGGGTGACGCTGGTGAAGGGGGACTTGAGGGGCATCGTCCGGGCGCGGCGGCTGAGCCAGGGCTCGCTGCGCAACATCCGGCAGAACCTCTTCTTCGCCTTCATCTACAACCTGCTGGGGGTGCCCCTGGCGGCGGGCGTGCTGTACCCCGTCTTCGGCCTGCTCCTGAGCCCCATCTTCGCCAGCGCGGCGATGAGCCTGTCCTCGGTGTCGGTCATCGTGAACGCGCTCCGGCTGCGGCGGCTGAAGCTGTAGGCGGAAGGGGGCTTCCCGTGTGGGTGCCGACTGCTCGGCCCCCGACGGGAGGCCCGGGCGCTCAAGGGAAGACGTGCACCGGCCGTGCGCGCCATTAGACTGCGTCCCATGAGCTCCCGCGAGGAGGCTCGCACCCCAGGTGCGGCCGCCGGTCACGTCTCCGTCGTTCACCTGCCGAATGCCTGGTTCATCCTCTGCGCGTCGCGCGAGCTGGGCGACAAGCCGCTGGCGCGCACGCTCCAGGGCACGCCGCTCGTCCTGTTCCGGGGCGAGGGTGGCAAGCCCGGTGCGCTGATGGACCGCTGCCCTCACCGCAACGTGCCCCTGTCGCTGGGCCGGGTGAAGGAGGGCCAGCTCCAGTGCGGCTATCACGGCTGGCGCTTCGACACGGGCGGGCAGTGCCGCGCCATTCCGGGCTTCCTCGGCGAGCCCGAGGCCCGCACCCGCTGCGCGACGTCCTATGCGACGCGCGAGCAGGATGGCTTCGTCTGGGTGTACTCCACGCCGGGCGCGGAGCCGACGACGGAGCCGTTCCGTTTTCCGCTGCTGGACGCGCGTGAGTACACCACGGTGAGGCGCGTGCTGCGCGCGCCAGGCTCGCTGCATGCCACGTTGGAGAACACGCTCGACGTGCCGCACACGGCCTACCTGCATGGTGGCCTGTTCCGCACGGAGGAGAAGCGCAACGAGATTGACGTGGTGGTGCGCCGGAGCGCGGACAAGGTGGAGGCCGAGTACATCGGCGAGCCTCGTCCCAGCGGTGTCGTGGGTCGACTGCTGGCTCCGGGCGGCGGCGTGGTGCAGCACTTCGACCGCTTCCTGATGCCGTCGATTGCCCAGGTGGAGTACCGGATTGGCGAAGGCAGCCACATCATCGTCACCTCGGCGATGACGCCCGTGTCGGACTGGGACACGCTGGTGTACGCGGTGGTGACGTTCCGCCTGCCGCTGCCGCGCTGGCTGCTGCGCGCGGTGCTTCCGGTGGCGATGCCGGTGGCGCTCCACATCTTCAGCCAGGACGCGCGCGTCCTGCGGACCCAGACGGAGAGCATCCGCCGCTTCGGTACGGAGACGTATGCCTCCACCGAGATTGATGTGCTCGGGCCCGGCATCCTCCGCCTGCTGCGCGCCGCCGAGCGCGAGAAGCCCGGCGCCGTCGCGGATGCCGTTCATGAGACTCGGCTGAAGATGCGGACCTGAGTCGGGCCGTCAGCGCGAGATGGGCACCCCCTGCGTTGGTGCCTCACCCGCGTCCGAGTCCCGCGGGTGAGGCGGGCAGCGCCTTGGGCGGGGCATTCACGTCGATGCCGTCCTGACGCAGCTCCTCCGTGTTCGCCGCCACCGCCAGCGTGCCGGGAGGATTGTCGTACCAGCCCGGGTCACCATCGCCGTCCAGCCGCTCGCGCACCTTGAGCACGGTGAACATGCCGCCCATGGTGATGACGTCGTGCTTGCCGCGCGCTCCGCTCATGGGGATGGAGTTGGCGGGCACCGGCATGCCCATCTCCACCATGTCGCCCATGCCTGTCTGCCCCATGGTCATGTAGCCCGGCAGGAGGGTGCGCACCTTCGCGTCGAGCCCACCCGGCTTCACGCCGATGAGGTTGGGGATGTCATGTCCCATCTGGTTCATCAGGTGGTGTGTCATGTGGCAGTGCATGGCCCAGTCGCCGGGCGCATCGGCCACGAACTCGACGGTGCGCGTGCTGCCCACCGGGACGAGCACGGTGGTCTCCGGCCACTGCGCGGACTCGGGGATGCGTCCCGCGTCCGTCTCCGTGATTCGGAAGTGGTAGCCGTGCAGGTGGATGGGGTGATGGTCCATCGCGCTCAGATTGCCCAGGCGGATGCGCACCAGCTCGCCCCGGCGCACCACCAGCGGCTCCGTGCCGGGGAACGCCTTCGCGTTGAACGTGAGCAGGTTGAAGTCCGTCATCTCGTTCGGGTCCGGCCGTCGCGCGCCGGGGTCCACGCGCCACTCGTGCAGCATGAGCGCGAAGTCGCGGTCCACGCGCGGGCCCACGGGACGACGTGGGTGCATGATGAACAGCCCCACCATGCCGAGCGCCATCTGCGTCATCTCGTCATGGTGCGAGTGATACATGCCCGTGCCGGACTGGCGGATGGTGAACTCGTAGCGGAACGTCTCACCCGGGGCGATGGACTTCTGGTTGAGGCCGCCCACACCGTCCATCCCGTTGGGCAACAACAGGCCGTGCCAGTGCACGGTGGTGGGCGCGGGCAGCCGGTTGGTGACGTAGAACCGGACACGGTCGCCCTCGACGACTTCGATGGTGGGCCCGTGCACCTGGCCGTTGTAGCCCCAGCAGTGGACCTTCAGCCCGGGAGCCAGCTCGTGTTCGACCTCCTCGGCCACCATGTGGAAGACCTTCACGCCGTCCACGAGCTTCCACGGCAGCTTCGAGCCGTTCGGCACGATGACGGGGCGATAGTCCCGATTGGGCATTCCGGGTGACAGCCAGTCCCGTCGGCCTGTGCTCGGCGGGGACGCACGTGACGCGGCTTGCGCCTGGGCGACACCACCTCGGAGCAGCAACGCACCACCCGCGAGCGTGGCGCCAGCCGTCGCCAGCATGCCTCGTCGGGTCATCGCGCCCGGAGCGGCCGTCGTCTCCGTCGTGTTCTCCGCATCCTGCGCGCGAAGAGAGGAATCAGGGGGAAGGGGATTCATGGAGTCACTCCGTGGCCAGGCGCGGGGGGATGGCCGTTTCCAGAAGGGGGTTCGGTGGGAGGCATGGGGCCCGAAGGCGAGGACTCAGGAGCGGTCGACTCCGGCGGCCGTTCGGATGACGGGGGCGTGGCGTCGCTCGGAGCGCCCTGACGTGAAGTCGTGCCGGGCAGACTGCCGCCGACGAGCTGCTCCAGCTCCGCGCGGGCCATCCAGTAGTCGCGGACGGTTTCGATGAAGGCGCGGTACGCCTCGACCTGGGACTGCTTCGCATCGAGCAGCGCATACAGGCCAATCTGCATTGCGTTGTATTGAAGCTGGGACTGCTCGACGACCTTCTCGCGCAGGGGCAGGACGACGCGCTGGTAGCGTTCGGCGACGCCTCGGAGCGTCAGCAGCCGGGCCCTGGCGGCGCGAACCTCCGAGCGAGCGTTGATGGACAGCTCCGCGAGACGGCGCTCGCCCTGGCGATGCTGGGCCTCCAGTTTGGCGATGAGCGCCTGTCGCTGGTCGAAGATGGGCAGCTCCAAGGTGAGCGTGGGACCGAGGAGTCGTGGGCCGTTCGCGTCCCGGTGCGTGTGGACTCCCACGTCGACGCGGCCGAAGAAGCGCGTGCTGCGCGCCAGCTCCAGCGCGTTCCACAAGAGCTGGGTCTGCTTGCGCGCGGCGTCGATGTCGAGCCGCTGCCGGATGGCGAGCGACTCCAGTCGCTCCAACGTCGCCTCCTCCTGGGGCGGTGCCGGGAGCTTCTCGGAGATGGCCCACTGGGTGCGCGGCCCCCACAGGCCCAGCAGCCGATTGAGCCGCTCGCGGTCCTCGACCAGCGTGAGTTCCTCGCGTGCCAGCTCCAGCCGGGCTTCCTCGGAAGCCGCCTGCTCCGTGGCCAGCTCCAGGTCGGTGATGTTGCCCGCGCCGTGCTGCAGGGAGGCCAGCTCGGCGGCGGCCTCGGCGGCCTGGAGGACCATGCGGCGCAGCTCCACGAGCTGCTGGCGCGCCTGGACTTCGCTGAACACCTTGCGCACCTCCGCGGCGGTGGAGAGCGCTTCGTGCGCGACGCGCAGCGTGTCCGCGATGAACTGCTCCTGGGCCACGCGCTTGCGCAGCGGCAGGGTGAACAGCTCCACGAAGCCCTGCACCAACGAGAACTCCGTCTCGCTGACGCCGTCGTTGTTGAGCGGGAAGCCGATGCTCGCGTCAAACGTTGGGTTGGTGAGCAGTCCCGCTTGCACCATGTCCGCCTGGGAGACGCCCAGGTCTTCATAGGTGGATTGCAGGGCGGGGTTGTTGAGGAGGGCCACCTCCACGGCGTGGTCGGAGGTGAGGTCGTCCTTCAGCAGTCCATCGAGATGACGCGACACCTCCGCGTCCTCGGGCGTGCCCTGGTTCCACCGTGTCTTGCGGCCGATGCGCTCCTCGACGAGGGTGGCGACCTCCGCGTGGCCCCGCTCTTTCTGGATGGAGGCGCAGCCGCCCGCGAACAGCAGCGCGCAGGCGAGGGTGAGCAGTCTCACGGATGGGCTCCGTGTCCTTCATGGCCGGGAGCGGGCTTCTTGGACGGCGCGGTGTCCTCGGGCTTGGTCGGCGTCAGCTTCATGCCGCACTTGGGGCAGGTGCTGCCCGGCTTGTCGGACTGGACCTCGGGGTGCATCGGGCATGCGTAGACGGTGGTGCCCGCGTCTGGTGTGGCGGGCTTCTGAGGGTCGGAGTGCCGCGCATGCGAGTCCGACGAAGGAGGCGTTGCAGCGAGCGCGGTGGGCAGAGAGGCGGGCGGGGACTCGGGCGCATCGGGGCTCGACGGGTCCACGGCGGGAGCGAGCCTCTTGGGCCCGGAAGCACAGGCGGCGAGCGTGACGAGGCTCGCGAGGACACAGAGGAAGGAACGCATGAAGGACCTCGAAGGGGCGCGCCGCGAAGGCGCCAGGAACGCGTCGCTGTTCAGCAAGGCCCAGGCCACGTCGACCCAGGAGACAACTCCGCGGATTGACGACGTGCACGAGGTGATGGGCCGCGAGGTCCGCGGGGCCCGGTGTAACCGGGGTCATCACACTGTGATGGCCGGAGTGATGCCTGGCTGTTCACCGGCGCACTCTGAACCTCGACGACCCGCGCATCTGGCCACGCTCCTGTGCGCCTACGAGCGCTTCTCGGAGATTGGCGGACGCACGCCCTCTTGAAACACGAAGCGCGGGGAGCGTCCCGTAAAGGACCCTCGACCCGCGCTTCACCACCGTTGCTTCAGCGTCTGACGCTCAGGAGATGCCCTTGCGCAGCCGCGCCCAGTCGAAGTTCGGCGCCGGGTCGTTCTTGCGCCCCTTGGGCACCGCCACGTCCGCGTGACCGACGATGTTCTTCATCGGCACGTCGTACTTCTCCTTCAGGTGGCTGGTCAGCTCGGTGAGCGCCTTGTACTGCGCCTCCGTGAAGGGCGTCTTGCCGCTGCCGTCGTTGACGATTTCGATGCCGATGGAGCGCGCGTTCACGTCCGTGGGGACGCCGTGCAGCTCGCTCTTGCCCGCATGCCACGCGCGCTTGTCGTCACCGACGAGCTGATAGATCTTCCCGTCGCGGTCCACCATGTAGTGCGCGGACACGCCGCTGTTCGGGTTGCGCATCCACGACAGGTCGGCCTTGCCGTCGTTGGACGCCGTGTGGTGCATGACGATGGTGTCGATGTCCGCGCCCTTGCGGCTGTCGGAGTTGGGCGAGGGCGCGCTGATGACCGGCGGCTTGGCGCCCGGCTTCGTGGGCGTCGTCGGCGTCGTCGGCGTGCCCCCCAGCGCCTTCTTCAGCGCCGCCTGCGTCTGCTCACCGTAGTAGCCCGTGGTGGGCAGCTTCTTGTCGCCCTGGAACTTCTTCACCGCCGCTTCGGTCTGCGCGCCGAAGGTCCCAGGGCCGGTGTTCACCTGCGCCTTGGTCAGGTAGCCCAGCTTCACCAGCGCGTCCTGGAGCTGCTTCACCTTGGGGCCCGTGTCGCCCTTGCGAAGTCCCGCCGGAGGCGCGGTGACGGCAGGCGCTGCGGCCGCCGCCTTGGTGGTGGTGGTACGGGTCGCGGTGGAGGAAGGAAGACGCACGCTCATGAGAGGCCCCGACGTGTGGAATAGGGGAAAATCACGGGATTGTCGGTGCTCCAGGCTGGAAGTTGCCGATCCAAAGCCTGGAACACCTTCCCCGTCTCTCAGGTAACACTCAAGTTACAGTGGGTCTGCGCGCAGTCGCCCGGTGGCGGATCCGCTCTCTCACTCCATGAACAAATGCGTAGAAAGTGGGGAGCACCAGCAGGGTGAACAGGGTGGAGGTCACCAGTCCGCCCACCATGACCACGGCGAGAGGCCGCTCGATTTCCGTCCCCTGCAGGGGCAGCACGAGCAGCGGCAGCAGGCCGAGGATGGCCGTGGCGGCGGTCATCAGCTTGGGTCGGACGCGACCGAGGCTCGCCTGACGGATGGCGTCATCGAAGGGCAGGCCGCGCGAGAGCAGGTCCTTTGTTTGTGACACCAGGACCAGACCGTTCTGCACGGCGATGCCGAACAGGCCGATGAGCCCCACCAAGCTCGAGACATTCCACGTCTCTCCGGCGATGAGCAGCGCGAGGATGCCCCCGACGAAGGCATCCGGGAGCGTGGCGAGAATCACGAGCGCCTCCGCCACCGAGTCCAGCGCCAGGTACAGCAGGATGAACACCGCGAGGATGGCGACGGCGATGGCCATGGCCAGGGACTGCGCGGCGCGCTGCTGACTCTCCACGCGCCCGCCCACGTCGAGGAAGTACCCGGTGGGCAGCTTCAGCTCGGCGGCCAATCGCTCGCGCACCTCGGCCGCGGTGCTGCCCAAGTCCCTGCCGGACACGCTGGCCTCCACCGCGAGTCGACGACTGCCAGCCTCGCGGCGCACGCTGCCCGCGCCGAAAGTCTCCTCGATGGTCGCGAGCTGACTCAGGGGGATTCGCGTGCCGTCATGCCCATCCACCAGGAGGTTGCGCAGCGCCTGGAGGTCTCCCCGCTTGTGGTCCGCCAGTCGCAGCACCAGGTCGTGCCGCCGCTGGCCCTTCCACACCTGCGAGGACTCCTCACCCACCAGTCCCACGCGGACCGCGCGGATGACGTCGCCGGGCGTGAGTCCCACCCGCGCCACCGCGGCGCGATTCACCGTGATTCGAAGCTGCGGCAGGCCGCTGAGCTTCTCCACGCGCAGGTCCTCCACGCCGTCCACCTTCGCGAGGATGGCGCGAGCCCGCTCTCCCAACGTGGCGAGCGTTTCCAGTTCCGGCCCGAAGATGCGCACGGACAGGTCCGCGGGGCTGCCGCCGAGGCCCTCGTCGATGCGCATGCCCAGCGGGGTGGTGAAGAGCGTGGTGACGCCGGGCACTCGCGCCACGGCGACGCGCAGGTCCGCCTCCAGCTTCTCCAGGCTTCGGCCCCTGTCCTTCTTGAGCACGACGAGCACGTCCGAGACGGTGTGAGGCATCGGGTCCTCCGTGCGCTCGGCGCGGCCAGTGCGCCGCACGACGTCCTCCACCTCCGGGAAGCCGAGCAGCACGTCCTCCACCAGGTGGTTGAGGCGGTCCACCTCCTCCAGTGACGCCTCGGGAGGCAGCACCGTCTGGAGGAGGAAGGCGCCCTCGTCCAGCCGGGGCATGAAGTCGCTGCCCACCGCGAAGGCCAGGCCCAGCGCCGGTAGGGTGATGGCGAGCGCCACCAGTCGCACGAGGCCCGCCCTGCGCATGCACGCGTCCAACATCGGCGCGTAGGCCGACTTGAGCTTGCGGATGAGCCACACGTCCTCGGGCTGTCCCGGACGCGGGGCCTTGAGCAGGAGCGACGAGGCCACGGGCACCAGCGTGAGCGCCAGCGCCAGCGACGCGGCCAGGCACGCCACCACCGCGGCGGCGAGGGGCTGGTACATGCGCCCTTCGATGCCCGTCATGGCGAACAGCGGGATGAACACGGACACGACGATGAGCGTGGCGAAGGCGATGGGACGCCCCACCTCCAGCGACGCGGCCAAGGCCTCCTCGCGCACGGACCTGCGGCCCGCGCCCTCGCGCAGGTCATGGATGATGTTCTCGGTGACGATGATGGCCGCGTCCACCAGCAGGCCCACGGCGATGGCGAGCCCGCCCAGCGTCATGGTGTTGATGCCGATGCCGGCGAGCTTCAGGAGGATTCCCGCCAGCGCCAGCGACAGGGGCAGGGTGAGGGTGACGATGAGCGCGGCGCGCCAGTCTCCCAGGAGCGCGAACAGCACCAGCACCACCAGCAGCGCGCCCAGCAGGATGGCTCGGCTGACGCCACCGAGCGCCTCGTCCACCAGCTCCGACTGGTCATAGACGACGCGCAACTGCACGCCCTTGGGCATCGACTGCTCCAGCTCTTTGATGGCCTCGCGCACGCCCTTGGCCACCCGCTGCGTGTCCGCGCCGAACTGCTTGATGACGCGGCAGCTCACCACCTCGCCCTTGAGGCGGTGCGCGATTCCCCGGCGCAGCGCGGGGCCTTCGCGCACGTCGGCCACGTCCGCCAGCAACACGGGCGTGCCCGCGCGCAGCGCCACCACCGTGCTGTTCAGGTCCTCCACCGTCTCCGCGCGGCCAATCGCTCGCACCGTCCACTCCATGGGGCCCTGCACCACGAAGCCGCCGGATGCGTTGAGGTTGGCGCCCTCCAGCGCGTGCTCCACCTCGTTGAGGCTGATGCCGCGCGCCACCATCTGGTCCGGGTCCAACAGCACCTGGAACTGCCGCAGGTAGCCGCCCAGCCGCTCCACGCCAGCGACACCGGGCACGGCGAGCAGCCGGTTCTTCACCTCGAACTCAGCCAAATCCCGCAGCGCCATGAGGTCCGCCGCGCCGGGCTCCGCCTCCAGGGTGAACTCGAAGACTTCGTTGAGTCGGCCGGTTAGGCTGGAGACGAGGGGCGCGTCCGTGCCGGGCGGCAGCTCGCCCTGGGCCTGGGCCACGCGCTCGGCGACGTACTGACGGCTGCGGAAGTAGTCCGCGTCCGGCTCGAACTCCACCGTGACTTGCGTGACGCCCAGTTGAGATGTGGAGCGGATGCGGCGCACGTCGGGCAGGCCCGCGAGTGCCACTTCCATGGGAATGGCCACCGCCGTCTCCAGCTCCTCCGCGCCCATGGCGGCGTTCTGGACGATGACGTTGAAGATGGGGGCGGACAGGTCCGGGAAGACGTCGCGGCGAAGTCCGTGGAGCGCCACCGCGCCGAAGGCGGACAGCGCCAGGGCCAGCACCACGGTGAGGCCGGGCCGCGCGAAGGACGTGCGCAGCACGCGTCCCACCAGGGAAGACGTGGGCTCAGTGGCCATGGTCTTCACCTCCTCCGGCGGACTTCTCGACTTCCGCCTTGAGGAGGAAGGCGCCGTCCACCACCACCTGCTCGCCGACCTTCAGGCCGGAGAGCACCTCCACGTGGTCTCCCAGCGTGCGGCCGCGTCCCACTTCGCGCCGCTCGAAGGAGCCGCGCTCTCCGGTGGGCAGGAAGGCCACCCAGCCGTTCTCCAGTCGCTGGAGCGAGGCGGTGGGCACGGTGGTGATGGTGCCATCCGGGCTGCCGAGCGGAATGGAAGCGGTGGCGGACATGCCTGGCTTGAGCAGGCCCTCACGATTCTCCAGCACCAGCCTCACGGGGATGGTGCGCGAGGACGCATCCACGCGCTGCCCCACGTGGCCCACCCGCGCCGTCAACTCCTTGCCCGGGAAGGCGGCGAAGGTGACGCGCGCCTCGGCGTCCTTCTGGATGCGCACCGCGTCGCGCTCGAAGGCGTGGACGATGAGCCACAGCGAGCCCAAATCACCGATGCGGAAGAGCGGATGCTCCGCGTCCGCCATCTGTCCCATCCTCGCGTCGCGCTCGATGACGGTGCCGGAGATGGGCGAGCGCAGGATGAAGCCCGGAGTGCCCGCGCGCAGGTCTTCTTCGCTCGCGCCCAGGGCCGCCAGCTCCGCTCGGGCCCCGGCGACCTCCGCCTCGGCGCCCGCGGCTTCCACCTCCGCGGCCTGCACGTCCTTCTGCGCGACGATGCGCTCGGCGGCGAGCGCGCGCTTGCGCTCGGCCGTCTGCCTGGCGGCGGTGGCGCGGGCCTTCGCGGACTGGAGCGCGGCGCGGGCCTTGCCCAACTCAGGGCTGCGCAGCTCGGCCAGCTTCTCGCCTTCCTTCACCTCCTGGCCGGTGGTGACGAAGACGGTGCCCACCCGGGCGGAGATGGGAGACGCCACCTCCGCGTAGGCGTCCTCGCTGAACATCAGCTCGCCCAGCGCGGTGACGCTCTCTCCACCGGGTCTCGCCGACGCGGGCGCGGTGGTGACGCGCAGGTCGCGCAGCATCTCCGGCGCGATGTGGACGTGGGACTCGTCGTGTCCCTCGTCATGTCCCTTGGGCTCGGCGCCTTCTTCGTGCGCGTGCTCGTCTTCGTGCTCTGTCTTCTCGGACTTGCAGGCGGCCAGCGTGAGGAGGGCGGACAGGAGGAGATGAGAGGGCTTCATGGCAGGACTCCTGTCTCGACGGCGAGCTGCACTCGGGCGAGCGCGGCCTGGAGGTGACTGTCGAGCAGCGCCACGCGCGTCTCGAGCGTTTCACGGCGGACGAGGAGCAACCCCGCGAGGTCCATCTCCCCGGCTTCGTAGGACCTGCGTGCGAGCGACTCGTTCTCGTCGAGCAGCGGCAGGGCCTCTTTCTCCAGCACCTCCAGCGCCTGCTGACGCCGGGTGTCGCGGATGCGGGCGGCCTCCACCTGGACGTCACGCGTGCGGCGCGCGGCCTCCAGCAGGGTGCGCAGCCGTCGCACGCGGGCCTCTCCCGTCACCTTTGCTTCCTGTCCCCGGGAGAACACGGGCAGCGGAACACTGAGGGTGCCGAGCCACGCTGTCTCGTCCACCTCCTTCTCGTAGCGCACGCCCACGCTCAGGTCGGGCAGGGCCTCCGCGCGTCCCAGTCGCAGCTCCGCCTCGGCCTGGGCGAGCGCCGACTCCAGGGCGCGAACATCCGCGCGCTCGGAGGCGCTGGTTGTTGGTGCGGCCACCGGCAGGGAGGAGAGCTCCCGGAGCGCGCCGCGCACCGCGAGCGGCTCCTGGAGCGACAGCCCGAGCCAGGCGCGCAGCTCGCTGAGCAACGCCTCCTCCTCGCCTTCGGCCACGACGACGGCCGCGTGCGCTCGGGCCTGCGCTACGCGCGCCACGTTGACGTCCACCACGGGCACATCGCCCGCATCGAAGCGCTTGCTCGCGGAGCTGGCCAGGTTCTTCGCGGCCTCCTCCGTGTCGCGCATCAGCCGGGAGAACTCCCGGGCGTAGAGCGCGCGCAGGAACGACGCGGCCACCTCGCCGAGCACCCGCCGCTCGGCGTCCTGCTGCTCGGCGCCTTCCCGGGCGAGGCCCGCGCGCGCGGACTCTCTTCGCGCGCCCTGCTTGCCTCCCAGCTCGAAGGGCTGCGCGAGCCCGAGCGAGAGCTGAAGGCCCCGGGCGCCATCCTCCATCCTGCGCGGGCCCACCTCGGCGTTGAGGGTGGGGTTGTCACGCAGCCAGGGCGAGGCGCCGGCGACGGCCCCCTGTGCCTCGGCGACGCGGCCCGCGGCGTCCAGCAACGCGGGAGCGCGCTCGCGGGCCAGGGCCAGGGCTTGTTGGAAGGACAGCTCGGAAGGTGAAGCGGTGCTGGCGCAGGGCCAGACCAGGGCGGCGGCGAGCCCGAGGGCCACCGACGCGGAAGGATTGAACACGGAAGAAGACCTCGCGAAAGGGAAGCGAGCGTCAGGCGCGAGGTGTCCCGGCACTACCTGCCGTGGACGCACCTCACCTGGAGTCGCTCGCGCGAAGAGACGGACACAGCCTCAGGCGAGGAGGGCTTTGGGGACGTGGAGGATGTCGTCCAGGTCCGCCGAGGCGGGCGCATCTTCATCCTGAAGGACGAGACGCGGCCGGGGTGCTTCCAGGAGCAGCGAGGGAGGGGAGACGGGCGCGGCGATGGAGCGCACATGGCCGCAGCAGGTGCAGTCCGCGCAGTCCGGCGCGCACTGACCACTCGCATCGTCATCCGGGCAACGCTGCGCGCACACGGTCTCCGTCGCGTCGGCGATGGCCATCCACAGGCCACCCTCCGTCGGGGCGAACAGCAACAGGCTGAGGCACAGCCAGATGCGTGTGAGCACGATGACGGCTTCTAGCATGACCCCGGACGCCGCGCACGCGCATGCACGCTCTGAGTGAACCAGACATCGGATGGCGGGGATGCCTGCTCGTCCGCCAGGGCCGGTGGAGTGTCGTCACACCGGCCCTTGGCGTGAGGGTGTGTCAGGCGACGCGCACGGGCGCGGGCCGGCCCAGAATCAGCTCGGTGGAGAAGTAGCGCTCCATCCGGTCCGGGAACACCGTCACCACCTGCGAGCCGGGGCCCAGTCGCCGCGCGGCCTCCACGGCCGCCACGTAGTTGAGGCCGGAGGACGGGCCCACGGGGAAGCCTCGGCGGATGAGGGCGCGCGCGGTGCACATGGCCTCTTCGTCCGACACGTCCAGCTCCACGCGCCCCGGCATGTCCGAGTCGCGGTACAGCTTGGACATGCCGTCCACGACGCCGGGCACGCGCGGACTGAAGCTGCAGCACTCGATGTCGCAGCCGAGCCCCGCGATGGGCCGCGCGATGAAGGCCGTCACCGGACAGCCCGCTTCCGCGAACGCCTGGTACAGGCCCACCACCGTGCCGCCCGTGCCCACGCCGCTCACCACGCCGTGCACCAGCCCGCCCGGAATCTGGGAGAGAATCTCCTGCCCCGTCCACACGCGGTGCGCCTCGGCGTTGTCCGGGTTCTCGAACTGGCGGGGCGCGAAGGCCTTGCGCTCCCGGGCAATCTCCTCGGCCTTCTGGATGGCGCCACGCACGCCCTCCGCCCTGGGCACCAGCACCACGTCGCCGCCATAGGCGCGGATGGTGAGCACGCGCTCGTCGGTGACACCCTCGGGCATCACCGCGGTGAAGCGCACGCCCATCTGCGCGCTCGCCAGCGCGAGCGCGATGCTCGTCGAACCGCTGGACGCCTCCACCACCTCACCGCCGGGCTGCAGCTCGCCCATGCGCCAGGCCTTCTCCAACATGTACCGCGCGATGCGGTCCTTCGTGGAGCCACTGGGGTTGAGGAACTCCAGCTTGCACCAGATGGTGGGTCCTTCCGGATCCAACCGGACGGGGACGAGCGGCGTGGGAGCGATGGCCTGGAGAAAGCGGCCATCCGCGGGCAGCGGGCGACAGGGAGGGCGCATGAGGTCTTCCCTATCGCGAATCGACCCAGGCCGTTAGCCTCTCGCGCATCTTCCCGACGGACGGGGCTTCCAAGGGCTGTCCGCCCGGCCTGTAAGGAAGCACCCGTGGGTGGCGATGGATGTGGCGCGACCGGGTTCCGGCGGGTACGAAGGAGTACCTCTGCCCCGTCCTTCATGAGTCCTTCATCTCCGGTCATCCTCAACGTCAATGATGATGTCGCCAGTCGCTATGTCACGAGCCGGGTGTTGGGGCTCGCGGGCTTCCAGGTCGTGGAAGCCAGCACTGGCGGCGAGGCCCTGGTGCTCGCGGACGAGCACACCGACCTGGCCATCCTGGACGTCCGGCTGCCGGACATCAGCGGGCTGGAAGTCTGTCGCCGGCTGAAGCGCGCCCCTCGCACCCGGGGCATGCTCGTCCTGCATCTGTCCGCACAGGCGGTGGGGCCGGGCGACCGGGCTCACGGCCTGGAGCACGGCGCGGATGGCTACCTGGTGGCCCCGGTGGACCCCGAGGAGCTGGTCGCCCAGGTGCACGCCCTGCTGCGGCTGCGCCGCGCCGAGCGAGAAGTCCACGCGCTGTCTCAAGAGGTGGAGCGCCAGCGACGCTTGCTCGACATGGCCATGGCGTCCGCCGCGGACCCCATCGCGCTGTTTGACGCGACGGGACGTCTGCTGTTCGCCAACCAGGCGGCGTATGCGGCGCGCGGCAGCCACGAGGTCCTCGTCTCGGGCGAGTCGCTGGCGGTGCGGGAGGCGAGGGACCCGTCGCTCGCGCCCTTCATCCGGCTGATGGAGGTGGCGCTGCGCACCGGTCAAGTGCAGCGCGGCGCCGTCACCCTGTCGACGGACCAGGGGCCCCGGCACTTCGACTTCACGCTGTCCCCCACGTTGGACGGGGACGGCAAGGTGGCCGCGCTGATGGCCACCTCGCGGGACGTCACCGAGGAGCGCAGCGAAGAGGAGTTCCGCGAGCAATTCATCGGGATGCTCGGGCATGACCTGCGCAATCCGCTCAATGCCATGTCCATGTCCGCGCAGCAGCTCAAGCGCAAGGGCAACCTGGACGAGCGCCAGTCCTCGCTTACCGAGCGCATCCTCACCAGCGCGGACCGGATGGACCGGATGATTCGCCAGCTGCTGGACTTCGCGCGCTCGCGGCTGGGCGGCGGAGTCCCGGTGGTGGCGTCGGACTGCGATGTCTTCGACGTGGCGCGGCGCACGCTGGAGGAGATGCGCGCCAGCCACCCCGGCCGGATGCTGGTGCTGGAGGTGCTCGGGGATGGGCGCGGCGCGTGGGATTTGGACCGGCTGGAGCAGGCGTTCAGCAACCTGCTGGCGAACGCGCTGAAGTACAGCCCTGTGGACAGTCCTGTGCGGATGTGGGGCGAGGCGGGTGAGCGGGAGGTGGTGCTGCGCGTCCACAACGGCGGGCCTCCGATTCCTCCGGAGGAGCTGCCCCACATCTTCGCCGCATGGCGTCGAGGCTCGCGGGCCGTGCAGAACGAGGCGGCGGCGTCCTCGGGGTTGGGGCTGGGGCTGTACATCACCCGACAGATTCTGCTCGCCCATGGCGGCGAGGTGACGGTGGAGTCCAGTGCGTCCGGCGGGACGACCTTCACGGTGCGGCTGCCCCGGTGATGATGACCAGCTGACGTTTGACATGCGGAATGGCTCGCCGTTGCGGGGGGCCATTGCCACCTTTCCGTCATGTCGCCCGAGAAGCTCATCTTCGCGCAGTCCGTGGAGGCCCTCTTCGTGAGGGCCCTGGGTCCCTACCTGACGAAGGAGGGGCGCCAGCGCCTGAAGGGCGTGGGCCTGGATTTGTCGGAGCGGTTGCGGCCGGCCTACTCCCTGGAGCAGTGGCGCGCGTTCCTGCGGGTGGCCGTGCAGGACATCTTCCCGTCGCTGCCGGCGAAGGACGCCTGGCTGGCGCTGGGCGCGCGCTACCTGCAGGGGTTCCGGCAGACACCCGTGGGGCGGGCCAGCCTGTCGCTCGTCACGCGGCTGGGGCCCATGAGGACGCTGGAGCGGGTGCCCTACAACGTGAGGGCGGGCAACAACTTCAACGAGGTGCGGGTGGAGGAGTCCACCGAGGGCGCCGCCACGCTGTGGATGAAGGACGTGGCGGCGGACAACCCGTACTTCTCGGCGGGGTTCCTGGCGGAGTCGCTGCGTGTCGCGGGTGCCGGGCACGTCTTGGTGGAGCCCATCGCCTTCGACGGCACGGCGGCGACGTACCGCATCATCTGGAGTCGGACCGCCTTGGTGCCGGTGGGTGAGGCCGCTCCCGCTCCGGGGGCGTGAGGCCCTCCGCGCTCACTTCGTGAGGAAGGCCCGCAGGTGCTCCCGCTCGTTCTCGAGCGACGCGGTGGTCCACGCGCGCTGGAGTGAGGGCAGGGGCCACAGGTCCATGCGCTGGGGCCGGGTCACGAGTGAGAGCTTGATGACGTGACCTTGCGCGGCGGCGAGCTCTTGCTGGCGCTTCGCGTCCGCGAGCGTGTCCGCGCCCTGCATCATCATGCGCAGGCCCACTCGATACTCCACGAGCGTGGTCTCTTCGGCGATGCGCTCGCCCACGGCGGACAGCACACGGCCCAGTCGCTCGTTGTCCGTGGTTGAGAGCGCCTCCGAGGCGAGGGCTCGCTGGGTGAGGCGGTGGGGCCCGGTGAGCGCCAGCTCTCCCACGAAGGCCGAGAAGGCTCGGGCCTGGGGGCGGGAGACCCGCGCCAGCGTCAGGAGCCGCAGGGCCTCTGTGTGCATCTGGAGGGCGGAGGCGGTCCGATACTCAGGGAGCGCGGCGATGCGCTCCAGCTCGGTGAGTTCCTCCTGCGTGAGGGGCGCTTTCGGGTCGGTGTCTCCCAAGAGCAGGAGCAACCGGAGCTGCATCTCCTCAGGGGCCTCGGCCGCGAGTTTCTGGAGGCGTGGCTTGAGTGTGGCGCGTGCCTTCGCGAGCGCCTCGGGGTGTTGAGGTGTGGCGGTCAGGATGTGCCCGAACGCGGCGCGTAGGAGGATGGGGTCCTTCACGTCGTCGAGGTGCGTGGCGAGCCACTCCAGGGCAGGGCCTCCGCGCATGTTTCCCGAGAGCGCCACGATGAGGCGGACATCGGCGGCTTCGGTGTGTTCCCAGGCGGCTTCGAGCTCAAGCTTGCCATCGCTGGACGAGGTTGGCGGCTCCAGCAAGAGGCGGCTCTCCGCGAACAGAGGGCGCCCTGCCTGGGCCCAGGCGCGAAGGAAGGCGGCATACCAGTCGAGCTTCGGCTGACGGCGGCGCTGCTCCACCAGGGACGTGAGGATGGCGACCTCGGGCTCCTTCGCGGCGACCGCGCGCAGCCGCTTCAGCGACTGCTCCGCCTTGGGCAGCGCGCCTTGTTCGAGGAACACGCACGTCTGGACGAAGAGCGCGCTCGCGTCCTTGGGAGATTCCTTGAGGGCCAGTGCGAGTTCCTTCTGGGCCTCCGCGCCATTCCCGGACCGGGCGTACTCGGATGCGCGTTGGATGCGCGTGGCGGGTGCTTCCGGCGCGGACTCTCCAGGAGGAGTGGCTCCGAGACTGAAAGCCGCGACGACGAGCCACGGGAGGAAGGGTGTGCGCATGTCCCTATCTTAACGGCGTGGTGGCCTGGACCTGGAAGCCGAATGAGCCACGACCTCACCCGGTGAAGCCCTCCTGCGGGCCAGGGTCTACCCCCGCAGAGGGAGTGACGTATTCCGCGACGTGCGTATTCTGGACCTGCTTTTCGGGGGAGCCATGCATGCGTGAACAGACGTTGGCGGTCACCATGAGTGGCTTTGGCTCGCTTCTCGAAGCGGAGTCGGGTAGGGGACTCCGCGTAAGACCTGAGGGGTAATGCCGCGGGTTGGGGGAAGGGCTATCTGCTGTGTTGTTTGGGCTGTCCAATCATTCAGGGAATTCAGTTCCCGGATACCGTGCAAGAGGGGGATGTGAATGGCAACGCTCAGTGCTCGACTGCGTCGTTGGGTGATGATTGTGGGAACGGCCACTGTGCTGGGGGCGGGCGCTGCCTATGCGCAGAGTCGTGAAGTGGCCTGTTGTTATCCCTGCACGTGTCTGCCCAATGGGTCCATGGGCTTTTGCTGTGGACCATGCTAGGGCGCGTCGCCGTTCCCGGGGGTGTCTTCATCGGGGTCGCGCTCCTCTCCTATGTCCTGTTCAACAGCCTCTGGACGCCGGAGGGGGCCGAGACAGCGTCCTGCGGGGCCGCCACGGCCACGGCCTGTGTCGCGGGCACGCCGAAGGAGCCGCGCTCGGAGAGCTATTCAGCCACGCGTGCCCTGGGAGCCCGCCAGGACGCGGCCGAAGGTGTCTCCGCCGTGTCGATGACCTACGTCAACACGAGCACGCGAGTCGCGGACGCCAGGCCGGAAGTCACAAGGACCCCACTCAACCCCATCCACGAGGAGGCGGGCCAGCGAGCACAACAGGTCGCGAAGCTTCTGGATGAGAGCCGGCCCTCGCGTCCGGGGGAGTTGTTGGACTGCTCCCTGGCGGCTGGAGGGGCCTTCCGCTGTGGAGAGTGCGCGACAGACGGGGATTGCCCAGAGGGGCAGGGATGCGTCATCGATTACAAGGAGGGCGCCTTCCAGTGTGCGGCCAGCGACTGTGAAGATGACTCACAGTGCTCCGACGGATTCGTTTGCCGCGTCGCCGCGGGAGGAACTCCGGGGCCGGTGATTCGCCAGTGCCTCCAGGCGGGGACTCGTCGCGCGGGAGAGTCGTGCAGTCGGTTGCCGACGAGTCGCGCGGAGGCTTGCGAGGAGGACTTGTACTGCATCAATCACCGCTGCGGAGCGCCCTGTGTGCCGGGAGCGCCGGGAGCCTGCCCGGAGGGACACACCTGTGAGGAGAGCTCCAGTGGCGCCGCCTGTCTCCCTGATTGTCGGAAGCAGGGATGCTCCGAGGGCGAGCAATGCGCGCCGCTCAATGGGGGCGGCTTCCAGTGTCTGGACCTCGTCGTGGACGAGTGCTCCGACGCGAAGCCGTGCGCGGAGGGGGAGAACTGCATCGTCAGGGGGCGGGCGGGACGCGCGGGACGGTTCTGCGCGGCGGCGTGTGAGTCCTGGCGCTCGGAGAGCTGCTCCTCGGGCCTGGTCTGCGGCCTTGGTGGGCCCACGGGTAGCGCGTGTTATGCGAGCTGCGACCCGCAGGACCTGCGCTCCTGCCCCGCGGGTTGGCTCTGCACGACGGTGTCCGAAGACCTGCAGAGCTGGGGATGTCTGCCTGATTTCATGAGCGGCACGACCTCTCGCTCCTCCCGGCAGACCGCTGTGCCCCCCTCGACGCCGTGAGGCGCTTCCTCACGGCTCCGAAGCTCAGGGCGACGTCTGCCCGAGTCGGGTCGGGATGTCGCGGATGGTGCCGGGCTTGATTCTTTGGAGCACGGACTCTGGAAGGATGTCGAGCAGGTCCGGCATCGCGAAGGCATAGGCGAACTTGCCCTCGTTCTCCTTCCACTGCCCCTCGGCGTGGAGTCCCAAGACCGTGTCACTCTCCATGTCCACGAGCGGCGCGCCCGCGACACCAATCGTGGTGCTGACATCGCTGACCAGCTTTCGGACCTGTTGGGGTTCAAGTCCTTGCTGTGGCGTGAATGACAGCAGCCGACCAGGCATCAGTCGCTTGGTGTAGAACTCATTACCCAGGAGCGGATCGATGAATCCTCGAGGCAGATCGCCGCCCGGCACAGGGTACCCGACGACATAGACATACTTTTCGAGGTGGGTCCTGACCGCGTCCTTGTTCCATTCCAGCTTCACGGAGGGGTGCTGCAACGGGGCGGGACTCGCGAGTTCGAGCAGGGCGAAGGAAAGAGCGCCATACCCGGGAGTATTGTTGACCGCGAAGAGGACCCTTGAGACCTGATGGACCTGTCTCGCGGGGCTCTTGGCGTTGTCGTCGAAGGTGAATTCCCAGGCGAGTGCCGGCAGGGAAGCGGGTGATTCGCGTCCGAGCATCTCGGGTGGAATCTTGTCTCCCACCGTCATGATGATGTTGGGAGCGACGGCGAATGCGGTCTGGTACGCCGTATGGTCGTCGTCAAGGTGTATCAAGATGGAGCCGGTGGCGCGGCTGATGGGAAAAGCCTCGCTCTTCTTGGTGGACTTCAGCACCTGTTTCCAGGTCTCCGAAAGTGGGTCGAGGAGCGCGTCTTCCTGGACGCGAAGCGCGGGACGCGCCTCGGCCATGACCTTGAAAGCCTCGTGTCCGCTCTTCCTCGCGGCCAGCGCGGCCGACGGTGTCCGGGTCTTCATGAGGGTGTACTTCGTTCGGTCGCTCTGGGCCTGGGCCAGGTCCTGCTCGGTCTTCTGTTCCGGGGGCAGCAGCTCGATGACATCCGCGCGGAGGCGATAGACCTCGGGGAAGGTCGCCGAGCCATCCACCATCCGGTTCAGGAAGGCCCGGAGCTTCTTCATCGTCTCCATGCCGTCCGCGCCGAGGCCGCTCAACGTGGCGCTCTTGTCGCGAAGCTCAATGTAGGTTGTCCATCCCTCGGCCCAACCACAGAACTCAGCGCGGGACACCGTAGCCAGGTCCTCCTCGCTGCTCGCCACCTGGGCCCAGATGAGACCGCAGGCGACGTGGAAGGCGGCCTTCCCCACATCGGACTGCCCAGTGACGTCCAGCATCTGACCATCGATGCGTTGACCGGTTGTTTGCAGGGGTCCCCGGTTCCAGTTCGCCGCCACGTAGACCCCGCTTCCACTCTTCTGCACGGTTCCCACGAGCTCGTTGGGAGCGCTGACCCATTGACGGACCTTGGCGAGCATCTGCGTCACGTTGACGCCCTGGATGGTGAGCTCGACCTCGGAGAGCGCACTGGCGGCGCTGCTGAGAGGAATGATTTCCCTCGGCAGGAAGGTGGAGTCGGGCTGGGGCGTGCTCCCTGCTACGTTCCCGGTGGCGGAGGCGCCGTTCGCGGAGGCGGTCAATCGCTGCTCCTCCAGACGGAGGCGGTGCAGCAGATTCCGGTGATGGTCGGAGACCTGCCGTGAGAAGGATGCCGCTTCGGCGGCTTTCTCCTCCCCTGACTCAAGGAACGCGAACTTGCCGACGTAGAGGCGCTTGTCGAACCAGAGCCTGTAGACCTCATTGCAGAATAGAAAGACGAGGCCCAGGCTGAGCACCGTCAGTATGAGGGTATATCCGACCTTCGCCACGCACTCCTGTAGCGTCATCGCAAGAACCTCGGTCGGTGGCGTGAGCCCATGCCGACGAACGTCAGGTGGTGAGGGGGCGGCAGAATGGTAGGCGTGCGAGCGAAGTGCTGACAAGAAACGGGCTGCGGCCACTCCGCGCTCGTGGCGGATTTCCGTCTGGATTGCCTTCGTGGGCTGTCCGCTGAGGGAGCACCCAAGTAGGGCATGTAGGAGCGGCTCCTTCTGCTCCACGCGTGCGTTGACGCGCGCCTGTACCTGTGTTCAGGCTTCTCGCGGAGAGGTGCGCATGCCCCCGCAGATCAGTCTCGACTTCGCCGCCGAGTGCGCCGCGCACCCGGCACTGGCGAACTTCCACCCGGTGGTCCGCCGCTGGTTCGCCGAACGACTCGGCGAGCCCACGCGTCCCCAGGTGGAGGGCTGGCCGCTCATCCAGGCCGGACAGGACGTGCTCATCGCCGCGCCCACGGGCAGCGGCAAGACGCTCACCGCGTTCCTCGCCGCGCTCGACTCGCTGTTCCGGCTGGCGCTGGAGCGGAACCTGGAAGACCGCACGCAGGTGCTCTACGTCTCGCCCCTCAAGGCGCTGGGCAACGACGTGCAGAAGAACCTGCTCCAGCCGCTGGAGGAGCTGCTCTCACGCGCCCGCGCGGAGGGCTACACGCCCGGCGAGCTGCGCGTGCAGGTGCGCAGCGGTGACACACCCGCGTCCGAGCGCGCGCAGATGGTGCGCCGTCCGCCGCACATCCTCATCACCACGCCGGAGTCGCTCTACCTCTACCTCACCGCCGAGCGCGCCCGCGCGACGCTGCGCGGCGTGCGCACCGTCATCGTCGACGAGATTCACGCGCTCGCGCGCGACAAGCGGGGCAGCCACTTCACGCTGTCCATGGAGCGACTGAAGGCGCTCACCGAGACACGTCCGCAGCTCATCGGCCTGTCCGCGACGCAGAAGCCGCTGGATGCCATCGCCGGCTTTCTCACCGGCGCGTCCCACCGAGAGTGCCGCAAGGTGGAGGTGGGCCACCTGCGTCCGTGGGACTTGAAGCTGGAGATTCCCGACGCGGAGCTGTCCTCGCTGGCGAGCCACGAGATGTGGGGCCAGGTCTACGACCGCCTCGTAACGCTGGTGGGTGAGCACCGCACCACGCTCATCTTCGTCAACACGCGGAAGATGGCGGAGCGCGTGGCGCATGATTTGGGCGAGCGCCTGGGTGAAGGCCTGGTGGCGGCCCACCACGGCAGCATGTCGCGCGAAATCCGGCTGGCGGCGGAGGAGAAGCTCAAGGACGGCCGGCTACGCGTCATGGTGGCCACCGCGTCGCTGGAGCTCGGTATCGACGTGGGCAACGTGGACCTCGTCGTCCAACTGGGCACCACGAAGGCCATCTCCGTGCTGCTCCAGCGCGTGGGCCGCGCGGGCCACCACAAGGCGGCCATCTCCAAGGGCATCGTCTTCGCGATGACGCGCGACGAGCTGATGGAGTGCGCCGCGCTCCTCAACGCCGTGCGCGAGGGAGACCTGGACGCGGTCATCATCCCGCGGAAGCCGCTGGACGTGCTCGCGCAGCAGGTGGTGGCCGCGTGCGCGTGCGAGGAGTGGGACGAGCGCGCCCTCTTCAGCCTCTTCCAGCGCGCGTATCCGTACCGCGACCTGACGTGGGAGGAGTACCAGGGCGTGCTGGAGGTGCTGTCGGAGGGCATCGCCGACCGACGCGGCCGCGCGGGCATCCACCTGCACAGAGACAGGGTGAACCAGCGCCTCAAGGGCCGGCGCGGCGTGCGCATCACCGCGCTCACCAACGGCGGAGCCATTCCGGACACCTTCACCTTCAGCGTCACCGCCGAGCCGGAGGGCAAGGTGGTGGGCACGCTGGACGAGGACTTCGCGGTGGAGTCGTCGCCCGGAGACGTCTTCCTCCTGGGCAGCACCGCGTGGCGGATTCAGCGGGTGATGGGCAGCACGGTGATGGTGGAGGACGCGCGCGGCGCCGCGCCCAACGTGCCCTTCTGGCGCGGCGAGGCCCCGGGACGCACGGACGAGCTGTCGCTCCAGGTGGGCCGACTGCGCGAAGAGCTGCTCAACCGCGACGACGCAGCCCGCTTCCTGGAGCAGGAGCTGCGCATGCCGCCGCCCGCGGTGGATGCGCTGCTGGGCTACCTGCGGCTGGGCAAGAAGATGCTGGACGCGGTACCCAGCAATCAGCTCGTGGTGGCCGAGCGCTTCTTCGACGAAGCGGGCGGCATGCAGCTCATCATCCACGCGCCTTTCGGCAGCCGCATCAACCGGGCCTGGGGAATGGCGCTGCGCAAGCGCTTCTGCCGCTCGTTCGACTTCGAGTTGCAGGCGGCGGCGACGGAGGACGGCATCCTCCTGTCGCTGGGCGAGCAGCACTCCTTCCCGTTGGCGGACATCTTCGACTTCCTGCACCCGGACCAGGTGGAGGAGGTGCTGGTGCAGGCGGTGCTCCAGTCGCCGCTGTTCGGCACGCGCTTCCGCTGGGTGGCCACGCGGGCGCTGGCGCTCCACCGGATGATGGGGGGCAAGCGCGTGGCGCCCAACCTCCAGCGCGCGCGCAGCGAGGACCTGCTGGCCGCCGTCTTCCCGGCGCAGGTGGGCTGTCAGGACAACCACGGCGGTGGCGACGTCGAGCTGCCGGACCATCCGCTGGTGAAGCAGACGATGGACGACTGTCTGCACGAGGCCATGGACGTGGAGGGCCTGCGCGAGGTGCTCCGTCGCATGAAGGACGGCCGCATCCGCCTGGAGGCCCGCGACGTGCCGGAGCCGAGCGTCTTCGCGCACGCGATGATTCACAGCCAGCCGTACACCTTCCTGGATGACGCGCCGGCGGAGGAACGCCGCGTGCGCAATGTGGCCCTGCGCCGCGCGCTGCCCGCAGAGGACGCGGCGGCCTTCGGCGCGCTGGACGCGACGGCCATCGCCACGGTGGTGGAGGACGCCTCGCCGCCGATGCGCGACGAGGACGAGCTGCACGACATGCTCCTCCAGTGGGTGCTCGTGCGGGACTCGGAGGTGCCGAAGGGACTGGCGGCTCCGCTGTTCGAGCAGGGCCGGGTGGCGTGGCTGGACCTGCCCTCCGGGCGCTTCCTCGTCGCGGCCGAGCGTGGCAGCGCGGTGCGGGTGCTGTTCCCGGACGCGGTGACGCAGCCGCCGTTGCCGGTGCTGGCGCATGACCGGCCGGTGGAGCGCGAGGCCGCGGTGCTCCAGGTGGTGCGGGGGCGGATGGAGAACGTGGGCCCCACCACGGTGGCGGAGCTGTCGCGCCTGTGCGTGCTGAGCGAGGACGAGGTCAACGCGGCGATGCATCAGTTGGAGATGCAGGGCACCGTGCTGCGGGGCCGCTTCCGTCCGCTGGAGACACCGCTCGCGCCGGGAGAGGCGCTGCCCCTGGAGTGGTGCGACCGTCGCCTGCTCCAGCGCATCCACCGCATGACGGTGGGGCGGCTGCGCCGGGAAATCGAGCCGCTGAGCGGGCGCGACTTCATGCGCTTCCTCTTCCGGTGGCACCACATGGAGGACGTGGACGCGCTGCGCGGCTCCACGGGGCTCATCAAGGCGGTGCGGCTGCTCCAGGGCTACGAGGCGCCTGCCTCCGCGTGGGAGCGCTTCCTCCTGCCCGCGCGCATGCGGGGCTACACACCGGACATGTTGGAGCGCGCCTGCTACGCGGGCGAGGTCGCCTGGGGCCGGCTGACGATGAAGGACCAGCCGAAGCCCGTGCCGGGACCTCGTCGCGGCGCGCCCGTGTCGCCACCGGAGCCGGAGGTGCCCGCGCCCACGCGCTCGCGTGCCTCGCCCACGCGCAATGCTCCGCTGACCTTCACGCTGCGCGAGGACCTGGAGTGGATGCTCGCGGCGGCGCGGCCTCACGCGGTGCTCGCGGATGGGGACGTGTGGACGCCACCGGACCTCAGCGCGGCCGCCAAGGACGTGGTGGCGGTGCTGGAGCGGCGGGGCGCGTGCTTCTTCCAGGACCTGGTGTCCCGCGCGCGACGGCTGCCGGCGGAAATCGAGGACGCGCTGTGGGAGCTGGTGGCGCGCGGCCTGGTGACGGCGGACGCGGTGCAGAACCTGCGCGTGCTCCAGAGCCCGGCGCATCGCAAGCGGCAGAAGCTGTTGCAGCGCGGGGGGCCGGGACGCTGGAGCCTGCTGGCGCCCGCGGAGCCGAAGACGTCCGACGAGGTGATGGACTCGCTGGCGCGCCTGTTCCTCCAGCGCTACGGCATCGTCTGGCGGGATTTGGTGATGCGCGAGGCGCTGGCGCCCACGTGGCGTGAGTTGCTGTTCGTCTACCGACGCATGGAGGCGCGCGGCGAGGTGCGGGGTGGACGCTTCGTGGCGGGGTTCGTCGGTGAGCAGTTCGCCCTACCGGAGGCGGTGGACATGGCGCGCGCGGTGAGGCGGCAGCCGCCCTCCGGGGTGCGCGTGCAGCTCTCCGGCGTGGACCCGCTCAACCTCACGGGCGTGGTGACACCGGGGCCGCGCGTGCCCGCGATGCCGGGCAATGTCGTCACCTACGTGGACGGTGTGCCGGGCGGCGTGGACGCGCTGGAGGACGAACCCGAGGAGAACGTTGGCGATGACACGGAGGGCGGCGGCGGGGTGGCGCAAGCGAGCTGAGAATCGACGTCCGTGTGGACTCTCGGTGTTAGGGTCCTCTCCGCTATTTTCAGGAGGGGGTTCTCTCGAATGCGTCGTCTATTGCTCGTTGGACTGTTGCTGCTCTCGGCCACGTCGTGTGACGAGTCCGGTGATGGTCCTGATGCGGACTCCGGCACCGTCGCGGGGACGCTCACGCCGTTCCGAAGCAACGAGCAGTCTTCCGAGGGAGGCGTCTCCCGGGCCACCCGTCTTCCCTTCGGCAAGGGCGTGCTGGCGCGACTGAAGGAGCAGCTCCGCGGCACGAAGGCGCAGCGGGTGCGTCGCGCGGCGCTGGAGCAGACGGACCCGGGGCTGCCCATCATCCCCGCGCCGCTGGGGCCTCCGCCGCTCGCGCGCATCCCCCAGGAAGACGCGACGATTCCCGGTGACGTCGTCGTCCGTTTCGAAGAGGCCGGCGTGCCCCCCGAGCGCGTGCTGTCCGCCACGGCGCTCCCTGGCTACCGCGCGGTGCACAAGGGTTACGCGAGCGAGCACCTGCACCTGGTGGGCTTCGAGGCTGAGGACGGCCACGCGGTGACGGCGGGCGAGACGCGTGAGCTGGTGTCGAGGCTCGCGGCGGTGCCGGGCGTGAGCTTCACGGACCGCAACCTGCGCATGTACAAGACGGCCGTCCCCGACGACAAGGGCTACGGCCTGCAGTGGCACTACCCCACCATCAACCTGCCGGCCGCGTGGGACATCGAGTCGGGCGCGGACGGCGTGGTGGTGGCGGTCATCGACACCGGCATCGTCTCGCACCCGGACCTCAACTCCCATGTGGTGCAGGGCTACGACATGATTGCCGACCCGACCAACGCGGGTGACGGCAACGGCCGTGACCCGAACCCCGTGGACGAAGGCGGCGATGAGCCGCAGGGGGGCTCGTCGTGGCATGGCTCGCACGTGGCGGGCACCGTGGCGGCGGTGACGAACAACGGCACCGGCGTCGCGGGCGTGGCCTGGAACGCGCAGATTCTTCCGGTGCGCGTGCTGGGCACCAAGGGCGGCAGCAGCTTCGACATCGCGGCGGCCATCGCCTGGGCCACCGGTGGAAGCGTGCCTGGCATCTCCCAGAGCCCGGCCAGGGCCGCCAAGGTGGTGAACATGAGCCTGGGGGGCGCCTCGCCGCCGCAGGCGCTCTACCAGGACGCCATCAACGCCGCCGTCGCTCGTGGCGCCATCATCGTCGTCGCCGCGGGCAACGAGGACGTGGACGCCTCCAACAGCACGCCGTGCAATCAGGAGAACGTCATCTGCGTGGGGTCCACGGGCCTGTCGGGCCGCCGCAGCAGCTTCTCCAACTACGGCGCGCGCGTGGACGTGGTGGCCTCCGGTGGAGAGATGCGGGAGGACCTCAACGGCGACGGGTACGCGGATGGGGTGCTGTCCACCGTGCTGGATGACAACCGGCAGCCCGCGTATGCCTTCTCCCAGGGCACCAGCATGGCGGCGCCGCACGTGGCCGGCGTGGTGGCGCTGATGGCGGCGACGGCGGCCAAGCTGACCGCGGACCTCACGTCCGCCCAGGCGGAGAGCGCGCTGAAGGCCACCGCGACGCCGATTCCCGCCGCGCAGTGCACGGGCGGCTGTGGCGCGGGGCTCATCAACGCGCAAGCGGCGCTGCGCCGCATCCAGAGCACGGACCCGGCGCTGGAGCCGCCCAAGCTGAGCGTGTCGACGACCACGCTCTTCTTCCAGCAGAGCGCGACGCAGCAGCTCACGCTGAGCAACGTGGGAGGCAATCAGGGCGGCAACCTCGTGGTGACGGCCACCGTCTCGGGCCCCCAGCAGTCGGCGGTGACCTTCCCCGGCGGGAGCACCAAGACGGTGCCCGCGTTCGGCTCGACGGCGCTGGACGTGGCGGTGAACACAGCGGGCCTGACGGACGGGGACTACGTGGTGACGCTCAACCTCGTGGGCTCCGGCGCCGCGGGCTCCGCGACGGTGGCGCTGAAGATTGGCGTGGGGTCGTCGGACGACCTGGATGCGGTGGTCGCCTTCGTCTGGCAGGACGCGGTGTCGGGCGACTGGGAGGCCTCCGAGGAGGCCATCACCGTGGCGCGCGCGTCGCGCGGCTATGCCTACTCCCTCGCGCTGGCACCCAGGACCTATTACGTGCTGGCGACCATCGACGACGACGAGGACGGCGAGCTGTTCGAGGACGGCGAGCGCACGGGCTTCTGGCGCAACATCGACTCCTTCGAGCCCCTCGACGTGGAGACCGGCGCCTCCACTCCGAACATCAGCTTCGACCTGCTCCCGCTGGCGCCCATCGACGATGACCCGACGCTGGACGTGGGCGCGTCGTGCGGAGATGACACCGACTGCCCGGGAGGGTTCTGCAACACGAACTTCCCCGGCGGCTACTGCTCCATGGTGTGCAACACGGCGGCGTGTCCCACGGGCTCGAAGTGCTACGTCGTGAGTTCGTCAGGCCTGAAGAACTGTCTGGACAGTTGCTCCCGCCAGGTGGGCACGGGCCAGGGCGACTGCCGCTCGGGCTACCTCTGCTACAGCGACGGCACGGGCATCGGCCTGTGTCAGCCGAGCTGCATCGGCTCGGGCCTCTCCTGCGCGGCTCCCGCGACCTGTCGGTCCGACGGCTTCTGTCGCTGAGTCGCCGTCTGGAGTGAAGCCGGTTCCCGGGGCAGAGAGACCGGGGACCGCGCGCGCTCAAGCCGAAGCGCGAGCGCGTTCGAGCAGCACGGCGCGGCTGTCCACGTTGAGCACCTGGACGCCGCCGGGGAGGGTGGCGAGCGGGGTGTCCCAGTGGGCATGGCCGCAGACCACCAGCAGTCCCTCGTGCGCGCTGACACACTCCCGGATGACGGGACTGCCGCGCAGGCGCGTGCCCTCGACGTCCGGCCCCTGATGCAGCACCAGCAGCTCCGGTGACTCGCGCAGCGTCATGCCGAGCTGTCGCAGGTGCTCCGTCTCGTCGCGCCGCCCCGGCTTGTCCGCGTTGCCGATGATGCCGCCCACGCCGCCCACGCGAAGGCCCTCCAGGTCCACCACGGCTCCGTCGAGCAGGTGGATGCCGGGGCGCTGCTGGAAGCGGGCCTGCTCGCGCGCGCCGCCGAACGTGTCGTGGTTGCCGGCCACGCCCACCACCCAGCGGAAGTGCTCCGCGAAGGCCTGCCAGACAGGACGCACGTCACCGGAGGCTCCGCGCACGTTCGCATTCTCGGCCGAGTACAAGTCCCCCGCGAGCACCACGCCGACGGTTCCCGGCATCGGCAGCTGGCCCAGCTCCCCCAGGATGGCCAGTTCGTCGGCGAGCACCTCTCCGAGCAAGGCCACCGCGCCGTCCTGGAGCGCATGCGGGGCCACGCCCTGGAGGTCGGAGAGCACCAGCAGCGCGGCGACTTCGTCCGGCAGCGCGTCCACCGTGCCGCGCAGCAGGGGAAACCACACCGTCTGAGTGCCCCCTCGCGGCGCGGCGGATTGATAAGGCCAGCTGTGACTCGGTACTTCGTCCAACGTCAGGATTCGCATGGCGCCCCTGGTCGGCCGCCTCCTCACGTTCCTGACAGGGGCTCCCCCAGGTACCTGTTGGCATTTGGCCATTCCCTCCTCGCCCGGGTGAGGCCATGTTGCTCTCAACGTGTCCCTGCCGCAGCGACTCAAGACCGAAACCCGCCCCCACCACGAGCGCGCCGAGTCCGCCGTGCGCCTGCTGGACCCTGGGCTGACGCTCGAAGGCTATCGCCGCCACCTGGAGGCGCTCCACGGCTTCCATCTCCCGGTGGAGGCGCGACTCACCACCGTGCTGGCCCCGGCGCTGCCCGACCTGCTCATGCACGAGCGCTTGAAGGTGCCTTGGCTGGAGGCGGACCTGCGTGGGCTCGGGCATGACGCGCCCGCGCTCTCGCGGCTGCCGAAGTGCCCGGAGCCACCGCCGCTGACGGGACTGCCCGAGGCGCTCGGGGGTTGCTACGTGCTGGAGGGCGCCACGCTCGGTGGCCAGCTCATCCTCCGGCACCTGCGCCGCCACTTCGAGGGCGCCCCCGCGGGCGACTTCGTCTTCTTCCGCGCCTACGGTGACGAGGTGGGGCCCCGGTGGCGCGCCTTTGGCGAAGTGCTCACGCGTGCGTCCGTGGACGCGGCGGACCCGACCTTCGATGACCGCGTGGTGAAGGGCGCCCAGGACACCTTCGACGCCTTCGAGCGCTGGCTCCGGCGCGAGCTGCCTTGAGCGTCGCTACAGGGACGTCAGGCCGCCGCGCAGCATGAAGTACACCACCACGCCCGTCACCGACACGTACACCCAGATGGGCGCCAGCCACCGCGTCACCTTGCGGTGCCGGGGGAACTCCTTGCGCCACGCGAAGTAGAAGGCCACCAGCGCCAGGGGAACGACACCCATGGACAGCAACACATGGCTGGCCAGGATGGACAGATACAGCCCGCGCCAGTCCCCCACGTAGCGCGTGTCACCGTGCACGTAGTGGTAGGTGAGGTAGCAGACCAGGAACAGCGCCGACGCCACGAAGGCCGCCACCATCAGGTACTGGTGCACGCGCCGCGCGCCGCGCTTGATGGCCACCCATCCGGCGATGAGCAGCGCCGCCGCTGTCGCATTCAGGCTCGCGTTGACAGCCGGCAGGAAGCGCAGGTCCACGCCCTCCACGCCGCTGCGTCGGCCCATCAGAATCCAGGCGATGAATGCCAATGCCGCCGTGGAGACGACGGCGGTGAAGACATAAAAAGCCCGGTCGCTCACTCGGGGCTGAAGCGGAGCAGAGGTGGCGTTCGACATGCGCCCTATCTCCCGCGACACGTCCGCCGATGCAACCGACACAGTAGCGATACATTGCTGTGCCGACACGTCGGGTGAAGGAATCTGTTAGCCCGGCTGGATCTTCTCCCGGTAATTCTTGCATACTCAGTTACGGTCGCCCCCGACTCCCCCCTCCACGGAGGTTCCCCGTGCTCCGCGAGCGTTGCCTTGCCATCCTGGCTGGCGCCGCCTTGTTCCTGGCTCTGCCAGCCTCCGCCGATGAGGCCGCTGTCTGCGCGCCCGTCGTCGAGAAGGTCCGTCCCGAAAGACATCTGCGGCAATTGACGCTCGACCTGCTCGGTCGGCCGCCCACTTGGGAGGAGTACAAGGCAGTCCAGGCGAAGGGCTCGGTGTCCGAAGAGGACATCCGCGCCATGATGAATGACGAGTTGTTCTACACGCGCGTGCGCAACTTCCACCGCGCGCTGCTCCGCTCGAACATCAGCGCGAGTGTCTTCGACAACGGCAACTCGCGCCTGGGTGGCAACGGCACGTCCACCCCCTTCGGCTTCGCGAACAATCCGTCCACGGCGCTGCGAGGCGTCAACGGCCAGTCCTGCAACGCGGATGTCGAGCAGAGCTCCTGCTTGACGACGTTGCAGGACGAGCACGCCGAGCCGCTCACGGCGAAGCCGCGCACCAGTTGCACGGACGACATGGGCGTGCCCATGCCGGTCAGCTTCGACTACGACACCAACTACTACACCTGCACGGAGCTGGCGGTCGAGACGAGCAACGCGCTGACGACCTGCGCCCAGCTGGCTGCCTTGCCCGCGACCGACGCGTGGGGGCAGTACCGCTATTTCTGCGACAACCGTGGCGCCGGGACCGCCGTGAAGTCGTACCTGTGCAAGCCCGACCGGCGTCCCGGCAAGCCTGGCATCGCGCTGACGATTGAGACGAAGAACGCGAGCGGCCTGGTGGAGTCCTTCGACCATCCGGACCCCGCGTCCAAGCCGAGCCTTCTGACGCTCAAGCGCTGCACGCTGGACCTCGGCCTCAACAACAACATCAGGGGCTCCTTCGCGCCCATTCGCGGCTGCATCCAGCGCGAGGGCTACGTGACGAAGCCCGCACCCTACTGGGCCCCTGCGGGCTCGCCAGAGACGGTGAAGGTGTGCGCCATCGAAGCCCAGGAGCGCGACCAAAACCCCTGGACGCGTGAGTCCTGTGAGACGGGCCGCTTCGCCAATGACCGCAGCTGCGGCTGCGGCGCGGGCATGCGCCGCTGCGGCGTGTCGAACATCGGCCTGACCACGGACCCGCTCTACGTGCGCAACGTTCACGACATGCGCGTGGCCGCCTTCAACGAGGAGCCGCTGCGCATCGCCGAGTCGGTCGTCCGCCGCGACGAGCCCTACTACAACATCCTCACCACGCGCCGCTCGTTCGTGAACGGCACCCTGTCGGAGTTCTACCGGCAGCGGCAGGGCGTGGGTGTCTTCAGCGCCACCGCGCCCGCGCCGCTGGAGTCGATTCCCGCCATCGCCTACACCGACGCGGCGAACTGGAAGGAATACACCCGGGATGAGTCGCACGCCGGCGTGCTGACGACGCCCGGGTTCCTCTACCGGTTCCCCACGCACCGGGCTCGCGTCTCCGAGTTCTATGAGGCGTTCCTCTGCAAGACCTTCGTGCCCGGCTCGGAGACGTCCCTGCCCGACCCCGAGGATGCCTGCAACCGGGAGAACAACCTGGCCAAGCGCTGTGGCTGCAACTACTGCCACGCCACCATCGAGCCCACCGGCGCCCACTGGGGCCGCTACGCCGAGCGCGCCGCGCAGTTCCTGCCGGCCAACCAGTTCCCGCGCTTCGACCCGAAGTGCCGCGACTGCGCCATCAACGGCGACACCAACTGTGGCGGCGAGTGCTCCCAGTACGTCATGCAGGCGTACGACGGTGACGGCGCCAGCAGCCTCGGCCTGCTCAAGACGTACCTGTACCGCACGGCCGACGAGGAGCAGAACATCGAGGCGGGTCCGCGACTGCTCGTCGAGAGAATGTTCCAGTCCGGTGAGCTGGAGCGCTGCACGGTGAAGCGTGTCTGGAACGAGTTCCTGGGTCGCCCGATGACGGCCGAGGAGCAGCGGATGTACCTGGCGCCGCTGGCCAGCGACTTCGCGAAGAATGGTCACCGCTTCAAGGCGCTCATCGAGCGCGTGGTGACGACCGACGCCTACCGGAGGATTGACTGATGCGCCGCGTGCTCCTGACCGCCGCGTTGCTCGCGCTGAGCGCCGGCTGCAACAAGTCCTCCGAGGAGAAGCCCGGTCCCACCCTGGACGGGCAGCTCGAACCTGTCGCCAACCCCCACCAGCCCGGGGACTTCGACCCGCTGCCGGACCCGGAAGCGCAGGGCGGTAGCGTGGGCCGCGCCCCGCGCCGGCTCACCGTCGCCCAGCTCGACGCCGCCATCCTGGAGGCCGTCGGCCGCCGCTGGGTGAACGGTGGCGACGGCATCGACGCGCGCGCCTCGTCCCTGGGCCGCGCCGACTTCGCCCTGGTCTCCAGCGAGAACACCGAGCCCAACCTCGTCTTCGCCAAGTTCCTGGAGGATGGCGCGCGCTTCGTGTGCATCGCCCAGGCGGGTGATGAAGTGAAGCAGGCGGATGCCTCCAAGCGCACGCTGTCGCGCACGCTGCCGGGCACCTGGGATGACCTGCGCAAGCTGACGGACGCCCAGGTGCGAGAGTTCCTCGTCTACAACTCCCTGCGCTTCTGGGGTGCGCCGCTGGAAGGAGAGGAGCTGACGAAGTGGGTCGGTTTCTTCACCCAGGCCACGGCCCGGGCGGAGACGGCCAAGCGGCGCTCGGATGCCCTGGCGGTGATGTGCATCGCCATGCTGACCGACGCGCGGTTCATCACCTACTGAAGCTCGGAGTGACTTCGATGAAGAAGAATCGACTCGACGAGAACCACCGTCCCGAGCGCCGCACCTTCCTCAAGGCCGCGGCCGGCTTCATGGGCTCCACGCTGCTGGGGGGCCTGCCCTTCCGCTCCTTCGCGCAGGCGGCCTCGCTGGCCCCGGCCGACCGCTGCTTCGTCTTCGTGTACTTCAACGGCGGCTGGGACCAACTGCTCGCCTTCGACCCGAAGGACCCGGATGAGTTCACCCCGGACCGCGCGGCGGAGACGCGCATCCTGCCGGGCTACAACCTCATCAACGACACGCGCTTCTCCGCCATCCCCCTGCGCCCGGAGAAGTCGGGCGTGGGCCGGTCCAACATCGACTTCGGTCCCGCGGTGGGAGACCTGTCCAGGCACTTCGACCGGATGACCGTGGTGCGCGGCATCAACATGAACACGCTGGGCCACGAGGTGGGCTACCGCTACTTCCTCACCGGGAAGATGCCCATCGGCAGCGCGGCGCGTGGCTCCTCCACGGCGACGGAAATCGTCGGGCAGATGAAGCCCCGCGTGCCCATCTCCAACATCGCGTTCAACGTGGAGTCGTACAACGACCGCTACCCCGGCTACGCCAACGCGCTGCGCGTCAGCCGCAAGGACGACCTGCTGCTCACGCTCAAGCCCAGCTCTCAGTTGCTGGACAGCGAAATCGAGAAGCAACTGGTCGACTTCCGGGGCCAGCCCATCACCTGCGAGGAGGCCGCCTACGGCGCTCGCGGCGTGGGCACCACGTACCAGAACAGCCGGGACCAGATGCAGCAGGTGATGGCCCAGAAGCTCGAGGAGTCGTTCAAGTTCGACGCGAAGAACCCGGAGATGGCGGCGGTCCGGGCACACTATGGCCTGCCAGACAGCGGCAACTACGACACCGAGGCGGGACGTGCCGCCATGGTGGCCACCGCGCTCAAGAAGGGCATCGCCCAGTGCCTCACCATCAACCTCACGGGCGGCCTGGACACGCACTTCGGCACGCAGCTCACCCACGCCAACAACCAGCGCCGGGGTTTCGACGCGCTGTCCGACCTGGTGGATGACCTGATCGCCTCCCCCCACCCGGCGGGCGATAGCTTCATGGACCACACCACCATCATGGTGTTCTCCGAGTTCTCCCGCACGCCGCTCATCAACAGCGCGGGCGGGAGAGACCACCACATCTCCAACTCCTGCATGCTCATGGGCGCGGGCGTGAAGCACAACTACGTCTTCGGCAAGAGCGGAGACATTGGCATGTCGCCCGGCACGTTCGACCTGCGCACCGGTGCCATCGACCCTCGGGGTGAGAACATCTTCCCCGAGCACATCATCGCCACGGTGCTGGCGTCGGCGGGCCTGGACTACAGCATCACCCGCGTGGAGCCCCTTCGTACCATCCTCGCCTGAACCGCATGCGCACCCATCCCCGAGCCCCCCGGGAGATGGACGAGGGGCGGTCCGCCGCCCCCGTTCTTCTTCGTCTCCTTCCCCTCTGCGCCGCCGTCCTCCTCACCGCGTGCGGCGACGACTCCCTCCCGTTGGACAGGCCCCGGCCCGTCTCCTTCCGGCCCACCGAGGTCCGGTCGAAGACGGCGCTGGCGTCGGCTCCGGGCTTCGCGGACCAGGCCGGTGGCGGCATCTTCGCCAACACCACCGGCACCGTCGTCCGCATCCGGTTGGATGGCTCGTTGGGGGCCCTGGCACCCCACCCGGGCAACAGCGCCGAGCTGGGCACCGTCAACGCCGTGTTCCGCATGGGGCCGCACAGCGCGCTGGTGGAGGCGCGAAACGGCCTCTTCCTCGCCGAGTCCGGGTGGCTCATCTCCCCGCCGTGGCGTGACGCGCTGGGCCTGGGCATCACCGCGACGACGCAGTCCTCGGACGGCGCGGTGTGGCTGGCGCACCCCACGGGCCTGTTCCAGCTTCGCGACGGCACGCTGTCCGCGCTGAAGGTGAACGGCGAGGCGCTCACCGGAATCACCGCGCTGGCGGCGGCTCCGACGGCCGAGGGCTCCGCGGGCGTGTGGTTCCTGCGCGACGGCAAGCTGCATGTCGCGGTGGCCACCAGCCTGGTGCACTTCGACGTGCGCGAGGCGGGCGCTCCTCTTGAAGAGGGCGAAGTGGTGGAGTCGCTGGCCGGACTGGGCCCGGGACTGGGCACGTCCGGAGAGCTGTGGCTGCTCACCAACCAGGGCCTGCTGCGCCGGCCGAGGGAAGGCTGGCGTCGGGTGTCCCTGCCGCAGCGGCCGGTGCAGTTGCTCGCGTCGGGCCGCTTCCTGTGGGTGAAGTCGAGCGACGCGCTGCTCCTGTACGACGCGGACGCGAACGAGTGGGGCCTGGCGCAAGGCATCGACACGCGCGAGTTCCGCTTCCTGTCCGCGGACGAGAGCGGCTGTGCGTGGGTGCAGCTCGGCGGTGAGACGGTGGCGGTGAGCCGCTCTCCGGCGCCGCGCGTGACGGGCCTGCATCAGGGCATGCAGGTGGTGGAGGACGGGCTGGTGGTGCGCGCGGTGATGCCCACCGGCGTGACTCCCGAGGCCATCGTCTTCCAGGTGGGCGGCGTGGAGTTCCCCGCCACGGGCGAAGGTCCGGTGTACAGCCTGGGAGGCCAGGAGGCGGACGGCACCCCGAAGGCGTACTCCTTCGCGGGCCTGGAGGCCGGTCGCCAGGCGCTCGGCGTGGTGGCGCGCTTCCTGGATGGCACGGAGGCCAGGCGCCTGGTGCCGTTCGACTACCAGCCCGTGAGCACCGTGGCGCTGAGCTGGGCGACGGACATCCAGCCCATCTACCTGTCGCGCTGCGAGAAGTGCCACTCCACCGGCCCCGGCCGGGCGCTCAACACGTACGAGTTGTGGAAGGAGAATGCGCCGCTCATCACCGCCTCGGTGAGAGACCAGCGCATGCCCGCGGATGGTCCGTTGGACCCTCAGCTCATCTCCCTCATCCAGCGCTGGGCCGCGTCCGGCGCGAAGCCCTGAAGCCCTCCGTCGCACCCGCCTGACTCCCCTCGAGGCACACCATGATTCGATTCCCTCGCGCGGCCCCCCTCCTCGCGCTCCTCGTCACGGCCTGCTCGGACGACCTGGACCCCGCGCGTGAGAACGAGCCGCCCCCGGAGGTGGACCAGTGCACGGGCCGCGCTCCGTTGACCTTGCGCGCCGAGCCCCCTCGCGTTCGCGTGGGCAGCCCGGTGTCGCTCATCGCCTCCGGCGGCAGCGGTCAGTACCGCTACCGGCTGGAGGAGGGCGGCTCAGCCGGTGAGCTGCGAGCGCAGCGCTTCATCGCGGGGCACACGCCGGGCACCGACACGCTGGTGGTGGAGGACGCCCGCTGCGAGGGAGACGCCCGCGTCACGCTGGAGGTGACGGCGCTCTTCGACATCGCCCCGGCGCGCGCGCAGCTCCGGCCGGGCACGTCCTTCCAGGTGGCGGCGAAGGGCCTGTTGGGCTCTGCCCGGTACAACCTGACGCAAAACCTCTCCGGCGGCACGCTCACCCCCGAGGGCCGCTACACGGCGGGCCCCACCGAGGGGCTGGACCTCATCACCGTGCTCGACTCGCAGACGGGCGACGAGGCCATCCTCCAGTACGAGGTGAGCAAGACGGCCCGGCTCAACGGCGCGCCCGCGTTCCTCGCGGTGCCCTCCGGCTCCTCCGTGCCGCTGGCCACGCGCGGTGGCAGTGACAGGGTGGTGTGGACGAAGGTGTCGGGCCCCGGAACCATCGCGGCCGGGCGCATCGGCTTCCAGGCGGGCGACACGGGCGCCGCGGTGCTGGAGGCGGCCGACCCGTTCACCGGAGACAAGGCGTCGGTGACGGTGGTGGTGCTGGACGAGCTGACGCGGCCGGGCCTGGCGCACGGGCGGCTCACGGATGCGGCGACGCTGGTGACGGCGGACTTCGACGGTGACGGCACGCTGGACCTCGCGGTGGGGCAGCGCGAGAGCGACATGGGCCGGCCCACGGGCGGCGCGGTGTTCATCTACAAGGGCGGCAGTGGCGGCCTGGAGGCCCAGCCGCTGTGGGTGCTCACGGGCGACACGGACACCGCGCAGTTCGGTGACGCGCTGGCCGCGGGTGACCTGGATGGTGATGGACGCGCGGAGCTGGTGGTGTCCTCGCCGGGCGCCGACGTGGCCACGAGCAACGCGGGCGCGGTGTACCTCTACACCTTCAAGGGTGGGGCTCCCGCGCCGCTGCGCTTGCAGCTCGCCGGCCTCTTGAGGGACGCCGCGTTCGGCGCGGGCCTGTCCGTGGCGGACATGGACGGCGACGGCAAGGTGGACCTGGTGGTGGGCTCGCCCGCGGGAGACCTGGCGCCCAGCAACACCATCCGCGCGCGCGGCACCGTGGACATCTACCTGGCCACACCGAGCGCGCCCGTGCCGGACCTCCCCACCATCCGCCTGGGCGGCTCGGACCTGACGCGTGAGGGCGTGCCCATGGCGCGCACCGGCTCCGACCTGGGCCGCGCGCTGGTGACCGCGGACTTCAACAGGGACGGTCGGCTGGACATCGCCGCGCTCAGCCGCGTGTCCCGCTACAACGCGGAAGGCGCCGTCTCCGGCACGCAGGTGGCCATCTCCGTCTTCTTCGCGCGCTCCGAGGGGATTCGCTTCCGGGCGAGTCCGGATGTGTACGTGCTGCCCGCCAACCTCTCGGACGCCAATGAGGGCACGTGGCGCCTGGACGCCATCGCCGGAGACGACAGGCGTCCACCGCTGCTGATGGCGGTGGCGGACCGCGCGGACTCGCCGGACCTCACCGCCAGCGGCGGCGTGCGCTCCGGCGCGGACTCGGGAGGCGCGCTGCTGTTCGACCTGAGCACCCATGCGCCCACGGGTGAGCCGGCCACCACGCCGCCCCAGGTGAAGCGCGAGGAGGCCTTCGCGCGCATCTACGGCGACACGGCCGGTATCGTCGCGGGGCGCAGCTTCGCGGTGCTCGACGTGGACGGCGCGCCGGGTCCGGAGCTGGTGCTGGGCGCGCCGTACGCCGCGCCGCCCGGGCCCAGCAACACGACGCTGCGCTTCGGCGGCAAGGTGCTGGTGTATCCCCTGTCGACGCTGACCAAGGGCGCGGTCGTCAACAAGGCGCTGACGGCGCTCAATGGCACGGCGAGGTCCGACACCCTGGGCTCGGGCCTGGCGGTGTGGCGCTTGCCGGAGGGTGATTCACTGGCGGCCTTCTCCGGCCGCGCTTCGTCCGAGCAGGGGGCCTTCACCGGCCGCGTGGAGCTGTTCCGTCGTGGAGGCGCCTCGCTGGTGGAGTGGGCGCGCACCACCGCCTATGTGCCGGCGAAGCCCAGCGTGGAGCGCGTGGGCGAGCAGGTGGCGGTGGCGGTCGGTCCCAAGGGCGCGGTGACGCTGCTGGGCGCGCCGGGCTGGTCGGGTGCGGGCGCCAACGGCGACGGTGATGCCATGTCCATCGGCCGGGCCTACGTGCGCGAAGTGGCCCGGGCCGCTCCCGCCGTGGTGGTCGAGGAGGGCGCGCCTTCCCCGCACAAGGCGGGCCGCACGGTGGGCATCGACGTGGCCTTCACGGACTTCAACGGCGACGGCCGTCCGGACTCGGTGGTGGGTGCCACGGGCTTCGTCGTGCCGGCCAGCAACAACGCGGAGCTGGCGACCACCTATTACACGGTTCGGCCCGAGTGCCTCACCACGGCCAACCAGTCCGTGGGCGGCTTGCTGGTGTCGCTGGGGCAGGCGGATGGCTCGTTCAAGCCCGCCTATCGCGTGTGGGCGCCGCTACAGATTCCCACCTGTACGCCGGACACGGACGCGAAGTGCAAGCGCTCGGCCCTGGGTCGCGGGCTGGTGGGCGGCTTCGACTTCAATGACGATGGCAAGGAGGACATCGGGGTGCTGCGCGACAGGGGCATGGAGGTGTTCCTGGGCCGGGCTCCGGACGATGCCTCGCTGACGAAGCTCACCATGACCTGTGACTCCGTCTACTCGTGGCCCTCCCTGGCGCTGCAGACGAGCGCGCCGACGTCACTGGGAGACATCAATGGGGACCGCTGCGACGACCTCGCGTGGCGGTACGCGGAGGGCGCCCGCTCCGGCGTGGCCATCCTCTTCGGCTACAACGAAGGGGGGGCGAAGTGCGGCGGTCGCACCACGCCCACCGTGTGGCGCATCGCGGGCGACAGCGAGGTGCAGCTCAACAACCTGGGCCTGGGGCTGGCGATTGCTCGCGCGGGCAAGGTCATGGCCAACGCGGGTGGCACGACGGGGGACTCGCGGGACTTCCTGGCCATCAGCGCCACCGCGGTGCCGTTCAACGGCGTCACCCAGCCCGTCGTCCTGCTCTTCGACAAGGCGCAGCTCACGACCGAGATGGCGAAGAAGCAGGCCGCTGGCAGCCCGCTCGTGCTGGGCGCCTTCGGAGATGGGCTGACGCCGGTGGTGCTGGTGCACAAGTCGCGCGCGGTGGGCTTCGGCACGGCGCTGGCGGGCAACGTGGACCTGTCGGGCGACAACGTCCCTGATTTGGTGGTGAGCGCGCCCGGCGCCTCCGAGGCCTCGGATGGTGGCGGCGCCGTGTTCGTCTACGCGGGCGCGCCCAACCTGAACGGCGCGCTCTCGCCGTACTTCACGATTGTTGGCGACGGCGCCGAGCGAGCCCAGCTGGGTCAGGACCTCGCGCTCGTGCCGGGCTTGGGTGGAACCCCGCCAACGATGGTTATCGGTGCACCCCGGAGCTTCCGGACAGGAACGCAGAACGGGACAGCGTTCGCGCTGCCGCTGCGCTTCTAGCGCGGGGCCATTGGGAACCGCGGGCGGCCGGGCCTATCCTGGGCCCGGCCTCATCGCGGGAGTCTCATGGCAAGGGATTGGGAGCAGGAGTGGAGCCACGGCGAGCAGCGTGCGTGGCTGGAAGCGCCGGACATCCTCTGGGCGCGCTTCCGAGGGGCCATCACCGAGGACACGTCGCGCTGGTCCTGCGGCCTCTACAAGACGCTGTCCGCTGACGGGCGTTTCTACCTGGCGGCGGATATCACCGACTCGCAGCTCAGTCCGGAGTCCCGCCGCTACCTGGTGGACCACGCGAAGGCGGACTGGTTCCTGGGCATCGTCTACATCGGCGCGGCGCTGGAGCAGAAGGCCACCACCAAGAGCCTGATGGTGGGCTCCATGCTCAGCGGTGGGCGTCCGCTCGACGTGCGCTACGTGGACACGCTCGACGAGGCCCGTGCGTGGCTTCAGGAGCACCGCGCGCGGAACCCCCCGCCGTAGAGCCCGCGCTTCAGTGTGACGTGCCCTCGTCGGCGGGACGGGGCGCTGCTTCCTTCGGCAGCGCGTTGGCCAGCGCGGCGCCCCCGAGGATGAGGGCGCCGCCCACGACGAGCGACAGCGTGAAGGGCTCGCCGAGGAAGGCGACTCCCAGCACCACCGCCACCAGCGTGTCGAGCAGGGCCATGGCGCCCAGCGCCGTGAGGGAGATGCGCGGCAGGAGCCAGTAGAGGCACAGGTACGTGAAGGCCGTGCCGAACACCGCCAGGTAGAAGACGGCGCCCAGCGCGCGCGGCGTCCAGTTCCCGGGCGAGCCCGACTCCAGCAGGAAGGAGAGCGCGAGCAGGGGCACCGCGCTGCTGAGCGTCTGGCCGAACACGAGTATCTGCGCGGGGACGTGAGACATGTATCGCCGGGCCAGCACGTTGGCCACGGCGATGACGGCCACCGCCACCAGCGTCAGCACCACGCCGAGCAGCACCTTGCCGGACAGCTCCAGGCCCTCGACGCCCGAGGAGTGGAGCACTCCCACGCCCACCGCGCCCAGGCCCGCCGCGAGCAGCTTGCCCGGCGTCAGGGGTTGGTCTGGCATCAGCACGCGGCCGACGAGCAGCAGCCACAGGGGGAAGGTGGAGAACAGCAGCGCGGCCCAGTTGGAGGGAATCCACTGTTGCGCGAAGAAGAGCAGGCCGAAGGGCACGGCGAGCTGGAGCAGGCCCAGCGCGGCGATGCGCCCTCCGGTGCGTGCGTCCACCCGGCCTCGTGCGCGCGCGAAGGGCAGCAGGAAGAGGCCCGCCACCAGCATGCGGGTGCCGAGGAAGCGCAGCGGCGGCAGGTCCTCCAGGCCCACCTTCACCACGGACCAGGTGGAGCCCCACAGCACGAAGCACGTGCAGTAGGCGAGGGCGACCTTCAGCGGGCCAGCCGGCTTCACGGTGCCGGATGCGGAGGCGGAGTCCATGGTGGCGTCGCCATAGCATCCGCCCCGGGCACATGCACCGGGGCGCTTCACGGACGAGAGAAGGCAGGCAGCCGGGCGTCAGTCCGGCAAGCGCTGTGGGTTTTCCAGCGCGGGGGCGAAGAGGTCCCCCACGGTGTCCAGGCGTTTCTTCAGCGTGCGGAGGTTGAAGCGCGCGGGGTCCAGTCTCCGAGTCACCTCGCTCCACTTCAGGGGCGCGGAGAAGGGCGCGCCCTCGCGAGCGCGCAGCGAGTAGGGCGCCACCACCGTCTTGCCGCGCGCGTTCTGTCCCGCGTCCAGATAGAGCCGGCCCTTTCGCGCCTGGATGCCGCGCACCGTGGTGGCCAGGTCTCCCAGCCGTTCCTCCAGCGCCTGGGCCAGCGCGTTCGCATGGGCCTGGACCTTCGCGTAGGTGTGTCCCGGGGCGAGTGGAATGAGGACATGCAGGCCGCGCTTGCCGGAGGTCTTCGGGTAGCTCTCCAGGCCCTGCTCCTCCAGCAGCTCGCGGAGCGCGAGCGCCACCGTCACCACGTCGGACCAGCCCCCCTTGCCCGGGTCCAGGTCCATGGCGAGGAAGTCCGGCTGCGAGAGCTTGGGCGCGTGGCTCAGCCACATGTGCAACGTGAGCGCTGACTGGTTGGCGAGCCAGAGCAGGGGCTCCTCGCCGTTCACATTCACGTGTCGCAGGGACTTCTCCACATGGCGCACGCGCAGCGTGGGCACCCAGGAGGGAGTTCCCGACAGCTCGTGTCGGAAGAATCCCGGGGCGGCGATTCCCGCGGGCCACTGCTGCACGGAGATGGGGCGGTCCGTGAGGATGGGGACCAGCAGCGGCGCCACCTGACGGTAGTAGTCGAAGACGTCCGCCTTCGTCAGCCCGGTGCGAGGGAAGAGGACGCGGTCGCCGTGCGTGAGCTTCGCGAGCCCGGCCTCGGTTTCCTCGTGGCGCCCGGGTGCTGATGTCCGTGCGACCTGGGCTCGAGGGGCGCGCAGCTCTCCCGTGGCACGGCGAGTACTCGCGCGTGTCGACCGCGAGGAGGCCGCGCGTTGCTTCGTGCGGCGAGGGGTCGTGCGGGAGGCCTTGGACCGACCAGGCGCGGGCCGCTCGCGCACCACCTCCGTGGGGGCCTTGTCGATTCGGAGCCCCTGATACACGGGCTGGCGGAGGCGACCGTCCTCGGTCCACTCGCTGAAGTGGACCTGGGCCACGTGCCGAGGCTTCACCCACACCGCGCCCTTGCGCGGCTTCGCGTCCACCGCCACCGGCGTTCGCACCACGTCCTTGTCCAGCAACGCGCGCAGCTCGCGCCGGTCCTTCGCCGTGAAGCCCGTGCCCACCTTGCCCACGTCATGGAAGCCGTCTTCGCCGTGCACGCCCACCAGCAGCGCGCCGAGCTCCGTCTTGGAGCGCTCGTTCTGGATGGGGAGGTAGCCCAGGATGACCACCTCCTGCCCCGAGACGACCTTCAGCTTGAGCCAGTCGCCCGAACGGGTGTCCACATACCGGGAGCCCCGCCGCTTCGCGATGAGCCCTTCCCAGCCGTGACGGCGTGCGGCGGCCAGCGCCTGCTTCAGCGGTGGCTTCATCCGCTCCGAGATTTGGAGCGGAAGCTCCACGTCCCGCATCAGGCGCTCCAGCCGCGCCCGACGCTCCTCCAGAGGCAGCCCTCGCAGGTCCTCGCCATTCAGCCAGGGCACGTCGAACACCACGAAGCGCTGCTCCACGCCCTCCAGTACCTGTTGGAGGAGCTGGAAGCGCGAGCGGCCCTTGTCATCGAGCGCCACGAGCTCCCCGTCGAGCACCACGTCCTTCACGCGCAGGCCGCGCAGGGCCTTGGCCAACTCGGGGAAGCGCTTCGACAGGTCGTTGCCACGACGGCTCTGCATCGCGAGCTTGCCGTCCACCAGCGCCGCCAGGGCGCGGAAGCCGTCGTACTTCACCTCGTAGACATGGGTGTCATCCCCCGCCTCTTCGGTCAGCGCGAGCCGCGCCAGCATGGGAGAGCCCATCCGCTCCAGCAGCTTCTTCGGTGTCCGGGGGACCGCCGGCGCGCGGCCCGGGTGTCCAGCGCTCCTCTTGCGAGCCACGGCCTTGCGCTGCGTGTTTCCGCCACGTCGCCGCGCGGGACCCTGGGTCTCCACCTGCCCGCTCTTCACCGACTCGGGGCGCTCGGTGGTGATGTCGCGCGAGGGGTCCGCCGTCTCGTCCTTCGCCTTGAAGAGCAGCCACTGGGGCTTCTTCGCGCTGCCTCGCAGCCGCGTGCGGATGAGATGCCATTGGCCCTGGAGCTTCTCTCCGTGCAGCTCGACATGGAGCCGCCCGTGCTCGCGCTGCGCGGAGGCCTGGCCTGGGGGCACCGTGTCGTAGGTGCCCCGGTCCCACAGCAGCGAGTCTCCGCCCCCATAGGCGTCGTCGGGGATGTGTCCCTCGAAGTCGGCATAGGCCAGCGGATGGTCCTCGGTCTCCACCGCGAGCCGCTTCGCACCCGGGTCATAGCTGGGGCCCTTGGGCACGGCCCAGCTCGCCAGTCCTCCATCGACCTCCAGCCGGAGGTCATAGTGAAGGCTGGTGGCGTCGTGCTTGTGCACCACGAAGATGGGCGCGCCGACTTCCGAGCGGGCCGGAGCCTCCGGCGCGGGCTCGGGTGTGCGGCGGAAGTCGCGCTTGCGTCGGTAGGCTCGGAGTCGTGCGTTGGAGCGGTTCACGTCTCAACGGTTGGCATCCGGAGCGCCTGTCGCAATGTCGGGCGGTCGAGGTGCGGAGGGCCACCAGCCAACCAGGCCCTTCCCGGCTCGTCTTGTCACCGACGGCTTCGCGCACGTGCCTTCCGCGGCGCGGTCCGTTCTGGCTGACGGCGAGCGAGCGCGTGCGCATCTGTATCCGGGAGGATGCATGGGCACCGAGGTCGTGGGCTGGTTCAGTTCCTTCGTCCTGTTGATGACCCTGGGAACGCAGATCCACAAACAGTGGAAGTCAGGCTCCAGTCAGGGTGTCTCCAAGTGGCTCTTCGTGGGACAGATGACGGCGTCCCTGGGCTTCACCGTCTACAGCGTGCTGGTGCGCAACTGGGTCTTCGTGGTGACGAACGCCCTGCTGCTGGTGAGCGCCGTGCTCGGGGAGCTCATCGTCCTCAAGCACCGCCGCAGGGAGCGCCGCTCCGACGCGCCCGCCCTGCGCCCGGCCCAGCCTCGAGCCTGAGCCGCTGCCCGCTCGCCCGGCATCAGGGCGAACGGACCCGGGACTTCCGGGACGGGTTGGCCTTCGGGAAGAGGCTTCTCACATTGCATGCGACCCTGGCGCGGAGGAGTCGACATGGCCGAAAAGTCCGAGGTGGCACGACTGCGGAGCCTGGCCCAGCTCGACGCGGATGCGGTGGGCGCGTACGACGCGGCGCTCGCTCGAATCCCGGAGCCGCTGGTCCGCGAGCGGCTCGGCGGGTTCCGCGCCGACCACCTGCGCCATGTGCAAGAACTCAACGGCTTCATCCACCACTTCGGCGGCGCGCCGGTGGACCTGCGGCCGGACCTGAAGGGCGCGGCGATGAAGGGGCTGACCGCGATGTCCAGCATGATGGGCACCGAGGCGGCGCTGGTGGCCATGCTCGGCAACGAGGAGTTCTCCAACCGGGCCTATGACCTGGCCCTGCGCTTCGACTGGAGCCCCGACGTGCGCGTGCTCATTGAACGGCACCGCGAGGACGAGCGGCGCCACATCCTCTGGATTCGCGAGGCCGTCCGGACCCGCCCCTGGGAGAGGGCCTCCGCCCACGAGGGCTCCGAGGTCCAGGCCTGACCCCTGGAGGCGGACGCGGTTTCCCGTCCGATATGCGAGACCCATGCCGCCGTTCTAGTCTCCCGGACAGGGATTGCCTGGAGGCGGCATGGTTCGCTGGGTCATGGTCTTGGCGTGTGCGTTCACGGTGACGGGCTGCGCGGCCCATCGCAGTGAGCTGGATTATCCGGACCGGGAGGCCATCTACGACCGGCCGCTCGCGGAGATGTGGCCGGAGGTGCGCGGGTTCTTCACGCGCAACGAGCTGCCCTTCCGCGAGGATACGGGCAGCATGGTGCTGGAGACGGAGTGGCGGCAGGAGTTCGGCGGCTCGAAGATTTCGGGCTTCTTCCACCGGTACATGGTGGTGGGCCGGCGCGAGACGCCCACGTCGAGCAAGCTCCAGATTTTCCGCATCACCAAGAGCGTGAACAAGACGCTGGCGCCCCCGGGCAACCAGATTGACTGGGGGGTGAGTCGCAGTCTGGGCGGGGCCGATGGGCTGAGCGTCGAGGACGACGAGGACCGGCTGGCCTTCCCTCGGGGAGAGAACGGGTTCTTCGCGGAGTCGGGGCAGGGCCAGCGCGACATGGTGATGGAGTGGCGGGTGTTCCGCGAGGTGGCGCCCGTGCTGGCGAAGGATGAGAACGCGCCCAAGCCGGTGCAGGTGGCCAAGGCGCCGAATGCGAAGGAAGCGCCGTCGAAGTTCGCGGTGGAGTGCGGTCTGCCCATCATCGGTCTGGGCAAGCAGGTGAAGGCGGGCGCGGTGATGCTGCTGGGCGAGATGCACGGCACGCAGGAGGTGCCGCGCTTCGTGGCGCAGACGGCCTGCCAGGCGACGGTGGCGGGCCTGCCGGTGACGGTGGGGCTGGAGCTGCCGCTGGAGAATCAGGAGCGGGTGGACGCGTTCCTGGACAGCCAGGGTTGGGAAGAGGACTGGCTGAAGTTGATGGAGGCGCCCTTCTGGCGCAGCCCGTATCCGGACGGTCGTGGCAGCGCGGCGATGGCGAACATGCTGGAGCACCTGCGGCAGTTGCGCTCGCAGGGCCTGGACGTGGACATCTTCGTGTTCGACCACCCGAAGGCGAACGGGCAGCAGCGCGAGGACGCGATGGCGGCGACGGTGGCGTTCCAGGTGGAGTCGAGCCCTCAGCGCTTCCACGTGGTGCTGTCGGGCAACATCCACTCGCGCACCAAGAAGGGCCTGCCGTGGAACAAGGACCACCGGCCCATGGGCCTGCTGCTGAAGGAGCGGTTGGAGAACGTGGTGGCGCTGGACATGGCCTACGACACGGGAACCACGTGGATCTGCTCGGTGGATTCGAAGGGTGTGCGGGACAGGCTGGACTGCGGCGTGCGTGAGGCGAAGGGCAAGAACAACGGCGAGCGCTACTTCGTGCACACGTGGGACTCGGTGAACTCGGACGGCTACCACGGGGTGTTCTACGTGGGCGCGGTGAACGCGTCCGCGCCGGCCATCCGCGTGGGTGAGCGGGGTCCGGGCAACGAGGGCAGCAGGAAGTTCTTCACGCCGGAAGCGGGGAAGTTCGCGTCCTCGCGCTGAGCCGGGGCGATATGCCACCCTCCTGGTCTCGTTCCATTCTGGGAACTTGAGACCCGGAGGGTGGATGCGCTCGGTACTGTATGCGGTGGTGTTGTTGGCCTGGAGCCTGGTGGGCTGCGCGGCCCACCGGAGTGACCTGGAGATTCCGGACCGGGAGGCCATCTACGACCGACCGCTCGCGGAGATGTGGCCGGAGGTCCGAGGCTACTTCACGCGCAACCAGCTGCCCTTCCGTGAGGACAAGGGCAGCATGGTGTTGCAGACGGAGTGGCGGCAGGAGTTCGGCGGCTCGAAGATTTCGGGTTTCTTCCACCGGTACATGGTGGTGGGACGGCGCGAGACGCCCACGTCGAGCAAGCTCCAGATTTTCCGCATCACCAAAAGCTCGAACAAGACGCTGTCCCCGGCGGGTAGAGAGCTGGACTGGGGTGTCACGCGTGGCATCAAAATGGGGAGCACGGGTCAGGAGGCCAAACCCACGTTTACGATTGGGGAAGGTGACATTCCCTCCACCAGTCCCGACGACTGGGAGGAGGTCATGGACACGCCGCGCGGAGAGAACCTCTTCATCGAGTCGGCGCAGGCCCAGCGAGACTTGTTGATGGAGTGGCGGGTGTTCCGTGAGGTGGCGCCCGTGCTGGCGAAAGAAGAGAACGCGCCCAAGCCGGTGCAGGTGGCCAAGGCACCGAACGCCAAGGAAGCGCCGTCGCAGATCTCCATGGAGTGCGGTCTGCCCATCATCGGTCTGGGCAAGCAGGCGAAGCCGGGCGCGGTGCTGATGCTGGGCGAGTTGCACGGGACGCGAGAGGTGCCGCGCTTCGTGGCGCAGACCGCCTGCCAGTCGACGGTGGCGGGAATCCCCGTGACG
>Ga0126314_10000079_pt1 | contig 51907 bp, 43 predicted proteins | sample Plot105B_FD_92535 | JGI IMG/M metagenome (GOLD analysis project Ga0126314, IMG submission 92535) | Serpentine soil microbial communities from UC McLaughlin Reserve, CA, USA - Plot105B | ecosystem: Environmental > Terrestrial > Soil > Grasslands | place: USA: UC McLaughlin Reserve, Lake County... | reverse complement strand
GAAGAAGATCCGCACCCGCGTCAAGAAGCAGATGGAGAAGACCCAGAAGGAGTACTACCTGAATGAGCAGATGCAGGCCATTCAGAAGGAGCTGGGTGAGCGCGACGAGTTCAAGAACGAGATTCAGGAGATTGAAGAGAAGCTGAAGAACAAGCGGATGAGCAAGGAGGCCACGCTCAAGGTCAAGAAGGAGCTGAAGAAGCTCCGGATGATGAGCCCGATGAGCGCCGAGGCCACCGTCGTCCGCAACTACATCGACTGGATCATCAGCCTCCCCTGGTACGACGAGACGCAGGACCGGCTCGACGTGACGGAAGCGGAGACGGTGCTCAACGAGGACCACTACGGCTTGAAGAAGCCGAAGGAGCGCATCCTCGAGTACCTGGCCGTGCAGCAACTGGTGAAGAAGCTCAAGGGCCCCGTGCTGTGCTTCGTGGGTCCTCCGGGCGTGGGCAAGACGTCGCTGGCGCGCTCGATTGCTCGGGCCACGGGCCGCAAGTTCGTGCGCCTGTCGCTGGGCGGCGTGCGTGACGAGGCCGAGATTCGCGGCCACCGGCGCACGTACATCGGCGCGATGCCGGGCAAGCTCATCCAGTCGCTGAAGAAGGCGGGCAGCAACAACCCCGTCTTCCTGCTCGACGAAATCGACAAGATGTCCACGGACTTCCGAGGCGACCCGAGCGCGGCGCTGCTGGAGGTGCTGGACCCCGAGCAGAACCACAACTTCAACGACCACTACCTGGACCTCGACTACGACTTGTCGAAGGTGATGTTCATCTGCACCGCGAACACGATGCACAACATCCCCGGTCCGCTGCAGGACCGCATGGAGGTGATTCGCATCGCGGGGTACACCGAGCCGGAGAAGCTCTCCATCGCCCGGCGCTACCTCATCCCGAAGGAGCAGGAGGCCAACGGGCTGGCGGACATCAAGGTGGACTTCAGCCACCAGGCGCTGAGGACCATCATCCACCGCTACACGCGTGAGTCCGGCGTGCGCTCGCTGGAGCGTGAGATTGGCGGCGTGTACCGGAAGATCGCCCGCGACGTGCTGAAGAACGGCAAGCGGGACATCGAGGTGGACCGCAAGACGGCGATGAAGTTCCTGGGCACCCCGCGCTACCGCTACGGCGTGGCGGAGCGGGAGGACCAGGTGGGCATCGTCACGGGCCTGGCGTGGACGGAGCTGGGCGGTGAGATTCTCACCACCGAGGCCACCGTGATGCCGGGCAAGGGCAAGCTCATCATCACCGGCAAGCTGGGCGAGGTGATGCAGGAGTCCGCCCAGGCGGCCATGTCGTACGTGCGCAGCCGCGCCGAGCGCTTCGGTATCGACCGCAAGGTGTTCGAGAACTACGACATCCACGTCCACTTGCCGGAGGGCGCCATTCCGAAGGACGGTCCTTCGGCGGGTGTCACCATCTGCACGGCGCTGGTGAGCGCGCTCACGCGGGTCCTCATCCGTCGAGATGTCGCGATGACGGGTGAAATCACCCTGCGCGGACGGGTGCTCCCCATCGGCGGCCTGAAGGAGAAGACGCTGGCCGCGCACCGCGCGGGCATCAAGACGGTCCTGATTCCGAAGGCGAACAAGAAGGACCTGAAGGACATCCCGCTGAAGATTCGCAAGCAGCTGCGCATCGTCCCGGTGGAGTTCGTGGACGACGTGCTGCGCGAGGCGCTGGTGTTGGAGAAGCCGGAGGAGTTCGGCCGCAAGCCGTTCTCCGACAGCCTGAAGGCCGCGCCGCCGGACCTTCCGTCCACGCCGGCCCCCGCTCCGGCCTAGTGCCGGGGTGACAACGGAGGCACTGCCTCCGTGAGGTACCGAAGCCAGGATGCCGGCCGACCAGGAGTCGCCGGTCTCCTGGCTTCTCCTTTTCGGGGGAGCGGCGCTTCGGGGTACAACGTGCTCCGGTGGCTCCTCGCGCGCGACTCGCCTGGTGGTGTCTTCTGCTGGCCTGGGTGACCGGGGCCTGCGGGCCGTGCGGCTTCCAGCCCGACGCGGGCGTCAAGGTGGTGGTGCCCGCCATGCCCACCACGCTCGACTGGAGTCACTCGGACCCGGAGAGCTGGGCCAACTATCCGGTGATGCTGGCCACGCAGCGAGGGCTGACGGTGCTCGGCGCGGACCACTCGGTGCAGCCTGGGTTGGCGGAGCGCTGGGAGCGCGTTCGCGACGAGAAGGGGCGCGAGGTCTACGTCTTCCACCTGCGGCGGGATGTGCACTGGTCCGATGGCTCGCTGCTCACCGCGCGCGACTTCGTCGTGGGGTGGAGGCGTGCGCTGCGAGGGCGCGAGCGCGGGGAGATGGCGGACCTGGATGGCGCGTCGGAGGTGCTGGCGCTGCAGGAGCGCATGGCGCCGGAGGCGGAGGTCCGCGCGGCGATGGAGCGCGTGGGCGTGGAGGCCGTGGATGCGCACACCTTGCGGGTGACGCTGGTGCATCCGCGCAGCTACTTCCTGGCCCGCGTGGCCAACGTCTACATCTTCTATCCAGCGCCGGCCGCGGACCTGGAGGGCAGGGCGGACGAGGAGGTCCGCGACTACTTCGACCGGCCTCGGGATGGGCGTCCGCTGGCGCTGGGGCCGTACCGCGTGGAGAGCTGGGACCGCGCGGGCGAGCGGGTGCGGCTGGTGTACAACCCGCGCTCCGCGTTCCCGCCGCCGATGGTGCCCGGTGAAGCGCCCGTGCCCGTCATCACGTTGATGAAGTCGGAGATTGGCCCGGCGCTGTACGAGCGGGGCCGTGTGGACTTCGTGTTCGTGGACAGCGCGGCGGCCCTGCGCGTGAAGCGCCCTGGGGACTTGCAGCGCGAGCCGTTGCTGTCGACGTACTACCTGGCCTTCAACACGGAGCGGGCTCCGCTGGACAGGCCCGAGGTCCGTCGCGCGCTGTCACGGGCGTTGGACCGCGAGGCGCTGGTGGCGGGGTTGCTGCCGGCGGCTCGTCCGTCGCATGTGTTGTTGCCTCCGGAGCTTCCGGGGGCGGCCTCGACGGAGGAGGCGGCGCGCCTTCCTCATTACGAGCCCGAGCGCGCGAAGCAGGAGCTGGCCGGGGTGCCTGGGTTGGAGCGGCCGTTGCGGCTCGTGTATCGCGCGGGCGACAACTTCGTGCCGGAGGTCGCCATCGCGGAGCGCGTGGCGGCGCAGCTGGCTCGCGTGGGTGTGCAGGTGGTGTTGGAGGCGCGGTCGGACTTCACGGCGGAGGTTGCGCGGCGGACGGCGCAGGGGCCTCGCGCGTATGACCTGTATCTGCGTCGGTTGGGCGGGGACTACGCGCACCCAAATACGTTCTTCACGCTCTTCGAGCGCGAGGGCAATCACCAGACGGGCTGGGAGACGCAGTCGGGTGGTGAGCCGATGAGCCGCTTCGAGCGACTCCTGGAGGCGGCGGATGGCGAGGCGGATGATGCTCGCGCTCATGCGCTGTACACCCAGGCGCAGGAGGTGCTGGTGGGGGAGCAGGCGGTGATTGCGCCCATCTATCACCCGGACCGCTACTACCGTGCTCGGGCCACGCTGCGGGGCCTGGATGTGGACCCGTTCAACTTCCTGGCGCTGCGCACGCTGCGGCAGTCCACTCCGGAACCGAAGCAGGCCGAGGTGGCGCGATGACGGCGCACGGAGCGCTGGCCGCGTCGTGGCTGCTCCCGGTGGATCCGCAGCGCGCCGAGGTGAGGCCATGAGCGTAGGGAGCCTATCTCACCTGGCGCTGGCCGCGACGTGGTTGCTCCCGGCGGAGCCGAACCGCGCCGAGGTGGTGCCATGAGGTCGGTGCTCCAGAAGCTGGCGCGACAGCTCGTGCTGGTGCCGCTCGTGGCGGTGGCTTCGTACTTCCTCATGGCGATGTTGCCGCTCACCACCGAGAGCGAAGCGAAGCGGCAGGTGTCACCGGAGCTGGCGGCTTCGTATCGACGGGACCTGGGCATCGGCGAGCCGCTGGGTTTCCTTCGGCCTTGGCAGAAGCTCTGGCGCGGCGAGCGGCTGGGTACGAGTGCGCAAGGTGTCACCGGCGACGAGCTGGCGCGCAAGCTGTCCGGCAGTGTCGGCGTGGGGCTGCTCGCGCTCCCGCTCGCGCTGACGTGGGCGCTTGGCTTCGCGATGGTGCGCACGCGCTGGCGTCGTGGTCGATGGGCCGCGCTTGGCGACGTCGTGCCCGCTTTGGCCTTCGGCACCCCTGTCTTCATCCCCGCGCTCCTGCTGGCTCCCTCCGTGGTGGAGCGGGGCAACATGCTGCCGGAGCTCTGCGCCGCGCTCGTCACATCCATCTGGCCCGGCATCTTCCTGGGCACGCTGGTGGGGGACTCGCTGGAGACGGAGCTGTCTCGTGACTACGTGCGCACCGCGCTGGGCAAGGGCCTCGCTCCCGGCACCGTGCTGCGCCGTCACGTGTTGCCCAACGTGCTGCCCGCGTTGCTGGACGCGATAGGGCCCGTGGCGACGGCCTTGCTCGCGGGTTCGTTCGCCGCCGAGCGCGTCCTGGGCCTTCCGTACTTCGGACAGCTCTACGTGCTGGCCGTCCTCAACAAGCAGGTGGCCGTCGTCGTGGTGGCCACCACCACCTTCGCTTCGCTGCTCGTTGTCGTCAGCCTCGCCGTCGAGCTGGCACGGTACGCGGTGGACCCGCGCTCTCGGGAGGCCCGCGCATGAGGCTTGTTCCTGCACTCACCTGCTACGGAACGGAGTCGTGTGCCTCGCTGCCACAGCGCGCGTGTCGCGTTCGCCCCGCACACGCCTTCGTGAGACCTCTGTCGCGTGACGCGCTGATGCCACTCACGTGTCGCGCTCGCTCCGTGCATGGCTTCGAGAGCCAGGGTTCGGGTGACGAACCGATCCCGCGCACGTGTCGCGCTCGCCCCTGGCGGAGCCTTGTGCGCCAAAGGGCTGATGCCGCGCCGGCCCGATACAGGGTGCGCGCATGAGCCGCGTTCCCGCTCGCGCCCGCTTCGGGCTCCTCCTCCTCGTGGGGCTCGGTGTGCTGAGTCTCGTCGCCGGACGCCTGTTCCCCGACGTGCTCGCCAGCACCTGTCCGCTGGGCGAGGACCCGATGCGGCCGGACCGCACCGTATGCGAGCTGGCCTTCGGTGGGCTCTGGGTGTCCCTCGCCGTGGGCCTGTGCGCGGGCGGGCTCTCCACGCTCATCGGCCTCATCGTCGCGGCCGTGGCACGACTCGTCGGCGGCGCCTGGGAGCAGGCCCTGCTGCGCGGCGTGGACGCTGTCTTCGCCCTGCCCGACGTGCTCGTGGTGATGGTGCTCCAACTCGCGGGCCAGTCCCTCGCGGACGCTGGACACAGCGGAGGCCTGGGCCCCTTCGGATTGATGGTGGCCTCCCTCGCGCTCGTCGGCTGGGCGGGCCCCGCGCGCATGTTCCGCAACCGGCTCGCCACGCTGGAGGGACAGGAGTTCGTCGCCGCGGCGCGCGCGCTCGGCGGCGGTGGAACCCATGTGCTGCGCGTCCACCTGTGGCCCGCGCTGCGGCCCTTCGCGCTCGCCGTGTTCTTGAGCCGCCTGCCCACCGCCATCCTCACCGAGTCCACCGTGAGCTTCTTCGGCATCGCCCGCATGGAGCCCATGTCCCTGGGGCGCTATCTGGGCACCAGCTACGCGGCCCTCATCTACGAGGGCGGCGCTCGCGTCGTGCTGCCCGCATGGGCGCTGCTCGTCCTCCTGGTGCTCGGCGCTTCGCTCGCTTCACAGGCACTCTCGGCGAGCCCTCGCAAGGCCTCCTGAGGCACCTCCTGGGCACCCTTGGGTGTGAGGAATTCCCACCGTGGAAATGTGGGTTCCCATCACACGGAAACCTTTTGCCCAACCGGTGCCCTCATGTCCCTGCCCACCACTGAAGAGACCATCCCCGTGCTCGGCCTCGACGCGAAGGAACGCACGGACCGGAGTGACGACTTGAAGGTGGAGGCCGTGCGCAGCGCGGTCCTTGTCGTGGAGGATGATCCCTCCCACCGCGAAATCCTCGTCGAGATGCTGGCGGGCTGGGGTTACGAGCCCCTGCCCGTGGGCAGCGCCGAGGAGGCGGAGTTCGCCGTGCGCAACAAGCGAATGGACGCCGCCATCGTCGACGTGTTCCTCCCCGGTCGCAGCGGCGCCACCCTCATGTCCCGACTGCGCGAGCGCTTCCCCCAGGCGGTCCTCATCGGCGTGAGCGCGATGAGCGACGCGGCCATGGCGCGCAAGTGCAAGGGCCTGGGCGCGGACCTCTTCATCGGCAAGCCACTCAACCCGGAGCGACTGTCCGAGGCGCTTCAGTCCAAGCACACCAGCTGGCACTGAGGCCAGGCGGCGGCGCGCTCGGAGCGAGCCCCGAGAGGGGCGGTTCCGGTTGCGCCGCTCGCTCGAACGGTTGATGCTCGTCTCGTGAAGAACCTCGCTCCCGGCTTCCTGCTGGCCATGCCTCAGCTCGGGGACCCCAACTTCTATCGCTCGGTCATCCTGATGATTGAGCATGGGGAGTCCGGCTCCATGGGGCTCGTCGTCAACCGGGGTGCCCCGCTGTCGCTGGGCGAGCTGGCGCGCGGGCAGAACCTGGACATCCACACCGAGCGCACCAGCCAGTCCGTCTTCATCGGCGGCCCCGTGGAGCCGCAGCGCGGCTTCGTGCTGCATGACGACGGCGGCGTGCTGGAGAAGCACTCGGTGTTGCCCGGGCTGTTCCTCAGCGTGACGCTGGACGCGCTGGGCCCGCTGCTGGAGCGCGCCGCGCCCCGCCTGCGCTTCTGCCTGGGCTATGCGGGCTGGGGCCCCCGGCAGCTGGAGAGCGAAATCGCCGCCGGCTCGTGGCTCTTCACCGAGGCCAGCGCGGACGCCGTGCTGGAACTGGAGCCGGGCAAGTTGTGGGAGACGACATTGCGTGGCATGGGCGTGGACCCAGCCATGCTGGTGATGGGAAGGGGAATGAACTGATGCTCGACGCAGACTTCGTCCGCAGCCGCATCCTGGAGTCCCTGCCGGGCTCCGAGGTGGAAGTCCAGGACACCACGGGGACGGGGGACCACTTCGAGGCCCGTGTCGTCAGTCCCGACTTCGCCGGCAAGGCGATGGTGCAGCAACACCAGCTCGTGTATGCGCCGCTCCAGCAATGGCTGAAGTCGGGCGAACTGCATGCCCTGGCCCTTAAAACCTACTCGCCCGAGCAGTGGAAGAAGCTCGGGAACCGCTAAGGAGACGTCCATGACCCCCGAGCTCAAGGCGAAGTTCGACCAGCTCACCCAGGCGCACCCCATCGTCCTCTTCATGAAGGGCAACGCCCTGTTCCCCCAGTGCGGCTTCTCCGCGCGGGCGCTGCAGATTCTGCAGCCCCACGGTCAGGTCTTCACGGTGGACGTGCTGGCGGACCCGGAAGTCCGCCAGGGCATCAAGGACTACACGAACTGGCCCACCATTCCGCAGATCTTCATCCGAGGGCAGTTCGTCGGCGGCGTGGACATCCTGGCGGAGATCGCCGAGCGCGGCGAGCTGACCGACCTGGTCGCTGGCAAGTCCCAGGCCTGACCCGGGAAGCGTAGGGCCCGGGGGGGAGGGGAGATTTGCTCCCCGCCCGCGGCTAGAATGGGCGGCCGCTACCGCGAGGAACACCGTGGTCACCGCCACTCCGCCCAACACCTCCCAGAAGACCGAAGAGACCGCCGACCCGTCGGGTGCACCGCCGGCGGCCTCCGATATCGCCCCCACCAACGCCGCCGTCGTGTTGACCGAGGCCCCGCCGGGACTCGCGCCCACGACGGTGGACCCCGATGACCTGGTGGCCACGGCGAAGACGCCGACGCTGATGGAGAAGGTGCAGGCGTTCCGCACCCGGCACGAGAAGTGGGAGATGGCCGCCTTCTTCTTCGGCGGCTTCCTCTACGACATCATCTCGCTCAGCCGCATCGACGACACGCTGACGATGGTGCAGAGCTTCGCGTACCTGCTCATCCTCGCGTCCCTGCTCCTGTTGGAGCAGCGCTACCCGGAGGGCACGCCGCCTCCCGCGGCGCTGACGAAGGTGTGGCGCTGGCGTGAGGACGCCATCCACTTCTTCTTCGGAAGCCTGCTCAGCGTGTTCATGCTGCTCTTGTTCAAGAGCACGTCGGGCTTCATGCCGTACATCTTCATCGTGGGCCTCTTCGGCCTGCTGGTGGCCAACGAGCTGCCGCGCTTCCGGCAACTGGGCCCCATTGTCCGCGTGGGGCTGCTCAGCCTCTGCGTGACGATGTACTTCGCCTTCCTGCTGCCCGTGCTCATCGGACGGATGGGCTTCTGGGTGTTCCTGCTGGCCGTGTCCCTGGGCTGCGCGAGCGTCTTCGGGCTGATGCGGCTGATGGAGCGCCTGCGCCCGGATGTCGAGTACGTGGTGCGCAAGGTGGCGCTGCCGGGCTTCGGCGTGCAGGCGGCGCTGCTGGTCTGCTACCTGGTGGGCGTCATCCCGCCCATTCCGCTGGCCGTGCAGTACTCGGGCATCTTCCACGAGGTGAAGCGCGTCAGCCCGGGCCTGTACCAGCTCACCTCGGTGGACGACTCCGTCTGGTTCAAGCCGTGGACGTGGTTCGGCCCGGACTTCGTGATGCGGCCCGGCGACAAGCCGTACTACTTCTTCCGCATCTTCGCGCCGAAGAACTTCGCGCCGTACAAGGTGCGCGTGCGCTGGTACTACGACCACCCGGAGAAGGGCTGGACGACCAGCGGCAACGGCTTCATCGCCAACGTCACCAGCAACGGGACGGACGGCGGCTACCGCTACTACGCCACGACGTCCAACCTGAAGCCGGGCAACTGGCGCGTGGTGCTGGAGACGGAGGGGGGACACGAAATCAACCGCCTGTCCTTCACCGCCGGCGCGGACACTCGCACCGAGCCTCGCGACGTCAAGGTGGAGTACTCCACCCTGAAGGAGATCATCCCCCTCTCCGCCGAGGAGTGGGAGAAGGAGAAGGCCCGCAAGCCGGCCGGGAGGGTCCCCGGCGAGGCGGCGCCGCCCGCGCAGGCTCCCCAGGCTCCCATGGAGGAAGCCCCCATGATGGAGGCCGCGCCCACGCCCTAGCCGCCGTGCGCGTCAGTCACTTCACCCTGGCCCTGTGAGATACTGAGCCCATGCTCCCTCGTCGAAAGTCGTCGCAGGCGCGCTCCTGGCTGTTGCCGGGAACGCAACTCGATTACGAGATGGCGCGGACCGTCGACATCACGTCCGAGGGCGGCGAGGACTTCGTGCCGGTGGTGGGCGGGCTGGCCATCTGGCACCTGGACCGGTGGCTCTCCGGCTCGCGCGCGACGATGTACTCGCTCTACGAGGCGCTGGGCGGCATGGTCCCCATGGGCCTGTCCACGCTGGAGCGCACCCACTTCGAGCAGCGGCTCAAGCAGCGCGTGGAGCGGGCCCTGCTCGACGGCGAGCTGAAGGTGCGCGAGGTGCCGCGGGTGCGCCAGATGCCGCCCTCGTTCATCGAGCCGGTGCTCATCGAGCGTGAGGCTCCCCCGGTGGAGCGTCCCGCGCCTCCGCCTCCCGCGCCCGAGCAGGACATCGAGGCGCAGGTGCGCGCCCTGCGACAGGCCGCCGCCGACGGCACTCCCTTCTGCGAGGAGTGCGCGAGGAAGGCCCTGCGAGACTCCCAGAAGCGCGCCGCTTGAGCGGGAGAACGAGGATGTCACCGCGCGCCAGACACCTGTCCGCCTTGCTCTGGTCCGCACGGGAAGAGGGCACGCCTCCGCTGGAGCGCTACGCCTTGCTCGACGCGGCCCGCGAGCCGCGCGTGTACTCGCTGATTCGCGTGGAGCCCGCCGCCTCGTGTCTCTATGAGGGGCGCATCGCTCCCGAGCTGGCGGAGGTGGCGCCCTACCTCGTCCGGCTGAAGCCCGACGCGCCCCTGCTGGGGGAGCTGCTGGGCTCGGGCTGGGGGCGCTCATGGGGGTTGTATGTCGAAGCGCCCGTCGCGCCCGAGGTGCTGCGCCGCCACCTGCGCCGCTTCCTCAAGGTCCAGGCTGAGGACGGCAAGCGCCTCTACTTCCGCTACTACGACCCTCGCGTGCTGCGGACGTACCTGCCCACCTGCAACGCCGAGGAGCTGCGGTTCGTGTTCGGCCCCATCCACTCGTTCCTGATGGAGAACGAGGATGGCTCGATGCTGCTGCGCTTCTCGCTGCGAGACGACGAGCTGGTGCTGGAGCGCGTGCCGCTCCTGACCGACACCGTCGCCGCCTGAAGCGCTCCTTCCGGCCGGGCCTTCCAGGCCTCCGGGCGCGTGTCCTGATACCTGACAGATAGCTGTCACGCCTGCCCGTCATGGTGCATCCCACGAAGCCGTCCAGCTTCGCCTGCCCTGTCCCGGACCCCAGGCCCCATGATTCCCATCCCCTTGATGTTCCTGCCTTTCCCCTACACCCTCACCGAGGAGAAGCGCTCCAGGGCGGGTGGTGCGAAGAACCCGGGACGTCGCCCCCGCGTGGTGTCAGCGCCTGTCACCGTGAAGGAGGTCTCCGTGCCGTCACGACGCAAGAGTCCAGCCGCCGCCGTCACCACGAGGCGAAGCGGGAAGGGGGGACTGGCGCCGGTGCTGACTTGTCGGGAGCTGAACCGGGCCCTGCTCCAGCGACAGTTCCTCCTGCGCCGCACCAGCCGCTCCGTCACGGAGGTGATTGAGCACCTGGTGGGCCTCCAGGCGCAGGCGGGCAACGCGCCGTACCTGGGGCTCTGGACGCGGCTGAAGGACTTCCAGCTCGACGACCTCACGCGCCGGTACCACGCTCGCGACGTGGTTCGGGCGACGATGTTGCGGTCCACGCAGCACCTCGTCACGGCGCGCGACTTCCAGCGCCTGCGGCCCACCCTGCAGCCCGTGCTGGACCGGATGCTGAAACACAGCGCCTATCCGCGCGAGCTGGTGGGGTTGGACGTGGACGCGGTGATTGCCGAGGGACGCAAGCTGCTCGCCAGCGGGCCCCTGAGCGCGGTGGAGCTGGGCCGGCGACTCCAGGAGCGCTGGCCGGAGCGGGATGCGCAATCCCTCAGCATGGTGGTGCGTGTCTCGGAGTCGCTCGTCACCGTGCCTCCCTTCGCGACGTGGGGCGTGGGGGGCGAGGTGGAGTTCGCCACGTCGAAGTCGTGGCTCGGTGAGGCGCCCGGCCCCGCGCTGCCCCTGGAGGACGTGGTGCTGCGCTACCTGGGCGCCTTCGGGCCCGCGAGCGTGAAGGACATGCAGATGTGGTCCGGGCTGGTTCGCCTCGCGGACACCTTCGAGCAGCTCCGTCCTCGACTGCGCACGTTCCGCGACGAGCACGGTGTCGAGCTGTTCGACGTGCCAGACGCGCCCCGTCCCTCGGGGGACACACCCGCCCCGGTGCGCTTCGTGGCGGAGTTCGACAACGTGCTGCTGTCGCACGCGGACCGCACGCGAATCATCTCCGAGCCCCATCGCAAACGCGTCTTCACTGTCAACGGCATCATCCGTCCGACGGTGCTGGTGGATGGCTTCGTGCGAGGGATGTGGAAGCTGGAGCGCGCGAAGGAGCGCGTCACGCTGCGCATCGAACCGTTCGAGCGACTGGCTCGCGAGGACCGCGCCGCGCTCACGTCCGAGGGGGAGCGATTGCTCGCCTTCGCGGCCGCGGACAGCGCGTCCCGCGACATCCACTTCGCGCCGGTGTCCTGACGCGAGGCGTGAGTCGGACCTCGGTGGCCCGACTCACGGGCCTTCGAGCTACTTGCGCTTGCCGGCCTTCGCCTTCTTCGCGGGGGCCTTCGTCGCGGTGCGGGCCTGGGGCTTCTTCGAGGCGGCCTTCTTCGCCTTCGCGGCGGGGGCCTTGTCCGCGTTCCACAGGCCGCTCATCCACGCTTCGATATCCTTCACCGTGCGCGGGATGTTGGCGGAGAGCACCTTGCAGCCCCGGGCGGTGACGACGATGTCGTCTTCGATTCGCACGCCGATGCCCCGGTAGCGCGCGGGCACCGTGAGGTCGTCCTTCTGGAAGTACAGGCCCGGCTCCACCGTGAGCACCATGCCCGCCTGGAGCTTGCCGTACTTGTACGCCTCCTGCCGCGCCTGCGCGCAGTCGTGCACGTCCAGGCCGAGCATGTGGCTGACGTTGTGCAACGAGTAGCGCTTGTAGAACTGGTGCTCGTCCTTGAGCGCCTCGGTCGCGCTCTCCAGGATGCCCAGCTTCTCCAAGCCGTCCGCCAGCACGCGCATGGCGGCGCGGTTGGGCTCCATGAAGTCGTTGCCCGGCTTCACCGCCGCGAAGGCCGCCTCCTGCGAGGCGTACACCAGTTCGTAGATGGCCTTCTGCTCCGGCGAGAAGCGCCCGGAGATGGGCAGCGTGCGGGTGATGTCCGCCGTGTAGAGCGTGTGGCCCTCCACGCCCGCGTCCAGCAGCAGCAAATCCCCAGGCACCAGCGGGCCGTCATTGCGCGTCCAGTGCAGCACGCACGCATGCGAGCCGCTGGCGACGATGCTGTTGTAGCCCGTGTCGTTACCCTCCACGCGCGCGCGCAGGTTGAAGATGCCCTCCACGTAGCGCTCCGTCTTCGCCACCTTCAGGCTGCGGATGACGTCCTCGAAGCCGCGCTGCGTGGCGTCGATGGAGATCTGCAGCTCGCGCAGTTCCTGGGCGTCCTTGATGAGCCGCAGCTCGGACAGGAAGGTGGCCAGCGCCTTGTCGCGCTCGCCGCCCGCCGTCACCACGTCGTCCACCTTGGCCGAGTGCCCACGCAGCACGCGCGTGGGCTTCGTCGCCGCGCCCTGGAGGCCCTTCAGGTAGTCCGCCAGCGTGTCCAGGCCGCGCGCCTCGTCCACGTCATGGCGCGCGCGGCTCTCCGGCACGCCCAGGCGCGGGCCGACCCACAGCTCGCCCTTCACGCGGTCCGTGAAGAACGTCGCGTCGGCGCGGCCCGGGTTGGGCTCCACGAAGAGCAGGTCCGTGTGGCCTCCGCCTTCCTTCGGCTCCAGCACCAGCACGCAGTCCGGCTCCAGGTTGCCGGTGAGGTAGTAGAAGTCCGTGCCCGGGCGGAAGCGGAAGTACGTGTCGTTGGCGCGCACCTTCTCGTGGCCGGTGGGGATGACAATCGTCTCGCCGGGGAACGCCTGCGACAGCGCCTTGCGACGGGCCTTGAAGGACTCCGCGTACTTGATTTTCGGAGGCAGCTTTCCCGACGCGGGCTTCCACTGCTTCAGCATGAAGTCCAGCAGCGCGGGCGGCGGCACCGAGTCGTGGCTGGCGGGCTTCGCGGCTGGCGCCTGCGGCTCGGACGTGACGAGGGGCTGCTGCTCACCGACCGCGGGCTGCGCGCTGTCGGAGGCGACCGGGGACGAAGGGATGGACGTGGCCATGGGCGGGGACTCTTCAACAGCGCCCCGCGCTCCTCAAGCCCGAGATGCATCCTGACGCGGAGCAGTGTCTTCCGCGAGAAGGGCTACTTGCCCGACGAGCACGGGGACCGCCGTCTCCACCCGGAGGATTCGGGGGCCCAGGGAGAAGGGGCGAAAGCCGTGGGCTTCCAACAATTGGGCCTCGAACGATACCCAGCCCCCATCGGGGCCGATGGCCAGGACGGAGCGCTGGCCGGGGGCCGCTGACACGGCGCGCAGTGGCTGGCTCGCGGGCGGGTGGGGGAGCAGGCGGACGGCGTCCGGGGGGAAGACGGCGTCGAGCTCGTCCTCGACGAAGGGGCGGAAGCGCTCCCGGACGAGGACCTCCGGCAGGTGGGTGTCGCGGGCCTGCTCCAGGCCCTGGAGGAGCAGGTCCTTCACGAAGGCGCCGTCGAGCACCTTGGAGTCGAAGTAGCTCTTCTCCACCCGGGCCGCGTTGACCAGGACGATGCGGTCCACGCCCAGCGAGGCCACGGCGGGGAGGACCTTCTTGAGGGCCTTGGGCCGGGGGATGGCGAGCAGCAGGTCGATGCCCGCGCGCGGCGGAGGGCTTTCCGTCAGGGTGACGCGCAGGTGGAGGACGCCGGGGGTGTTCTCCAGCACCTCTCCGGCGCCGATGAGTCCGCCCAGGCGGCCGACCCGCAGGGATTCGCCGGGCTCGGCGCGGAGCACCTCGCGGGCGTGCTGGGCCCGTCGGCCGGTGAGGCGCGCGGTGCCGTCCGGAAGGAAGTCCTCGTCGAAGAGCAGCAGCAGGTTCACGGGACGCTTCTGTACCCCGGCTGGAGGGCGCCGTGGGGCCCTTCTTCCCGCCAGGATGGCTCTGGAGCGCCCGGCTCCCTGGCTGGTGGCGTGGCCTCCCACCGGCAGTGCTTGCCCGGCCCCGGGCCGTGCCGTAAAGCCGGGCTGTGCGTTCCCTTTGTCTTCGCTGCCATCGCCCCGAGAGCACCTGCTACTGCTCGCAACTGCCCCCTCGGCTGGACACTCGCACCCGCGTCGTCTTCCTCCAGCATCCGCGTGAGCGCCGCGTGGCCATTGGCACCGCGCGCATGGCGCACCTGGCGCTGGCCAACTCGGAGCTTCACCACGGCGTCGACTTCACCGGCCACACCCGGCTGGAGGAGCTGGCCGCGGACCCGGACTCCGTCGCCGTCCTCTTTCCGGGTGAAGACGCCATCTCGGTGGAGCAGGCGCGCGCGCGTCCGCCGAAGACGCTCATCGTGGTGGATGGCACGTGGCCGCAGGCGAAGAAGGTGGTTTCCCGGAACCCGCTGCTGGCGGGGCTGCCGCGCATCGGCTTCGTGCCTCGCCGCCCGAGCAACTACCGCATCCGCGCGGAGCCCGCGGACCACTGCGTCTCCACCATCGAGGCGGTGGTGGAGATTCTCGGGCTGCTGGAGGGCGAGCCGGAGCGCTTCGACACGATGTTGAAGGCGTTCGAGTACATGGTGGACACGCAGTTGGGGCGACAGTCGACGCGGACGTCGCCGAACCGGCGCCGCATCCACTTTGGTCCGTGGAGGCCGCCGCAGGAGCTGCGCTCGGTGGCGGAGGACTTCGAGAAGCTCGTCGTCTTCTATGGCGAGGCGAATGCGCACCCGACGGGCGCGGACATCCCCGCGGAGCTGGTGCACATGGTGGCGTGTCGTCCATCCACGGGCGAGCGCTTCGAGGCCGTCATCGCGCCCGAGCAGCCGCTGGCTCGCAGCACGACGCTGCATGTGGAGTTGTCGGAAGAGGTGCTGCGCGCGGGGGAGCCTCGGGCGCAGGCGCTGGAGCGGTTCGAGCGGTTCCTGCGGCCCGATGACGAGCTGGCGGTGTGGACGACGTTCGCGCTGGATTTGCTGTGGAGTGGCGGGGTGAAGCGCAGGCCCGCGAGGAATGTGCGGCTGGCCACGGCGCGTGCGCTGGAGGGCAAGGCCGGGGGCGTGGAGCACGCGATGGAGCTGCTGAGCGGCCCGGAGGTGCCCCCGTGGGCGCCCGGTCGCGCGGGCACTCGCATCCGCGCGCTGGAGTCCGTGCTGCGCGTGCTGGTGGAGCGTGGCCGCGCGCAGGAGCCGATGAAGCGGGTGAAGCAGCAGCGCACGGGCACCGAGGGCTGACGCGTCTGTGCACTGGCCTGGGGGGGGCTGCGAAGCGCGCTCAGGGCAGCAGCGCGGCGCCGGCCTCGCGCACGTAGCGACCACGCGGGAAGTCGTTCAGGTACTGGCGATACTCCGTCTTCGCGTCCTGTCCCTGGAGCCGCGCCTCGAAGCAGCGTGCGCGCAGGTAGCGCGCCTGCTCGCGGTGGTCCTTGCGCGGGCTCTTGGCCGCTATCTCCTCCAGGCCCGCGAGGAAGTTCTCACATGTCCGGGGCCCCTCCTGGATTCGCGCGTAGCCGAGGAACCGCTCATCCGCGTCCTTCGACAAGAGGGACATGGGGCCAAGTCCGCCCTTCTTCTTCTTGGGGTCGGCATGCTCCGCCACCTGCACCGGCTGCTGTGGCGTGGGAGACGGGGCCGTCACCACGGGCGCCGGAAGAGGAGGCGCGGGCAGCTTCTCCGTCACCGAGGGCGCGGGGTAGGGCGCGAACTCCTGACTGGGGTCCGCGGGAGCGCGCGCCGTACTGGCCGCCGGAGGCGTGGCCATGGCGACGAGACTCGGCGGTGGTGACGTGGGCTCGACGGGAGTCTTCTCCGCCGTCGCTGGCGGCGTCTGGGCCTTCTCCTGTCGCGGCTTCAGGGACGCGGCCACCACGTTCGACTTGCGCTCGACGTTCTTGAGAGGCTCCTTCGCGAGCGCGGGCTTCACGGTGCTCGGCGTCTGGGGCATGTGGGCCACGGCTGGCACCACGGTGGGCGCCGCTTCGGGCGTGCTCGCGCCCGTGGGCACCGTCGGGCCCACCTCCTGAGTGGAGGACTCGGTGGGCAGGTCCATGGCCTCGAGCGCCTCACGGTCCGGCACGGACAGGGGCGCCTGGTACAACGCGTCCTGCTCCTCGAACAACTCCACGCGCTCGCCCGCGCCCACCATCCGCGCGGGATGGCCTTCCTGCTCTACCCGGACGCGACCCTCGGAGACCGCTACCGAGGCGCCCAGGAGCGTGCGCGCCACGGTGAACACCGTGCCCACCACCGACACGCGCAGGCCCGCGACGTCCACGCGGAAGCCACGCCGCTCGGCGTGCGAGGCCTGCACCGACAACCGGCCCTGGCGCACCGTGAGGTGCACGTCGCTCGCCTCCGCGCGAGACAGCTCCACCTCCGAGTCCGCCGACAACCTCACGCGGCTCGCGTCCGGCAACCGCAACATCGCGGAGGCTCGCGACGGAGTCTTCACCGCCGTCCCCGAGCGCAACCGCATTCCGGCTCGCAGCGCCTGCTCCGCGCCACCGCGCTCCCGAATCACCGCGCCCGTCGTGCTCTCCGCTCGCGTCGACTCCTGCTCGGCGGTCGTTGCAGGCGGCCCCATCGCCACCGCCCCCTCGGGCGTCGGAGCCGTCTGCTCCGCGCGGACGGCTTCAGGAGGCGGAGTTCCCGTCGGTGCCACCGTCGCTCGGGATACCCAGAGCGCGAGCACCACGGCACAGGTGCCCGCGAGCGCGAGCGCCCAGGGCCACCGCTGCGTGCGTCTCGCGGTCGCCGTGCTCACGTTCGGCCAGGCCGACGGGGACTTCCCTTCCTGCCGCGCGTGCACCTCGCTCCCGGGCCGGCGTGCTTCGTCCGAGCCTCGCGCATTCGCCGTGCTCCACGGCCACCGCATCCGCGAGGACTTCACCTCCAGGCGTGCTGCGGCCTCGGCGCGCAGCTTCGCGCCCACCGCGTCCCAGTTCACCTGGGGCTCCACGCTCCGGACCTCGTGCAACATCGCGCGGCTGGTCCGCACCCGCTCCAATTCCGCGCTGCACGTGGCGCAGCTCGACAGGTGCGCGCGCGTGCTCGCCGTCTCCTCGGCGCTCAGCTCGTCCGCCACCAGGGCCCACAGCGCCCGTGCCTCAGGGTGCGCCATGAGGGCCTCCGGGGCGACGGGTGGCGAGCAGTCGCTGCATGGCCTCGTTGAACTCCAATCGCGCGTGGTGCAGGCGGCTGCGGACGGTGTTGGGCGAGCTTCCCACGGCCTCGGCGATTTCGTCCGGGCTCATTCCGCACAGCTCGTAGTACACGAAGACGATTCGCTTCTTCGGCTTGAGCTTCTCCAGCGCCGCCTCCACCAGCCGGGCCGCCTGCCGCCTGGACGCGGCACGCTCGGGGTCCTCGTCCGGCGACTCGCGCTCGGGCGGCTCCGCGACGGAGTCCTCGGGCCTGCGCCGCTTCCAGCGCAGGTGCGACAGCGCCACGTTCGAGCACACCCGGTAGAAGAACGTCTTGAAGCGCGACTCGCCCCGGAAGCTCTTCACCGCCGTCAGCAGCCGCAGGTACACCTCCTGGAGCAGGTCCTCCACGTCCACGCGATTGCCCACCAGGTGCCGCAAGGTGCGCGCGGCGTCCACCCGGGTCAGCTCATAGAGGCGCTCGAAGGCCGTGACGTCGCCTTCCTGGAGCCGGCGCACCAGCAGGTGGAGCTGGGGCTCGTCAGAGGACGTGGGAGGTGAGGAAGGGCCCTGTCCCGGGCGCTCCTCGGGCGAGGCGGCCGGCGCCAATGCCTGGGCTTCGCGGAAGATCACCGGACGCTCTCCCTCCGGGACGCGCCATGAGGTCCCCCCCTGTAGGAGCGCCCCACCGTCCATGTGAAAGGTCCAGGCCAGCACACTACCTCCGTGCCCCTGGGTCGCCGCAGCGACGTGCGCCGATCAAAAAAGATTTTTGATCAGCCGTCTGCCGCGCGGAGACGAACGCGGGTGAAACCGGACAACCCACCCGGTGGCCGGACCGGTTCCCCGTAGCACGGAGTCCCCGCTCATGAACCACCCCGCACGCGGCCTGCTGGCGCCGCTCCTGCTGTTGTTCGCTTTCTCAGGCTGCATCATCCGCGAGAACGATGACAGTTGGCTGGACGACGAGGACCTCTGCTACTGCGCCACCAACGCGGACTGCGACGCCGACCAGTACTGCCGCTCTGGCTACTGTCGAGACCTGGGGCCGAACCCGGACCGGTGTTCCGGCTCGCTCGACTGCCCCGGGACGCAGGTCTGCATCAACTCCGTCTGCAACCAGCCCTGCGCCCGCAGCAGCGAGTGCGCCTCCGGTGGCAAGTGCGAGGACGGCTTCTGCTCCCCCGGCTCCTCCCAGCCTCCTCCGCGTGACGCGGGCACTCCCGATTCCGGCCCGAAGCCCGACGCTGGCCCCCGCCCGGATGCGGGCCCGTGGGATGCCGGACAGCCCGACGGTGGACCTCCTCCGACGGACGCGGGTCCCGGTCCCGTGTGCCAGGTGAATGCGCACTGCGGCACGGGCAACTACTGCATCAACAACCAGTGCCACCGTGGCTGCGCGACGGACGGGCAGTGCTCCAACACCGAGTCGTGCGTCTTCGGCGTGTGCCGCCCGCGTCCGACGGACCCGAATGCCTGCCGTACGGCGGGCGACTGCTCGGGTGGGAAGGACTGCGTGGACGGCCAGTGCCGTGCGCAGTGCGAGTCCACCACGCAGTGCCCCGCCGACCAGTCCTGCCAGATTGGCTACTGCCTGCCCATTCCCCACGGCGGTGAGTGCCGCGCCAACTGCGAGTGCCCCTCCGGCCAGGTCTGCGCCAACGGCCAGTGCCGCTCCACGGAGCCGGACCCGGGCCAGACGTGCATGGCCAACTGCGACTGCCCCTCCGGTCAGGTCTGCAACGGCGGCTACTGCCGTCCTCCCGCGCCGCCGCCTCCTCCGCCGGATGCGGGCTCCGGCACCACCTGCGCCGCCAACTGCGACTGCCCCTCCGGTCAGGTGTGCTCCAGCGGCTACTGCCGCGCGCCTCCGCCTCCCACGCCTCCGGATGCCGGCACCCCCACGGTGTGCCGCGCCAACTGCGAGTGCCCCACCGGACAGGTCTGCAAGGACGGCGCGTGCAAGCCGGTGAACCAGGGCAGCGGCAAGTCGTGCGTGGCCAACTGCGAGTGCCCCGCCGGAGAGCGCTGCCAGGACAACGTCTGTTGGCTGTAGTCCGTCACGCCCGGTGGCGCCCCGCAGCTCTCAGGGCGCCACCATCCGCCAGCAGCGGTGGATGTCCTTGCGCTGGAAGTCCTCGGGGATGGAGGCCGGTGTGAGCTCCTCCACGGACTTCCAGCCGCGCGTCGCCTTGGCGTCGAGCTGGAAGCCGAGGAAGTTGTTGGAGAAGTAGAGGACGCCTCCGGGTGACAACAGTGTCCGGAGTGCGTCCAGCAGTCGCGGGTGGTCTCTCTGCACGTTGAACGAGCCCGTCATCTTCTTCGAGGTGGAGAAGGAGGGCGGGTCGCAGACGATGAGGTCATGGCGCTCGGGGCCTCGGGCCTGGGCCTCCACCCACGCCTTCGCGTCCGCGCGGACCAGCTCGTGGCGCGAGTCCGCCAGTCCATTCAGGTCCAGGTTGTCCTCGGCCCAGTCCAGGTAGGAGTTGGACAGGTCCACCGTCACCGTGCTCGCGGCCCCTCCGGCGGCGGCGTACACGGTGAACGCGCCCGTGTACGCGAAGAGGTTGAGGAAGCGCTTGCCCTTGGCTTCCTCGCGCACGCGCTGACGGGTGTCGCGATGGTCCATGAAGAGGCCGGTGTCCAGGTAGTCGCCCAGGTTGACCCAGAACTTCAGGCCCCGCTCCTCGACGACGAGCCGTCCGCTGCCTTGACCCACGCGGCCGTACTGCGCGCGGCCCCACGGCTGGGGCGTGTGCGTCTTCACGAAGATGCGCTCGGCGGGGACCTCCAGCACCTCCGTCACCGCAGCGAGCACCTCCGTGCGCTGCGTCTCCGCCGTGCCCGTTTTGAGCGCGCGACGGTGGGGGTACTCGGTGACGTGGACGCAGTCGCCGTAGAGGTCCACCGCGAAGGGGTACTCGGGGATGTCCCTGTCGTAGACGCGGAAGGCCGTCAGCCCGCGGGCCTGGGCCCACTTGCGAAAGTGCTTCGCACCCTTGCGCAGCCGGTTGGCGAACATGGCCCCCTCTGGCGCCCCGGGTGCCTCGTTTCCACTGTTGCCGTGACTACCTTGTGGGTCAGCCATGCCCAAGCGTCCCTCCGTCCAGACCACCGCGGCCCCACTCATCCCCGAGTCTCCGACGTACGACAAGCTCAGAGACGCTGCTTCGGGCTGTCAGGCGTGTCCCCTCTGGAAGACCGGCACCCAGACCGTCTTTGGGGAGCCGGTGGGAAGGCCCCGCGCGGGCCCTCGAGTCATGTTGGTGGGGGAGCAGCCGGGAGACCAGGAGGACCGCGAGGGAAGGCCCTTCGTGGGGCCGTCCGGACGGCTGCTGGACGAGGCGCTGGACGCCGCTGGCATCGACCGCTCCCAGGTCTACGTCACCAACACGGTGAAGCACTTCAAGTGGACGGGGGAGGGCAAGCGCCGCATCCACGCGAAGCCGAACGCCACGGAGATTCGCGCGTGCCTGCCCTGGCTCGCGGCGGAGATCCAGGTCTTCCAACCGGACGTCCTCGTGTGCCTGGGCGCCACGGCGGCGCAGGCGTTGTTGGGCAAGGACTTCCGGGTGACGCGGCAGCGGGGAGAGCCGATTCCCTCCGCATGGGCGCGCATCGTCGTGGCCACTGTGCACCCCTCGTCCATCCTCCGCGCGCCGGACCCGGAGGCGCGGGAGCGGCAGCTCGCCGCGTTCATCGAGGACCTGCGCGGCGTGGCCCGGCTCATCCAGTCGATGGGGGCCGCCGGTGAGGAGGCCCACGCGCCCGCGTGAGCATTGCGGCACGCGCCCGGGGAAGGAAGACTCGGCGCCATGAGCGTGCGCGTCGAGAAGAGCGGCCCCATCACCACCGTCGTCCTCCAGCGGCCCGAGGTGCGCAACGCGGTGGACGGCGCCACCGCGCAGCTCCTGGCCGACGCCTTCCGCGCCTTCGACGCCGACGCCGACGCGCGCGTGGGAGTCCTCCATGGCGACGGCGGCACCTTCTGCGCGGGCGCGGACCTGAAGGCCGTCTCCGAGGGGCGGATGCCTCGGCTTCAAGTCGACGGAGATGGCCCCATGGGCCCGTCGCGCATGGTGCTGAGCAAGCCCGTCATCGCGGCCATTTCGGGCCACGCCGTGGCGGGTGGGCTGGAGCTGGCGCTGTGGTGTGACTTGCGCGTGGCGGAGGAGGACGCGGTGCTGGGTGTCTTCTGCCGGCGCTGGGGCGTGCCGCTCATCGACGGCGGCACGGTGCGGCTGCCCCGGCTCATCGGCCTGTCCCGAGCCATGGACCTCATCCTCACCGGACGCCCCGTGTCGGCCCAGGAGGCGCTGGCCATGGGACTGGTCAACCGCGTGGTGCCTCGGGGGCAGGCTCGCGAGGCGGCCGAGGCGCTCGCCCGGGAGGTGGCCGCGTTTCCGCAGGCTTGCATGAACGCGGACCGCGCCTCGGCCTACGCCCAGGGGGGACTGGGCCTGGAGGAAGCGCTGCGTCAGGAGTTCATGGGGGGCGTGAAGGTGCTGGAGTCGGAGTCCATCGCCGGGGCCACGCGCTTCGCGAAGGGGGCCGGGCGGCACGGGACGTTCGAGTAGGGCAGAGGCTGGTGCGCGGCCCAGGGGGCTGTGTTACTCCCCCGCCCATGCGCTTCGACACTCTCGCCATCCATGCCGGTCAGGAGCCGGACCCCACGACGGGCGCCATCATGACCCCCGTCTACCTGACCTCCACCTACGTCCAGGACGGGCCCGGGGAGCACAAGGGCTACGAGTACAGCCGGACGCAGAACCCCACCCGCAAGGCGCTCCAGGACTGTCTGGCCGCGCTGGAAGGCGCGAAGTACGGCGCCGCCTTCGCCTCCGGCCTCGCGGGCACGGACATGCTGATGCACATGTTGGATCACGGTGACCACGTCATCGTCTCCGACGACGTCTACGGAGGCACCTTCCGCCTCTTCGACAAGGTCTACAAGCGCTGCGGCCTGAACTTCTCCTTCGTCGACCTGTCCTCCCCGGGAGCCTTCGAGGCGGCCATCACGCCCAAGACGAAGATGGTGTGGGTGGAGACCCCCACCAACCCGATGCTCAAGCTCATCGACCTGGCGCGCATCGCCGAGGTCGCCAAGAAGCACAACATCCTGGCCGTCGCCGACAACACCTTCATGACGCCGTACTTCCAGAAGCCGCTGGACCTCGGCTTCGACGTGGTGGCGCACTCCACCACCAAGTACCTCAACGGACACAGCGACGTGGTGGGCGGCTTCGTCTGCACCAGCCGCGATGAAGTGGCCGAGCGGATGTACTTCCTCCAGAACGCGGTGGGCGGCGTGTCCGGCGCCTTCGACAGCTTCCTCGTGCTGCGCGGCGTGAAGACGCTCCATGTCCGCATGGACCGCCACGCCGAGAACGCGATGAAGGTGTCCCAGTTCCTCGCCACGCACCCCAAGGTGAAGAAGGTGACGTACCCGGGCCTGGAGACGCATCCGCAGCACGCGCTCGCGCGTCAGCAGATGACGGGCTTCGGCGGCATGGTGACGTTCGACATCCACGGCGGCCTGGAGGCGGCGCGCACCTTCCTCAAGACGGTGAAGGTCTTCGCCTGCGCGGAGTCGCTCGGCGGCGTCGAGTCGCTCATCGAGCACCCGGCCATCATGACCCACGCCTCCGTGCCCAAGGAGACGCGCGAGAAGCTCGGCATCGCCGATGGCTTCATCCGCCTGTCCGTCGGCATCGAGGACTCGCGAGACCTCATCGATGACCTGGCTCAGGCGCTCGAAGCGGCGAAGTAGGCCGCGCGTCGTCTGAAGCCGAGCCTGCTTCCAAGGGCCTCCCCGCTCCCTCGCACCTGGGACGCGCGGAGGCCCTTCGTCTGTCCACGCCCTGCCAGACACGGCTCGCGCTCGGCTGCCCTGCTGCCTGGAGCGGAGGGCGAGTGTCCACTACTGGAATGTCTCCGGATGGGTTCCGTTTGGGCTCCCATCATGAGCGACCGAAGGATTCTCACCACATGCTTCATGGGCGTGCTGCTCGCTGCCGTTGCTGGCTGCGAAGAGCAGTCGCTCACACCCGACGACCCGCATGTTGTTCCCCCCGAAATCCCCACGACGGAGCTTCAGGACTCCGAGGCCGCGCTGTCAGCGCCCGACTGCCGCATGCTCACCACCGCCTCGGTGGTGGCCAGCGGTGACGACGGGGATGGCAGCGTCGCGGCCAACTCGCAGGACGACAACCTGAACACGCGCTGGAGCGGTCCGGGCGTGGGCGCGTTCCTCACGCTGGATTTGGGCTCCTCGCAGACGCTGGTGGGCACCACCGTGGCGTGGCACCGGGGCAACGAGCGACAGAACCACTTCGTCCTCTCCACGTCCGAGAACGGCACCACCTTCACCCAGGCGTACGCGGCCGACAGCGCGTTGAACAACGTGGCCCAGACGTATGCGTTCAGCGCGCGCAAGGCCCGCTACGTGCGCATCACCGTGAATGGCAACACGGTGAATGACTGGGCCTCCATCGCCGAGGCCCGTGCGTGTGGCGAGCAGACCGCGCCGCCCGCGCCCACGGCGGACTCCGGGCCGGTGTTGCCGCGCCTGCCGTACCTCCAGAGCGTGGGGCCCACGAGCGCCATCGTCGCGTTCCGCTCCAGCGCGTCCTGCACGCCCTTCGTCCGCTTCGGAGAGGGCTCGCTGCTGGCGCGCACCGCGGTGGCCACCGTCGCGGGCTGGCGTCACGCGGTGTCGCTGACGGGCCTGCAGCCGGGCCGCGCGTATGGCTACAGCGTGGAGGCGTGTGGCTCCGTGACGGGCCTGCGCACGTTCCGCACGGCGTCCGCGCCGGGGACGCAGCGCGTGCGCTTCACCACGATGGGAGACTTCGGCACGGGCGGTTCCGCGCAGTCGAAGGTGATGGCGATGATGAACAAGCCCGAGTGGCGCGGGGAGTTCCTCGTCGCGCTGGGGGACAACGCCTACTCCGACGGCACCGAGCAGGAGTTCCAGGACCGCATGTTCAAGCCCATGGCGACGCTCCTGCGCGAGGTGCCGGTGTTCCCGTCGCTGGGCAATCACGAGTACGTGACGAACCAGGGACAGCCGTACCTGGACAACTTCTACCTGCCCGCCAACAACCCGGCGAAGAGCGAGCGCTACTACTCCTTCGACTGGGGCAACGTGCACTTCACCGCGCTCGACTCCAATTGCGCCATCGGCATGGCGTCGGCGGACAGGTGCTCGGCGGCGGCGCAGAAGGCGTGGGCGGAGCAGGACCTGGCGGCCAGCGCGCTGCCTTGGAAGGTCGTCTTCTTCCACCACCCGCCCTGGTCCAGCGGGGAGCACGGCTCGCAGCTCACCATGCGCCGCACGTACGGCCCGCTCTTCGAGAAGTACGGCGTGGACCTGGTGCTCACCGGGCATGACCACAACTACGAGCGCAGCAAGCCGATGAGGGGTGACGCCGTGGCGCCGTCGGGCACGCGCGGCATTCCCTATGTCGTGGTGGGCAGCGGTGGCGCGACGCTGCGGCCCTTCGCGGGCAGCCAGCCCTCCTGGACGGCGCTGCGCGACAACCAGGTGTATGGCTTCATGGACGTGGTGGTGGATGGCGGCACGCTGACGGCGCGGCTCATCACCTCCACGGGCACGGTGCGCGACACCCTCACGCTGACGAAGTCGCTGCCGACGGTGCGCGCGGCGTCCCTGAAGCTGGTTCCGGTGGAGACGGTGCCCGGCCCCGTGGATGACCCGGCCCGCATGCCCGAAGCCCTGCGGGCCCGGCCTCCGCTGCCTCCGGCGGACAGGCTGGAGGACGTGGCCGATGCGCCGGAGCCTCCCGTGAAGCCCGAGGCCGCCGAGACCGAGTAGACACGGCGTAACGACAGCGACCCGGTGTCGACAAGGGCCTCCCGTGGGAACGCGGGAGGCCCTTTGGGCCTGGCGCTTGGGACTACGGCCGCGCGGCCCGCGCGTTGACGACGGCCTCCAGGCGGGACAGGCCGCGCTTGAGCTCGGCCAGCTCGGCCTTGAGCGTGTCGACCTCGGCGGTCTTCTCGCGCAGCTCCCGCGTGCGGACCTCCAGCGCCTTGATGGCGGCCAGGTTCACTCCGTCGATGTCGAGCATGCCGATGCTCGTGTCGCCCGCGCCCAGACCGAAGGCCGCCTTGAAGTCCTGCGCCATGGGGCCCATGTGCAGCACGCCGGCCTGCTCTTCCTTGTAGCGCCAGGTCGAGATGGGCAGCTCGGAGACCTGCGTCAGCAGCCGCTCGCCGTCGACGTTCCCGAAGCCCTCTTTCTGGTCGCGGTCCGACGTGCAGGTGAACGCGCCACTGCCCGCCTCCAGGTCGCAGCCCGTGGTGAGCGTGGCGTTGGTGCGCAGCCGGACGCCGCCCGCGGCGCGCACCATGAACTGGTTGTTGGCGGTGCTGGTGGCGAGGCTGCTCGTCGAGTCACCCCAGATGAACGAGCCGGTGCGGCCGTCCGTCGACACCCGCTGGCCCAGCGCCATGCCGTAGTCGGAGTTCGCCGTGACGCGATACCCCAGCGACATAGAGCCCGTGCCGGTGGCGAGGCTCAAGAAGCCCAGGGCGGTGGACGAGGTGCCCGTCGCGGAGTTCGAGATGCCCGTCGCCGTGCTGCCGGGCCCGCTGGCGATGCTGCCATTTCCGATGCACGCCGCGGAGGCGCCGCTCGCCACGCAGTTCTCTCCCATGGAGAACGACGCCCTCCCGGCGGCGCTGGAGAGGTTGCCACCCGCCCAGGAGAACAGCCCGATTGCACTCTCGTCCCACTGCGTCTCGGCGTACCCGGCGCGGAAGGCTCCCTTGTGGGGCGCCCACATGAGGCGCGTTCCCGTGCCCGACATCGGAAGCGCGCCCTGGCCCGCCTCGCCTCGCGCCAGCAGTCCGCCCGCGGAGTCCACGGTGAGCAGAGGGAACGCCGTCCAGTTCACTCCATCAGAGGCCGTGTTCTGGAGCTTCAGCAGGGGCGTGGGCGTGGTGATGGCCGTCGTCGCGTCGACGAGCACGTCGGACCGCGTCGTCATCCGCCCTCGCATGGTGCCCGTCCCCGCCAGCGAGAACGAGGCCTCCTGCGCGAGCACGCCATTCTGGATGTAGTTGGCGTTGCCCGGCAGGGGCTGGCGCGCATCGCTGAGGCGCGGGTCGCTGCTCGGCACCGGCGCGTTGACGCCGCTCCCGTATGGGAGGCTCAACACGTTGTCCTTCAGCTCCAGGCCCGTTCCTACCTGCCAGTTGGGTCCAACGGGGCCTTGGGGGCCCTGGGGTCCTTGCGGTCCTTGTGGCCCTTGCAGTCCCTGGCTGCCCTGCGCGCCGTTTGAGCCATCGGACCCACCACAGCCCAGGCCGGCGAAGACGACTCCCAGCGCGGCCAGCCACGTCCCGACCTTCATTCGATTCCTCCTGGCGGATAGGGCGAGGAGCTTACCGCCCTACGCGCCAGGTCATCTCGGGAGTTGGGGCACCTTCAGTGTCGTACCCCCGGGGCTGGCTGCCCGGCGATGACCGCCCAGGTGGCGAGCGCGCTGTTGACGCTGGTCCAGTACCCGTAGGCCTCGTAGTACCAGACGGCCCAGTGCGCCTGCATGTCGAGCCGGCTGGGCTCCGCGGGCAGGTCTCCGTTGATTTGAGGGTCGGAGGCGTTGCGGATGACGAGCCACAGGGGTGCGGTGTTACCCATCTCCTGGGCCACCAGGCCGAGCACCGCGTCTCCCATCTCCACGCCCGCGCCGACGGCTTCCAGGCCGTTGCGCGAGGTGCCGAACTCGAAGAAGTCGGTGGTGAGGATGGGGTGGAAGGCGGGCATGTCCCTGGCGTCGAGCTTGATGTCGGGGCTGTTGCGCGGGCCCGGGAGCAGGGGGCCGTTGAAGGCGTAGCGCTTGGTGGGGGGCCCGAAGTCCGGCTCGCCGAGCTGCGGCGCGTGCTGGGCCATCAGCCGCTCCGCGTCGTCGAAGTAGCGGGTGGGGACGTCAAACTCACAGCGGTAGGTCTTGTCGTTGAAGGGCTCGTTGCGGAACTCCTGGGACAGGCGGAAGCGCGCGGCGCGGGTGACGATGACGTCGCCCAGCTCGTGGTCCGCGAAGGTCGCCCCCGCGGTGCCCACGGTGATGACCATGCGAGGCTTCACCTCCCGCAGGAGCTGGTGGAACAGGTCCTTCACCGGCAGCGTCGCGGTGCCGGCGCCGGTGCGCACGCCGTCCTGGTTGAGGTGCAGCTCCGACTTGAAGCACAGCACGCTCCGACCGCCGATGTCGGTGAGGAACCAGCTTCCCAGGCGCTGTACACGCTGGGCGGGCGCCGACTTGCGGATGAGCGGCTGGTAGTGGCTCTGGAAGTTCCTGTCGTATGGGTACCAGGCGGTGCGCCGGACGCCCGGAGTGAGGGTGTCCGCCAGGGCTTCGACCTCGGCGACCGTCCAGGTGACGACCAGGTAGTCGGCCTGCGGGAGCGCGGCGCCGGGCTGGGGCGGGGTGGACAGTCGCGGATGGGGCCGGGGCTCCAGGCCCGCGGGCCAGGTCAGCCCCAGGGCCACCTCGGCGGGCTGGGGGCCTCGCGGCAGGGCCGTCGCCTCCAGCGGCTGTTCGTCCACCGTGGCGCCGTATTCGATGATGTGCCGGGCAATCAGCTCCGGGCTGCTCAACAGGGTGTGGGGATTGGGCATGACGCACCTCCAGCGTCTTCCCTTGAAGCTAGGCGCGACGCGGGGGCGAGGCCCGGTGCCCCGCCTGCTCAGTGTTCGATGACCGCGTCCGCGAGCGCGGGGAGCCCGGACATGAAGGGCCGCTGTCAGCGAGGTGACTCGCGCCAGGTGTGGGGGCACGCCCGCCGGGAACAAGTCGACTGCCTCCCGTCAAGCCGAGAAGAAAGGGCCCGGGAAATGTCCCACGGATTGAAGGTCATGCGTCTCGCTTCGCGGGGCGAGCCTCCCGCGACGCCCGTACCGGGCGAGACTGACGGTGGGGGCGGGTATCGGCCCAGGGCGAGGTGCTTCCGTGCGCGAGCCGGTGAACGAGGTCGAGCAGACCGAGGGCTACTACCGTCGCTACGGTGAGGCCGTGCATCGACGTTGTCTGCGATTGCTCGGCGATGAAGCGCTGGCCTGGGACTCCACGCAGGAGGTGTTCCTGCGTGTCCATGCGAACCTGAAGCCGCTTCGCGCCGCGGACTCGCCATTGTCATGGCTGCTCACCGTGGCGGACCGACAGTGTTTCTCGGTGCTGCGCCGCCGTCGCACCGAGGCCAGCCACGCGCTGACACAACTGGCACCGCCGGACGCCCACGCTTCACCGGAGGCCGCGCTGGAGCGGCTGCTGGTGGATGCGGACCTGGTGAGGCGCGTCCTCGCCCATTGTCCCGAGGACGTCCAGCGCATCGTGGCCCACCGCTTCCTCGATGAGCTGGAGCAGGAGCAGATCGCCACGCTGCTCGACGTCTCGCGCAAGACGGTGCAGCGCAAGTTGCAGACCTTCTTCGACACCGCCCGGCGACTCCTGGAAGTCGCCCCCCGGCCCGAGCCGCGAAAGGGAACGGCCCCCGCATGAGCACCTCCTCCATTCCTCGCTTCCCGGGCGTGCCGGACCTCCTGCTGGAGCGCTACCTGTGTGACGAGCTCTCCGCGGAAGAGGCCCGGCACGTGGAAGACGCGGCGAGCGCCTCGCCCGCGTTGGCCGCGCACCTGCGCGAGCGACGGGCCGAGAAGGCCGCCTTTGCCCTGATGCGTCCCTTCGGTCCGATGCGGGCGCGACTGGAGGCGCCGCGTCCCAGCCCCTGGCGAAGACTCTGGCGCTGGAGCCAGCCCGTGCTGGTGCTCGGCGTGGTGTTCGCGGCGGTGCTGCCTCGAATCCTCTCGCTCCAGGAGGTGGAGCAGGTGCGCGTGCGCGGCGGGCTCACCGCGAGGGTGCTCGTCAAGCGAGGCGACATCGTCTTCGAGCAGGGGCCCGGCGCGGTGCTGCGCGCAGGAGACCGGGTGCGCGTGGAGGTGGAGGACGTGGACGGCGGCGCGCTCTACCTGCTGGCGCTGAGCGAGCATGGACGCGTCACGCCGCTCCAGGGCTTTCCGGCCACGGGCGGCCCGCTGTCCATGGGGGCGGGACGGTGGGTGTTGCCCGGGAGCCTGGAGCTGGATGCCGCCCCCGAGCAGGAGGCGCTGGTGGTGGTGCTCGCATCCGACGCGTGGAATGCCCCGTCGCCGGAGGCCGTCCAGCGCTGGCTGGAGCATTCGACGCGAGAGGCGGACTTCCCACCGTCACTCACGTCGCTTCCCGGCACCCGCCACGCCGTGCGCGCGCTTCCAAAGGAGCTGCCTTGAGTGACAGAAGCTCGCGGGTGCTGGGTGTCCTGCTCGTCCTCCTCGCCACCTCCGTCGCGAGCGCGGAGAGCCGGTTCTCCATCAGCGTGGGACACAACCTGGGCCGGGACACGGACGAGCCCCTGCGCTGGGCCCAGCAGGACGCCGAGCGCATGGATGCGGTCTTTGGCCAACTGGGCGGGGTTCCCGAGGACCGTCGCATCCTCCTGCGCGGTGAGTCCGTCTCCAACCTCCGACTCGGCCTCGCGCGGATGCGAGGGCGCATCGAGGAGGCACGGCGCGCCGGAGAGCGCACGCTGCTGTTCTTCTTCTACTCGGGCCACGGAGACGAGGTGGCGCTGCGTCTGGGAGGCGAGGCCCTCCCGCTCGCCGAACTGCAACGGATGCTGGCCGAAGTCCCCACCACCGTCACGGTCGCCGTGCTGGATGCCTGTCACAGTGGCGCGCTCGTGCGGGGCCGCTCCAAGGGCCTCAAGTCCGCGCCCGCCTTCGATGTCTCCTTCCTTCGACAGGTGGGGCCGGAGGGCCGCGTGTTCATCGCCTCCGCGGGGGCACACGAGGTGGCGCAGGAGTCGGACAGCCTCCGGGGTTCGTTCTTCACGCACCATCTGATTTCAGGCCTGCGGGGCGCGGCGGACGTGGATGCCGATGGCCGTGTCTCGCTCACGGAGGCCTATGGCCACGTCTACCACCGCACGCTGGCCGGCTCGCACGCGTCCACGGCGGCGGTGCAGCACCCGGAGCTGTCCAGTCAGCTCGCGGGAGAAGGGGACTTGTTCCTCACCACGCTCTCGCGAGCCCATACGCAGTTGGAGCTTCCTCCCTCGGTGGGTGACAGCGTCGTGCTCGTGGATGAGCGCACGCTGCAGGTCATGGCGGAGGTGGAGCCTCGGGCCGAGGAGTCGGTGCGCGTGGCCTTGCCCGCGGGACGCTACCGGGTCCAGGTGAGGCGGGGCGCCCAGGTGCTCTACGGCAAGGTGTACCTGCCCTGGGGCGAGAAGCAGCGCTTGAACCCCGAGGCCCTGGAGGTGCGCACGCTGGCCCTGCACCAGCGCAAGGGCGCGCTCCTGGAGGCCAGCAGTTGGCGGCTGCAAGCGGCGCTGGGCGCGGGCCGCTCCTCGACGCAACTGGGCGGCTGGGGGCCCCAGGTGGGCGTGCTGCTCGCGCGCGAGAGCCCTGGAGGGCTGGGGCTGTCCTTCCTCGGAGGGCTCACGTTGGGGGCCACCCGGGGCTCCACGCTGGAGCAGCGCCTGGAGCAGGTGGAGCTGGGGCTGTGGAGTGGCCTGGGCGTGTCGGGCTCGGTGGGACGTGTCTGGGCCGGAGCCCATGCGGGCGTCGGCGTGTTGGGCCTGGCGCAACGCGCGACGAGCCCGGATGCGGAGCGCCGCCGGGCGCTGGGCCTTCCCGCGTGGCGGACCCGCACGGGCGCGGGCGCGGCCACCTTCGCCACGCTCTCCGCGGAGGTGCCGGTGGGCGCGAGCACGGGCCTCTTCGCCCGGCTGGGCGGCCATGTCGCGTTGATGCGCGAGGATGAAAAGCTCCGAACGCAGCTCGCGCCGCACCTGCTACTCGGTTGCACCTGGGGGCTGTGATACCCGGGGCCGTGTCCCACGCTTTTTTGTCCGCGCGTCTCCTTGCTCGCATCGACCCGATGGCCAGCGCGCTCCAAAGCACGGCGCGCGCGGCTCACGGGCGGTGCTTGTCACGTGACATGGGATTGCTCCCATGACCGAGAGGAAGGCCATATGTCGACAATGTCGGAGCGTGGTTTCTGGAAGTGGGGAGTGCTCTCCCTGGCATTGATGGGGTGCGGCGGTGTCATGGGCAGCGAGGCGGAGGACGAAGCCCTGCTCACGCTGGAGGGCACGCTTCAATCCACCACTTCGTTCGAGCTGGGCAGCTCCGACCGGATGCGAGCGGCGCTCCTCTGGGACACCTGGCCCAAGGCCGTCGTGGACTGCCTGGTCCAGAGAACGTACCCGGAGGGCTTCTCCAAGTGCCTGCGGCTGAGCCCCAAGTCTTCGTTCCACCATCCCGGCGTGGACGTCAAGGTGAACGGCCGCTTCCCCAACACCTTCAGCATGCCCCTCAATCGCCTGCCGGAACCGGGAGCCCTGATGGGGGAGGAAGGCTCCCGGTTGGGCATGGCCTACGTGATGGCCTACGTAGACGGCAACGACAACGACAAGCTGGACCGCGTGTCGAACGAGGCCACCTCCAGCCATGACATCGTCGTCGGGTTCCAGGAGGGCTTTGACGGAGAACAGACGGAGAGCTCCTTCATCCTGTATCGCGAGGGCGCGCTCCACCCGCTCTTCCACCTCAGTTTCCCGAACTGCCCGGAGATTCCCCAGGGGTACTCCGTGGTGACGGTGCGCTACACGGAGACCTCCGAGGAGTGCTTCTTGAAGACGCGCAGGGTGGACCTGAACATCACCCTGGAGGCGAACCAGGCCTTCCAGCAACTCGCCTGCGAGGAGCCCAACTACCTGGCCCTCATCGACACGGCGCGCGCCTCCACCCTGGGGCCGCCACCGCCAGGAGCCACCCAGCGCTGCGGCACGTTCATCTATCCCGTGTCGCGCTTGGACCAGGTGCTGTATGTGAATCCCCATCCGGAGCGCTTCTGCACCGTCGCGAACACGGTGGCGTACACGCTGCGAGACTACTGGGATGGCACCTGGGATGACCGGGCCTCGCCGCCCGCGTGGTGGCCCTGCCCGGTGACCGGGCCATGAGGTGAGGACCGCGAGGGGGCAGGCCGATTCGCTGCCCCCTTCGCGGCGAGTCTCAAGGCACCTGACACCGAATCCATGTCCCACGCCTCGACGCTCGCGCGTCTCCTTGCTCGCACCGACAGATTGAACCGCGCTCCACGCGCGCTCCTGCTGCGAGGAGCGCGGGTCGCCTGTCGTGTGCCCATGGGGATGGCCCCATGGCGCGAGAGGAAGGCCGCATGACGACAATGATGGGACGTGGTTTCTGGAAGTGGGGACTGCTCGCATTGGCGATGACGGGTTGTGGCGGAGTCCTGGGTGACGAAGCCGAGGACGAGACGCTGCTCACCCTGGAAGGCTCGCTGCATGCCGCCGAGCCTTTCGAGGCGGGGAGCTCCGCGCAGATGAGGGCGGCGCTGCTGTGGCAGGTGTTTCCTCAGCCTGTCGTGGACTGCATGCTCGTGAGCTCCGTGCGCGACGCGCTGTCTCGGTGCCAGCGGGTGAGCCCGCGCTCGTCGTTCCGTCGCCCCGACGTGGATGTGAAGGTGGACGGGCGCTTCCCCAATACCTTCAGCATGTCCCTGAACCGGCTGCCGGACCCCGAAGGCCTGATGGGCGGGCCAGGCTCTCGGTTCGGCTACGCCACCGTCGTGGCCTACGTGGATGGCAACGGCAATGGCAGACTGGACCGCGTCGACAACGAGGCCACGACGAGTGTCGACATCGTCGTGGGCCACCAAGAAGGCATCCAGCTCAACGCGCTGGCGGATTACACGATTGTGTACCGAGAGGGCGCGCTCCACCCGCTCTACACCAAGCTGTTCTCTGATTGTCCCGAGATTCCCCGCGGGTACTCCGTGGTGACGCGCCGCTACCAGCAGGACCCCAGCGATCCGAATGGCGACCCCATCTACGAGGGGTGCTACGTGAAGACGCGCAAGGTCGAGGTGGACATCATCCTGGAGGCGAACTCGGCGTTCCAGCGGCTTGCTTGCGAGCAGACCAACGCGCTCTTCCTCGCTGACATGGTGCGCGCCACCACCGCGAGCCTCCCCCCGGCCGGCAGCAGCCAGGTCTGCCGCACGTATATGAACGTCGTGTCGGGCTCCGAGCAGGTGCTCCTGGTGAATCTCCATCCGGAGCGCTTCTGCGCCACCGCGAGCCAGGTGGTGTACTCGCTGCGCGACTACTGGAACGGCACCTGGGATGACCGGGCCTCGCCGCCCGCGTGGTGGCCGTGCACGGTGACGGCGCCCTGAGTTGAGGACCGCGAAGAGGGCAGGCGGAGTCGCTGCCCCCTTCGCGACGAGTCACACACCGCCGGGCTTCAAGGCGTCAGGGCTGACGGACCCGAAGTCAATGGCACCAGGACTCCAGGCCCCGAGAAACGACTCAGGCGCCACGTGCTTCGATGCCTGGGTTTCGGCGACGGCGCATCGACAGCAGGGCCAGGAGCGCCAGCCCGAGCATCCCCGTTCCCGCGCCACCGGATTGCTGACAGCCGCAGCCGCTGGAGTCCTCGATCGTGGGCATACCGGGAGGTCCCGCGTCGGGTCGCGATGTGCCGCCATCAGGCTGGGGGACACCACTGTCGGGTGCGCCGCCATCCGGACCGACAGGGCCCGCATCAGGGCTGCCCGCATCGGTGGGCTCGGGGGCAGTGACTTGCACGTGCACCTGGAAGGTGCAGTTCGTGGTGTTGCCGCTCGGGTCCGCCGCGGTGACGACGACGTCGGTGGTGCCGACGGGGAACACGCTGCCTCGGGCGGGCACGGTGCTCACGGTGGGCGTCGACGCGGTGTCCTGGGCGGTGATGTCCTGCCATTGCACCGCGACACCCGCCTGGGAGGTGGCGATAGCGGAGACAGTGGAGGGACACGTGACGGATGGAGCCTGGGTGTCCTGGACTGTCACGGCGAAGGTGCACGTGGAGGTGTTGCCCAGGTTGTCGGTCGCGGTGACGAGCACCTCGGTCCGGCCGAGCGGGAAGACGCTGCCCGACGCGAGGCTGTAGCTGACGCGCGGGTCGGGGTCCTCGTCGGACACGGACGCGGGCGGAAACGGCACGGCGGTCCCCAGGGCGCTCACGGCCTCGGTGACTTGCGCGCCGGGGCAGGTGAGTCGAGGCGGCTGGGAGTCCGTGGGCGTCGTTCGCAGCCCCCACAGCTCGCGTCCCCAGGCCGGATGCCACGCCGCGAAGTAGAGGTAGGGTCCCACGTTCGTGAACATCAGCGGTGCCGAGGAGACGCCTCCGGGCCCGAGGTCCGCGAGGAGCAGGGTGCCGGCCTCCGTCCCATCCGTCCGCCACGGCTCCAGTCCCGTCACACCGTCCGACGCGGCGAACACCAGCGCATCCTCTCCACCAAGCCGGACGAAGGGACCCGGTGTCGACACCGCGCCGGGCTCTCCGGGCCGGATGTCCTTCACCCTCACGGTGCCAGCCTCGGTGCCGTCGCTGCGCCAGGGCTCATAGCCCCCGCTCTCGTCATCCGCCCAGAACAGCAGCAGGTCACCATGCGGCGTGAGCTGCTCCGGTGGGTTCACCGTCGCGCGGGTGCCAAAGGTCTTCACCTTCACGGGTGCGGCGCCGTTGCTCTTCCACAGCTCGGGCGGGGACTCCGCGTGGCTGACGACATAGAACACCGAGTCTCCCAGCGTGGCCGTGGTCGACTCACGGGGCCAGTAGCCATACCGCCGGCTCACGAACCCCAGGGCGCGGGTGCCCGCCTGGGTGCCGTCGCTGGTCCACAGCTCCAGACCGCGCGAGGCGAAGTTCACCCAGAAGAACAGCCGCCCGTTCGCGACCCGCATCTGGTGGAACGAGGCGAGCTCCGAGGCGTCCGCCAGGCTCGCCACGCGCCGCGTTCCGGCCTCCGTGCCGTCGCTGGTCCACAGCTCCTCGTGGTTGAAGTCCGCCGTGAGGGCGAAGAAGACCTTGTCTCCCACGGCGGTGAGCATGCGGGGGTGGGGCGGGATGAAGGAGTTCGGCTCGAACTGCTTGATGCGCACCGTGCCCGTGGGCGTGCCATCCGTCACCCACAGCGCATCCTTCTCGTAGGACCACTCCGTGATGAAGGCGCGTGTCCCTGCGGGCACGAGGTGGCGACCAGGCGCCCCGAACATCCGCATGGAGAGGGACGCCAGCCTCCGAGGAGGATGCGAGTCCTCCGCGGGGAGGCTCCAGAGCGCCTGGAGTCCCTCGTCATCTCCGGCGAAGAAGAGGAGTTGGTCGTTCAGCCGGGTGAGCTGGAGCGGGAAGTAGAAGGGACTCAGCGGCGGTGAGATGGCGAGCGGCCCGGTGCCGGCAGGGGTTCCATCGCTCCTCCACAGATGCCGGCTCATGAACTCGTTCTCGGCGACGAAGTACAGCACCCCGCCCACTTCGACGGCGGAGGGCTCGTAGGCGGGCAGTCCGTTCGCGACCGGGGTCGAGAGGGTCTTGACCTTGCCCGTGCCTTCCACGGTCCCCGTGCTCGTCCACAGCTCGTCGTCCCGGGTCCAGAAGTAGAGCGTGTCCTGGGTCCAGGAGGCCACCAGCTCACCCAGGCCGTGGGGACGCGGTGTCACCTCCGTCAACCGCACCGTCCCCAGGGCCGTCCCATCCGTCTTCCAGAGCTGCTGGCCGTGGGAGCCGTCGTTGGCTCCGAAGAAGAGGCCCACGGGTGAGGAGAACATGGGCTGTCCAAAGTCAGCCTCCATGGAGGACTCACCACCGGGAGCCAGGTCGGCCACGCGGACCGTGCCCTGCGCGGTGCCGTCGCTCTTCCACGGCTCGCCCCCCGCCACCGTGTCATGGGCCATGAAGTACAGCAGGCCGTCATGCGCGGTGAGTCGCGAGGGCCGCGAACCTCCCGCGCCCGGCTGGATGTCGCTCACGCGCGCGGTGCCGTCCGTGGTGCCGTCGCTCTTCCACAGCTCCACGCCCGTCGTGGACTCCCAGGCGGTGAAGTAGAGCGTGTCACCCACGCACGCGAACGGAGGCGGCGAGGTGAAGTCCTGGCTGGTGGGGTCCTTCGCATCCAGCGTGGCGACCAGGACCGTGCCGTCGACGGTGCCGTCCGTGCGCCACAGCTCCTGTCGGCCAAAGGGCGAGTTCCGATAGAAGAACACCGAGCCGCGACAGGCCTTGAGCTCGTAGGGGACGAAGCGGCCGCCGCCGGGACGCGGGTCCAGGACCTTTCCAGTCCCCTCGGCGGTTCCATCGGTCTTCCACAACATGTCCCCGCCCTCCTCATCGGTGGCCTGGAACACGAGGGTGCTTCCCGCCCATGCCTTGTTCCAGGTGCCGAAGCCTCCCGTCTCGGACTGGCTCGTCTTCACCAGCACCGTGCCTTCCGTGGTGCCGTCGCTCTTCCAGAGCGAGTAGCCCGAAGAAGGGATGTCGGAGGGGCTGGTGATGGCCAGCAGGCTGTCGTCCCGCACCCCGAGGAAGGTGCCCAGGCCCCGCAGGTTCTTCACCAGCACGGTGCCCCGCGCGGTGCCGTCCGTGCTCCACAGGCCGTACTGCTGACCCACGTAGTTCGTCAGGGCGAGGAAATATACGCGCCCCTTCAGGACGACGGCGTGTTTCAGGTCGGAGCCCTCGGGCCCTGGCAGCACGTCGAGGACGAGCGAGGTCCCCTCGGGCGTGCCGTCCGTGCGCCACAGCTCGCGGCCGTGCACCTTGTCGCTGGCGCCCAGGAGGGTGATGTCGCCCAGCCTGATGAAGAAGGTGGGCTGCTCCAGGAGGTCGCTCGTGGCGTCGCCAGGGAGCACGTCCTTGACCAGGAAGGGCGTGCCCACGCGTGCCTCGGACGTGCGCACCTCCGCTGCTGGACGCGGCGCTGAGGCCTGCCGGGTGTCACAGCTCGCCACGACGACAGCCATTACGCCCACCGCGAGCCCACGAAGCCCAGATGCCAGATTCATGGGGGCACTTCTGAGCAGAGATTGACCGCGGCCGTCAATGCTTGGAATTGGGGGCGCACCGCCGCGAACCCAAGGGGGCTCCCGGCGGCGGCCATTCGCCTCAAGCCGTCGACGGCTGTCTACATGCAGCGGTTTTCACAGACACCCAGCAAGCAGAACCAGCACGGGCCCACGCAGCCAGGACGACAGGCCGCGTTGGCGTGCTCGCTGTCGGCGAGCAGCGTGCTCTCCGGCGGCAGGCTCACCGCCACATCACACGTCGCGTCTCCCTCCTCTTCGGCGATGACGGCCTGGGGCTCACCCATGGACAGGGCGGCGAGTCCCACCACGAGCAACGTGGACAGCACCATGGACCACTGGCTCTTGAGCAGCTTCGCGAACATCCATGTCTCCTTGGCAGTGCCTGACGAGGCCACGACAGCCTGTCATGAATCCGACCAGGCCAGGAAGTCATGGATAGACGGTGCGAGAGGGCCTGGGCGCTGCAATGCGTTGCCCTGGCCCGGCGAGCGGCCTATGCAATGCGTCAGGGGGCCACGCAGCAAGAGTCACCCGCATCCGAGGAGTCCCATGCGCTACTTCGACGACTTCCAACCCGGTGAGGCGAGTGAGGCCGGGCCTTACGTGGTCTCCCGGGAGGAGATCATCGCCTTCGCGAAACAGTTTGATCCGCAGCCCTTCCACCTGAGTGACGAGGGAGGTCGGGAAGGCATCTTCGGCGGCCTCATCGCCAGTGGTTGGCACACCGCTTCCATCTGCCACAAGCTCGCGGTGGAGAACCTCTTGAGCAAGACGGCGAGCCTGGGCTCCCCGGGACTGGACGAGCTGCGCTGGCTGCGGCCGGTGCGCCCCGGAGATGCGCTCACCGCGCGCTTCGAGGTCCTCTCCACCACGCCGTCGCGCAGCAAGCCGGACCGAGGCGCCATCAAGTTCCGCTTCGAGGTCCGCAACCAGAATGGCGAGGTGGTGATGACGGAGGTCGCCAACGCGCTGTTCGCCCGGAAGCCCGAGGCGAAGTAGTCCTGTAGGAGTGCCCGGGTCGCGCCGACGCATGGCGCGACCGGGTTCGCCGCTTCAGCGCGGGGCCATCAGCGTGTTGAGCGTGGGATAGGAGATGCCCGCCTCGGGGGCGGGTGCGGCGCCGCCGTCGCGCAGGAAGTCGGTGGCGAGCGCGGCGATGCGGCCGAAGATGGCCGAGGCGATGCCCGCCCCTGCGCTGACGCGGCGGACGCCGAGCGACGCCAGCTCGGACGCGGGAGGCAGTCCAGGAATGGCCATCAGGTTGAGCGGCAGGCCCGCCTCCGTCACGACGGCCTTGATGTCCACGGGCGTCTTCAAGCCCGGAACGAAGAGTCCATCCGCGCCCGCGGCACGGTAGCGGCGGGCCCGGGCCAGGGTCTCCTCGACGCGACGCTCCGCCGGGCCGATGCCTCGCAGGAACACATCCGTGCGCGCGTTCACGAACAGGTCCGCGCCCTTCTTCGCGGCGGCCTTCTTCACGGCTTCAATCTTGGCGCACAGCAGGTCCACCGAGCCCCCGCCGTCCTCCAGGTTGATGCCCACGCCGCCCGCCTCCAGCACGCCCGCGGCGACCTCGCCCACCGCGTCCGGGTCGTCCGAATAGCCCCCTTCGATGTCCACCGTCAGGGGCACCTTCACGAGGCGGGCAATGGCGGTGACGGTGTCCAGGAGTCGACTCACCGGGAGCTTGTCGCCGTCCGGATAGCCCTGGGCCCAGGCCACGCCCGCGCTCGTCGTGGCGAGGGCCTTGGCGCCCAGGCTCTCCATGACGCGCGCGCTTCCGGCGTCCCAGGCATTCACCAGCAGCAGCAAGCCCGCTTCGTGCAACTGACGGAAGTCTCGGGCGGAGTTCGGCGGAGCGACAGGCATGGGCAGCGGTCCTTTTCGACAGGGGTGTGGAAGCGGCGGGAGGATATGGCGGGCGCTTCAGGCGGTGGAGGTCCGTCGTACCCTCGACTCGTGGTCGAGTAACCAGCGCTTGCGTTCGATGCCACCTCCATAGCCGGTGAGGGAGCCGTTGGCGCCCACCACGCGATGACACGGCACGACGATGCCCACGGGGTTGGCGCCGTTTGCCAGGCCCACTGCGCGTACGGCCGCGGGCCGACCGATGCGCTTCGCCAGTTGTGAATAGGACACCGTCGCGCCGCAGGGAATATCGCGCAGCGCCGTCCAGACCTCGCGCTGGAAGGGCGTGCCCTCGGTGCGGACGGACAGGCCGTCGATGGCGTCGAGCTGTCCCGAGAAGTACGTCCGCAGCGTGTCGGTGAGGCCGCCTGGATTGCGTGCGGACTCCAGTTGGAAGCCGTTGTCTCCGTAGTGCAGGCGCAGCAGGTTGCGCATCCGGCCTTCGTGCTCCGTCCAGTCCACGGCGCGCAGGTGTCCCTCGCGGTCCGCGATGAGGACCAGCTCGCCGATGGGCGTGTCCGTCTTGTCGATGAGGAAGTGGAGTGGCTCAGCCATGACGCACCTCTTGGAGTCGGGGACGCAGGCCGGGGTCGGCGGCCCACAGGTGTTGCGCGGCGTAGGCCCGCCAGGGCCTCCAGGGCTCCGCGCGTTGAAGCAGGTCTTCGGGAGTGGGGCGCTCGCCCGCGTCCGTCGCGGCGCTTCTCAGGAGCGCCACGTCGCTGGCGGGGAACGCGTCTGTCTCGCGCAGGGCGCGCAGGGCGATGTACTGCGCGGTCCACTCGCCCACGCCCCGGATGGAGCGCAGCCGGGCGATGCCTTCCTCCACCGTGCCGAACGGATGGAACAGCAGCGGGTCCGCGAGCGCCGTTTCCGCCAGGGCCTTGAGCGACGCCTTCCGCGCGGACGGCATCCCCAGCGCGCCCAGGTCCGTCGCCACGACGCGCTCGGGTGAGGGGAAAGCACGCGACAGGCCGGAAGGGAGTCCTTCCATGGGAGCCTCGCCACACAGCACCACGAGCCGACCCGCGAGCTTGCGCGCGGCCTCCACCGTCACCTGCTGACCGAGGATGGCGCGCACCGCCAGCTCGAAGCCCTCCCACGCGCCGGGTGCCCGCAGGCCGGGTCGCAGCGCGATGAGGGGCGCCAGGAAGGGGTCCTTGGAGAGGTGCGCGCCGATGACCTCGATGTCCGCGCCCACGTCGAACACCCTGCGCACGCGCGCGATGATGGCGGGGAGTGCCTGGACGCGCGGGAAGCGAATCTTCACCACGAGGTTGTTGCGTGCGGGCTCATGCGTCACCTCCACCGTGCCCACGGCGCCGTCCTGGGACACGGTGCGCAGGTAGCGCGCGTCGGAGACCTGCTCCACGCCTTGGATGGCGCGCGCGGACAGGTACGAGAGCATCGCGGTCCAGTCATACGGTGGCCGGTAGCGCAGTCGCAGCGTCACGCCCGCGTCCGCCACCGCGCTGGTCGTCGTCTCCACCGCCTGCTTGCGGCGCAGGGCGCCTGGGGGCCGTTGGTAGAGGCCCTGGAACGTCTCGTTGAAGCGCCGGATGCTGCCGAAGCCAGAGGCCAGCGCGACCTCCGCGAGCGGCATCCGAGTCTCCTGGATGAGCTGCTTGGCGAAGAGCACGCGCCGAGTCTGTGCGACGGCCACGGGTGTGGCGCCGAGGTGCTGTTTGAAGAGGCGGCGGAGCTGTCGTCCTCCCACGCCCAGACGTTCGGCGAGTGCGTCCACGCCCGCCTCGCCGCCATCCAGCGCGCCCTCCGCGATGAGGGCCAGTGCGCGCGACACGGTGTTGGAGGTGCCCCGCCACGACGCGAGGTCCGGGGCCGTCTCCGGCCGGCAGCGCAGGCAGGGGCGGAAGCCCTCTTCCTGGGACGCGGCGGCGGAGGCGAAGAAGCGGCAGTTCTCCCGCTTGGGCGTGCGAGCGGGGCAGATGGGCCGGCAGTAGATGCCGGTCGACGTCACCGCGACGAAGAGGCGGCCGTCGAAGCGGGCATCCCGCGTCTGGAGCGCGCGGTAGCAGGCGTCGGAATCGAGCAGGTCCATGCCCGGACAGTGTCATCCAGGGCAGGGGAGCGCTCGCGGTTTTCGGACATCGATGACCCGTGCCCCCGGACGCGCGAAGGGCCTCCCACCGTCATCGGCGAGAGGCCCTCTCAAGACGCGACTGCCTGGAGGCCGATTAGGCCGCCGTGCGGTGCAGGAAGTCGATGAGGTCGATCTTCGTGACGATGGCGACGACCTTCTCGCCCTCCTTCACGACGGCGACGTTGTCCTGCGCGAAGACCTCACGCAGCCGCGAGATGCTCGTGTCCGGCGACAGCGCGCCCTGCAGCGGCGCGACGATGGCGTCGATGGTGTCCGCGAACTTCGCCTTCCCGGCGACGAGCGCGTTGAGCAGGTCGTACTCGTGAACCATGCCGACCGCGCGCCCGTCCTCGGACACCACCGGCATCTGGCTGATGCCGTGGCTGCGCATCGTCTCCACCACTTGGTCCACCCGGTCGCCCTTGCGCGCCGTCTTCACGTCGCGCAGCTTGTTGCCGATGATGTCGCGCACCGTGCCGGTGCCCTTCTCCTCGGCGAAGCCGTTGTCGCGCATCCACTCGTCCGAGTGGAACTTGCTGATGTAGCTGCTGCCGGAGTCGGGGAGCACGACGACAATCGTCTTGCCCTTGCCCACTTCCTTCGCCAGCTGCACCGCCACGTGCACCGCCGCGCCGGAGGAGCCACCCGCGAAGATGCCCTCCTCGCGCGCCAGCCGCCGCGCCGCCGCGAAGCACTGGCGGTCATCCACCTGGCGCACGTCGTCCACGACCTTGAAGTCCATGGCGCCGCACAGCATGTCCTCGCCGATACCTTCGACCTTGTACACGTGCGGCTCGGTGAGCTTGCCCGTCTTGAAGTAACCCTCGTAGACGGAGCCCTCCGGGTCCACGCCCACGTTCTTCAGGCCGGGGATCTTCTCCTTGAGGAACTTGCCCGCGCCGCTCATCGTCCCGCCCGTGCCCAGGCCAGAGACGAAGTAGTCCATCTTCCCGCCGGTCTGCTCCAGGATCTCAGGGCCGGTGAGCTTGTAGTGCGCCTCGATGTTGTCGGGGTTGTGGTACTGGTTCAGCATGAACGCGCCCGGCGTCTCACGGTGCAGCCGCTTGGCCGTCTCGTAGTAGCTGCGGGGGTCCTCGGCCGCGACGTTCGTCGGCGTCACCACCACCTGCGCGCCCAGCGCCTTCAGGCGGTTGATCTTCTCCAGCGACATCTTGTCCGGCATCGTGAAGATGCACTTGTAGCCCTTCACCGCCGCCGCCAGCGCCACGCCCATGCCGGTGTTGCCGGACGTGTTCTCCACAATCGTGCCGCCGGGCTTGAGCTTCCCCTCCCGCTCGGCCTTCTCGATGATGTACAGCGCCATGCGGTCCTTGATGGACGCGCCCGGGTTCATGAACTCGCACTTGACCAGAACAGTCGCATCGTTCGGTCCGACGAGCTTGTTGAGCTTGACCAGGGGCGTGTTGCCAATGGCGGTGAGAATGGTGTCGTGGATGTCCATCGCGGCTTCCAGAAAAAGAGGGGTTCGCGGCGCGTCTTATATGCCGCCAGCGGGGCCCGGTCGACAGCGGGAGTCACTCTGCCCCGTCGGGAAGTAACAGGGCCCCGTCCTGGGGACTTCCCCCTCGCCTCCGGCACCAGGACCTGGCGTGTCTCCTGGCGCCATGCCAGGAGGAAGGGGCCTGCTTCGCCGGGGGGCAGCCGGGCTCGCGACGCGCCGCGACGCAAGGCGGGGTGTCTCACGTTTCGGCGTCGCTTACGTGACAGCCCGAAGGGCCAGGGGGCAATCGCCGCGCGAGGGCTTTGACGCGGAAAGTCGCCCCTCCCATACTCGGGAACCGCTCCCCACCCCCATTGGAGAACCCCGTCGATATGGAACTCGAGGCCGCCCTGCGCGACCAGGTGGGACAGGCCATTGGCCGTCCCGTTTCCGATGCTCCCATCAAGAAGCTGAAGGGAGACGCGAGCAACCGCTCGTACTACCGCGTCGGCGCGCCCCCGGAGAGCTGGGTGGTGATGGTGATGCCGCTGGACGCGACGAAGAAGAGCGAGGAGGCCACCAAGGGCGAGCCGCCCAAGGAATTGCCCTTCGTCAACGTGCACCGCTACCTGAACAAGCTGGGCGTGCGCGTGCCCGCCATCCTCCGCTACGACGAGCCGGCGGGGATGATGGTGATTGAAGACCTGAGCGACATCACCTTCGAGTCCGCGCTGGAAGGCGGCAAGCACAACCACGCGCTCTACACCCGCGCGGTGGACCTGCTCGCGCGCCTGCGGGCGCAGGCGGAGAAGAATCAGGACCCGGACTGCCTGGCCTTCACGCGCTCGTTCGACGAGGACCTGTACGACTGGGAGCTGCACCACTTCCGCGAGTGGGGCCTGGAGGCGTGGAGCGGCAAGCTGCCCACGGACGCCGAGCGCGCCTGGCTGGACTCGACGTTCCGCGACATCGCGAAGCAGCTCGCCGCCGCGCCCCGAGGCTTCACCCACCGCGACTACCAGAGCCGCAACATCATGGTGAAGGAGGGCGAGCTGGTGGTCATCGACTTCCAGGACGCGCTCCAGGGTCCGCGCCAGTACGACCTGGTGGCGCTCCTGCGCGACAGCTACGTGGAGCTGGACCGGGACTTCGTGGACGCGATGCTGGACCGCTACATCGCCACGTTCCAGGAGGCGAGCGGAGAGCGCATCGACGCGGTGGAGTTCAAGGCGTTCTTTGACTTGCTCACCGTGCAGCGCAAGCTGAAGGACGCGGGTCGCTTCGAGTACATCAATCGCGTGAAGGGCAACCCGGGCTTCCTCGTCTCCATCCCCGCGTCGCTGCGCTACGTGCGCGAGGCGTTCCGTCGGCGGCCGGAGCTGCGGGAGTTGCAGGAGCTGGTGGCGAAGTACGTCCCCGAGCTGGCGGCCTGAGCCCCTCACTCGGCTGAAGAGGGAGTCGACAATGAAGGCGATGGTCCTCTGCGCGGGGCTGGGAACCCGCCTGCGTCCGTTGACGGAGCGCTGGCCCAAGCCGGCGCTCCCGTTGTTGGGGCAGCCGCTGTTGCGCTACCACCTGGCGGTGCTGAAGGCCGCGGGCGTCACCGCGGTGGGCATCAACACCCACCACCTGCCGGACACCATGGAGGCGGTGGCTCGCGAGGAGTGTGAGCGCGCCAAGCTGCCGCTGCACGTGGTGCGCGAGCCCGTCATCCAGGGCACCGGCGGCGGCATCCGCGGCCTGCGCGACTTCCTCTCCGACGGAGACTTCCTCGTCTTCAACGGCGACATCCTCTACCCGGTGGATCTGCGTCCCGTGGTGGCGATGCACCAGGCGTCCGGGGCGCTGGCCACCATGGTGCTGCTGCCGATGCCGGAGGGGGAGACGTACGCGGCGGTGGAGCTGGATGCGTCCGGGCGGGTGCGGAGAATCGCGGGGCACGGGCCTGGAGGCGAGGGCCTGACGCCGTGGCACTTCACGGGTGTGCACGTCATGTCCCCGCGCGTCTTCGACTTCATGAGCGCCGAGGGGCCCGAGGACATCAACCGCGAGGTCTACGCGCGCGCCATGGCCCAGGGGCAGGTGGTGCGCGGCGTGCGCGTGGATGGTTACTGGTCCGATTTGGGCACGCCGTCGCGCTACCTGGCCACGGTGCGGGACGTGCTCGCCGGACGGGTGCGGCTGGAGTGGCTGGGGGCGGACTCACCGCTCGCCGGCACGGTGCGCGGGCCGGGCTCCTCGTGGGCGCATCCGGACGCGCACGTGTGTGGAGCGAAGGTGGAGGGCCCCGCCTGGTTCGGCCGAGGCGTCACGGTGGCGGAGGGCGCCGTCGTGGGCGAGTCCGTGTCGCTGGGCGCCGGGGTGAAGGTGGACGCGGGGGCTCGGCTCCAGAGCGCCGCCGTCTTCGAGCAGACGTCGATTGCGCCCGGTGAGTCGCTCACCGAGGTGCTCGCCTGGCAGGAGCACCGGATTCCCGCGCCGCTGACCGGCCGCTGACCGCGCCTGTCTCCACGCGCACGGAGCCGGCCCGGAAAGGGTCGGCTACCGCACGGCGTGCGAGCGAGCTCTGTCGTCCGCCCGAAGGTCGCCGTTTCGGACAATGGGCCCTACCTTTTGTCGCGGACAGCCTGCCTGGGCCGGGGGTTTCCGGCGCGGGGACAAGGGGAGGTCTGGGGCATGAAGTGGAGAGGTTCTCTGGGGGCCAGGCCAGCGGGTGGAGACAGCACGCACTTCCGGGTGTGGGCGCCCCGCAGGCGCAGTGTCGAAGTGGTGGTGAGAGGCGCGTCGCAGCCGCTCCCGCTGACGGGCGATGACCGGGGCTATTTCGAGGCCGTGCACCCGGTGCCCGTGGGGGCGCTGTACAAGTACCGCCTGGACTCGCGTGACGAGTTCCCCGACCCCGCCTCGCGCTTCCAGCCCGAGGGCCCGCATGGCTTCAGCGAGGTGGTCGACCCGTACTCGCACCCCTGGAGGGACGGCGACTGGAAGGGGCTGTCCTGCGTCCGGGGCCAGGTGCTCTACGAACTGCACGTGGGCACCTTCACGCCCGAGGGCACGTACACGGCGGCCCTCGCGAAGCTGCCGCTGCTCAAGGACCTGGGCGTCACCTGCCTGGAGTTGATGCCGCTGCACACGTTCCCCGGACGCTTCAACTGGGGCTACGACGGCGCCCAGCTCTTCGCGCCCAGCTTCCAGTACGGACGACCGGAGGAGCTGCGCGCCTTCGTGGACGCCGCGCACGCGCTGGGGCTCGGCGTGCTGCTGGACGTCGTCTACAACCACCTGGGGCCGGACGGGAACTACCTGGCGCAGTACTCGCCCGACTACTTCACGCGCAAGTACGAGAACGAGTGGGGCGAGCCGACGAACTTCGACGACGGACCCGCCGCGGGGCCCAGCCGCGACTTCTTCATCCAGAACGCGTGTGCCTGGGTGGCCGAGTATCACTTCGACGGGCTTCGCGTGGACGCGACGCAGGCCCTGTATGACGACGGGCCGTGCCACATCGTCAAGGAGCTGACCCAGGCGGTGCGCCAGGCGGGCGCCGGGCGGGGCGTGCTCGTCATCGCGGAGAACGAGCCGCAGGACGAGCTGTGCGTGAGGGCTCCGGAGAAGGGCGGCTGGGGGATGGATGCCCTCTGGGTGGATGACTTCCACCACTCCGCCCGCGTCGCCGCCACGGGACGGGCGGAGGCGTACCTCCAGGACTATCGAGGCACCGCGCAGGAGCTGCTGTCGTGCGTGCTGCGCAACTCGCTCTATCAGGGGCAGTACTACCGCTGGCAGAAGAAGGCCCGCGGCAGTCCGCTGCTGCGCGTGCCGTCGAGCGCGTGCATCTTCTATCTCCAGAACCACGACCAGCTCGCGAACATGCTCCAGGGCCAGCGGCTGCACCGCCTCTGCGGGGAGCGCCAGGCGCGCACGCTCACCACGCTGTGGCTGTTGCTGCCCCAGACGCCGCTGCTCTTCATGGGGCAGGAGTGGTTCGCGAACACGCCCTTCTTCTACTTCGTGGACCACAAGCCGGAGCTCCAGCCGCTGGTGTGCAAGGGGCGGGAGAAGTACCTCGGCCAGTTCGAGAGCGCCCGCCACGCGCTGGAGCACGAGGGCTACGTGGAGCACGTGGACGAGAAGGCCTTCCTGCGCTCCCGGCTCGACTGGAGTGAGCGGGAGCGCAACGAGGGGCCGCTCACCTTGCACCGGGAGCTGCTCCGGCTGCGTCGCGAGGACCCGGTGCTCGCCCGGCAGGACGGCGGCCAGCTCGCGGGGGCCGTCCTCTCACCCAACGCCTTCGTGCTGCGCTACTCGGGCAGCGAGCAGGAGGGCGACCGGCTGTTGCTCGTCAACCTGGGGAGCGAGCTGGAGCTCTCTCCGTGCCCCGAGCCCTTGCTCGCCCCACCTCGGGATGAAGGGTGGCGTGTTGGACTGTCGAGTGAAGAGGTTCGATTCGGAGGTGCAGGCTCTTGCTCACTGGACTCATTGAGGGTCGCGACGTCATGGCGCGTGCCGGGGATGACCGCTCTGTGGATGACGAGCACGGGAAGGAGTCCCACGGCCCACGGCCCACGGACGGCAGGATGAGCCGGGTGCGCGGCTTGCCCGAGCTGAAGTTCACGTGGCCGGTGGGAGCACCGGCCATCGAGGTGCTCGGACGGGAGTGGCTGGTGACGAATGGCCTGGGGGGCTATGCGTCCAGCACGCTGGCGGGGGTGAATGCGCGCCGCTACCACGGCCTCTTCATCCCCACCCTGCCGGAGCGGGGCCGCACCGTCATGTTGTCCCGGCTGGTGGAGACCGCCCGGGTGGAGGGGCAGAACTACCGGCTGGAGGGAGAGGTGCGCGCCGACGGCACGCTGATGGGCGACACCTCGCTGCTGCACTCCTTCCGGCTGGATGGCCTCATCCCCGAGTGGGAGTACGTCCTGGGCTCCACGCGCCTGCGTCGCAGGCTGGTGCTGGTGCACGGCGAGAACACGCTCTTCATCGAATGGGCGCATCTGTCCGGTCCTCCCGTGAAGCTCCGGCTGCGGCCCTTCCCGGTGTTCCGCGTGCACGAGCACGACTTCCCGCACGGCTACTGCCAGCCGAAGGTCATCCTCCAGGGAGAGCGCATCGAGATGTTCGCGGAGAAGGACGCGCCGGCGCTGAAGTTGCGCCTGTACGCCGACGGCACGGTGCCCTTCGTGGCGCTGCCTGAAATCTCCTCGCCGCAGCTCTACCGGACGGAGCGCGCGCGGGGGATGCCGCACATCGAGACGCAGGCGAGCCCCGGTTACTTCGAGTGCACGGTGCGGCCGGGAAGTCGGCTGTCGCTCGGGGCCACGGTGGACGACTGGACGCTGTTGGACCGCGACCCGGCCATGAGCTTCGACATGGAGCGCGAGCGCGAGTGGCGCCTCCTGGAGCGCGCGCCCGTGGCGGCGAGGACGGGCACCGCGGCGCGCCTCGTCCTGGCGGGGGACCAGTTCATCGTCGACCCCATGCGCCCGCGGGATGATGCGTGGGCCCGGGCCATTGGCGAGGATGCCCGCAGCGTCATCGCCGGCTACCCCTGGTTCACCGACTGGGGCCGCGACACGATGATTTCGCTGGAGGGGCTGACGGTGTGCTCGGGGCGCTTCCGCGAGGCGGCGGCGATTCTGCGGACCTTCCGGCACCACGTGAAGGACGGGCTGTTGCCCAACCTCTTCCCGGAGGGCGAGGCGGACGGGCTGTACCACACGGCCGACGCGACGCTCTGGTTCTTCCACGCGGTGGACCGCTACGTCACGGCCTCCGGCGACATGGAGCTCCTGCGCGAGTTCTATCCGACGTTCGAGGACATCGTGCGCAAGCACGAGCAGGGCACGCGCCACAACATCCGCATCGACCCCAAGGACGGGCTGCTGACGCAGGGCGAGGAGGGCTACCAGCTCACCTGGATGGACGCGAAGGTGGACGGCTGGGTGGTGACGCCCCGGCGCGGCAAGGCGGTGGAGCTCAACGCGCTGTGGTTCAACGCCATGCGGTTGATGGCGGAGTGGGCTGGGCTCCAGGGCCTGGACGCGGCGCCCTACGCGCAGGCCGCGCAGAAGGCCCAGGACTCCTTCAACCAGCGCTTCTGGAATCCCGAGGAGCGGTGCCTGTACGACGTGGTGGACGCGGAGGGCGGCGGCAATGACGCCGCCGTGCGGCCCAACCAGATTTTCGCCCTGTCGCTCAAGTACCCGGTGCTCAACCCGGACAGGTGGCCGGACGTGCTGCACAAGGTGGAGACGGAGCTGCTCACGCCGGTGGGGCTGCGCTCGCTGGCGTCGGACCACGACGACTACAAGGCCACGTACGACGGAGACCTGCGCGCGCGCGACGCGGCCTACCACCAGGGCACGGTGTGGAGCTGGCTGATTGGCCACTACGTGGACGCGGCGCTGCGGGTTCAGCCGGACCGCGCGCACCTGCGGGACGTCATGGACGGCCTGGAGACGCACCTGAGACAGGCGGGCGTCGGGCAGGTGAGCGAAATCTTCGACGCCACGCCGCCCTTCAGGCCACGAGGGTGCATCGCCCAGGCCTGGGGAGTGGCCGAGGCGCTGCGGGTCTTCCTGCGCACCGCCTGACGCGAGGTCAGGCGGTGTGGTAGCGGGCGAGCACGCAGGTGACGTTGTCGTTGCCACCCGCGGCGTTCGCCATGTCGATGAGCTGGGAGCACGCCTTGTCCAGCTCCGGCGTGCGGCCCAGGATCTCCTGCATCTGCGGGTCGGTCACCATGCCGCTCAGGCCGTCCGAGCACAGCAGGAAGACATCGCCCGGCTGCGGCTCCACGCGGGAGACGTCCACCTGGACGTTCTCCTTCATGCCGAGCGCTCGGACGATGACGTTCTTGTGCGGGAAGTTCTCGACCTCCTCCGGCGAGAGCTTCTTCGCCTTGAGGTAGTCGTTGAGCAGGGAGTGGTCCTCGGTGATCTGCTTGAGGGCTCCGGCGCGGAAGAAGTACACGCGGCTGTCGCCCACGTGCCCGACGTAGGCGACGTCGCTGGCGAAGTGCAGGCTGACGATGGTCGTCCCCATGCCCTTGTACTTCGACTCGCTGCTGGCCTTCTCGAAGATGCGCGCGTTGGCGAGCTTGATACCGGTGGCCAACCGGTTCTCGTCATAGTTGCGCTGTTTATCCATCTTGAAGGGCCAGGTGCTGTCCTGGTCCTTGGACGTCATCTTGTAGAACTCACCCAACTCGTCCACGGCGATGCGACTGGCGATTTCTCCAGAGGAGTGACCACCCATCCCGTCCGCGACGATGAAGAGGTGCTCATCGGGCAACATGAGGAAGTTGTCCTCGTTGTGGTTCCGCTTCATCCCGACGTGGGTGCTGCCGGCTACCTCGATGCGCATGCGCGGGGACTCTTCTAAGGGGACGAGAAACTGGCGGCGCACGTTAACAAAGCGCTCGGAAAACGGTCAAAAGACGTGCTCGGGGTGCGGTCAGGCAGGGGACACCGGGGCAGGGGAGGCAGGCTCGAAGCTCAAGCGGTCTCCTTCCTGGGTGCCGCTCGCGGCCAGGACGCCCGCGGGCAGTTCCAGCACGGAGCGGGCCTGGAAGTACACGGACGTCGTCCTCCAGGGGGGCAGCGCCATCATCTGCTTGACGATACGCCCCTGGGCGTCCAGGAAGGCGACGTCAATGGGGATGCGCATGAAGAACGTGTGGATGGAGTTGCAGGGCTGGATGTGGAGGCCCTCGCCCACGGCGAGCTGCTCGCGCCCCATCAGTCCCTTGAAGCGCTGGGCGAAGGAGGTGGCCTTCTCCGCCCGGTCCGCCAGCGGCTTCTGCCGCGTCTCGTTGGTCACCTTCCAGCGCATGTAGCGCGTTCTACCCCATGCTCGAGCCCCTGGCGCGTCCTCTGCATCTGGTTCTGGTCTCCCCCCAGATTCCCCCCAACACCGGCAATGTCGCCCGCTTGTGCGCGGTGACGGGCTGCCGGCTCATCCTGGTGGAGCCCCTGGGCTTCTCCATCGATGACCGGAACCTCAAGCGGGCCGGGTTGGACTACTGGGACAAGGTATTTCTACGGCTGTACCCGACTTATGGGGCGTACGTGGAGGCGTATCCGGAGGCGCGGCGGTGGTTGTTCTCGGCGCGGGCGGAGCAGACGCTCTACGAGGCTCGGTTCGAGGAGGGGGACCACCTGGTGTTCGGCTCGGAGGTGACGGGGTTGTTGCCGGAGGTGATGGAGGGGGGGACGGGGACGGCGCTGACGATTCCGATGTTGGAGGGTCGGCGGAGCATGAACCTGTCCACGGCGGTGGGGGTGGGGACGTACGAGGCGCTGCGACAGGTGTGTTTCACCGGGGCGGGCAGGCGTGCACCCTCGGCAAGTTGAGGGGCGGTGAGGAGGGACTACACTGCGGCGAGGATGACTCCGTCGCAGGCCGCCGAAGCGCTGTACTCCGCCCACAAATCCCGAGCCACGGGCTGGCTGACGCTGTCCGCTGGAGGGCGCGAGTCGCGGCTGATGTTGCGCGAGGGTGACCTCGTGGGGACTCGGCTGGGGTTCGGATATCAGAGTCCGGCACAGGCCCTGTTGCAGAGCGGGTTGTTGAGCGCGGAGGCGTTGGATGCGCTCTGGGCGCGGGGTGGTGCGGGCGAGGCGGACGAGGAGCTGCTGGAGGAGCACGGGCTGGAGCGGGACGCGGTGGTGGAGCAGCAGGTGCTGGCCCACGTGCGGCGGTTGAGTGAGCTGGCGGAGCGCGCGGCGTTCGAGCCTGGGAGCGTGGAGGCGGAGTTCCAGCCCATCTCCGGGGTGAGGGTGGTGCGGGCGGCGTTGGAGCGGCCGGGGGCGGGAGGGGCGAAGGGGCGGGTGTTCCGGTGCGCGGATGTGGCGGCGTGCGAGCCGTGGCTGACGGATGCGTCCGAGCGGGAGTTGCTGGAGACGCTGGGGGAGTTCCGGGAGCCGGAGTCGCTGACGCCCGCGCGTGAGGCGCTGCTGCTCGTGCTGGAGCGCGAGGGTGGGGTCGAGGCGCTGTCGGTGGAGGAGTGGGAGGCGCGGGAGGAGGCGCGGAGGCAGGAGGAGGAGGCCGCGCGGAAGAGGGCGGAGGAGGAGCGCGCCCGTGCCGAGGAGGAAGCTCGGCGGGCGGAGGAGGCTCGGCTTCGCGCGATTGAAGAGGCCCGGCTGGCGGAGGAGGCTCGGCT
>Ga0126314_10000078_pt1 | contig 52080 bp, 51 predicted proteins | sample Plot105B_FD_92535 | JGI IMG/M metagenome (GOLD analysis project Ga0126314, IMG submission 92535) | Serpentine soil microbial communities from UC McLaughlin Reserve, CA, USA - Plot105B | ecosystem: Environmental > Terrestrial > Soil > Grasslands | place: USA: UC McLaughlin Reserve, Lake County... | reverse complement strand
TTTTCGCTGATCATGGCTGTTATCTATTTTATATTCACGCTGGCTATGGTAAGGGTAATATCGAAAAAATGGCTTTGGCGCATTATTGCCGCGGTTGTGTTATTCGTAACCCCGGTTGCCATTAATGTATATCTGAATCTGGAGCATCCGCTTTCCTGGCATAATGGAAGAGAGTTACTAGTGCTTTATGTTTTCCTGGTCGTTTTCTTTCACCTGCATTTTCTTGTATTGAACCTTTTGACGCCTTCTGCCCTAAGAGGTCTGAACCAGCATCAGCAATATTTGAAGCTGAGGGATACTTTTGCTCCATTGAAATGGGCAGCAAAGTTGTTTGCATTGCCTTTCTTATACTTCTTCTGGAACAGCTATCTGCGCCGCCTGGAGGCACTGAGGTATGAAAATATCAATTGTGAGCAATGCCATACTGCGCTTACCTTAATGAACGAGGACAAAGACAATGAATTTTTATCTGCAGGTCAGGTTAAAGAGGAGGAAATCCAATCTGTAGACTATGACGTATGGCAGTGTAACACCTGTTTTGAACACACCATTCTGGACTACACTAATTTAGAATCAAAAGCAAAGAAATGCAAAAAATGTCATTTCACTACCGCTGTTTTTTCCAGAAAGAAGGTGATTCAGCGGGCTACTACCTCCAGCGAGGGCTATGGCTGCATCTACTATGTATGTGCGCATTGCAGGGAAGAAACCACTGAACAATATACCATTCCGAAAATCTCGACTTCGAGCAGCAGCAGCTCTTCTTCATCGGGCAGCAGTTCGTCCGGAAGTTCATCATCAAGCGGCGGTTCTTCCGGCGGGGGTGGCGCAGGAAGCAGCTGGTAATTTTCGGCTGGCTATTCTTTTTTCTTGAAAAAGCCTTTTAATTTATCGGCAACGGCAGTTTTGACTTTTTCTGTTGCTTTGGCTTTTACTGTGTCTATTTTGGCCTGGGCCACAACTTTTAGTTCTTCCTTCTTTTCTGCCACCACCTGGGTTACCATTCCCTTTGCTTCGGCTTTTGTATCTCCCGCGGCATATTTTAAACTGATGGTCGGCTTAAGTATCGTACCCCCCAGAACAGCATTTACCTTTATGGTCTCACTAATTGCGACATTGGTACCTGCCTTATTGTTCAGCTTGGCTATAAACGAGTTTGCGGTTTCATTTGCCTTCGCACCCAGCATGGCTCTTGGTATATTCAGGCCAAGCTGATAATCCATACTTTGATCTAGTCCGTTTGAGCCCTGTACATTCATCACAATGCCTTCTTTACTGATGTTAAAGGGGGCTATATTCAGCCGGCCGTCTCTGATCGCAAATTTGCTGAGTACATTGTTCAGTTCCAGTTTTTTGATCTTATCGGAGCTAAGCGATGAAGCCAGCTTGTTTAAAGGTTCAAAGCCCTCGATTACGGCCTGGATAATGTTTGTCAGTCCCTCTGCGTTGATGGACGAGTAAACCGGCATCATATGCTGATCCAGATCGGAACTGAACTTCAGGCTGGTAGAAAACGCCCCCTTAGCGAATTTAGCGACAGGTGCAAGCAGCTTAACGGTGTTGAATGCCGTAAAAGCTTTTTGAATGTCCATTTTCTCGATACCGAAATCTATATCTACGTTCGGCTTCTTAGGGTCGATGGTAGCATAGGAGCCGTTCATCTTCAGGGTACCATCCAGCATGTTCATCCCCATATTCTTAAAATAGATGGTTTTGTCTTTGATGGTAAGGGCACCTTTTGCATTGCTGATGTCATAATTATCGTACAGTATGCGGTCTGCGATGGCAGACATGGTAAAATCTATATTTCCCGGCACTTCAAATACAGCTAATTTTGCATCTCTTTTAGTTCCTGCTGTTGTTGTTTCCGGCCCCATCAGTTCATTTACATCCAAAAGATTTGAGCTGACATTAAATGTACCCTGCAAAGCCTGGTTCTTTTTAAAGAAGTAGCTCAGGTAATTGTTAACCGAACCACTTGCCTTGAAATCGCTTCTACCTACTTTTGCAACCAGACCCGTGAGACTGATATTTTTAGGACTAAAATTCATTTTAGCGGAGGGAATGCTTACTGGCATGGGTACGTTTTTACCAGAATAATTCAAATTGCTGGCGATCATTTGTCCGGAAGCTTTGAATGCTTCGTACTGGCCTTTATCAATCGATGACTTGTGGCCCAAAGCTTGCACATCTGCATCCAGCAACCCGCTCAGGGTCATGTCTTTCATCGGAAAAATAGCGGTCAATTGCTCTAGATCCAATTTTCCTTTTAATGCCATGTCTAAAAAAGGATCGGATACAGGGTTCCTTAGCAACAACCGCCCGTCAATGGGCGCCTGCCCGAATTCGAGATGGAAGGCCGGAACGTTGACTATAGTATGGTCTGTTACACCGTCTACATTGCTGATCTGTGATTTAATCTGGATGTTACTGATTGCGGAAGGCAGTGAAGGATATTTGATCTTACCGTTTTCGATAGACAGGTTCACATCGAATGCGGGAAGTGACTGCTCATTGTAAGTTCCTTTTGCAGTTCCATTCATGGCAAACTTACCAGTGGCTTCCAGGTCTTTAAAATTACTGGCATAAATAGCCGGGATCAGGGAAAGAAAATTTTTGAGCTCAGATTGTTTTGCGTCAAACTTCAGATCCATGACCATATCGGTATCATTTGGCATAGCGAGATAGCCGGTAACGGAAAGCAACAACTCGTTTAGTTTGATTTTATTATCGGCAAAACTGAACTTCATTTGTTTCATATCCATATCCAGCGGCAGTTCGGCGTCTAGCTTTACTTTATTCAGATAGGGTATACCGGCATATTTAACGGTAAGCTTTTCTATCGAGGAGCTGGTTTTGAGTTTAAACAGATCCTGGGTAAAGTCGCCGCTGCCTGTATGGTCCAGATCTTCTATCTGCATAAAAATCCCCGTTGATGCATCGTCGTAGATGATACTGGTGTTTTCAACAGCATATTGATGCAGTGCTATGTTGAAAGGATTTTTTGCTGTATCTGCAGCTACGGTTGTGAGGGTGTCTGGTTTCATGATATCCCAGTTGGCCTTTCCGCTTTTTAGAACTTTAGCCAGAATCCTGGCTCCGGTCAGCTCAACAGAATTGATCTGATAGGTACTGCCTTTTATAACACTCATCAGGTTAAGGTTCAGCTGCAGCTCTGGTATGTTTGCAAGTGTATCCTTCGCAAAGCTATCAATTCCGATTATTGAGAGTTCATTTATACGTATGCCCAGATCTGGAAATGAGCTGATGAGGCTTACATCGAGGTCTTTAAAATCGACGCTGGCATTGACGTTTTCATTGACAGCAGATTTTACTTTCGAATAGATTTCTTTCTTAAAAAACAAAGGTACGGCCGCTGCCGCTGCGAGTAAGAGAACAAATACAGCAAGAACGATAAGGGCGATTTTTTTGAACATGGTTTCTTTACAAATGATTTTGCAAAGAAAAGGTTTTTATGATGATTAATCTACCTTAGTTCAAATTGATGGTATAAATTCTGGATTTCTCTTAGCGCATCTGCAATGGCGCCGCGTTGCCGCTTCAGCAAAGTGATATGGTCTTCATGGGCTACCGGATCGAAGATCAGCTGGTCATATTTATCCAGGGCCTCCTGCTCCCCTGTTTCAATGGCGCCAAGGATGGCCAGATCCTCTTTGGTACTGAGGGCTTGTTTGATTTCTATCCATACTCTGTGGAGTACACCCAGCAATCCGCCACTTTCGTTATCAGAATCGCCACCATGTTCGGCGATGTGATCTTTTAATTCCATGGCATAGCCTGCACGCTGGGCTGAGTATTTCAAAAACACTGCCTTCAATTCTATACTTTCTGTGTTGTCGCTGGCTGTTTCATAGCCTTCTTTTCCGTCGTTTAAGATGTTAACCAGTCCTTTGAGGTCGCTGATTACTGCGCTGTTGTTTTCCATGAGTTCCGATCTTAACTTTAACTTTATTTATTATTAACCATTTTCATAGTTAAATGGTTTTGAGAAATTTATTAGCTTTACCCAATGGAAAATCAGCAAGAAAATCCTTATGTACTGTTCAGTGCAGCCATTTTGAAATACTGGAAGAGCGACGGGGTAAAATACATCAAACTGGTAGAGCTGGACACGGACCTGCAGGTTAAATTCTTCGAATTGATTCCTGATTCGGAAATTCCTGATTCGGCAGAAACCATCTATTCGATCGATTCGGAAGATATTGAAGAATTGTTAATACCTGAGGCGAAGGTAAGGTTCCTTGTCCATCAGATCTACCTCGAGGAAGATTAGTTAATCTAGTGTCTTTTTACTTTTACGCTTATGCAGATCTTCTGCGGCATCAATTGAATGCGATTTATGAATGTCTTCGTCCTTTTCTGAAATGTCGGCGAGCTTTTCATAGTATTTGTGCAGCACGTCCAGTTCAGATTCGGTAAGGTCTTCTATGTCTACCATTCTGTTGCTTGCGTGCCTGCTGGCTGCTATCAGTTCATTTAATTTCAACTGTATCGCCTTTGAATCCTTATTTTGGGATTTTTGGATCAGGAAAACCATCAGAAACGTGATGATAGTGGTTCCGGTGTTGATCACAAGCTGCCAGGTATCGGAGTATTTAAATATTGGCCCGCTAATCACCCAGATAATAATAACCAGTGAGGCCACGCCAAATGCTACCGGACTGCCGGTCCAGGTGGTGATCTTCGTTGAGATTCTTTCGAAAAAACTATGTTTACTCTTTTTCATGTTTTGATCCGGTTATTTATGATTTTTGCATAAAGCTAACAACTAAAAGCATAATTTTATTGATAAACAAAGCCTTCTGGAATTTGTTCTAATGCTTAAATTGAGGTAATGGAGACACATATTTACTGGATGTTTATTTTGGCATTGCCTGTGGCTTGTATAGCCTGGACAATAACCAAAGAAGAGGTTTTCAGGGAGATCCGGGAATTCTGCACAGGAAAATCGAAAACCTGCAGGTACTTGATAAAGCGTAAGTTTTTTTACATGCTTACCTGCGAGTATTGTTTTAGTCATTATGTGACGGCCATACTGCTGATCATTACTCAATATACATTATTGTATACGGGCTGGAGGGGCTATCTAATTGCCGGCTTTTCTATCGTGTGGATCGCCAATGTTTACATGAGCGTTTACAATTTGATTCGGATAGATTTGAAGAAAGAGAAACTTCAGGCTCAGAAAGAAGAGGAAAAAATCAAACAGGGCGACCTTACTTCCTGATGAAATAACAATTATTTGGGTAATTTTCTTAAAGCTTGCTTTCGACGGGATCATAGAAGACATGGCGTGCTGAAAAAAGTTGTAGATGTCCGTTGTGTTATTTATATCTTTATATGATTTATTAAAGCAGCGTTGTTACAATTCGAGCCTTAATCCATCTAACTGAAAAGATCTTCAAGAAATGAGAAACACCATACTGAATCTTTCCGCAAACAAAGGACCTATGCCTGTGGTAGATTCAGCGATTTCCTTTGGTCCTTTCATTAAATACCTGAGGCGTAAGGTGCAGGAAGAAAACACGGTTAGGGCGGCACTTTATATCAATGCGCTGAAGGAATTTGAAAAACAGACCATAGCAGAGACGAGTATTCCTCTCGACAGTGTCCATGAACATGAGTTGTTACTTGAGCATATGTATGCCTGCCTCTCTCCTGCCCTGGCTACCGAAGATCAACAGGCCTGGGGATTGTGTTTTCCACTTCAACCCATCACATTTTATGGCACGAGCATGATGTATGATTTGCTGGAAAATGAGCAAAAGGATGCTGGCGGCTATGTCGCTTCAAAAACTCCGGTTGAATATAACAGGGAGCATATGCAGTTCATTTATGCTTTCATTTTGAATGAATTATATGCCTTTCGGTCGCCAGCAAAGGATAAGTATCACTCCGGGCTCAGAACCGATACCGGATTGCAGGGCTATTTCCATATCAATGTCAATACTGATTTCATTGAGGTAAAACCAAAACAACCGCTCCCTGAACTCAGCGTAAGAGAAATACAACAATACCTTACAGAAGAATCAGGAATGGATATGCTTTTGCAGATTCTTCCATTGAGTATGTTCGAGTTCAGGGGCATTTCTGTGTTGACTATAAAAGATGTAACGGCGCTTCAGGCGGTTGAAAATATCAAAAAGATAAGGCTTACCCGGAGTTCGGGTACTGAAGAGGCTTCTTATGCTGAGGTTATACAGTCGCTGAAAACGCTCGTACAAAATGTCAATATCCAGTTTGATCTTTTTCCTTTTGTACGGATTAACAACAAAATGGTGTATGGCTACACAAAAGGCGGCAGTGGTCTTCTGTTTTCTGTTTGGGGAGAACAGACTTTAAGCCCGGAGGCTTTTCAACAAATTGCCGAAGCTTATGCTGCCAATCCAAACTCTTTCTTCTCTCCTGACATCTGGGCAGAAAGTAAGGAGATGTTTCCCTGGCTGGATAGATTTATGGCCCTTAATGTCAAATCAATGGCACTGATCCCGGTATTTCACAACCATGTGGTGGTAGGTGTTTTGGGTATGCATACCTGGCTGGAAGAAAGTTTCGATGAAAAAAAACTGGCGCTGCTTGAGCCTGCATTGGCGCCTATCGCGCAGCTGCTGCAGGTATACATTGATGAGTTTAACCTTGAGATCGAAAACATCATTAAAGAAAAATACACTTCCATTCAGCCGTCTGTACAATGGAAATTTAATGATGCGGCCTGGCACCATCTTCATGACAAAAAGAAGAACCTGCCTTTGAGGAATGAAAATATCAGCTTTGCTAATGTGTATCCTTTCTACGGGGCTATAGACATCAGAAATTCTACTGTTGAACGAAACAGTGCCAGTAAAGCAGATTTGGGTCTGCACCTGAGCATGCTTCATGAGACACTCCAGTTGCTGAATAAAGGCTACAGCTCGTCTTTACTGGAGGAAATGATGTTCAACTGTGTGAAATGGAAAAATCTGCTAAAGGAAGGTGAGCTGAATACGACTGAAGAAAATAATCTGAACATCTTTTTAAAGGAAGAAACCAGCGACTATTTAAGACTCATCTCTGAATCCCATCCGGACACTAAAAAGGTAATTGAAAAGTATTTGCAGATCATTTCTGCCAGCAATGGTGAAGTTTATAAAAACAGGCAGGCACTTGAGGTATCTATGCAAATGATCAATACCGTGATCAACAACTATTTTGAGGCTGAAAAGGAAAGACTACAACAGTCTTATCCCTGCTATTTTGAAAAGTTTCGTACAGATGGTGTAGAATATGACATCTATATTGGTCAGTCTATCGCACCGGACAGGCCCTTCAATCATTTTCATCTAAAAAATCTGCGTCTCTGGCAGCTTTCTTCTATGGCAGCAGTGATAAAGATGGTCAATACGATCAGGCCTGATATGCCGGTGAAACTGGATATTACGCAGCTTATATTTATTCATAACCATACTATAGACATCAGTTTTAGAGCCGATGAGCGAAAATTTGATGTGGAGGGTGCCTATAATATCAGGTACCAGATGATTAAAAAAAGAATTGACAAGGTACTGATTAGAGATACACAGGAAAGGCTGACCCAACCGGGTAAACTTGCACTGATTTACTTCAATAAGAGAGACATTGACGATTACGTGCCGTTCGTAAAATATCTGCAGGAGACAGGGGTGCTGCATGCTGATACTGAAGATCTCGATCTGGAAGACCTGCAGGGTTTGAGCGGGCTGAAAGCGCTGCGTGTAATGGTACTATAGCCATAGATATGTCAAATACTTTCGAAAACTGAAATACATTATATTTAGTATATACTTTTGACTAAAATAATCATTTAGTCAAAACTTATGAAAACAGCTTTATCTTTATTATCATTGATTTTATTGTTTGCTGCATGCGGTGAGCCTAAAATGAGACTGAAAGCGCCTGAAGCGGCCAAAGAAGAAAACAATATGGCAGTTGAGAATTCCAATGACTCGGTTCAGAAAGACAGCGCTTTACTTTCCATAAAAAACTAGTATTTTCCGCAGGCTTATTCAGCCCATGAGTTCCTTCATCAATTTATCGAAGTCTGCTTTCATTACAGCCAGTTCTTCTTCTACTTTAGAAAGTCTTTGTTCCAGATCGTTTGCCGGTCTGCTGTAGTGTTCATCATCCCTTTCGTCTTGTGTAAGATCGGGCGTTCCTCCCAACAGGTGGATGTATCGGGTTTCCTTTTGCCCTGCGCGTCTGGGCAGCTGCATGATGTACGGGTATTCAGGATCAGCCAGTTTTTCGAGTACGGTCTGAACCTCTTCTAATGATTCAAACTCATACATCCTTCCCGAATTCGTATTGATCTCTCCGGGTGTCTGGGCTCCTCTGAGCATCAGCAGACAGATAACTCCTACTTCTGCTGGCAATACCGGGAACACGATGGCAAAATTGTGTTTGTACTTCACTACCCTGCTTGATCCGCCGGTTGCTGTGGAGACGAGACTCTTGCGCTTCAGGGTATCCAGGGTGAGTGTTACTGTTTGTTCATCATATTGTACTACCGGCTTACGTGACGTCTTTTGGTTGCAGGCTGCTGTAATGGAATTGATCGTCATCGGGTAATACTCCGGCGTAGTTTTGGATTTCTCCATCAATACACCCAATACCCTGATCTCTTCGGCGTTTAATACCGGAATTGGTTTTTGCTCATCCATGACCGTTGACTAAGAATTTGACAGGATATTTTCTATAGCAGTCAGTTCTGATGCACTGAATTCAATATTATCAAGACATTTTAAAGAATCGGCAAGTTGTTCCGGACGGCTGGCGCCAACCAGTACTGAAGTGATCCTTTCGTCACGAAGTATCCATGATAAAGCCATTTGAGCCAGCTTTTGCCCCCTGTTAAGGGCAATAGCGTTCAATGCGTTTAACTGGCCGATCTTTTCTTCAGTTACCTGCTCGGCCTGCAAAAAACCATGAGGTTTGGCTGCTCTGGAATCGGCAGGAATGCCTTTTAAATATTTATCTGTAAGCAGGCCCTGCGCCAATGGCGAAAATGGGATACAACCCACTCCTTCATTCCCAAGCAGGTCCAGCAGGCCGTCTTCCACCCAGCGCTCGTACATTGAATACTTAGGCTGATGAATAAGACATGGTGTACCCAGCTCTTTAAGCAAGTTAATCGCTTTAGCTGCTTCTTCTGGCTGATAATTAGAAATGCCAACGTATAATGCCTTTCCTTGACGAACGATTAGATCAAGTGCAGCCATGGTTTCTTCGAGAGGTGTTTCCGGATCGGGTCTGTGGTGATAAAAGATGTCAACATAGTCCAGTTCCATTCTTTTAAGGCTTTGATCCAGACTGGAAACGAGGTATTTTTTGGATCCCCAGTCGCCGTATGGCCCATCCCACATCGTATATCCTGCTTTCGATGAAATGATCATTTCATCGCGATAACCCTGAAAATCTCTTTTCAGCAACCTGCCAAAATTCTCTTCGGCTGAGCCCGGAGGCGGACCGTAATTATTGGCCAGGTCGAAATGCGTAATGCCGCTGTCGAACGCCAGTTTGAGAATTGCTGCACAGTTTTCAAGCTGGTCTACATGTCCGAAATTGTGCCACAGGCCTAAGGAAACAGCAGACAGTTTGATACCGCTGTTGCCGCAGCGGCGGTATTGCATTTGTTGATATCGCGAGGAAGAAGGTGTATAGGGCATATAAGTAGCGTATATAAGCAGCGGCCATGAATGGCCACTGCTTAATATCTGAATGAATTGAGAATTATTTACCGCTGTTTTTCTTGTCAGTAACCTCAGCGCGGATTTCCTGCGCAAGTACTTTCAGATCCTGCATAGCTTTACGTACTCTGGTTCCTGCAGCATTGTTTCCTGCACTATAAAACTTTTCAGCATCAGCCTCTACAGAAGCCAGTAATTCTTTAACTTTTGAAAATTTTTCCATGTTTTTTTGATTTATTTTTAATTCATACAGAAGCCACAAGCGTGGCTTTACAAGCCAAATATATATTATTTTACAAATAACAAGGCATTATTTACATCTGATCGCATTTTTGATCTGGCAACACTTTTTTATTTAAAACCTTTTCTGCTTTGATTGGTTGTTTTTTTAAGGACAGCCATACGCCAACTATGAATAAACTTATACATGTAGTAGAAGATGATGATGATATCCGTTTCATCGTTGAATACATACTTATAGAGACAGGTTACAATGTTACCTCGTCCGCCACCGCCAGGGAATTTAACGACTATCTGAACAGCGCAAAGCCCCACCTCGTTATTCTCGACGTGATGCTTCCTGATGGAAACGGGATAGATCTCTGCCGGAAAATGAGATCTGATGATAATCTGAAGGATATCAGTATCATTATTATGTCTGCCCATGCGGCTGAAAAGGCTGTTATTGAACAGGCTTGTGCCGATGATTTTATCAGCAAGCCCTTCGATCTTGATCAGCTCATTGCACATGTTAAAAAAATTCTGCCGGCCGAATTTTAAAGACGACAGAGGGCTCGAAAAGAAAAATGGAAAAATTTCCATTAAAAACAGAAAAAATTCCTATATTTGTTATATTAAATAAGGAAGTTATGGCAAACACTCCAAAACCTTACAAGACAAAAGCAAAAGCTGCTATGGTTGCTGAACCAGCACTGCAGACACAATACCAAGCCTTATACAGCAATCCTATTACAGTACTTACCAATTCCAAAAAAGGATTGTCTGCAAAGGCGGCACTTGATTTTCTGGATCTTTCCGGCTTTAGCAAGGAACAATTTCAGGACACCTTTAAAACCAATGTCAAAACCATACAGAATTATGTTTCCAATTCTTCAAAACTCGATCCTGCGCTGAGTGAAAAGATCTTAAAATCCTTTTCATTATTTGATCAGGGAATAGAAATATTCGGGTCGGCCAGATTATTTTACCAATGGCTCAACACGCCTTCATATGGACTTGGTAATCAGCTCCCCTTTGATCTGATGGATACCATCACAGGTATAACATTGATTGAGGAAGAGTTGATCCGCATCGCGCATGGTGATCTGGCCTAATTAAAATGCAGGTATATCGTATCGTTCTTGCCAGGTATGCTACAGGCCTTATTGCCTCTGGAAGAGCTGCGCGATGGAATCTGAATGATACGGAAATGATCTATACCGCAGGCTCACGCTCTCTTGCCTGCCTGGAAAACATCGTACACAGAAACCAGATAGGACTAAACCAGTCATTTAAAGTAATGACTATAGAAGTACCTGATGACATTAGGATATTGACAGCCGACGTTAAAAAACTTCCTGTAAACTGGACTGAGTATCAAAACATTCCACTAACCCAGCAGATTGGTGAAGAATGGATTCTGGAAGGTAGATCCGCGCTATTGAAAGTTCCCTCCTCTATTATTTTTGCCGAATACAATTACCTGATCAACCCAAAACATACTGATTTTCAATCCATAAAACTTTTAAAATCAGAATCCTTTGTTTTTGACCGCAGAATAAAAAGCTGATCGGAACTATTTTCTGCCTGCCATCTGGATCATCCGGTGTGCCAGGTCCTTACCCAAATACCCATCTATAAGACCATGTACCAGGTACAATATCGGGGTCATCACAATAGCGACAACAAATTTGTAAGTGTAATTGACCAGCCCGATAGCGGCTACCATTTGCCAGCTCCAATGATATGCCGGGTTGAGGTAAAACGCGATGAAGATAACCACAAAGCTGTCTATAAACTGTGATACCAGCGTAGACCCTGTGGCACGCAACCATAAGGCCCGGTCGCCGGTAATCCTTTTTATTTTATGAAAAATAAGCACATCGGCAATCTGGCCTACTATAAACGCAATTATAGACCCTACAATAATCCACATGCCCTGCCCGAATACGCCGGCAAAGGCATTATTCATATTGGTAGGCTGCCCATTAATGGTCTGATTGATCCAAAAGTCTGATGGTTTAAGTTGCATGGCCCCTCCTACTACGATAAAGGCATAGGAGATCAGAATTGCGGTAAGAATAGAAAGATAGCGAACCTGCCTTACACCAAAGTACTCATTGATGATGTCTGTCATGATGAAAATGATTGGCCATGTAAGCACTCCGGCGGACATATTAAAGGAAAGATTGGGCACTCCCAAAAGATTAATGTCAAACTTCTCGATACCTAGTGTGCCTTCAACTGTGAATATCTTGACACCAATAAATTCTGATAAAATGGCGTTGGCAACGAAAAAAGCACCCAGAACAAGCAGCAGCCTGCTTTCTTTTGTTTTGAAACTCATAGCAGGTTGAAATTATTAAAATATTCTGATATAACGGGATAAATATTATTTCTATTTTCGCCCGTACATGATATCTATACAATCCAAATTACCTGGTGTGGGTACGACCATATTTACGGTGATGTCCAAACTGGCTGAAGAACATAATGCAATAAATTTATCTCAGGGTTTCCCTGATTTTGAATGTGATCCAAAACTGGTAAACGAAGTAACAATGGCCATGAAAAATGGCTTTAATCAGTATGCACCTATGACCGGGCTTGCTCCATTGAGAGAGTTAATTGCCGGAAAGGTGAAAAATCTTTATGGTGCAGATTATCACCCTGAGAAAGAAGTGACTGTTACGGCAGGTGGTACGCAGGCGATCTTTACGGCATTGAGTTCGTGCATCAGTGCCGGCGATGAGGTGATCATTTTTGAGCCTGCATATGACAGTTATGCTCCGGCAGTGAAATTGTTGGGCGGACTGGTGAAGCCCTATGAGCTGGCCCCACCGAATTATGAGATTGACTGGGAAATGGTTAAGAAACTTTTCTCTGCCAATACTAAAATGATTATCCTGAACAGCCCTCAGAATCCTTCAGGTTGTATTTTATCTGAAAAAGATATTGAAGCGCTGATCAAGCTCACTAAAAATACCGACGTGCTGATTCTGAGCGATGAGGTCTATGAGCATATCATTTTCGACGGTCAGAAACATCATAGTATTGCTTTGTATCCTGAATTGAAGGAAAGAAGTTTTATTACCGCCTCTTTCGGCAAATTGCTGCACACGACCGGCTGGAAGCTGGGTTATTGCCTGGCGCCTGAAAAACTGATGAAAGAGTTTAGAAAAGTTCATCAGTTTAATGTATTCAGTGTTAACACGCCCATGCAGGCGGGTATTGCAAGTTACTTAAAAGATCCGGCTACTTATATGGACCTATCCCCATTTTTTCAGCAGAAAAGGGATTTGTTCAGAACCCTGCTTGGCGAAACTAGATTTAAATTATTACCTTGTAATGGTTCGTATTTTCAGTGCGTTAGCTATGCACACCTGAGTGATGAGAAAGATACGGACATGGCTGCCAGACTGGTAAAGGATTATGGTGTGGCCAGTATACCGGTTTCAGCTTTTTATACCAAGCAGACCGATCATCAGGTTTTACGTTTTTGTTTTGCAAAAAAGCAAGAAACATTGGAAAAAGCCGTTGAAAGGTTAATGAAATTATAATTTACATCCTTTTAAACTGATATATGGAGCAACCGAATTACCTGAACATCAATAATCTTAAGATTACCATCTTCCAGGCTTATTTGTTTTGGGAAAATATAGACAAAAACCTCCAGAACCTTGCCCTGAGGCTTTCAATGGGCATCAAAGAAAAAACGGATCTGATCGTTCTTCCTGAAATGTTCAATACAGGTTTTAGTATGAATGCTGAAGCGCTGGCCGAGGAAATTGGCGGAAAAACAATGCAGTGGATGAAAACACAGGCAGAAAAATATGATTGTGTGATAACCGGGAGCCTCATTATCAGGGAAGATGGCTTGTATTACAATCGGATGATCTGGATGCTCCCTGATGGCTCTTTTAGCCATTATGATAAGAGGCATTTATTTGGTCTGGGTGATGAAGATAAAAATTATACGCAGGGCCAAAATAAAGTGATCGTGGATCTGAAGGGCTGGAAGATCAGACTTGCCATATGTTATGACCTAAGATTTCCGGTATGGTTGCGTAACCAAAATAAAGAGTACGATATTTTATTACTAATCGCCAGCTGGCCGGACAAAAGGTCTCCGCATTGGAATGCGCTGATCCCTGCGAGGGCCATTGAAAACCAAAGTTATGTGATCGGAGCCAACCGTGTAGGTCATGATGGCAATGAAGTCTATCACAGCGGGCATTCGCAATGTATAGATCCTATGGGTAAGACGGTTTATTATAAACCTGAGGATGAGGACCTGTATACTTTCAGCATCCATTACGAAGAACTGGTAAAAACACGCCGCAGCTTTCCTTTCCTGAGGGATGCAGATAATTTTAAAATCATTTAAATTCATGTTCAACAGAAGAAAATTCATAAAAGCTACTGCGCTGTCGGCTTCATTGCTGGCTATCGATAAAAATAAGGTTCTGGGAATGACTACAGGTAAAAACCCGGTAAACGGGGCGAAGATGAAACCTATAGTAATTTCGACATGGGACTTTGGCATCCCTGCCAATAAGGCTGCATGGAAGGTGTTGTCTTCTGGAGGACGCGCACTTGACGCTGTGGAACAGGGCGTGCATGTGCCGGAGGCTGATCCAAAAGTAACTACAGTGGGTTATGGTGGAAACCCGGATCGTGATGGCCATGTAACACTTGATGCATGTATTATGGATGAGTTTGGGAACTGTGGTTCGGTTGCTGGCATCGAGCATATTGTACATCCAATTTCTGTAGCCAGAATGGTAATGGAAAAAACGCCGCACGTTATGCTCGTTGGAGAAGGTGCCTTACAATTTGCGCTGGAAAATGGCTTTAAAAAAGAAAACCTTTTAACCGAGGAGAGTGAGAAGGCATGGAAGGAATGGCTGAAAACTGCAAAATATGAACCGGTTATGAACATTGAGAACAAGCAGTATGATAAAGCAGCACCTAAGAAATTACCCGGCAACCAATACAATCATGATACGATAGGCATGCTGGCGCTTGATGCTAACGGCAACCTTTCAGGTGCCTGTACTACAAGTGGAATGGCATATAAACTCCATGGCCGTGTCGGTGATAGTCCGATTATCGGGGCAGGTCTTTTTGTAGACAATGAAGTTGGTGGTGCCACGTCGACGGGTGTGGGTGAAGAAGTGATCAGAAATGTTGGCAGCTTTTTGGTAGTGGAACTGATGCGTCAGGGATTTTCTCCTGAAGCGGCTTGTAAAGAAGCCGTGATGCGCATCATCAAGAAAAAACCGGAGATCGCAAAGAAGATACAGGTAGGTTTTTTAGCTCTTAACAAAAAGGGTGAATATGGGGCTTATGCCATTCAGAAGGGATTCAGTTATGCGGTCTGCGATTCATCGAAAGAGGATCTGTTGATTGACGGGAAAAGTTATTACACTTCATAACAGATATTCAGCTCATGATCAATATGGAAGTATGTGCCAATTCTCTCCGATCTGCGATTGCGGCAGAGGAAGGTGGTGCGATACGTGTGGAACTTTGTGATAATTTACCTGAAGGAGGCACTACCCCAAGCTATTCGCAGATTGCGCTTGCAAAAAAAATATTGAATATCCAGGTGTATCCAATCATCAGGCCGAGAGGCGGTGATTTTTTATATACCGGGCTCGAATTTGAGCTGATGAAAGAAGACATTAAAATGTGCAGGTCTCTGGGCTGCGATGGCGTAGTGATCGGGATACTGAAAGCTGATGGCAGGGTAGATAAGTTGCGCTGTGCCGAACTGATTGCGCTTGCAGATGGGATGGGCGTAACTTTTCACAGGGCATTTGACATGACAAGGAACTTGCCTGAAGCGCTTGAGGACATTATCGGGTTAGGCTGTGAACGTGTGCTTACTTCAGGCGCCGAAGCGTCTGCTGCGAAGGGTTCTGCCGTGCTGGCTTCGCTGATTGAACAGGCTGCAGGCAGAATTAGTATTATGCCCGGTGCCGGAATTTCAACAGACAACATTAGGGAGCTCATAATGACTACCGGTGCAAAGGAATTCCACGCTTCAGCACGCAAGGCTGTAAGTAGCGAAATGCAATATAGAAATCCGAAGCTGAACATGGGTGCAGCGGTCGATGAATTCAGTTATGACCTTACAGACAGTACAGTGGTTCGAAACCTGATTGAACTGGCCAACAGCGGCAAATAATTCCTGCGAAATAATCCGCTCAAAATCTTATCTTTGCGCCACTGATGAAGCATATACGTAATTTCTGCATAATTGCACATATTGACCACGGGAAAAGCACTTTGGCTGACCGTTTATTGGAATACACTAAAACCATTAGCCAGCGTGAAGCTCAGGCTCAGTTGCTTGACAATATGGATTTAGAGCGTGAACGCGGAATCACGATAAAAAGTCACGCGATACAAATGAATTATAAGGTTGGTGAAATTGAATACAATTTCAACCTGATCGATACACCCGGACACGTAGATTTTTCTTATGAAGTTTCGAGATCTATTGCAGCCTGCGAAGGTGCGCTGCTGATCGTTGACGCATCTCAGGGAATTCAGGCCCAAACCATTTCAAACTTATATTTAGCGTTAGAGCATGACCTGGAAATTATTCCGATCTTAAATAAGATGGACTTGCCAGGTGCCATGCCTGAGGAAGTAAAAGATCAGATAATTGACTTAATTGGCTGTAAACGTGAGGAAATCATCCCTGCGTCGGGTAAAACGGGCATGGGTATTCCTGATATTATCCAGGCTATAGTAGATCGTGTTCCTGCTCCTGTCGGTGATCCTGACGCGCCCTTACAGGCACTGATTTTTGATTCTGTTTTTAATCCCTTCCGAGGCATTATCGCTTATTATAAAGTCGTAAATGGCGAAATCAAAAAGGGTGATAAAGTTAAATTTATCAATACCGGCAAACAGTACTTAGCCGATGAAGTTGGGATTCTTAAACTGGACATGGCGCCCCGTACAGTAGTTAAAACCGGTGATGTGGGTTACATCATTTCCGGAATTAAAGAGGCCCGTGAGGTAAAAGTCGGAGATACCATTACTACAGTAGACAGACCATCGACAGATTCTATACAAGGTTTTGAAGAAGTGAAACCGATGGTTTTCGCAGGAATCTATCCTGTTGATACCGACGAGTTTGAGGAGTTACGTGAAGCCATGCACAAGTTGCAGTTGAATGATGCTTCGATTGTGTTCGAACCGGAGAGTTCTGCTGCATTGGGTTTCGGTTTCCGTTGCGGTTTCCTTGGCATGCTGCACATGGAAATTATCCAGGAACGTCTGGAGCGTGAGTTTGATATGACTGTGATCACTACAGTACCCAACGTGTCTTATATCGCAAGAACCACGAAAGGTGATGAGGTGATTGTGAACAATCCATCTGACCTGCCTGATCCAAGTAAACTGGATTCTGTGGAAGAGCCTTACATCAAGGCAAATATCATAACCAAAGCCGAGTTTGTTGGCCCGGTAATGTCACTATGTATCCAAAAGAGGGGAATTATCGCCAACCAATCTTACCTGACCTCAGACCGCGTGGAGCTCGTTTTTGAGATGCCTATGGGAGAGATCGTTTTTGACTTTTATGATAAGCTAAAAACCATTTCTAAAGGTTATGCATCATTTGATTATCACCAGATTGGTTATCGAAAATCGGATTTGGTGAGACTGGATATGCTGTTGAATGAGGAGCCAGTTGACGCCTTATCTTCTTTGATTCACCGCAGTAATGCCTACGATTTTGGAAAAAAGATTTGTGAAAAACTCAGGGAATTAATCCCCCGTCAGCAATTCGAGATCAAGATACAGGCGTCTATTGGTGCAAAGGTTATTGCAAGAGAGACACTTAGTGCCTTGCGTAAGGACGTTACCGCTAAATGTTATGGTGGTGATATTTCCCGTAAACGTAAGTTACTGGAAAAGCAGAAACAAGGAAAAAAACGTATGCGCCAGGTGGGTAATGTGGAAATTCCGCAAACCGCATTTATGGCTGTTTTGAAATTAGATTAGTACAGAGTAGGCTACACCAACTCGCTTAACCATATATATATTGCAATGCAGTTACTCGACGGAAAGTTTGTATCGGAAAAAATAAAACAGGAAATCGCTCAGGAAGCGGCAGATTTTTTAGCTTCATCGGGCAGAAAGCCACATTTGGTAGCCATTTTGGTCGGTAATGACGGCGGAAGTGAAACTTATGTAGCCAGTAAAATGAAAAACTGCGAGAAAGTTGGGTTTCAGTCTTCACTGATCAGGTACGACAATACGGTAACCGAAGCAGAGCTGCTGGCAAAGGTTGAAGAAATCAACAGGGACGCCGGTGTCGACGGACTGATTGTTCAATTGCCGCTTCCCGCACACATAGATCCTGAAAAGGTAACAGAAACTATCGATCACCGCAAGGATGTAGATGGCTTCCATCCTATTAATCTGGGCAGAATGATGCGCAATTTGCCATGTTTTATTCCGGCTACACCTTATGGCATCATACTCATGCTACAATCGTATGGAATTGACACTACGGGTAAGCATTGCGTGGTAGTTGGGAGAAGCAATATTGTGGGCAGTCCGATGAGCATACTTATGGCACGTAATGCCAAACCCGGGAACTGCACCGTTTCACTTACACACAGCAAAACAACAAATCTGAAAGAGATGTGTCTTCAGGGCGATATTGTGATTGCAGCAATCGGCAGGAAGAATTACATTACTGCAGATATGATTAAACCGGGTGCAATTGTGATCGATGTAGGTATGAACAGGGAAACTTCAACTACTACCAAATCGGGATACAAACTGTACGGTGATGTGGATTTTGATAATGTGGCTCCTGTTTCTTCATGGATTACCCCTGTTCCGGGTGGTGTCGGGCTGATGACTATTGTTGGATTATTAAAAAACACACTCGCTTCGGCAAAGGGGGAGATTTACAAATAATTGAACAGCAATTCTTTCTGATCAGTTCCAGAGTTTTTTCCAGAAATTTTCTTTGATTCCGATGTATATCCCGTCTGAACGAGTTTCGATGGGGTAAGTGGTGACATAATCGCCCTGACCAGCAGCACCCCTGCCAGTTTTCAGGCTATATTCCCAGCGATGTATCGGACAGATCAGATGACCATTCCTGCACCAGCCACCACTGAGCATACCACCAGCATGGGGACAGGTATTTTGAACCGCAAATAATACTTGCTCGTGTCTGATAAGGCAAAGCTTTTTTCCGGCAACATTTACCTGCATCACGAATTCATCGTCAGGCAGGACTTTATCAAGTTTATGCCACTTGATCATTATAGGTGGTATTTCTTCATGTCTTGGTCATTAATTGGTTCAATATACGGGCTTTGAACTTTGCTTACATTATTTTATTTAACTTTGCGCCCTTATTATGGCACATCAAATACCGGCAGACGGCACACTGCTTCCTTTAATGGAAGAATTTTACACGATACAGGGCGAAGGATTCAATACCGGAAAGGCGGCGTACTTCATCCGTTTAGGCGGCTGCGATGTAGGATGCCACTGGTGTGATGTAAAGGAAAGCTGGGATGCTGAGCTACATCCGCTTACCGCAGCAGATGATATCGTAACAAAAGCTGACAGCTTTCCCGGCAAAGCCGTGGTGATCACAGGCGGCGAACCGCTGATCTATAACCTTGATTATCTGACCTCAGAGCTGCAGAAAAAAGGCATTAAGACCTTTATCGAAACTTCCGGCGCCTATCCGCTGTCCGGCTCCTGGGACTGGATCTGTCTTTCTCCGAAGAAATTTAAAGCACCACGACCAGACATTACACCTTTTGCTCATGAACTGAAGATGATCGTTTTCAATAAAAGCGATTTTGGATGGGCAGAGCAGTATGCGGAAACCGTTTCTGAAAATTGCAAGCTCTACTTGCAACCAGAGTGGTCGAAATCAAAGGAAGTAACACCTCTGATCATTGATTATGTAATGTCTAATCCCAGGTGGGAAATATCATTACAGACGCATAAATTTTTGAATATCCCTTAACAGATCAATATTCTCGCTATATTTAACCTTATCGTTAATATCAGCGTTTATGAAGAAATTATTATTTCTATTCTTCTTATGCTTTGCCGTCTGCTGTGTAGACGTTCTCTATGCCCAGACATCAACGGTAAAAAAAGCACAAAATAACTTTCAAAAGGCCCAGGGGCATTTGAAAAATGATCAGTATGAACTTGCCATTACGGAGCTGGGCGAGGCTGTAAAAGCTGATCCGACATTTCAGTATGCTTATCTTCAGATCGCAGACATCAGCAGGAGAATCAAAGCGTATGACGCTTCCAAAAAAGCCTATAAAAGCGCCATAGCGCTAGGGCCTGATGCCGATCCAAGAATGTATTACGGGTTGGCTGAAGCCGACATTAACACAGGAGACTATGATGACGCCTTACGAAATATCCGTTTGTTTATGGATAAATACAAAGGAAATGACACGGATTTTCTCCGTAAGGCGGCTAAATATTTAAAGGATTGTGAATATGCTGCGTCAGCCATCAAAAATCCCCAGAAATATGAACCTGTAAATCTTGGTGAAGGCATTAATTCTGTTCACAGAGACTATTTTCCCTCTATTACTGCGGATGGAGAAAAAATGATATTTAGCAGAAATATTAATGATAATGAAGATTTTTATATCTCCGTAAAAAAGGAAGGTAAATGGGAGAGCCCTGTTCCTTTAAGTGATAAGATCAATACCGCAAAATTTAACGAGGGTGCACAATCTATTTCCGCTGATGGGCGGTATCTGTTCTTTACAGGTTGCAACAGACCTGATGGCATGGGAAGGTGCGACATTTATGTAAGCCACAAGGAGGGCAACAGCTGGGGAGAGCCATTTAACCTTGGTGCGCCGCTAAATACCCCCTACTGGGAATCGCAGCCAACGATAAGTCCGGATGGCAGCACCTTGTATTTTGTCAGCAACAGACCTGGTGGACTCGGCGGCTATGACATCTGGAAAAGTAGCTTAAAAAGTGATGGTTACTGGAGCAGCCCTCAAAATCTTGGCCCGGAGATCAACACTCCTTATGATGAACACACGCCATTTATACATGCTGATGGAAGAACACTTTATTTTTCTTCTGATGGCTGGCCCGGAATGGGCAACAAAGATATTTTCTTAAGCCGGCTGAGTGATTCAGGAAAATGGGGAGTACCTGAAAATCTTGGCTTTCCTATAAATACTTACAATGAAGAAACAGGTTTGATTGTAACCCCTGATGGAACTGAGGCACTGTTTTCTTCAAATATTAAGGGCGGACAGGGCGACATGGATATTTATAAGTTTAAAATGCCTGGGGATAAAAAACCAATGCCCATTACTTATGTAAAAGGAATTGTAACGGATAAGGCGACCGGTAACTTTCTGGAGGCGCAGGTACAGGTAGTTGATCTGAAAAACAGAAGAACGGAATATGATGATTTTACCTCAGCAGAAAACGGGGAGTTTTTGGCAGTCATGCCTATTGGCGGAAATTATGCTTTCAATGTAAGTGCCAATGGATATCTATTCTACTCTGAGAACTATCAGCTTAATGATGCTTATAACAATGCCCCTTTTCTGCTGCAGATCGGATTGGAAAAGTTAAAGGTGGGAACAAATGTAGTTTTGAAGAACATCTTTTTTAACACCAATGCTTATAAGTTGCTTCCTTTATCATTGACAGAACTGAATACACTCGTTAACTTATTGAAAAATAACCCCAAGATCAGCATAGAAATACAAGGTCATACAGATAATGTAGGACATGAGGCCGATAACAAAAAACTTTCACTCATGCGTGCGAAGGCGGTTTACGATCATCTCATTAAGCAAAACATAAATTCTTCAAGAATAGCTTACAAGGGATTTGGAGAGACTATTCCAATTGCTGCAAATGATACCGAGTCCGGAAGAAAGCTCAACAGGAGAACTTCCTTTGTGATCACAGGAGTCTAAAGATCAGCATGAACAGACAAGCGATCAGATAACCGCTTGTCTTATTTTAATAAGTTTAATCAGTAGTTCTTCAAGAAGGTCCAGGTGCAGCATATTTGCACCATCAGACTTCGCATTTGCAGGATCAGGATGGGTTTCTATGAAAAGACCATCTGCTCCTACTGCAATAGCAGCTTTGGCAATGGTGCCAATGAGCTGAGGCTTACCCCCGGTAACCCCGCTGCTTTGATTCGGCTGTTGGAGAGAGTGTGTACAATCCATTACAACAGGCACTCCAAAGCTCTGCATTTCGGGCAGGCCACGGTAATCTACAATCAGATCCTGATAACCAAAAGTATTGCCCCTGTCGGTCAGAATCACCCTGTTGTTGCCGGCTTCAATAACCTTTTCTACTGCAAATTTCATGGATCCTGCAGAAAGGAACTGACCTTTTTTAACATTAACTACTTTTCCTGTTTGTGCCGCTGCAATGAGTAAATCGGTTTGTCTGCATAAAAATGCAGGAATCTGCAATACATCTACGTAGGCGGCAGCCATCGCTGCTTCAGCACTTTCGTGAATATCGGTAACAGTTGGCACCCCAAATGTCCGGCTTACCTTCTCCAATATCTTCAATGCCTTTTCATCGCCGATACCTGTGAAAGAATCGCCTTTGGAACGGTTTGCCTTACGATAAGAACCTTTGAAGATATAAGGAATCTGGAGTTTGTCGGTAATGGAGACGATTCGCTCTGCAATGCGCATTGCGATTTCTTCACCTTCAATTGCACATGGTCCGGCCATTAAGAAAAAGTTGCCGGATTCTTGATTTTTTAAATTATCTAATGGGAAATTGATCATTATTTATTTTTATGGTTTTTGCATGACTGGGTTTAATTGCCCAGTTCAGACATAAATTTAATTCGCATCAACTGGATCTCCTCACGTGAGTAATCAGATTCTCCAAGTTCTTTGAGGGCATCATCTATAGAATCATTTTCAGCAGACTGAAAGTAGTCAAATACTTCATCCTGACGATCTTCATCGATCAGTTCATCTACAAAGTAGCTAAGATTTAATTTAGTGCCGGAATTGACAATAGCTTCAACCTCTTTTAGAATGTCATCATAGGTTATGCCCTTAGACTTAGCTATATCTTCTAAACCGATTTTCCTGTCAATATTCTGGATTATTGAAACCTTAAGCTGTGATTTATTCGCCTGTGTTTTAATGATCAGGTCTATTGGACGCTCAATATCATTATCTTCCACATATTTCTTGATGAGCTCAAGAAAAGGTCCGCCAAATTTTAATGCCTTGCCATTCCCAACTCCTGAAATCTGCTTGAGTTCATCCATAGCAATTGGATAATGTGTACACATCTCTTCAAGAGAGGGATCTTGAAATACCACAAAGGGCGGAACATTTTTCTGTTTTGCTATTTTTTTCCTCAGGTCTTTCAGCAACTGCAGCAATTGGGTATCCAGCGTTCCTGACCCATGTTTTACATCATCTTCATCATCATCGGCAGCACTTTCTATTGGTTCGTTCAATACAAACCTGAGACTGTAGGGATTTTCTATAAAGCTCCTGCCTGCATTGGTAAGACCAAGCAGGCCGTAATTATCGATGTCTTTCGAAAGGAAGTTATTAAGTACAGCCTGCCTGACAAGGGATTTCCAATGATTTTCTCCTTCTACTACCCCTAAGCCGAATTCGGGAAGCTTACTGTGCTCGTAAGCTATGGTCTGCGCAGTTTCTAGACCGAGAATAACATTAAGAATATGTGCGTCGTCAAACTTCTCTCCTATCTTTCGGATCAGCTTAAGCAGGATCAGCAGGGATTCCTCTGCATCGAATAATTTCTTAGGCTTTTTACAATTATCGCACATGCAGTTACAGCCGGTCTCATTAAAGTTTTCACCAAAATAATGTAGGATCTGCTTTCTGCGGCATACGGCGGATTCGGCATAATCAATTACCTCCTTTAAGATCTGGGTACCGATCTCGCGTTCAGAAACCGGCTTATCCTTCATAAACTTCGCCAGCTTGTCTACATCCTTTTGAGTGTAGAATGCGATACAGACGCCCTCACCCCCATCTCTCCCGGCACGACCAGTCTCCTGATAATAGCCTTCCATACTTTTAGGGATGTCATGATGAATAACGAAACGCACATCGGGTTTATCAATTCCCATACCGAATGCGATGGTGGCTACAATAACTTCGACATCTTCCATCAGAAATTTGTCTTGTGTATCGGCCCTTACTTTTGGTTCCAGTCCGGCATGGTATGGCAAGGCTTTTATACCATTGAGGTTCAATGTTTCAGCCACTTCCTCTACCTTTTTACGGCTCAGACAATAAATGATACCTGATTTGCCTGTATTGTATTTGATATACCTGATGATCTCTTTGATCACGTCTCTTTTTGGCCTGATCTCATAGAAAAGATTCGGCCTGTTAAATGATGATTTAAAGAGTGCTGCATCAGACATCTGCAGGTTTTTAATGATATCCTGCTGTACCTTTGGCGTAGCTGTAGCAGTAAGTGCAATGATAGGTATATCTTCGCCGAGCCCCTGGATAACCTGTCTGATCTTGCGGTATTCCGGCCTGAAATCATGGCCCCATTCTGAGATACAATGTGCTTCATCTACAGCTACAAAAGAGATCTTTATCAGTTTAAGAAAATCAATGTTATCTTGCTTTGACAGAGATTCCGGAGCTACATAGAGCAACTTGGTCTGCCCGCTCAGCAGGTCTGTTTTTACCTGGGTGATCTCTGTTTTATTTAGTGATGAGTTTAGAAAATGAGCAATACTGTCGTTACCTCCAAAAGCACGGAGCTGATCTACCTGGTTTTTCATGAGGGCAATCAGTGGTGAGATCACTATGGCAGTCCCTCCTTCCATAAGAGCTGGTAACTGGTAGCAAATGGATTTTCCCCCGCCGGTAGGCATTATGACAAACGTATTCTTTTTTTCAAGAATGTTGGTGATTATTGACTCCTGATCACCTTTAAAATTATCAAAACCAAAAAAGGTTTGTAAGTTGTCAAACAACGACTTTTTCACATCCATTTCGTGTATAAAATATTCAGTGCTATTTTTACTTCAAAATAACATAATTTTGCACAAATACAAAGCATCAATATACTAAATAATTCTGTTTGAAAAGTAAAATATCAATTATAGAGAACGCTGTTAACACTTTGCAACTGGAAGCACAAGCCATTTTGGGACTGGTTAAAAATGTAAATGATGATTTTGTAAAGATCGTAGAGCTGATTGCCGGAAGTGAAGGCAGGGTAATCGTAACCGGAATAGGTAAAAGCGCAATCATAGCTCAAAAGATCGTTGCTACTTTCAACAGTACGGGTACCCCGGCCATATTTATGCATGCTGCTGATGCGGTACATGGAGACCTTGGAATGATTCAGAAGAATGACATCGTTATCTGTCTTTCCAAAAGCGGTAATACGCCCGAAATAAAAATACTTGCACCGTTGCTTAAGCAATCGGGAAATGTGATGATTGGAATGGTCGGACAGCCAAACTCCGATCTGGGCATGCAGGCAGATTACATCCTGAATACTTTTGTCGAAAAAGAAGCCTGTCCGCATAACCTCGCACCAACAACCAGTACTACCGCACAACTTGCAATGGGTGACGCACTTGCAGTTTGTTTACTTTACGTGCGTGATTTCAATGAAGATGATTTTGCAAAGTATCATCCGGGAGGAGCACTTGGAAAACGACTTTACCTGAAAGCAGGCGATATTGCTGCGAAAAATGACAGACCATGCATTCACGGCTCAGCATCAGTAAAAGATGTGATTATCGAAATCAGTCAAAACCGTTTGGGCGCTGTTGTTGTTATAGAGAACAATGTTATTCTTGGGGTAATAACAGATGGTGATATTAGAAGAATGCTTGAAAAATATTCTAATTTAGCCGACATAAAGGCGAGTGACCTGATGAGCAGCAGTCCAAAGACCATAGATAAGGAAATGCTGGCTGTAAATGCACTTGAAATTATAAAAGCGAATAATATCACACAATTACTGGTAACGGAAAATGGTGGTTATTTTGGAATGATACACTTACATGACCTTCTTCAGGAAGGGATAATATAACGATACGCGAATCAAATATGAATAAAAATAATTACGCCCTTATCATGGCTGGCGGAGTCGGCAGCCGGTTCTGGCCGGTTAGCAGAACTGAATTTCCCAAACAGTTTATAGACTTTTTTGGAATAGGTAAAACGCTTATCCAAAGTACTTATGATCGTTTCCTCAGGGTATGTCCTGCCGAAAACATCTTTATTGTTACCAATGAGATTTATACGCACATCATCAAGGATCAAATTCCGGGAATAAGCGACAATCAGATTCTTGCGGAACCTATTATGAGGAATACTGCACCGTGTATTTCTTATGGTTCTATGAAGATAGCTCAGCTTAATCCTGATGCGACGATAGTAGTAGCCCCATCGGACCACACGATAACTAATCAGGACGCTTTTGTAGAAGCTATAGAGCAATCGCTACAGGCAGCAGCACAAAATGATGTGTTGATCACTCTTGGCATAAAGCCGAGCAGGCCTGATACGGGTTACGGGTACATTCAATATGTAGATAATTCATTAAAAACGGATGAGCAATTCTATAAGGTAAAAACTTTCACAGAAAAGCCTAACCTCGAGCTTGCGAAATCTTTTTTACAAAGTGGTGATTTTCTCTGGAATGCAGGAATTTTCATTTGGTCGGCTAAGTCAATCAATGAAGCTTTTATGAAACATCTTCCGGATATGCATGAGATATTTCAACAGGGAAATGCCATGTTCAATACGGATCAGGAGGTTGAATTTATTGGCAATGCGTATCAGCAATGCACCAATATTTCGATTGATTTCGGGATTATGGAAAAGGCAGACAACGTCTACGTACTACCTGCCGATTTTGGCTGGTCTGACCTCGGCACCTGGGCTTCTATATATGACATTGCAGAACATGATTATGTAGGAAATGCGGTTATACCTGCCGAAAAGGTGATGATGTTCAACTCTTCCAACTGCATGGTAAATGTACCTAAGGATAAACTGGTGATTCTACAGGATCTGCACAATTACATTGTGGTGGAGTCAAATAACACCCTACTGATTTGCCCGCGGGCTGAGGAGCAAAGCATCAAACAGATCGTGGCTGATGTAAAGTCCAGATTCGGAACGAAATACATATAACAGCACTCATATTAAACATCCGGATGCGGTTAATGGCCACATCCGGATTTATTTTTTATATGCATAGCATTCTTTTTAATGAGTAAGTTTCTATACGGAATTGATTTTGGTACGACCAATTCTGCACTGTCCATCTATGATGAAGTATCCGGCCAGATCATTGATACCATTATTCTACCTTCTTTACTCTATTTCCCAGCCGCACAGAACACCTCGGCAGCCATCGATTATGTTGCCGGAGAGGACGCAATCTCAGAATACCTGAATGACGGGATGAAAGGGCGTTTTATGAAGTCTGTAAAACGCATCCTGCCCAGAAGCAGTTTTATCGAAACCAGAATTCATAATAAAAGATTAAATGCATCTGACCTGGTGACCCTGATTTTAAAAACGCTCAAAAATAAGGCAGATCAGATCATCGGTCACAATTGTACTAAGGCCATCATCGGCAGACCTGTGTTTTTTGATGATGACAATATTGCAATGGACGCCCTTGCACAGAAACGATTAAACAAAGCCGCGGAACAGGCAGGATTTACAGAGGTGAGGTTCCAGTTTGAGCCTATAGGCGCTGCTTTTGCTTATGAAAAAACAATTACTAAAAAAGAGCATGTTCTTGTAGCCGATTTGGGTGGCGGCACAACAGACTTTACCTATCTGACGCTGGATCCTTTACAGATCGGAAAGCCAGACAGACAAAAGGATATAATTGCCACCGGTGGGATATATATTGGGGGCGATAGTTTCGATTCTGCATTTATGTGGGAGAAAGGAACACCCTATTTTGGGAAAAACACCATGTATGAAGCTGCTCAGGGCAAAATGTTAAAGGTCCCTGTGTCACTATTTACCAATATCTGTTCATGGGAACAGATGAATTTCTTCAATGGGCAAAAGATTAAAAATGATCTGCAGACTTATTATCATTACTCAAAGCAAGACCCGATTTTTAAGAACTTAATTACACTTACCGATCATAATCTTGGCTATTCCGTTTTTCAATCTATAGAAAGAACAAAAATTGAGTTGTCCAAACAGGAGTTGAGCCAGTTCGTTTATGCAAAAATGGATATAAGCATAGCAGAAACCATCACAATAGAGAACTACAATAAGATCATAGAAAGAGACATCATAAAAATCAGAAAGTATCTTGATTCGTTTTTATTAAAACACAAGATCAGTGCTGCAGAAATTGACAGTTTATTCTTAACAGGCGGTACCTCTATGGTATCTGCTGTGAAAAACCTGTTTGAAACAAGGTTTCCCGGTATACAGATACACTCGGGCGACAACTTTATAAGTGTAGCCAAAGGACTAGCATACAGCGGTTATTTATTTGATCATTGACGTTGTCTGATGGCTTCGTAAAGTATGACTCCCGCAGAAACAGAGACATTGAGTGAATTGATCTCCCCGACCATCGGTATCTTAGCCAGATGATTGGCCATGCGCATAATTTCATTTGAAATTCCTTCATCTTCTGCGCCCATCACTATTGCTGTTGGTAAAGTATAGTCTGGTACATAGATCAGATCACTGGTCTTTTCGGTGCAGGCAACAATCTGTAAACCACATTCCTGAAGAAACAGTGCAGTTTTATGTAAACTCTGATGCCTGCATACGGGAATAGTAAATAAAGCTCCTGCAGAGGTCTTAATGGCGTCGGCATTGATCTGCGCAGAGTTCTTTGCTGGAACAACAATAGCATGAACACCGGTGCATGCAGCAGTTCTCGCAATCGCTCCCATATTTCTGACGTCAGTTACTCCATCAAGAATCAGTACCAGCGGAGTCTCCCCCTTTTCATATATAGCTGGGATAATGTCTTCAATTTTCTGAAAAGTAATGGCAGAGATTACAGCAATTACCCCCTGGTGATTCTTTTGTGTCATCCTGTTGAGTTTCTCTACCGGAACATTGTGCACAGGAATATCAGTACCATGCAACAAAGCTTTGAGTTCTAGTATAATAGACCCGACAAGCCCTCGCTGCACATAGATGCTCTCGACATCTCTTCCGGCCTTAATAGCCTCTATTACAGCACGTATACCAAATACAAATTCGTTATTTTCTTTAGGCCTGGCTGGTCTTCTGGAATTTTCCATCTCTATTAATTTGACTGCAAAAATAGCTGAAATATCGGTATTAAAAGACAGGTAATTTTAAGTACCATAACCTGTTGCTTATCAACATATTTCTGTTAGGAAAAATGCAAGATTAGTTAAAACAATACCTGAACTTGGGTATTCAGGTCTGTGGGAATGTGCATAAAGAAATATATCACCGACCCAATTTTTGCCTATTTTTGCCTTATGAGTATCGATAACGGAAATCAGGGACAAGACAAGGCAAGCTATACTGCGCGGAAGAACAGAATTACTAATTCTATGAGTACAATGGGCAAAATTCCGCCTCAGGCCATAGATTTGGAAGAAGCTGTATTGGGTGCATTAATGCTTGAAAAAGATGCATTGTCTACCGTAATCGACATTCTTAAGCCAGAGGTATTCTATCATGAAGCACACAAAAAGATCTTTGAGGCGATTCAGGGACTTTTTCAAAAATCAAAACCTGTTGATATTCTTACTGTAACCTCAGAATTGAGGACGCTGGGCCTTCTTGAAATGGTTGGTGGGGCTTATTATATTACAAATCTGACCAACAGGGTGGCCTCTGCTGCTAATATAGAGTATCATGCACGGATCATTTCTCAGAAATACATCCAGAGGGAACTCATCAGAATATCTTCAGAAATCATTCAGAATGCTTATGAAGATACTACAGATATATTTGATCTGTTGGATCATGCAGAAAAGAACCTGTTTGATATCGCTCAGAATAACCTTCGCCGTGATACTCAAAAGATGGATGAGATCATTAAGCAATCACTGGCAACACTGGAAGAGTTAAGAACCAAAAGCGACGGTCTTACCGGTGTACCTTCAGGTTTTACCGATCTTGATCGCATCACCGGCGGATGGCAGCCTTCAGATCTTGTGATCATTGCGGCTCGTCCTGCAATGGGAAAAACGGCATTTGTACTTACCTGTGCCAGAAATGCTGCTGTAGATTTCAAACGTCCCGTAGTAGTGTTTTCCCTCGAGATGTCTTCGGTTCAGCTTGTAAATCGTTTAATTTCAGGGGAAACTGAAATTGAGCAGGAAAAAATCAGGAAGGGAAACCTGGCAGAATGGGAATGGCAGCAGTTACACAGCAAGATCGGCACATTAACCGAAGCTCCGTTGCTAATCGATGATACTCCCGCATTGAATATCTTTGAATTCAGGGCTAAATGCAGAAGGCTCAAATCCCAGTATGATCTGCAGTTGATCATTATCGATTACCTTCAGCTGATGCACGGTAAGGGAGAAGGTCAAAGCGGAGGTGGTAACAGGGAGCAGGAAATTGGTAGTATATCCAGGGCGCTCAAATCTGTAGCTAAAGAATTAAATGTACCTGTACTTGCATTATCTCAGCTGAGCAGGGCTGTAGAGAGCAGACCTGGTGCGAATGGCAAGCGGCCTATGCTTTCCGATTTGCGTGAATCCGGATCTATTGAACAGGATGCCGACATGGTATTGTTCCTTTACAGGCCTGAGTATTACGGGATAACTGAAGATGAGCAGGGTCGTTCACAGGCTGGCGTTGGTGAGGTAATTATAGCCAAGCACAGGAATGGTGAAACCGGCATAGTGCCGCTCCGTTTCATTGGTAAATATGTAAAATTTACAGATCTTGAAGAAAGTTTCTCTGCTCCTAATTCTTTCTCTATGGATAGTCCGGGTGCAGGTATGCAACCGTCACAAAGTTTCGAGAGGCCATCAGGTAATGTGATCATAAAGCCATCTCGTATGGATGACATGCACGACGAGGACGCCCCTTTCTAAGCCATGTTTTTTAAAGAAAATAGCCTAGTAAAATACCAGCAAGTACAATAACTGGCGGACTGATCTTTGTAAAATTAAGGATCAGAAAGGTTACGATCAAAATAATTATAGCCATAAGGTCCAGGCCAACCGGTATCACCAAAAGAATGAAGGCCGCTATAATGAAGCCGACGCTAACGGCATTTATGCCCGCAAGAGAATACCGGATACGTGTAATCTTCTTGAGGTCTTCCCAAAACGGCACAATAAAGAGTACCAGGATCAGTCCGGGAAGATTGATACCCAATACAGCGACGATCCCACCCAATATCTGTCCCGTGAGTCCATAACCAAAGTTCTTCATACTGAGTGCACCGATATAACTGGTAAATGAGAAGGTAGGGCCCGGCAAGGCTTGTTGTAACGCGAACCCTGAAAGAAAGCCTGAAGCATGCAAATATTGCTTCATCTGCACAAATTCGGTGAACATCAGGGGCACCAGTACTTGTCCGCCGCCAAATATAAATATTCCGTTGCGGTAGAAGTTCTCAAATAGCCTGATCGGCAAGCTGAACGGTGAAGTTCTGTTGATTATGGCACCCAACAATGCAAGAAACAGCAGAACACCAAAAAAATAGATTAATTTCTTACGGTTAATATTTGAAAAAAGTTTGACCCTAATGTCAGTTTCTTCCCGGGGAGACTCGAGAGCAGATGAAATTACTCCTCCTATAAGTATTGCTATCGGGAAAACATAAGCATTTCTAAGAACGAGTGTACAAATAACCGCAGCAATAGCCAGGAATACCGACACCTGAGAAACCAGGACTCTTTTGGATAAGTTGTATGCACCAAAGGCCACAATTCCCAATGCTATGGGCTTGATATACTCGAATATTTCGGCAAACTTTTCTTTTTGGTCGAGTTTAGCAAAACTAATGGCAGCAAAAGTCATTGCAGCTGCCGAAGGCAGAATCCACAAAATAAATGTGACAATAGACAATCTCAGGCCACCTACCTTGTAGGCGATACCTACCAGTGTCTGTGTAGAAGCAGGGCCCGGCAATATCTGCGCAAGTGCATTGAGTTCTAGCAATTCTTCTTCAGTAATATATTTTGTATTCTTAACAAAATATTTAAGTAGTAGTGCCAGATGTGCCTGCGCTCCGCCAAAGGCGGTGAAGGTGAAAAGTATCACATCCCTGATAAACAAAAGCTGTCTTTTCCGATTCAAAGCTTTCAAATGTTAATCATCTTCATAATCCAGCCCAGCGGCAGAATTATAGGCGCCCTGGAGCTCAGAAAAAGCATGCATATCACGTTTATTCCTCGCGACAGCCATGCCTTTCTGATAAATACTCAGGGCCTGTTCACTATTGTTATTTTTCTCGAGTAATTTTCCGAGGTGATAATACGTACCCACATAATCGGGATGCTCTTTAACCAGTTTATTGTAATATTCCAATGCCCTTTCTGTATCCTGAGATGTATTGTATTCTGTAGCTAAAGCATATAGTACAAATGGATCGTTCGGATCGCTCTCTAAAAATTCCAATAACTTGGCCAATCGGGTACTTTGCATTTTTTATCCCTGCTTTTTTAATTAGATTTGCAAAAAGACAATTTCAGCTGTAAACGCTTTATTACCTTAAAACAAATTTATACGTATGAAAATATTAGTTTGTATCAGTAATGTGCCCGACACAACAACAAAAATAACTTTTACCAGCGATAATACACAATTCAATACTGCAGGAGTACAATTTATTGTTAATCCGTATGATGAAATTGCACTTTCGAGAGCTATTGAACTCTGTGAAGGTGGCAAAGGGACAGTAACGGTTATCAATGTCGGTGAAAGCCATGCAGAACCAACTATAAGAAAAGCACTGGCTATAGGTGCCGATGATGCCATAAGAATAAACGCAGCACCAAGAGATGCTTATTTTACCGCCTATCAGATTGCGGAATATGCAAAAACAACAGATTTTGACATCATTCTTTGCGGACGGGAATCCATTGATTATAATGGCTCCCAGGTCGCCGCAATGATTGGAGAATTTTTAGATATTCCTTCAATTTCAATAGTTAAGAAAATAGATTATGATGGCTCCGCAGCTACCGTAGAACGTGAGATAGAAGGTGGCAAGGAAGTGATCTCCGTGTCGGGCAGGTTCATCGCAAGCTGCTCAGAAGGAACCGCCGAACCAAAGATCCCAAATATGCGTGGGATCATGAGTGCGAGGACAAAACCACTCGTTACTATAGAAGCCAAAGAGTTTGAGCAGCTGAGCAAGGTACAGTCATTTGAAACTCCTCCTGCACGTTGTGCGGTAAAACTGGTTCCTGCTGAAGAAACCGCCAAATTAGTTGATTTGTTACACCAGGAAGCCAAGGTGATCTAACCCGTTCCAGTTACACTATTTAATTAAAAATCCTAAAAAATTCGTATGTCAGTTTTAGTATATGTAGAACAAGTAGATGGTAAGTTTAAGAAATCTGTATTTGAATCTGTTTCCTATGCAAAAGCCATCGCAGATCAGCAAAACAGCAATTTATCGGCTATATCCATTGGCGATGTAGCAGAAAGTGAACTTAAAGCACTTGGATTATATGGTGCATCGAAAATATTGAATGTTTCTAATGATCAGCTCAAGAATTTCGTAAACCAGGCCTACGCAGCAGTTATTGCTGAAGCTGCAGCTAAAGAAAATGCTGATGTAGTTGTGTTGTCTAATTCCTTCTCAGGAAAAGGCCTGGCTCCGCGTGTGGCAGTTAAATTAAAAGCAGGTCTGGTAGACGGAGCAACAGAGCTACCTAAAACTGAAGGCGGCAAATTCACTGTTAAAAAGAATGCATTTTCAGGAAAAGCTTTTGCGACTGTTGAAATCACTTCTGCAATTAAAGTTATCGCACTTAGCCCTAATGCTTTCGGCACGAAAGAGTCTGCTGTTGATGCGGTAATAGAATTATTTAGCCCTGAAATTAAAGCAACAGACCTTAGTGCTATCGTTAAAAATATCATAAGGGCAACAGATAAGGTTTCGTTGCCAGATGCAGAAATAGTTGTTTCCGGCGGACGTGGACTGAAGGGCCCTGAAAACTGGGGAATGATAGAAGAACTGGCCGGCCTGCTTGGTGCAGCAACAGCGTGTTCCAAACCAGTTTCAGATGCAGACTGGAGACCGCATTCAGAACACGTAGGACAGACCGGTATTGCCATAAGTCCTAATTTATACATCGCCATCGGTATTTCCGGTGCCATCCAGCATCTGGCGGGTGTAAGTTCATCTAAAGTCATTGTGGTCATAAATAAAGATCCTGAAGCTCCTTTCTTTAAAGTTGCCGATTATGGAATTGTAGGCGACGCGTTTGAAGTTGTCCCAAAATTAATTGAAGCAGTTAAAGCACATAAAGCATAATAAAATATCCTGTGGCAGTATAATTGCTGCCATAGGATATTATTTCATATGAAAAAAGTAAAACTTGATATAGTTGGTTTATCATACAGCCAGACACAATCCGGAGCGTATGCCCTTGTGCTCGGCGAAGTAAATGGACGAAGAAGGCTACCGATCATCATTGGCGCATTTGAAGCTCAGGCGATAGCCATTGAAATAGAGAAGATGACGCCAAGCAGACCGCTCACACATGACCTGTTTAAAACATTTGCACAAAGTTATGGTATTCAGATTCAGGAGATCCTTATTTACAACCTCGTAGAGGGTGTATTTTTTGCGAAACTGATCTGCACCGATGGTCAGACCACGCAAGAAATAGATGCACGCACATCTGATGCGATAGCACTTGCCGTCCGTTTTAATTCAGCAATATATACGTATGAATTCATTCTTTCTTCTGCAGGAATAGTGATAGAAGGTAACGATTTCTTATTTCTGGAAAACATGGAAAACATCCCGAAGGAACAAGGCTCAGAAGATATCTCCACCTCTATCCCTGGTTCCGCGTATAAATCGCTCAGTTTAGAAGAACTCAATCAGAAACTTCAGGAAGCAATTACTGAAGAAGCTTATGAAAAAGCGGCCAGAATTCGTGACGAAATAAATAAGAGAAATTCAGCGTGATCCCGTCGAAATAATTATATATTGACTGTTATTCGTTAATTCAACCATTCTAGTATTATGAATGTTAAGTTTCGCTTAACGCTGATGAACTTTTTGCAGTTTTTTATCTGGGGTTCCTGGCTGATTACCATTGGAGTTTACTGGTTTCAAAATAAAGGATGGTCGGGGGCCGAATTTGGAGCGATCTTCTCCACAATGGGTATATCAGCCATCTTTATGCCGGCGATTGTTGGCATCGTTGCCGATCGTTTTATAAATGCAGAGAAATTGTACGGAGTTATGCATATTCTTGGTGCGGCCGTTCTATTCTGTCTTCCGATGGTGAAAGATCCTGTTACATTCTTTTGGGTGATCCTGCTCAATATGATCTTCTATATGCCAACTTTATCTCTTTCGATTACTGTGGCCTACTCAGCATTAAAAAGTGCCGGGAAAGATGTGATAAGAGATTATCCGCCGATAAGAATTTGGGGTACCATTGGCTTTATAGTTGCGTTATGGGTTGTTAGCCTATCAGGAAATGAAGCCTCCTCCAATCAGTTCTATATCGCATCGGCGGTATCTTTATTTTTAGGCATTTACGCTTTCACTCTTCCTAAATGCCCTCCTCTGGCAAACAAGATAGATACAAGGTCATTTGTGGATGCATTTGGACTAAGAGCATTCGCCTTATTCAAACAACGAAAATTCGCCGTGTTTTTCCTTTTCTCTATGTTCTTAGGCGCAGCATTACAACTAACCAATGCCTATGGAGACACCTATCTTCATGACTTTAAGAATGTTGCTGTCTATAAAGATCTGCTGGCCGTAAAATATCCGGCAATCATCATGTCAATCTCTCAGATTTCGGAGACTCTTTTCATATTGGCGATACCCTTTTTTCTGAGGAAGTTTGGAATTAAATATGTCATGTTATTCAGTATGCTGGCATGGGTACTCAGATTTGGTCTTTTTGCATTTGCAGACCCGGCTGGCGGCTTATGGATGATCATCTTATCGTGTATCGTGTATGGGATGGCCTTTGACTTCTTTAACATTTCGGGATCATTGTTTATGGAAACACAGATAGATGCCAGGATAAGAGGCAGTGCACAAGGCTTGTTCATGATGATGGTAAACGGATTTGGCGCCTTATTTGGCAGTTTTGCCAGCGGACTGATTATCGAAAAGTTCTTTACTTACGCAGATCAGAGTAAAGACTGGCAAAACATCTGGATCACGTTTTCTGCCTATACATTACTGCTTGCGATTGTATTTCCATTCATCTTTAAGTACAAGCACAATAGCGCTGAACAATCGGCTATTGAAGCCTTGAACCATTAATAAGTGATTTTTGACAGTACACAGGATATAAATAATTCACTTTATCATTTGTTTGCTCCTTCGAACCCGATATTCAAAATGTAAGCCATAAAAAAGCCCGAGTATGAACTACTCAGGCTTTTCATATTTTTTTATTCAAATTATCGGGTTTCAATAGGTGTAAAATCTCTATTGGTATGTCCTACATAGATTTGACGCGGTCGTCCGATGGGCTCTTTGTTTTCGTGCATTTCTTTCCATTGGGCAATCCATCCAGGCAAACGTCCCAAAGCGAACAATACAGTAAACATATCTGTCGGGAATCCAAGTGCCCTGTAGATGATACCAGAGTAGAAATCTACATTTGGATACAATTTGCGTTCTACAAAATACGGATCGCTCAATGCAGCCTCTTCCAGTTTCTTGGCAATTTCTAAAACGGGATCGTCAATACCCAGTTTCTCTAAAATATCATCGCAAGCCTTTTTAATGATTTTTGCCCTTGGATCAAAGTTCTTGTAAACCCTGTGTCCAAAACCCATCATTCGGAAAGGATCATTTTTATCCTTTGCTTTATTGATCCATTTTTCAGTATCTCCGCCATCTTCCTTAATCCGTTCAAGCATCTCAATCACCGCCTGATTTGCACCACCGTGCAGCGGCCCCCACAGCGCTGCGATACCAGCAGAAACAGAAGCATAAAGATTACAATCTGAAGATCCTACCATTCTTACCGTAGAAGCAGAACAGTTTTGTTCATGGTCAGCGTGCAATATCAATAATGTATTCATGGCACTTACCACAACAGGATCTATGTCAATTTCCTCTGTGCGCTGTCCAAAAATCATATTTAAGAAATTGCTTACATAATCGTATTTATTCTTAGGGTAGATCAGCGGATGTCCTAAAGATTTTTTATAAATAAAAGAAACAATGGTTGGGAACTTAGCCAATAACTTAATCATGGTCAGATCCATAGTTTCAGGAGAGCCATTGGCATTCAGCGATTCTGGATAGAATGTAGACAATGAGCACACTAATGAGGCAAGCTGAGCCATTGGATGGGATTTAGAAGGATAACCATCCAGAAACTTCTTCATATCCTCATGGATCAACGTATGCTTGCTGATCTGGGACTGAAATCCATCCAGTTCTGTTTGATTAGGCAAATCGCCATAGATGAGTAAATAAGCTACTTCAAGAAATGTTGATTTTTCTGCCAGTTCTTCAATTTGATATCCGCGGTATTTTAAAATTCCTTCTTCTCCATCCAAAAAAGTAATGGCACTTTTAGTAGACCCTGTATTTTTATATCCAAAATCCAAAGTAACGTGACCCGTTAAATCCCTGAGCTTTGAAATATCTATAGCCTTCTCCCCCTCAGTACCTGTTATAACAGGGAATTCGTATACCTTCCCACCAATCTTAATTTCTGCGATATCTGACATATATATTCTTAATTTTATAATAACAAAACTAACTAATCCTTTTCGATCTGAATCCCTACCTACTATAACAAAGCTGTTAAATAATTATTAAATGCGGGTCAGAATCCGGTAAGATTATAATTTTTTAGTAGCCTTAATTTCTTCAACTACAGCTCCGCACTCCATCATTTCATCTCCGTAGTAAGGATTACGAATTTTACTTTCTGAAGCTAGCCAATCCCCTCCGTTTCCATCATTTGCCATCGGACAATGCTGGACAAAAATAGCTCCGCTTTTCAATTCCGCATGTTTAAATAATGCAATTACATCAGAACTTAAAGCTGTGAATTCCTTTCTCTGAACAGAAATATCTTCAGCAGAAGCAATCTTATCGGCTATCAAAGCCGTATTTTCGCAACCGGCTCTTGCCTTAAGACTATTTGCAAGTGCAGCAGCAAATTTTTTTGAATCTTCAAATTTTGTAGCCACCAATGTATTCTTTAGTTTGATGTATCCTGCATAGATCTCCTGTTCGACAGGATTTGCCAGCTCAACAGCCGCTTCCGTAGCTACAACTGCAGAACTATCTGCAGCAGTACTATCCCCAGGAGCCGTAGTTTTAGTATTATTATTGGTACAAGAGAATAACATCAATAGTACCAATCCCAGCATGTAATTTTTCATGAGTTAAGACTTGATTTTTGTAAAAAAGCAATTAATCCGAAGATGTATCCGGCAATCCGTCACAGAAAAGTCCTGTGTTATACATTTAACTCGGTTTGGTGGTTAAAATAGCATTTTAATTTTAAATAAATAAAAAAGCCCCTGAATAAATCAGGGGCTTTGAATAAAATGTTCGTTTTCAGTACTATAATTTGAATCCGTAAGCTACTCGAAGTGCAACCTGGCCTAAAGAGCCACCACTAACTTCAGCACCTTCATAACGCAATCCAAGGTCAAGGCCATTGTCAAAACCATAACCTATACCAGGTGCCCATAAGAATGAAGTTTTACCGCCATCTTCTGTTGAAAAACCTGCACCAAGCTCACCTGAAAAATAAGCGCTCTCGGCAAAGAAAATTTTCGCTCCAGCTTTTACAGGAATCATCCCAAAGCTACCAGCATCATCTTTAAGCGTCCAGTGGTTGTAACCAGCAGAAAGCAAGCCGGAAATGTTAGAACTGAAATCTTTTTGCAGACGCAAATCTCCGCCTATTACAAAACTTGCACCTTCAGTAGTAGGAATGCCCGCACTTACACCGATACCTAAGCGAAGCGCTTTTGAGTCATCAGACTGAGCATTAACATTTGTTGTAAAAAAAAGCGCTACTACAGCTACTGCAGCAGCCAGGAATTTTGTCGAATTTTTCATTTTTGTCGTTTATATAATTAGATTACGATACTATCACTTAGCATCGTGTGGTCTGATTGCAAATCACATGCCATACCTGAAAAAAAGGACAGATTACTTCTTCAACCAAGCCAAATAAGCTTCTAAAACCTTGTCTGTTAGTACTTCGGGTTCGTCTTCAGCGTTAAACCAATTTATTTGCACTCCATCCTTCTCCATTTTTCTGAAAAAGGTCATCTGACGCTTTGCAAACTGGCAAATAGCAATACCAAGATGCTCAACCAGAGCGTTATATTCCAATTCGTTAAATAAATATGCGGTGATGAACTTATATTCAAGACCATAAAATGTAAGCATGTCCCTGGATACCCCCATGTCCAGTAAGGACTTCACTTCATCGATCATCCCCGCAGCAAATCTGGCTTCGAGTCTTTGAATGATCCTGCTCCTTCTTTGCTCCCGATCCGTAACAAGCCCTACAACAAAAGGATTCAACAAAGGTCTTTTTTGTTCTTCAAGTGTATTGGACTTCAAATATTCGGCGATTTCGATCATCCTGATCAACCGCTTATGCGATGAAAGATCAGCGTGTGCAACAAGGCGCTGCGGATAACCGGCCAGCATATCTATCAGTACATCAACATCCATAGGAACCAGATCATCGCGCAATTTCTGATTTACAGGAACCGCAGTGTATTCATGATTTTGCAGTATACTATGCACATACATCCCTGTGCCACCACAAAGTATTGGCAGGACGCCTTTGCTGGTAAGTCCCTTGAACACCCTAAAAAAATCTTCTTTAAATTCATTGACATTGTACTTTTCACCCGCAGCCCTAACATCAATCAGATGATAAGGAATAGCTTTACCTTTAATGTGATATTCACCAATGTCTTTACCAGTACCAATGTCCATGCCCGTAAACAACTGCCTGCTATCGGCACTGATAATCTCTCCGCCCAGTGCGTACGCCAGCCTGACGGCAAGTCTCGTCTTACCCGAAGCAGTAGCACCTAAAATGATCATCAATGGATTTTGCTGCATTGCGATTGAATGTTTGCTCAATGCAAGTATAAGATATATTTTAAATTCCCGGTATTAAAAATCCTGCGGTACCTGCGGGCGTCAGGCCGCTCATCAGTAACCCGGGGAAGCCTGTGTGCAAAAAACCTTTTCCCCGTACCCTCTTCCAACCATATCTCTGAAGGTGGCGTAATCTCCGAAAGCTGAAAACCCGCCTGCTCATATGCTTTGCCTAAAGACCAGTCTCTGTCAGCATAGCTCATTATATCATCAGGCCGGTACAATTCGATAAAATACTTTAGCAATTTACTGAAACCACCTGTCACCGTAAATCCGGTACATGTAGCAAAACGAATCAGTTCAGCTGATCTGTAAACAGGTCCGCCTTTCTTCATATACCTCAGGTTACTGAAACATGCCACCACAAGCAAGTCATCACCAGCAGTCAGTGCAAATCGATACTTTGCGCTTGCTGTTCCCTGCAAATGATGCGCTTCCAGAAACTCGTCAGCCTGTTTTTGTGTAATTACCGTAATTTTTGTCTTACGGCCGTGGATGCGCTGATTACGCCCTGTAATCGACCTTATCCGACCCAAGACCTGGTCATGTCTGTTTTGCCAGATGTCTTGCCAAAGATGAACCAGATAAATTCCATTCTTATCAAATGATTCCTGAATTCCGATCAGTTGATCCGGGAGATAAGCATGATCTGTTGTGACCAGGTTAACAGCAACTTTGCAGCCTTCAAATAAAAGTACCGTAAAATTGCTTTGTAAATTTAAATTTAATGGAAATCCCAATGCAGAAAGTTTATCCTTAACGTCCTCGTGCCACAATTGAATTATACCCAAGCTTTTTCTTTGTAGATTTTGAAACCTTCGGCTAGTGCATCTTCAATCTTCGACAACAATGGCTCATCCAGTTCTTTGATGTGAAAACACGACTTTCCCTTCAACAACTTTAACAAACCGGGGTCAAATACAGTTTTAAGATCAGGTTCTTCATAAACCGGCATAAAATAAAATCCCACATGACCTTTCTGAATAATTACGCTGGCAAAGAAAACCTCATTTCTCTTCTTGCCTTCTATCTCCACATTTTTATTACTCCAAAGGTCATAATTCGTTTCACTATTTTCACGGTTATCAAAACCCATTACCGCATAAGGCTGCAATGATGCCCTTATGGTCTGAAAAATCTCAACAAAGTCTGTTTTAGTCTGGTTCATGTCAATCGGATTTTATTTATAACACGTTTTTAACTGCTATTGTTTGTCTTCGTGCCTCGCTCAGCCCACCGCTCGCTATTTGCATAATGTGCATTAAAATTACGGATTCGCCGGACAATGGCCCAGTGATTTTCAATTTACAGTAAGTTTTTCTGCCAGACCGGTTCCTGCCTGCAGCAATTCATTGGTAATAGACCTTGTATATTCTATAATTTCTGCTTTAAAATCAGTCACGGATGCCCCCGACCGGATCTCCTCCAGACGCTTCTCCCACTGCCCTGTTAATTCAGCCTGCGCAATCTTTTGATCCTTTACCACATCATATACAGCCAGACCTCTTGCAGTGGGCACCAGATTCCTTTTTTCCCTGATGATGTATTCTCTGTTTAATAAAGTCTCAATAATGGCCGCTCTGGTAGCAGGAGTCCCGAGCCCGCTATCCTTCATTGCATAACGCAATTCCTCATCTTCAATATCCTTACCCGAAGTCTCCAGTGCCTTGAGCAGCGAAGCCTCATTATACATCGCTTTGGGTTTGGTCTGCTTTTCCAGCAAAGCCTTATTTACTATCGGCAGGAATTCACCCGCTTTCACCTTAGGCAATGAAGGATTTTCTTCATCTTTTTTCTCCTCATCATTATCGTTAAATACCGACCTCCATCCAGCAGAACGAATTACCGTACCATTGGCGATAAAAACAGAACCAGATTCTATTGTGATCTTTGTGATCTCTTTTACGCATTCCTGATGAAAGGCCTCCAGCATTCTGCCTGCCACCATATCGTAAACAGCCAGTTTATCTCCGCTCAATTGATACGGCGATTCTCCTGTAGTCAGAATAGCATGGTGATCTGTTACCTTTTTGGCATTCACACTTCTTTTGTTCAGCATCACAGTACCCAAAAAGTCTGCCTGCTTGGCAAAATCTTTATGGTCTTTCAGTTTAGCAATCAATGCTGGCACGCCAGCAAAAACATCGTCGCCAATGTAGCGGCTTCCGGTACGCGGATAAGTAACCAGTTTACTCTCATACAGACCCTGTAAGATATTGAGTGTCTGATCCGCCGTCAGGCCCCTGCGTTTATTGGCCTCCTGCTGTAAACTGCTCAGGTCATGAAGCAATGGTGGTGGTTCCTTACGTGGCTTGGCCTCTACCGTCAATATCTTCCCTCCGTCAGGAAAGCCGGCGGCAACGTCTTCAATTTTTGCAAATAAAGTCTCCGCGTCTTCCTTTTTATCAAAGTTGTTTACAGACATCGCTCTAAATAGTTGACCCTCCTTATCCATTTGTATAGCCAGCTGATAATAGGTCTGAGGGATAAAATTCCTGATCTCCAAAAACCGGGAACAAATCATAGCCAGCGTTGGTGTTTGCACCCTGCCCAATGAAAGTACCGATCGGGAACCCGCAGAAATACTCAGCGCCTGGGTGGCATTCATACCCACCAACCAGTCAGATTCTGACCTGCAATGCGCAGAATTGAACAAAGTATCGTATTCTGTACCCGGCTTCAGATTTCGGAAACCCTCTTTTATGGCCTCATCAGTCTGGGATGAGATCCAAAGCCGCTTAAAAGGCTTTTTACATTTCAGGAAATAATAGATATAGCGAAAAATAAGTTCTCCCTCACGTCCGGCATCCGTTGCTACAATGATCTCGGTCGCCTCATCGAACAATTTTTTAATAATGTCCAGCTGCTTCCTCACCCCCGGGTCTTCAACCATCCCATCCTTGGTTTTGATCTTACGGATACCCAGCTTAAATTTGGCGGGCAGCATTGGCAAATGCTGGCGTCGCCAGCCGATATAACCATATTCCTGAGGCGGTGCCAGCTGTAATAAGTGGCCGAACGCCCAGGTAAAAGAATATCCCTTTCCCTCTATATATCCATCTCTTTTTGTGGTAGCGCCGAAGACCTTTGCCAACTCACGCCCCACAGAGGGCTTTTCTGCGATAACAATTTTCATAACCTATTCAAAAATATCTATCCCTGTCTTAATTGTGTTACAATGTGCATCAACAATATCCTTTATATCCGGCGAATACCCTCCCCCCATGCTTACCTGCACCGGTAAATTATTTTTTTTACAAAATTGAAAAACCATCCTGTCCCGTTCTTTACAAGCAAACTTAGTAAGCGCCAGTTTACCGAGGCTGTCACTTTCCAAAACATCTGCCCCAGCAAGATAGAATACAAAATCAGGCTGAAAAGATTTCAGGCTTTTCATCGCAATACCCAGGCGGGTTAGAAACTCATCATCCTCACAACCATCCTCAAGCCCGATATCAAGATCAGACTTCTCCTTTCTAAATGGAAAGTTCTTGTCGCCATGCATAGAAAATGTAAATACCCTGGGCTCGTCTTTGAAGATTTCTGCGGTTCCATTGCCCTGATGCACGTCCAGATCGATGATCAGAATACGTTTGGCCAGGTGGTTATTTAACAGGTAATTCGCGGCAATGGCCTGATCATTCAGCAAACAAAAACCTTCGCCCCAATCACTACCGGCATGGTGCGTACCTCCCGCCACATTGAAGGCAAGCCCGTATTGCTGTGCATAAAGTGCTCCCTCTACTGTACCCTGTGCTATTCTCATTTCACGCTCAACAAGCTGCGCATTCAGCGGAAAACCTATTCTTCTTTGCTCCTTGGCCGGTAAAGTAAAATCCCTCAGCTGCTCCCAGTATTGACGGTCGTGCGTAAGCAGCAACACCTCCTCGGTTAGCGGTTCCGGTTCGAACAAATATTCATGAATGATCAGCCCCTCATGTAAAAGCTGTTCAGGGATGAGCTCATACTTGAGCATAGGAAACCTATGCCCTTCAGGCAATGGATGTGCATACAAAGGATGCCATGCTATTTTAACCATATCAGTTCAGTAGCTCCCCTACATGTTTCTCTATATTCTCGCAAATCTCATCTACAGGCAGGTCATTTGCATCCTCACCAAAAGGATTTTCTATCTCCTCGGCAATGAGCTCCAAACTGGCCAGTACATACAGAATGAAAGGCACAATAGGAACCACAAAATAACCCAGGCTAAACACCCAGCCGATAGGCAACGTAATTACATAAATAAAGATGAACTTCTTTATAAAGGCACTGTAAGAATAAGGAATAGGTGTTTTCTTTATGCGCTCACAACCACCACAGATATCGGTAAACTGCTGCACATCCCCGTTGAGTATGATCAGCTGTTCCTGGCTGATCGTACCGTCCGCCTGCAATTCAAAAATCTTTGCAGAGATACTCGCCGCCACCTGGTTGGGAATGTGCTTTCCGCCATCTACTTCGATCAGCAGGCTGTTTTTTCCAAAATACTGCCGCTCCCTGAGATGCTCCTTCAATGCAAAGGCATACTTAGGGATGGCGTAATTGAAAAACTCCAGATGATCATCACCCAGTTTCAGCGACTTGATTTTAATGGCGAAGTTACGGCTAACATTGGTCAGTGAACCCAGCAGTTTCCGCCCTTCCCACCAACGGTCGTAGGAGGTATTGGTGCGAAAGACCAGCAGCATAGAGATTACAAAACCAAGAAGATTGTGCATCATCCCAATGTTCTTTACGTAGGTCGTTTCACCAAGCTTCAGATAATTAAGTTCAAAAAAAGCGATCAGCGCAGAAAAAACACCTACACTCAGCATTAGCGGCCATAACTTTCTGAAGGTATCTGCCTTGTGGAAATGAAATATAAAATTTACCCAGTCCTTTGGATTATAATTGATCATATCGATTGTTCCTTTTTAAATACTAAAAATACAAATAAGCATGGCTTAATCAGCAGGGTTTTCGTTAATCTGCCTGCTGATCTCCAGCAGTAGTTCTCCCGTGCGAAATACATCCTCAAAAGAATTATACATTGGAACAGGGCTCAGCCGGATCACATTGGGCTCACGCCAGTCGCCCAATACATTGGCTGCCATCAGCCGTTTAAATACCCGCTTCCCGTTTGCCTTTGCGATGATGGAAACCTGCGCCCCGCGATCCGCTTCTGACCGGGGTGTGATAATGGTGTAATACTCTTCAGCCAATCCTTTATTTACCTCATCAATAACATAAAACAAATAACTGGTTAAAGCTTTACTTTTACTTCTCAGGGGGCCGATAAACCCTGCTTTTTCAAACAACAGCAATGAAGCGTGATACAATGCCATAGGCATTACCTGGGTACAGCTTACCTGCCACCCATCAGCTCCCGCTTCAGGCACAAAACCAGTTTCCATTTTAAAACGCTGCTGTTCCTGGTAACCCCACCAGCCGGCAAACCTGTTCAGTGTCTTATCCTCAAAATGCTTTTCGTGAACAAAAATCGCACTGATACCTCCCGGACCCGAATTTTGGTATTTATAAGAACACCAGCAGGCAAAATCTACACCCCACTTGTGCAACTCCAGCGGTACATTACCTGCGGCATGAGCCAGGTCAAAACCCACTACAGCACCCGCAGCATGACCAGCCCTGGTAATGGCCTCCATATCATACCACTGCCCGGTAAAATAATTTACTCCGCCAAACAGCACAAGCGCTATTTCATCGGCATGATCAGCAATCGCCTTAAGAATATCTGCGGTCCTCAGTGTATATTCCCCTGGCTTTGGCGCCACTTCCAGAATTGCTTCCTTTGGGTCATAACCATGAAAACATACCTGACTTTCAATAGCATACTGATCTGAAGGAAACGCACCTGCCTCCATAATGATCCTGAACCGCTTGCCTTTTGGCTTATAAAAACTAACCATCAGCAAATGGAGATTTACAGTAAGCGTATTCATTGGGCATACCTCCTGTTCACTGGCACCAACTATAGGAGCAATCAGCTTTTTCAATTCCTTATGATAAAACATCCATGGCTCATCACCCTCAAACCAGCCTTCCACTGCCAGATGGTGCCAATTTTTCAACTGAACATCCAGTACGTAGCGTGCAGATTTAGGTTGAAGACCTAAAGAATTGCCGCACAAGTAGATAAACGGATTTTCATTCTGCTGTGGAAATAGAAATTCATTTCTAAGTGGTGCTAAGGGATCAGCAAGATCCAGGTTTTGCGCGAATAATAAGTTGTTTTCAAAATTCATCAGCCCAAACTTAGATAATTTTGAGGGCTAACACCTATGCTGTTGAAAAGAATCTTTAAGGAATATTCGGGATGATCAAAAAATTATAAATCGCTAACTGTTCGGCTTACTCACAAAGCGGTTGCCCTTAACATAATATCGCCATGGCAATAGGGCATCATCGCCGGCGTAATCTACTCCTACTCTTGGAGAAGCTATAATCTGCTCAGAATTAAAATGAATTCCACTATCTGCTATCCAGATTTCATCTCCCAAAAGATCTCTGGCATTTAATCCCTTGTCTATTCCTAAAGCTTTAGCCAGCGCGCCGGGACCAGCAGTAAGATTGGGTTTCAAGGCCGGCATATTTCTGCGGAGCAGCATGGTATCCAGTCCGGTTACGGGCTCCAGTCCGCGGATCAGTATCGCATGAGGTATTCCCTGAGGTGCGGTAACCACATTAAACAGGTGGTGGATGCCATAACAAAGATAAACGTAAGCCACTCCACCCCGCTCATACATCACCCCGGTTCTGCCGGTTAGCCTGCCTCCATAAGCATGCGATGCCCTGTCTTCTATGCCTTTGTAGGCTTCAGTCTCGACAATCGTACCACCTGTAAGTACCCCATCGACAAAGGTAAAAAGTTGCTTGCCCAACAACTGCACAGCAAGCAAATTGACATCTGCAGACTGATAAAAAGAGAAAGGGAGTTTATGCATGGATCAGTTCAATTATTTTCCTGAGGTAAATGGCATCAAGATCATCAAAATGAGACAGATATTCACTATCCACATCCAACACTCCAATCACTTCACTACCCTTAAAAACAGGAAGAACAATTTCTGATCTTGAGGCAGAGGCACAGGCAATATGACCGGGGAATTCATCTACATCAGGAACAATAATAATCTCTGCCTTTTCCCATGAAGTACCGCAAACTCCCCTGCCCTTTTTGATGCGGGTACATGCTACAGGACCCTGAAAAGGTCCAAGCACGAGTTCATCTTCTTTTACCAGATAAAATCCAACCCAAAACCATTTAAACTGTTCTTTCAGTGCTGCCGAAATATTTGCTAAATTAGCTACCAAATCAGTCTCTCCTTCAAGTAAAGCTGCCAGCTGAGGAATCAGCGAAATGTATTGCGCTTCCTTGTTACTATCTTTTAAAATCAACAGGTCTTCTGCCATTTTATTTCTATCTTTTAATCCTGCAAAAGTACGAAATTTCAGCGCAATTGCCCAGCCACTCTAATCTCATAAAACATCAGTTCAGCAAAAAACCAGTAGTATTAAAGGAATAATTATCTCTTTTTTGGTGACCGCATTTCTACTGGTATTGTACTGCTATTGGACTGGTATTGTATTGGTACTCTACTGGTCGATGCAATCAAGAAGCAGAAAAAAAGAAGATAAAAAGAAAACCGATATAGCTCAGCTTTAAGAGCAAGTCTATTTTGCTAATTCAAAATGATCTGCTGATTGCCATAAAATCAGGATGACTGCAAGCGATTGTCCTGCTTGCATTAAAATGACTAAATTTGGCTACCTGTAATTTGTCAAACTCTCTAAACAAATGAATCAAAAATGAAAAGAAAATTCCCTGTATTGTTAATAGCTATCTCCATCCTGCTGGTTCTGCTGGTTCAATCCGCCTATAAACCCTGGGAAGAAGGTATGTTCCCGCTCAGTGAAATCAATAAGCTGGATCTGAAAAAAGCAGGATTAAAGATCAGTGCCAATGACATTTATAATCCGAAAGGAACTAGTCTTATCGATGCCCTGGTAAATGTTGGCGGGTGCACTGGTTCATTTGTGTCGGCAGAAGGTTTGATCATTACCAACCATCACTGTGCGTTTAGCGCAGTTCAACTGGCCAGCACACCTGAAAATGACTACCTGACTAATGGTTTTGTGGCCCGGAATAATGAACAGGAAATTGAAGCAAAGGGGTTAACCTGTCGCATAACTGATAGTTATACGGATGTATCTGACCGGATACTAGGTTCAGTTGCACAGGTTACCGATCCTTCATCCAGGCTAAAGCTCATCAATGATGCCATAAAAAACATTGTTTTGGAAGCGGAAAAGAAAGACCCTACCATAAAGGCAGAAGTTTCTGAAATGTTTATTGGTAAGACCTATGTATTGTTTCGGTATAAAACAATACAGGATGTACGGCTGGTTTATGTACCGAACAGAAAGATCGGTGAATTTGGCGGAGAAACAGACAACTGGGTTTGGCCACGTCACACCGGTGATTTCTCTTTCATGAGGGCTTATGTAGCTCCCGATGGTTCATCAGCGAAATATGCTAAAGAAAACGTTCCATACAAGCCTAAAAAATTCCTGCGTGTAAACCCTAAGGGTACCAGCGAAGAAGATTTTGTATTTATCTTGGGTTACCCTGGAAAGACTTTTCGGCACCGGCCGGCACAATTTATTGAGTACCAGCAGAAGTTTGTTTTACCGTATGTAGCCGATCTTTATGATTTTCAAAATACTGTTATGGAGAAAACAGCAAACGGCAATAAAACCCTTGAACTGAAATTTGCTACCCGCATCAAGCGAAATGCCAACACGCTTAAAAATTACAGGGGTAAGATGCAGGGGCTGAAAGGCATAGATCTGGTTTCTCAAAAGAAAAAGGAAGATGCTGAACTTGTACAATTTATCAATAGCAATGTGGGCCTAAAAGCAAAATACAGTACGCTCATGGCAGACATCGACAATCTTTATAAAGTGATTAATAGTGACGCACAAAGGGATCTATGGCTCGCTCAAATTTATGGATCCAGTAATCTTCTTGCTGTAGCCAGAACGATCAATACTTTTAAGGCCGCATTAGATGCGCGGCCCGCTGCTCAAAAGCAGTCGTTTTTTGATGAATATCTGCCAGAACTGAAACAGACATTGGAAAACAATTATGAATCTTATGATCTTGAAACCGATAAGGTGATCTTTAAAAAGATGCTGGAAGACGCCGCTGTCTTTAACCTGACCCAAAAAGTTGATGCTGCAAGTAAGATCAGTAATCGAGGATCCGATGTAAAAACAGTTGTAGATCAGTATGTAGAAAGTATTTTTGAGATCAGCAAACTCGACAATAAAGCTTATGTATTCAATACCATATTGCTTTCACCAAAATCTATCGCTAATTATAACGATGGTATAATGTTGTTTGAAAAGGACATCAGCAGGCAGATCGCCGAACTGAAACCAGAGAAAGATCGCAGGGAGGGCATGTTAAATAAGCTTATGGGCGACTACGTAAATATCAGGGAGAAGTTTTTGCAGAAGAATTTCGTTCCGGATGCCAACAGTACGTTGCGGCTAACTTATGGGCATGTGCGTGGTTATAAACCTGCTGACGCCACTTACATGCGACCCTACACAAGTATCAGGGGTATATTAGAAAAAGGCGCTTCAGGCAAGCCAGACTTCGACTATCCGGAACAGATCAGAACACTTTGGAACGCGAAGGATTTTGGCCCTTACGTCAAGAAGAATTTAAGCGATGTGCCTGTATCTTTTCTCTACAATATGGACACTACAGGAGGCAATTCAGGTTCACCGGTAATGAATGCGATGGGCGAACTGATCGGAGTAAATTTTGACCGCGCCTACGGGGCCACCATAAATGACTATGCCTGGAATGAAATCTACAGCCGGTCTATCGGTGTAGACATCAGATACATTCTATGGGTAGCATCGAAGATAGACAAGGCCGATTTTCTGATTAAAGAAATGGGTGTGAAATTGTAATACTGAAATGAATATGTTTTTTAACTGATACCGATAAACAATGAGAATAATAGCCGAACTACCCCATCCGGAATGCAAGATCACTTTATTCAACATGAACCAGAAGTATATTGTAAAATTTGAACAGGGAACACTGGAGCAAAGTTATAAATTATCTGAACTTGACCTGGGTGGGGGGGGTGTAAATGAGATCTTTGAAATCCTTGATGAGGAATTTATAGGTACAGTTATTGAGCGTTTCAAGCTGATGCGAATCGACTTTTTAGCTGCATACAACAGGCAGCAGTATTAATTTAGATAATGACACTTAACTTACTGTTTAATAGATGTATTAATTACATTTCAAAATTATATTCTGCATTTCCTTGTATCATAATGCAGAATTGTTGCCGATTAATAAATTATAAGTTTACCAATAAATATTTACAATATCTGATTTACAATACTTTATATGATAACACCAAATAAAATATGCGTTGTTAAAATCGCCAAATATATGCCAACTCAGAATACCATCACCACATTTATACTCGAAAAATACAAAATGATTTTTGTGGCGGCGTTAGTGCTCTTATCTGTCTTTTGTTCCTGCAAGGAATCAGTATCCATATCGCGGGATGTGATCCTTACTCCTCCAGGTGCAAAGTTTATTATCCCTGTTATATCTTCTACAAATGCAGGTACCCTGATAGGTAATTTTCAGGATACGATTAGCCTCGACCAGGAAGTTCGGAACGCCACAGGTGATTTCGGTATCGCCAATCTGAGAGACTTAAAAGTTACTGCAATGCGGCTCGATCTGGATACTTTGAAGGACCATTATAGCGGTAACCTGGAGAACTTTACGATTGAAATAACCTCAGGAAATCTAAAGGATACATTAGCAATTTTAGAGAACAATTCTAACTCGAAGAATAACACCATATCAATACCAGTAAGATCTTCGACACCCAGGCTCAGGGAAATTATGAGCTCGGCCTCCTTCACTTATAAAATTACAGGAAAACTAAGAACAGCGACAACGGTACCGTTATCTGCTACGCTTACACCTACGTTTACAATAAAGCTGAGTCTCTAGAACCTATAATTTTGTTACTGCTTCCTCGCGGCTTTTTCCCAGACAACAGACTGTTGGCCTCTGAAGTATCTGAGCAAACCTGCAAGCACGGCGTAGTTCATCACGCAAAAATAATAGGGAATAAAAAGGATCTTAATACGAAGCTTCCGCTCCTCCATCAGTTTACCCAGGTATGCTGAAAGGTAAAATAAGACCTGAGCAATCACTAATAGCAGATGGAGGCCTGCAGGATCGTTCAGCGCTAGAAAAACATTGAGCAGGAACGCAATAATCATGAGCAGCGGAGTTACTGTCCATCGCAACACCCGATGGCTGATGTACTGAAAGGATAGAACCGGAAACAGGAATGGATTCAACAGCGCTTTAAGCCAGATCACAGATTGTACACCACCTGCTGCTATCCTGATCTTACGCTTCAGTTCTTCTTTAATATTTGCCGAAGTATTTTCCTGGGCATAGGCTTCAGGCTCGTAAACGATAACATATCCCTTTTCTGCAATGCGCATAGAGATCATGAAATCGTCCAAAATGGCATTGGCAGGTACGGGTTCGTAATGTTCTCTCTTTACACTGAACAGCTCCCCTGCCGCCCCAACTACAGAGTACAGTTCAGAATCCCATTCTTTGAGTTTAGATTCATATTTCCAGTAAAAGCCTTCCGCGGCTGTTGCATCTGCAGCTGCATCTATGGTTACGCGCTTCTCTCCTGCCACTGCTCCTACCTTTGCATCACCATAATGGCGGCAG